>JACCDW010481446.1_pt1 | contig 35046 bp, 24 predicted proteins | sample 7449781 | NCBI WGS metagenome assembly JACCDW01 (sample SAMN15323449, study PRJNA562643) | freshwater metagenome | isolation source: river surface water | place: USA:Blue River Watershed | collected 2017-08-18
GCACGTAACGCGTGCTGTCTTTGATTTTATCGCCAAGGTCGATCACATAGGTGTAGTCGTTGATTTTCCATTGGCCATCTTTTTTCACAAAGGCCAGTGGGAAAGCCGATGAATCTGCATCGCCATTGGGGTTGTCGAAATGCCATTTGACTTTCTTAATGCTATCTGTGGTGATTTTGCCGAAGCTGCTACCTGCAAAACGCGCCACGCCAAAACTCGCACTGATGCCGCCGTTGATGGAAACGCGGGGTTGGTTGGGGTCGCAGGAAAATCCCATGTGCCAGAGTCCAAACGCATTGGTTTCGGTTTTTTGTGTGGCGAAATCAAACCACAATTGATTGGCGTAATTTTCCCCCATCGCGAAAATCTGCGATTGCACACCCACCGAGGTTTTGGGCTGCGGGTACAGGGGTTCGGGTTTTTCACAAGCGGTAAAGAACGCGGTTGCGAACAGGCTTGCCAGGATGATATAGATAATCCGCATCATTGGATTTGAACGTTGATTGATAAAAACAAAGCCCTTCCGGGTGAAATATTCAGAACGCCATTGCCACCGTGGATTCCGCCACCGGCCTGACCTTGAAGTTGGGTGACATTCAACAAGTTTTTACACCCCGCTTGCAGTAGAATGGGGTATTTGGATTTTTCGGAGATCGTGGTGTTTAAAGTGAAATCAACCAGTGTATATGGCGCAATTTGGTAGGTTTTGCCATTTGCCAAAAATCCGCGGGTGTTGCCGCTGTACCTACAGAACAATTGTGCACTGCTGTTGGATTTGCGATGATTTAACTTCAGGTTTAATTTCCCTTGGATGGTATTGAAGCCCTGCCAGTCGCTGGAGTCCGACAGTTGACTGCGGGTGTTGATCCAATCGGCGCCGAGGGTGGCGGTGGTGGTCCATGCGGAACGACTGTGATTTTTATACGTGAGGTCGATATCGAGGTTAGCCCCAGTACTATTGATTTTTCCGATGTTGATGTATTGATACAGTTGTGTGTTTTGGTCGAGCATCGCCAGTTGAATTTGCTGAGATACGTTGTTGTAAAATCCGCGTGTATTCAACTCTACAGCCAAAATCCTACCGTGCATGTTGGGGTAGGTGTGACGATACTTATAGGAAGCCATGACATTGTGGGCGACTTCTGCTTGTAACTGTTCGTTGCCCCGCACATTGTGGTTGATGTCTACGAACAGGAAGTACAATTCTTTCAAACTGGGTGCGCGGTATCCTTTTGCGTAGGACAGTCGCCACATCGAGTTGCCAATTTTGTAGCGGGTTTGTAGGGCGGGAACGATGGGGGTGAAACGCAGATTTTGTGTTGTTGTAAGGATGGGCTCACCAAATCGGGAGTTAAAATTGCCCCGCAGACTCGGCTGAATTAGCAATCGACGGTTGGGCTGCCATTTCCCCTGCGCAAACAATCCTATGTCCGTGATATTTTTCGGCTCGCGAATTTTTCCGGTAGACAGGATTTCGTGGTTTGCATCGTATCCCAGCATGAGTGTATTGTTGCGAACCCGCTTTTTTTCGATTTCAAAAAAGCCACGTGCATTGAAGAGGTGGTTTCGGGTAGTATCGCGCTCACCGATGAACGAGGGCGTTTCTTCGCCGGTAACCAAGTTTCTTTTCACCAGTGTATTTAGGCGATGGTATCCGTTCCAACTGTTATTGAATTTGGCGTTGATGGATTTGTTTCCCACACTAAATCTGCCGCTACTTTGGACCGCTGCATCGCTGCGCTGGGTGAAAAATCGGTTGTTGTAGCCAGTGACCGTGATGAGGTTGTATTCCGCATTGCTTCGATCCAGCATGTTTTCGTAGAAATGGTTGGCGCGGATATCGTGCCGGAATTTATCGCCTCTTACATGAAATCCCAATCCCCCGAAATACTTGGTTTTGGGTTTCCAATCGTAGTTACGGGTGAGGGTGTCGAAATCCATGCCGCCGAAGAAATGTCGGCCCGCAAACAACTGCATCGCCGAATGCCGCTGCTTCACCGGAAAGGCAAAATCCACATCGAGGTTTGTGTTTCTGTTGCCATCCAAAAAAAGCCGCGCATTGGTTTTGGTGCGATTCAACATGGGCTGTTTGGTGATGATGTTGATGATACCCCCCATGGCGTCGGAGCCGAACAACACGCTCATTGGGCCTTCGATGATTTCTATCTGTTCGATTTGATTGGTGGGAATTTGCGAGATGTCGATGTTGCCATTCAATCGCCCGGCCACCGGCGCACCGTTGACCAATATTTTGACCGACTGTCCACTCAGGCCTTGCAATGAGATGCCTGTGCCGAGCTGGGCATCCTGACTAATCAAAATGCCGCTTTGGTTCTGAAGAACCTCCGCGGCATTTTGGGTACCCATCTCTTTGATGGTTTGGGCGCTCACGACTTTGACTTGCTCTGTGGCACCACTTACGGCAACGCCTTTGATGGAGCAGGAAACACTCGCAGGGTCTAACACCTGCAAATCATGCAAGGTGTCTTTGCTTTGTGAAAAAAGCACCGCGGGTATGATCCCTACAATCCAAAGAAGCGTTTTCCGCATGCGGAATTAGTGTTTTACGAATGGCAATTGAACGCGGTCTTTTGCGCTGTTGATTTGCACAAAATAGGTTCCGGCGGTTAACGCAGTTACATCCAAGCTCACAGCGGTTTCGTTGCTGAAATCGATGGTTTGCTCTGAAACGATTCTGCCATCGGCGGCCAAAATGCTCACAGCCGATATTGATTTTTGTTCGGGCGCCCAGATCATCAAACTGTTTTGAACGGGGTTGGGGAACAACTTTACCATGGCTTGTTGTTTTTCGCTGCGCACGGATGCGGTGGGTGTGAGGGCTACTTTGCGGAACTGACTTTCGCCACGCGATGAGCCGGTGAAGCCGGTGAACGACATCATATAATAAGCGGTGTCGGCCCTGCCAGCAATGTTGCGAACACTCTCTACCACATAGTTCCATTCGGTTTGGATGGTCCATCTGCCTGTTGCATTGTCAAACGACTTCCAATCTCCACCGATGCGGGTCATGTCTTTGCTCAATTCAGCGGGTGTGCCGGGCATCTTTACGCCAGCAATGGCTTGTTTTGGGTTTGATGCGAGCATGTCCCATCCGTAGGTCGTTACTTTCGCTACGCGGTTGCCACGCTTGCTTTCCACACCCATGGTCGGATACATTACTTTCGTTCCACCACCGGGAGGGGTTGTGAGTGCGTAGTAGCGTGTGAACAACAAATCCCATTCCTCGCGGGAAGGCTCAGGGAACACATCGCCCACACCCAAAGAATAATACTTATAACTCTTGCCTGTGGCGCTGCTCTGCAACAAAGTATCTGTTTTGTCGAAAGTGCCATCCACCATGGCGGTGCGGAAAATGAAATCGCCGTTGGGATTTTGTTTGATGGGCATAAACTTTACATAGGATTTGCCTGTGCCAATTCCCGGGTGTGTGATGACAAACAGGTAGAGCGAATCGCCTGCTACCTCTTTGGTGGTTGGGTCGTAAACGCCCCAACTAAAATCCCACATGTTGTTGGGATCGGTGGATTGGTTCAACGCGCCTTTTTCATGCACATTGATATCGTTGTAGAATTTCTTCCATGAGGCCCATCCCGAAGTATCGAACTGAGAAAACTGTGAATTGTCACCTTTGGGGTAAGCATACACCTCAACACCGCCCATGTGGTTCACGCGGATACAATTGTCACGCGAAACGGTGGTGTGTGAAAAATGCCATTGGTCCATTGGGGCCGATGCTTCAGCGCCCGTTCTGATGTCGTAATAAACCGCTTTGCCATATCCAGCGCCCATCGCCACAGAGTCAGAAATGACGGTTTGCGCCTGAATGGGGTTGCTGCACAGTGTTGCAATCACGGTGCCTAGAATTAAATGTGCTTTTTTCATGTTTTTTGGTGCCACAAAATTACCCAACCACCACGGTGAAGGGGTTGTCAGAATTGTAAGGATTTGGTCATAAGAATGTCACGAAGTGATGAAATTCCCTTTTTTAAGTCACCCGTTTCCGCCCTAACTTTGTTGCTTGTAAGCGAGCGTTAGATGGCCAAGATTAAAATAGATTTATCGGGAAAAGTTGCCAAACCCCAAGTGGTGGTGGGCATTGATTTGGGCACAACCAACAGTTTGGTGGCCTGGGTAAATCCAGCCACTGGCAATGCGGAGGTGGTGAAAGACGAATTGGGGGCATTGGTGCCTTCTGTGATTGGTTTGATGGAGGGTGGACAGGCCCAAGTAGGTGTGTTGGCCAAAGGCGGATTGGTTACTGCACCCGAGCGCACCATTTTTAGCGTGAAGCGGTTGTTGGGACGCAGTTACAAAGACATTGCTGATTTTCAGCGATACCTGGGGTACCGCATCATCGATGAAGACAATGAATCCATGGTAAAAATTGAAGTCGATGGGAAATTTTACAACCCCATTGAACTCAGTGCCATTATTTTAAAAGCCCTCAAAACCAAAGCCGAAAAGGCATTGAATGCCGAGGTAACGCAGGCGGTTGTGACAGTTCCGGCGTATTTCAATGATGCGCAGCGACAGGCAACCCGCGATGCAGGCAAGTTGGCAGGATTGGAGATTTTACGCATTGTAAACGAGCCCACGGCGGCCAGTTTGAGCTACGGCATTGGTTTGAATAGAGAGGAAGTACAAACGGTGATGGTTTACGATTTGGGCGGAGGAACTTTCGATGTGTCGATCCTGCAAATTGAAGACGGGGTTTTCGATGTGCTAGCCACCAAGGGCGATACGGCCTTGGGCGGGGACGACATTGACCGTTCTATCATGGCTCATTGGCAGCAGGCGTTTCCCGCTTTGCAGGGGTTGACTGATTTGGGCGATATCCAGCGGTTGCGATTGGTGGCAGAAGAAGCCAAAATTGCGTTGAGTCAGCACCCAGAAAAAGTTTTCGAGCAAGCGTTTGCCTTGGGCGATGGCAGTGCCGTGGAATTGCGGTTGGATTATACCGGTTTGCAGGCGGCCGCAAAAGAACTCCTCCTCAAAACCGAAGATTGCATTGCTGCCGCCCTCCGCGATGCCTCCCTAAAACCTGACCAAATCCAAGCCGTTGTCATGGTCGGTGGCTCCACCCGATACCCCCAAATTAAAGCCATGCTGGATGCCAAATTTCCCCACGTGGCCGTCAACAATACCCTCAACCCCGATGAAGTGGTTGCCCTGGGCGCCGCCATCGAAGCCGATGTCCTCGCCGGCAATCGCAAAGACATCCTTCTACTCGACGTAACACCACTCAGTCTCGGTATTGAAACGGCGGGTGGACTGATGGACGTCCTCATTCCCCGAAACAACAAAATCCCCTGTAGGGTGGGTAGAGAATATACGACCTCGATAGACGGACAAATCAACCTCAAAATCAGCGTGTATCAAGGCGAGCGGGAACTCGTGGCCCAAAACCGCAAATTGGGTGAGTTTATCCTCAAAGACATCCCCGCCATGCCCGCCGGCTTCCCAAAAATTGAAGTGGCCTTTGCCCTGGATGCAGATGGATTGCTCAAAGTGTCCGCCAAAGAACTGCGCAGCGGCGTTGCCCAGCAAATCGATATCAAACCCCAATACGGTCTTACCGATGATCAAGTAGAAGCCATGCTCCTTGCGGGGTTTCAGCATGCCCAGGAAGACGTTACCGCCCGATTGCATCAGGAGGCGATCAACGAAGGACAGCAACTGGTCTACCTCGCGCAGCGCTTCATCGAAAAGAATGCAAACCTGCTCAACGAAGAAGAAATGGCCGGAACAAAACAACGAATTTTGTCATTGGAGTGTCTATTGGCTGAACGCGGCGAGAAAGATGCCATCCTACAAGCGGTCACAGAATTGAACGATTATACCCGTCCTTTTGCTGAACGACTGATGGATGTGGCTGTCTCGGCAGCGCTCAAAGGCAAAGAAATTTAATCCCATGCAACCCAAACAGTATCTGTGTATCGCCCTTTTTCTAATTGCTGCGAAGTTTGCAAACGCGCAGGCTGTGTCTGAGTTAGATTATGAAGGCCGACAGAATTACGGGTTGAAAATGGGCATGGGAATCAATTCCATTTATGGCGGGAAATTGCAGAATCCCCGTCCAACCGTGGGCTTCATGGCAGGTCTGTATATCCATTCCAACCCAGAGAAAAAGCGCTCACCGTTTGGAATTCAATCCGGTATCGATCTGAGAATGCGCGGAAGCAACTTTGCCAATGCCAAAACCGGTGATACAGCCATCAATTTTGCCTACACCAAAATGAGCATCATGAGTTTGGATGTGCCGTTGTTGGTGAATTATCGACTTTCGAAACAGCGCGACAAAGAAATCAAACAATTGCAGTTTGGTCTTCAAATGGCCTATAATTTTAATTCGGTGTTGTATGTGGGTCCGCAAAAACGCCCACTTCCCACCGCATTCAATACCTATAATTCCATCAAAGAGTGGGATCGATTGCCCATCAAGATGTATGATTTACAGGCGGTTGCAGGCTATCAATACCGAGGAGAAACCCTGGGCTATTCGGTGTCGATGAAAATGGGTCTGCTCAATCTGAACGACAATTTTGTGATTCGCGGGATGGTGGATTCGGACAATGACGGGGTGGAGGACAAGGAAATCGAGTTGATATCACCCACCACCGACCCCCTCAAAGAAAAGCCAGGAACGCCCCAAATGATTGGTACCTGGAGCCTAGAATTCGCCCTCGTTTTTTAAGCCAACAAGGTTTTCGTACCTTTGCATTACCTTTTCTCTCATGTCAACCGTGGCCTTTTATACCCTTGGGTGCAAACTCAACTTTGCCGAAAGCAGTGCCATCGGACAGCAACTCACGAAAGCGGGGTTTGAGAAACGGGAATTTCAAGAAGGCGCGGATTTGTATGTGATCAACACTTGCAGCGTAACGGATCATGCCGACCGCAAATGCAAGAAGGTGGTTCGTGAAGCGCTCAAGCAAAATCCAAACGCCTATGTGGTGGTAATTGGGTGTTATGCCCAGTTAAAGCCGCAAGAAATCGCCCAGATTCCCGGGGTGGACATGGTGCTGGGTGCAGCGGAGAAATTTCAATTGATCGACCATCTACATTCTTTGGTAAAAGAGCCCAAAGCACTGGTGCATAACGCCCCCATCAAGGAGGTCAATACATTTGTGCCCGGTTACAGCGTTGGCGACCGCACGCGTATTTTTTTGAAAGTCCAAGACGGCTGTGATTACTTCTGCAGTTTCTGTACGATTCCTTTGGCACGTGGCAAAAGCAGAAGTGCGAACGTGTTGGATACCCTGAAATTGGTGGAAGAAGCCGCCCAACAAGGAGCGAAAGAAATTGTGCTTACCGGCGTGAATTTGGGTGATTTTGGGGTAGAACACGACCAAGATTTCTTTGATTTGGTGCAGGCCATCGACCAGGTGGAAGGGGTAGATCGCTATCGCATTAGCAGCATCGAACCGAATTTGCTCACCGACGATATCATTGAGTTTGTATCCCGCAGCAAGCGTTTCGTGCCGCATTTTCACATACCATTACAGAGTGGGAGCGATGAAATTCTCACCCGGATGCGCCGCAAATACCTGACGGATTTATACCGTTCGCGCATCGCCAAAATCAAGTCACTGATGCCCCATTGCGGCATCGGGGTGGATGTAATTGTGGGATTCCCTGGCGAAACCGAAGAACATTTCCTCGAAACCTATCGCTTTTTGAACGAATTAGACATTTCATACCTGCATGTGTTTCCCTATTCGGAACGCGCCAATACCACCGCCAAGAAAATGAAGGATGTGGTGCCTGTGAAAGTGAGAATGGAGCGGGGAGAAATGTTGCGTGGCTTGAGTGAAAAGAAGCGCATGGCATTTTATCGCGAGCATTTGGGCAGCAGCAGGCCAGTGTTGTTTGAAGAGGAAGAACGCCGCGGTGTGATGTTTGGGTTTACCGACAATTACATCAAAGTAGCCACCGATTACGATCCGCTGCTGGTGAATACCGTGGTGGATGTGCAGTTGGCGTCGCTCAATCCCGAAGGCTGGGTGCAAGCGGAATTTGATTACGCGACCGTTGGGCATTAACTTGCACCTGTGTTTCCAACCCTATACCATTTTCTTTACGATTTAACCGGGATTTCCCTTCCGTTTTTGAAAGTCGTTAACACGTTTGGCTTCTTTGTGGCCATGAGCATCGGAGCGGCTTTCTGGGCGATGTCGGCCGAGTTCGATCGCAAAACCCTGCAGGGCATTTTCGCCAAGGTGAAAGTGAAGCAAGTCACCGGCGTAGGGGTTGAATGGAGCGAATACGCAGTGAATGGATTGATGGCCTTCGTTTTCGGCTACAAAATTTTATACTTAATGGTGGAAACAGGGGATGGATTCTCACCGCAGGACCACGTGTTCTCCACCGAGGGCAGTTGGTTGTATGGAATTGGTGCGATGGCCTTTTCGCTGTGGCGGACTTGGGTGACCGACAAAAAACAACGCGGCGAAACCCCATCAGAATCCATCGTTGAAATGAATGCATCGGCACGGATGTCGAACATCACCACCATTGCCCTCCTCAGCGGATTTTTGGGTGCCAAAGTCTTTCATTTGTTGGAAACGCCCAGTGAAATTCATTGGGAAACCATTTTGGTTGATTTGCTGACCAGCGGTGGATGGACCTTCTACGGCGGTCTGATTTGCGGTGCGGCAGGGGTGTTGTGGTACACCAATAAGCACGGGATGCATTGGCGCGATGTGTTTGATGCGGGCGGACCGGCCATGATGTTGAGCTACGGATTGGGTAGGTTTGGGTGTCACTTTTCCGGCGATGGCGATTGGGGTATTGCGAATTTGAAACCGAATCCCGGCTTGCCGGATTGGGCATGGGCCTATAAATATCCCCACAATGTGTTGGGCAAAGACTACGCTTCTACCGGGATGGAGATGATTCCGGGTTGTTCGGGCGAGTATTGTTATCAGCTATCGGTACCCGTTTATCCAACCCCACTGTATGAGGCCTTGATGGCATTGGGATTGTTTGCGGTGATGTGGTTTGTGCTGCGCAAAAGAAATTTGCCCCCTTTCCAAATGTTCTCTGCTTATATGATGATGGCCGGTGTGGAGCGAATGCTGATCGAATCAATCCGTGAGCATGGTGTGAGTTTGTACAACGTCGCGGGGATGTCGTTCAGCCAAGCCCAGATGATCTCTTTGGCATTGATGTTGTTTGGGGTGATGGGTTGGATTTGGTCGGGGAAATCGCCCAGGGCCTTGAACAATCACGAAAAAGTTGATTAGACGTATAGAATCATGAAAGGTTTAAAAGGGTTGGTTGTTTTTTGTGCGATGTGCGTGTCGACGGGGTTGCGCGCCCAAATTTGGGGTTCGTCTGAACCGCCGCAAAAGGTGGATACCATTGAAACGAGCGATTTTAGGCGGATGGATCCGGTCTTGATATCGGGCAGCATGGATGAGGAGCGGAAGAAGGAGTATCAGATATTGAAGCGCAGGGTCATCAAAACGATGCCTTATGCGAAGATGGCGGCGATGAAGATGCGGGCGATGGAGGATAAATTAAACACCATTGAGAACCGCAGGGAGCGGAAAAAATACATTAAGCAGTGTGAGGCGAGCATCAAGCAGATGTACATGGACCAATTGAAGAACATGACGATTGGTGAAGGCCAGGTGTTGATGAAATTGCTGCACCGCGAAACGGGGAAGACGAGTTGGGAGATCATGAAGAATTACCGGGGCACCACGGAGGCTTTGTTTTGGCAGGCGTTTGGGAGCTTTTACGGACACAATTTGAAGCAGGAGTACGATCCGGTGTTGGATTATCAGATTGACCACATCATCAAGCAGGAGCGCTTGGAGTGAGTTGAGGCATTTGGCGCGATGGTGCTTGCCGTTGGGGGTTAGTCTTTTCGGGCGAGCATGAAAATTACGACAGGGGCGCCGATGATGGAAAGGATGGCGTTGATGGGCAAAATGCTGTTCGGCAGGAGTTGGTTGGCCAGAATATCGGCGGTGAGGGTGAGTGCGGCACCGGCGAAAGCGGTGGTGAGGATGTTGGGTCCGTGCGACTCTGTCTTTTGAATTTTTCTGGAAATGTGCGGGGCGATCAATCCAACAAAGGAGACTGGACCGCAATAGGCAGTGACGATGGCGGCCATGCTGGCGCTGCCAATAATCAACCACAATCGCAAGTTTTTGACCGATTTTCCGGCACTTTCAACATGGATATCCCCGAGCAAATAAGCGTTGAATGCATGTCGGTGATAGGCCAAGATTCCCCCACCAATAAGGGTTGACGCTCCCAAGATGTAGAGTTGTGAGGGGATGACGCGGTCGAAGCCGCCCATGCCCCACATCACGAACTGTTTGACTTGTTGTGCTTGGGCTGTTTGGGTAATAATGTCTACGGCAGCGCCGAAGAAGTAGCCCAGGACGAGTCCTACCAGCAGCAGGGCATGCAATTGCGATAATTTCTTATGCAGGGCAAGTTGGATGGAGAGGACGAGCAGTGCGCCCCCGAGCGCAGCGAGGGGCTGCAGGGCGAATTGGGCGCCGGTATCTTCCAGTCCCAGATTTGCTCCCAGGTAGGTGATCAAGGCGACGCCGAAGGTGGCGCCGGGGGTGATACCGATGAGGAACGGTCCGGCCAGGGGGTTTCTGAACAGGGTTTGCATCATCAACCCACTCCAGGATAGGGCGATGCCGCCGATGGCGGCTGCGATTACGCGGGGGAAATGCAGGTCCCAGAAGATGGCATCTCCACCGGGGGAGGTCCAACGGGGGGAGAGGGGTTCAAGGTCGAGGAATAGGATCAGGCCCAACAGGATTCCGAGCAGCAGGGGTAGCCGCGGCCGCAGGCCGCGGCGATGCACCGCGGTAGAACTGGAATTGGATGGATGGCCCTCGTGCATGCGCTGTCAGTTGCTTACTTGCAAATATCGTAGTAGTTGGAGGAATCCGAATTGAGATCGCCCCGAAAAATATGAAACAAATCGGCCAAAACCCGGTTGGGATAAATGCAGCCCATATCCCAATAAGGATTGCTTCCGTTGGGTTGAATCTGCTTATTGAAATGGTATGCTTTTCCCGCTCTGAATGCCTTGATATAAACCACCCGGGGATCGCTCGACTTCAAACATGCCATCGTATTGCACAAATCGGTGTTGATCCAAATATCGGCCTCCCGAAACAAGGTGATCGCCTTTTCAATGCTCATTACATTGCTGCCCGATCCCACCGATGTTGTGATGGGCTCACCGCCCGCGTCACGAATGAATTGGGCCATGTATGAGGCGTTCTGCGGCACAAACCACATGCCGTTGTACACGCAATTGGTAATGACTTTGGGTGATGTTTTCGTGGCTTTTTTGGCTTCCGAAACCCATCGTTCGTAATCGGTTTTTACCGCATTGAAGGTGCTATGCGCCTTGAATGATTTTCCCATCGCCCAGCCCATCGCAATCAACCATTCAGCCCTGCCCAAGGGGTGGTTCTCCAAATGATTGTTGCACCACAATACCGCAAATTTGTCTTTCCCCAATCGCTCTATCGTTTGTTTGTCGTCGATGCTTGTGATGCTGCCGAACAAGATGTTTGGACGGCATAAAGCGAGTTTTTCGGGCACAATCGGACCGTCGGGTGCTACCTCGCTCAGGGTTTTTAGCAAGGGATTGTTACAAAGGAGTGGATGTGCGATGTATTTGATGGATTCTACGCCAACCAAGGATGAATGGGCGTTTAGCTCTGCCAACATGCCAGTATGTATGGCCGATAAACTCACAATTCGGTTGCGTTCCGTGAGTTTTTGGAAGCCCTTCACCGATTCAGACTTCCCCCAGAAAAAACGACCCACAGTTTTGTGGGTGCTTGGGTCGGACAGTAGTTCCAGAAAACTGTCCTTGTCTGTGTAACCCACCCGAAACAATGTAGCATACTGGTTCTTTATCCACACAATGTTGTTGTCTTGTGGGGCATTGCTTTTTTCTCCGCATCCCCAGAAACAAATCGCCCCAGTAAAAAGGGCTGTGAAAGCTATGTGGGCGACGGATTTTTTCATGGAGCCTTCGAAAATAGTACAAATAATCGCACAGGCTGGAAAATGGGTATTGCAGAACTCGAAAAATTGGTCAAATTTGTTGTGTTATGTTACATCCGCTGTTCCGCTTTCGATACTATATCCTTTTTGGCTTGTTTGCCATTTGGATGGCCTTCTTCGACATGAACAATTTGTTCTATCGATACAAAATCGCCCGGGAAATTGATGCATTAGAGGAAAACATCGATGAGCACAAAAAAGCCATCGCCCAATTGGAGCAACAAAAGCAATATTTGTTTGGGAATGATCGCAACCTTCAACGCTTTGCCAGAGAGAAATACTTGATGAAAAAAGACAATGAAGATGTGTTTGTGATTGTGGAGGAGGAGAAACCAGAGGACAAAGACAAATAGTGTTCATAAAAGAATGAACAATGTGAATTTCTGTAACAGAAGAAACGATAAGTTTGTAAACAAGGAAAACCCTAAAAACGCCGATTAAATTATGAATTTCATAGCGCCATCCAGCGACCTCCTGCAGCACTTGTTAACCGTGAACGGTGCCATCATGTCGAAGCCCATTATTCCCATTTTGGAGAATTTTCTATTCGACATCAGCAATAACCAGCTGCGGATTTACAGTACTGACCTAGAAACCAGCATGACCACCAGTATGCAGGTGGAGTGCAAGGAAAGCATGAAGGTAGCGGTGCCCAGCAAAATGGTGATCGATATTCTTCGTTCATTGCCTGACCAGCCTGTAACATTCAATGTGGATCCCCAGTCATTCGGGATTGAAGTGGTAAACAGCAACGGTCGTTACAAAATGGCCGGACAGGATGGGGTTGATTTTCCAGCCATGCCCGAGTCCAACGCGGATGGCAGTTTTACCATTCCCGCCAATGTTTTGTTGCGCTCGATCTCCAAAACCTTGTTTGCTGCTGGTTCTGATGAACTTCGCCTGAACTTGACAGGTTTGTATGTAGAGATGAAAGGCAATTCAGTGAATTTCGTGGCCACCGATGCCAACAAATTGGTTCGATTGACCCGCAAGGATGTCAACACCGGTGTGGAGGATAGCATCTTGATCCCCAAGAAGCCGTTGAATTTGTTGAAAACAGCGTTGCCAAACGACGAAACCCCAGTGATCATTGATTACAACCGTTCCAATGTATACTTCACCTTTGGTGAAACCCGCTTGATTTGTCGCCTCCTCGATGAAAAATACCCCGATTATGCTGCGGTTATTCCCCAGGAAAACCCCAACGTAATCACCATTTCGCGCATGGCGTTGTTGAGTTCAATCAACCGTATCAGCATCTTCGCCAGCAAAACCACGTATCAGGTGCGTTTCAAAGTGACTGGTAATGAATTGACAATCAGTGCAGAAGATATCGAAATGGCCAACGAAGCGCAGGAGCGTATTCCTTGTGAATTTGAAGGCAACGACATGGAAATTGGTTTCAACGCCAAATTCTTGAAAGAGATGTTGAGCACCCTCGATGGCGATCAAGTTCAATTGCGTTTGTCGGCCCCCAACCGCGCAGGTTTGGTGATCCCCAACGAAAATGAGCGCGATGAAGACATCACCATGCTCATCATGCCGATGATGTTGAACAATTACTAAGCAAAAATGATGTACGCCGTTTACGCAAATACGGCGCTTCCAACCCTTACCAACGTAGACCCATAGGCGACGGCAATGTCGTAGTCTGAACTCATGCCTATTGAAAGTTCACAGAACTGGTCTTGATCTGCGAAATAGGTTTCCTTGATTGTCGTAAACAGTGTTTGAACCTGGGCAAATTCCGCCTCAATCTGACGGCGATCATCGGTATTGCTGGCCATGGCCATTAGGCCACTCAACGACACATTCATCAGGTTTGCATGTTGGTATTCCGCGAAAAATGCATCCAGCTCACTTGCATCCAATCCAAATTTGGTCTCTTCTTGGGCGATATGCAGCTGAACGAGGCAAGGGATAATTCGGTTGTTTTTGGTCGCCTCCTTGTTGATTTCCTGTAACAGCTTCATGCTGTCAACGGAGTGGATCATTGAAATAAACGGTGTGATGTATTTGACTTTGTTGGTTTGCAAATGACCAATCAAATGCCATTGAATATCGTTCGGCAACGCTTCTTTTCTCTCAAGCAAGGCCTGAACGCGGTTTTCGGCAAACAGGCGCTGTCCGCTGGCATACGCCGCCTCAATTTCTTGAACCTCGCGGTATTTGCTCACAACGATGAGTTTGCACCCTGCAGGAAGTTGGGCTTTGATGGTTTGGATGTTTTGGGCGATGTGTTGTGGCGTTGACATGTTGATTCTCGGTCTGTGTCTGCGAAATTACCGCTGCGATTGTTGTAATTTTGTGATTCTGTGAAAAATCAATCGCTGTTTCGTCGTTTTGTTTTGGGAATGCTGCTCATCACCGCTTGGGTGTCGTGCCAACCAAAGCCCCATGTGGAGGAGCGGAAAATGATTGATTTGATGTGCGATGTGATGTTGATGGAGGCGGGAAACCAAATAAAATATAACTATGCCAATGTGCCAGAATCGGTTTGGCAAGCGCATTACAACTTCGTTTGCAACAAACACAAGGTGCCTTATGCTGATTTCAAGGCGGAATTGTTGCGATTGAAAAAAGATCCTGAGGCGTTTTCTGCATTGATGGAAAAAGTAATTACCCAGATGCAGGTGGCTGAATTGAACGCAAGGAAGGTACGCAAGTGAAATACCCATCGGATTTTGAGCGAGTAGTAGGTTTTGACGGCATACGTGCCTCCATTGCCCAGCGATGTAAGTATCCTTCAACACAAGAATTGGTTGCCGCATGGGATATGCAAACCACCCATGAGGCCGTGATGCTGCAGTTGGATTTGTTGGATCAAATTCACCAATTGAATGAAATTTTGCCCAGCGTGCTGCAATTTCAGGGCGATGATATTTCAGGTTATTTGTCGCACCTAGGCATTGAGAATTTTTACCTCGAGGAGGAGGCATTGGCTGCGGTGTTGGCATCAACAACAACCTACCAAAAGTTGGCCGTGGCCGTGCAGCAGCGCGCTGATCTCTGGACCTTGTTGGCGGCCGAATTGCCGAATGAAGACAATACAAAAAAGGTGGCTGCCATTATCGGAAAGGTCTTGGATGAATTCAACCAAATATCGGTTCGTGCTACCCCGCAATATGCCAAAATTTCGCAGGAAATCAATCGCTTAGAAGGCGAGGCACGGAATGTGATGCGCGGTATTTTTCGGGAATGGAAAGGGTTGGGATTTACGGCAGAAACGGATGTGACGGTTCGGGAAGAGCGATTGGTAATTCCGGTATTGGCGGAGTTTAAACGCAGGGTACAAGGATTTGTCAAAGACATTTCGGCTACCGGAAAAGTGCTGTACGTGGAACCCACGCAGATGTTGGAGATGAACAATCGCCTCAAGGAGTTGTTCGCCGAAAGACGTAGAGAGCGCGAGCGAATTCTCAGGATGGTTACTGCCGAATTGGCGCCTTTCGAGATGGACCTGCAGCAGTGGATGCGTAGATTGGTGCGGATGGATTTCGCCCTGGCCAAGTGGGATTGGTGTATGCGCGAAGGCGCCCAACGTCCGAAAGTGAGTGATGGTGCCCAGGTTTCATTGCGAAGGGCCTATCACCCTGTATTGCGCAAAGAACTAAAAGCGCAGAAAAAAGAAGCCATCGCCCTGTCGTTGGAGTTGAATGAACAACGGGTAATGGTGGTTAGCGGTCCAAATGCTGGCGGTAAATCGGTGGTGCTGAAAACAGTGTTGTTGATGCAATACATGGTGCAGTGCGGATTGTTTGTGACGGCGGATCCCGAGAGTAGGTTTGGTATTTTTGATTATTTGGGCATTGATTGTGGCGATGGACAAGATATCCAGCAAGGATTGAGTACGTTCAGTGCACACCTGCAGCATTTGAAGAATTTGTTGGAGCATGCTTCGGAGCGATCGTTGATTGGGATGGATGAAATTGGTGCAGGAACGGATCCCCGTTTTGGTGCGCCCATCGCACAGGCGGTTTTGGAACAGTTGTTAGAAAAAGGATCTTTTGTCATTGCTACCACCCACTTTTCCCAATTGCGCGAGTGGGGGATGGGATATTCAGAAGTGGTTCAAGCTTCGATGGCCTACGATGCCCATGCATTGAAACCCTTGTATCATTTGGTTGTGGGGAAACCGGGGTCTTCGTTTGCGTTGGAATTGATGCGAAAAACGGGGTTTGATGCCACTTGGATCGATCGAATCAAAACATTGGCTGGCAAGCAAATGGGCAAAACCGAGGATTTGATGTTGACATTGGAGCGACAAAATCAGCAGTTGTTGCAACAGGTTCAGACCTATGAGGAGAAGCTAAAACACCTGGAGGAATTGACCGCCTCGTATCAGCATTTGAAAGACAAGTTGCAGTCGAAGCGACAAGAGTATATCGCGGCAGCGAGGGATGAAGCCAAAAAGTTATTGGCCGATACCAATCAGCAAATCGAAAATACGATACGCGCCATTCGCGAACACGGGGCAGAAAAGGAAGCCACATTGAAGGCGCGACAAAAACTTGGGGCGTACAAAACAGCGGTTGAAACCGGCACTGTTGTGGGAGCTGGGAAGCTGGAAGGATTGCGCGGCGCCATCGATTTTACGACGTCCAAGAATGCAGGTGGAAAGTCGGGCACAACGCTGAAATCAGCAACGGGGAAAGCGGAAACCGCACCAGAAAAATCCCATTTGGCCGATACCTTGCCAATTACATCGCCCAAGCAATTGGTGCCCGGGGTTTTGGTGAAAAGTTTGGCCACAGAAGCCCAAGGCGAGGTTTTGGATGTGAAAAAAGACAAAGTATGGGTGGCGTTTGGTGTGGTGAAAATGTGGGTGCCCATAGCAGAGTTGATGCTATGCAAAAACAAGGTGGGTGGCAAGTCGCAAAAGACCGGAGTTACTGGAGGATACCAGTGGGTTGAACGACAGTCGAACTACAAAACGAGTATGGACGTGCGCGGACAGCGGATGGAAGAGGCCACACAAAAAGTGTTGATTTGGTTGGAAGAGGGGTATTCTTTGGGACATGCACAGGTGAAGATTGTTCATGGCAGGGGCGATGGGATTTTGCGCAAAGGGCTCAAGACGTTGTTGAAGTCGGTCAACTTTGTGCGGAGCTATCACCATGAAACTGAAGCAGAAGGCGGCGATGGCGCTTTGATTGTGCAATTTTTGTAAAACCTTTTTTGTTGTTGGCAATTTCTGCCAGAGGTTGGGGTAGTTACGCCGATACCTAGTATTTTTGTAACCTATGGCATTAGTATTAGATGGTAGCCTCGCTGCCGCATCCATTCGATTGCAAATTGCGGAAGAGGTTAAGGCTTATGTAGCCAAGGGACATCGTGCACCGGGTTTGGTGGCGATATTGGTGGGTGAGGACGGTGCAAGTCAAACCTATGTTGGAGCGAAGAAAACCGCATGTGACGAGGTGGGTTATGCCGGGGATGTTCGCCGTTTTCCAGCCACCATTTCGGAGGCGGAATTGTTGGATGAAATTGAAAAAATCAACCAAGATGAAACCATTGATGGGTTGATCGTGCAATTGCCATTGCCGAAACATATTTCAGAAGAAAAAGTAACCCAAGCCATCTTGCCAGGCAAGGATGTAGATGGATTTCACGATATCAACATGGGTAAATTGGCCAAGGGCGATGAGGCCGGTGTGAAACCTGCAACACCTTATGGTATCACATTGCTGATGAAACATTACGGTATCGAGGCCAACGGAAAACATGTGGTTGTTGTTGGGAGAAGTAACATTGTTGGACGTCCCATGAGCATGTTGTTGTCTGCGGCCGCACCTTATGGCAACGCAACGGTAACACTGTGTCACAGTCGTACTCAGAATTTAGCCTCGTTCACCCAACAGGCCGATATCCTCGTGGTAGCATTGGGCAAGCCCGGATTCGTTACTGCAGACATGGTGAAAGAAGGTGCTGTGATCATTGATGTGGGAACCACGCGTGTGGACGATGCTTCACGCAAGAGCGGATGGAGATTGTGTGGAGATGTAGATTACGATGCGGTATTGCCAAAAGTGAGTGCCATTACACCTGTGCCAAAAGGGGTAGGTCCAATGACGATTACTGGATTGATGATGAATACCTTGGAAGTATACAAAGCCAAATTTGCATGATGAAATATCCTGTGATGGAACATTTTTACACCATCCAGGGAGAAGGTGTTCATGCAGGAAAACCCGCCTACTTTGTCCGATTGGCTGGCTGTGATGTAGGGTGTGTATGGTGTGATGTGAAAGAAAGTTGGCCCACAGAAGGCTATCCCGAGTGTGGATCGGATGAAATCTGTGAATGGATTGCCCAAACGCCCGCCCAGTTGGTAGTGATTACCGGCGGCGAGCCAGCGATGTATGATTGCAATCCGTTGGTTGATGCATTAAAAAGCAAGGGATATCGGGTGCACGTTGAGACTTCCGCGGCATACCCATTGCAAGGCAATTACGATTGGATTTGTATATCACCCAAGAAATTCAAACAACCCGTGGAAGCAGAGATGCAACGAGCCAATGAGTTAAAAGTAATTGTTTTCAATGATTCTGATTTTCAATGGGCAGAACAATGGGCACAGACAGTAGGACCGGATTGCGCGTTACTTCTCCAAGCAGAATGGGATAAGCGCGATAAAGTGATGCCCAAAATGATTGATTATGTGAAAGCAAATCCCCGTTGGCGTATTTGTATTCAAACGCACAAAATCATTCAAGTGCCTTAATTTTACTCAAAAGGACACTCATTTTTTGGGTGAGTAACTTGCCCATCCTTTGTTGGCACGGGGTTTGACCCATGGTTATTTTTGTCGATATGCGCTTTTTGGGAAAATGCTTGCTTCTGTGTTGCACCTTGTGGGTCGTGGGCGCTGCAATGGCGGCTGGCGATCCTCCCAAAAAACCGGTTCGCGATCCTTATGAAATGTCACAATATGTTCGGTTTAGCGACACCACCGAATTTCAGATCGACAGTTTTTTTCGCCGGATGTATCGCTGGGGTATCTTCAATGGTACTTATTTGTTTCATAAAAATGACAGTTTGTGTTTTGGTGCGATGGGTTATGCCACCTTTTCACAGCTCGATTCCCTGAAACCCGCCGATTTGTTTCAGTTGGCCAGTGTTTCTAAAACCTTTACGGGCATGGCAATGATGCTCCTGGTGCAAGATGGCTATTTGAAATTGAGCGATAGTGTGCATTGGTATATCCCGGAATTGACGCGACGAAACCTATCGTTACAAAATTTGATTAGCCATAGCAGTGGACTGCCCGATTATTTCTATTTCAACATGAAGGCGTGGGAGAACCCCAAGGACCATCTTACCAATGATGATGTGGTGCAACTCCTGAACGCCCAGCCAGTGAACCACTTTGCAAAACCCGGACGCTATGATTACTGCAACAGCAATTATGCATTGTTGGCGTTGATCGTGGAGCGACAGACAGGCATGGATTTCAGGGAGTTTGTGAAGTTGCGTATCATGAATCCCAGCGGCATGAAATATTCTCACTTGGCCAATTTTGATACCTTGGGCTTGGTGAATTATACAGTGCAGGGGTACGACAAAAAACGGGTGTTTGCGGACAACATATTCAATGGTGCCATGGGCGATAAGGGGGTCTATTCCAATGTTTTTGAAATGTTGGCGATGGACCGAATGTTGAGAACCGATTTTTTATTGCATCCCGATACCAAGAATCAAATGGTAGCGCCACAAACAGTGGTGAGTGCTGATGCGTTTTATGCGAATGGATGGCGGGTAAAATGGATAAACGGACAGAAATGGGCGTTTCACAATGGATGGTGGAAGGGATTTCGAACCTATTACTGGCGTTGTTTGGATGAGGATAAGTGTTTTGTGGTATTGACCAACAACGTTCAAGGTCCGTTTTTAAGGACCATTGACATGGTTGGTCTGTTAAAATGATTGACAGTTTGGCGTAACTGCAGGTCGTGGTTTTGAAAGACGAAGGATTCTCAGTAATTTGCTTCTTTACAATTTACAAACAATTGAATGGTTAAACGTTACCAATTATTGCTCATAAGCATTTTTTTAGGGGCTGGTCTTTTTGCACAAACACCCGCTAACAGTAGTGCACATCGGCCCGCGCTTCGCGCGGTGCCGATGGAAATGCCGCAGGTCGACACCACCATACTTTGGGTGCAAATGATGCAGTCGCCGCAGCCCAATTATTTTGCCGTAAAACGCGCGTTTGAAGCCCATTTTGGGGGCGTGGTTCCGGCGAAAGGACAAGGATATAAAGTATTTAAACGCTGGGAAGCCCGCGTGATCAATCACCTCGATGCCAAGGGGAATGTGGTTTGGCCGGATGGTGTTTTGGCAGATTTGTCGGCAAGCCATTCAACCACGGGCAGTGGTTCAGGTACAGGCGGAATAGGCAGTGGTACTTCAGGCGGATCGGGCTCTGGCACGTCGGGCAGTGGCACTTCAGGCGGCAGCGGATCTGGTATAGGCTCATCGCCAACAGGAGGAACCAACAACGCAGGATTGAATGCCGGTAACCCGGTTACACCCGCAACATGGTGCGCTACCTCCGGAAGGTGGACGCCTGTTGGACCAACCAAACATCCCTACAACCAAACATCACAGCCCACAGGTACTGGCAGAATCAATGGCATTGCTTTTCATCCCACGGATTCGAACACATTTTTTGCACTCGCACCCCAAGGGGGCGTATGGAAAACCAAAGATTATGGAAAATATTGGGTTCAACTATGGGGCGCAGGTAGCGGCCTCAGCGTGGGTTCTTCAGCACCATCAAACCCCGCACTTACACTCGGTGTGAGTAGCATGGTCTTGTCGCACAAGAATCCAGATACCCTGTACATTGGCACTGGCGACCGCGATGCAGGCGATGCTCCGGGCTATGGTGTGCTCATGTCGACCAATGGTGGAACCTCCTTCGTTGTGAGGAATTCAGGGATGGGCAACCTCACGGTTGGGAAACTCATCATGCACCCCAAAAACACAGCGATTATATTGGCGGCTACCAACGGCGGAGTTTTCAGAACCACAAATTCTGGGGGCACATGGACGCGCGTTTCGGTAACAGCGAATTTCGTAGACATCGTGTATCATCCTGGCAATCCAAACTATGTGTACGCAACGGCCAATGGATTGTTCTATCGCAGCATAGATGCGGGTTTGACCTTCGCGCAAATTACAAACGGAGTTCCAGCTTCAGGCATGCAAAGAGGGCAGATTGCCGTTACCGCTGCCGATCGTGGTAGGGTATACTTCTTGATTGCTTCTGGGTCACGTTTTCAGGGATTTTATATGTCTACGGACAGTGGAACCACATTTGCGAATCGCAATACCACACCCGCCAATATTTTGGGATACAGTGAGTTGGGCAATGACGGATCAGGTCAAGGTTGGTATGATTTGGATTTGGCGGCTGACCCTCAAAATGCACAAGTGGTTTATGCCTTTGGAATCAACGTTTGGAAGTCAACCGACGGGGGCGCTACTTTCAAAGTGAGTGGACATTGGGTGGGGAGTGGCGGTGCTGATGATATCCATGCAGACCAACACATTGGCGAATTTAATATTACTGGTAAGACCCTATTTGCAGGCAATGACGGGGGTGTTTATTTCACGCGGGATGCGGGTAAGATTTGGAACAATATCACCAAAGGCATCAATAATTCCCAGATTTATCGCCTTGCAGTAGCCCAAACAACCGATGATTTGGGGGCACACGGGTATCAGGATAATGGCTCGATGCAACACCACGATGGGGAGATTTATACCTATTACGGGGGCGATGGCATGGATTGCGCCGTGGACCCCACCGATGAGCGCTATGTCTATGGTTCCTATGTGTTTGGTGTGATTTATCGGGCCATCGAAAAGAATGATGTTAGGACAATAGGGGCCAATGGCACCAATGGAATCACCGAGGGTGGTGGGTGGCTAACGCCATTTGTATTGCAAGAAGGCAATCCCAATCGAATGTTTGCGGGCTACAACAACCTTTGGCGATGCGACAGTGTGAAATCGGCAGGGACAATCAGTTGGACAAGGATTTCAACGGGTTGGACGGGTTCGGTTCGACAGATAAAAAGCAGCAAATCCAACCCTCGACACTTGTATGTCATCCGGGGCGATGGCAAGCTCATGTTTACAAGGAATGCCGGAGTGGCAACACCAGTTTGGGTGGATATTACACCTCCTTCCACCCTGTTTTCTTTGAGAATCATGGAGCCAGATCCCTTGGATAGCACAAAATTATACGGGGCGAGTGCAACCGATTTGTTTGTGAGCAACAACAATGGCACAAGTTGGAATACCACGGCATTGGCATCGCTCAATAAAACAGCTTACCCCGGATTTAACTGGGGTGTAATCAATGTACTCAAGGCCGATCATACTGCATCGCCGGCGGGTTTGTATGTGGGCACGGATCGCGCAGTGTATTACATGAACCAAGTTTCTGGAAGTACCTATGGCTTAAACGAGTTCGCCAATCAATTGCCGTTGTGGATGGATGTATCGGACTTGGACATTTATCACTCTCCGCTGGGTCGCGATTACAGTTTTGTGTATGCCAGTACCTATGGCAGGGGTGTTTGGAAAAGTCCACTGTTTGATGATGGTTCCGGAACATATCGCTCAAAAATGCTCTCCTATGATTCCATTTTTACGGTGGGTGGTGTGATGCGGTTGCAGGAGAAAATACCGGCATCGGTTTATGGAATTCGCTCAACGACATGGACAATCAAGCCATCGACCTTTAGCTGGGTGAGCGGTGATTCAAACAGTTTGCAACCCGAGGTGAAGTTCAATCAGCCGGGTGTTTATTCTATTTCCCTTGCAGCAAAAAGTTGTACATCCAACGCCACAGAAACCAAGAATTTGTGGGTAAGGGTCTTTCCCGCGGCAGTATCGGCCACTTGCAACTCCAAGACCCGCTTTCAAACTTCAAATTTCGGCATAGGGGTATTCGATGTGAAACTCACCGATAATCATTTTGAATCAGGTACTTACTTCGATGACGGTGAGCAATTGGATATGTCGGCCCAAAAAGTCTTCCGCGTAAAACCCAACACCGATTATACGGTTCAGGTAAAAGTGGGGTTGTACAACAATGAAAATGTTCGTGTTTTCATGGATTTCAACAACGACGGCAAGTTTCAGTTGTTCCGGGGAGAGGTGAGTGCACAAGTGAGTGCAAAACCCACGGATTATGCCCAGGTAAAAATCAAGACGCCGGCGAAGATGCAATTGAATCAAGCACTGCGTATGCGGGTGATTAGCGATTACAACAACATCGACACCACAGGGTGTGGTACCTGTAACTATGGACAGGCCGAAGACTTTTCACTGGTTTACGAGAAAACCACAGTGGCGTTTGGCGTGGATCGCAAGAAAATTTGTGCGGGAGAATCTGTGGTTTATCGAGATTCTTCTCAGGGGTTGATTGGACTTTATGAATGGGATTTCGGTATCGGTGCAGTTCCAGCCAAGGCGGTTGGAGTGGGACCTTGGACGGTAAAGTATACCACTGGGGGGTTCAAAAATGTGAAACTGCGTCTCAATGACGGTGAAGATAGTTTGGTAAAATTGGCCATAGTGGATGTGGTGAAAATGCCATCGGCACAGGCCGTGGTGAAATCAGGCAACTCGCCGCAATGTGAAGGTGTGGCTTTGTCGCTTGCTGCCCGGGATGCTGGCGCATTGAGTGTAAATTACCAGTGGTTCAAGGGTGTTAATCCGGCGACGACATTGACCAAGGACAGTGTATTGAGTTTCAATCCAGTGTATTTGAAAGATACCGGTGACTATTGGGTGATTTCGGAAAATCGCGGCTGCTTCGATACAAGCGCAGCTCTCAAAGTAAATGTTTGGGCAAAACCCATCGCAACAATTGGGCACGATGCTTCCTATGTGCCGTGTTTGAAAGGGAATTCATTTGTGTTTCAGGATTTGTCGACGGTCTTCAATGGGACAATCGGATCGCGCAATTGGACGGCTTCGAATCCTTTGAAAACGACTACTACATCCACGTTTCAGCAGAAATTCGCTATTGCGGGCAGTCATCCTGTTCAACTGATAGTTAGCTCTAACAACGGCTGTCGGGATACTGAGGCGGTGGTGGTGAAAGTGAATGGACATCCGCAAGCAAAATTTGCGTTTGACAAGTCATCGCAGTGCGACAAAGGCAATGTGTTTCAGGTAGTCAATGCCAGCACGAATCCCGCGGCTTCTGGAGGGGGCGGTGTATGGAGCTATTACAACTGGGCCGATGGAAACACGGGTTGGGACGCCTTGGATGCCAAGCATAGCTACAATCAATTTGGCAAATACAATGTGCAGATGGTGGTGAAAAATACGGCAGGTTGTTTTGATACTAATTACCAAATGGCGACGGTGTATTTAACCCCCAAATCGCAAATTTCCAGTGGTGTTGCGGAGGTGTGTGAAGGACAATCATTTGTGATCAACGATGCGTACTGGACCCATGCCGATCCCAACGATGTGGTTTTGAGTATGTGGGATTTTGGAGACGGACGCAAATTGAACAGGACTTTCTCATTGAAATCAGGCAAGCGCGATACCCTGTGGTCGTATGCTGGTTTTGGCAATTATAGTATCAAACAAGTGTTAAAAACGAAAGTGCTGGGTTGTGCGGATTCTTCCGTGGTCAAGGTGGATGTGAATTCTATTCCCAAAGCCGTTATAGTGGCCTCGAACCCCATGGTGTGTGCATCGATGCGTTCAGTAGATTTTGTCAACCAATCCACCAATGCCGATGGGAAGCCCATGAATTTTGATTGGGTATTTGGCGATGGGATAGGGGTTTCCGTCTTGACTGCGCCGAGTTATTTGTACAGCAGCCCGGGGAAATATGTGGCACGTTGTATTGCGACAAACAAGGGCTGTAAGGACACCGCGCTGAGTCAGACCATAACGGTGCTTCCCCAAGTAAAAGCCGATTTTTCGTATAGTGAATTCGCTTTGCAACAGCGTTTGGGATGGCGATTCGCAGCAGCAGACACTTTGAATGTGCCGTTGGATCGCAATTTTCAGTGGAAATTTGAGAATCCTGATGCAACCACATCACAGGGACAGGGGAAGATTTGGCAACAGTATTTTACGGTCAATGGAAAATACACCGTAAAGTTAATCGCCAGCAATTCCATTGGTTGTCGCGATTCCAGCACACAGATCATCGATATTTCCGAGGCAGTGCTGCGTTCTCAGCAAAACGAATTGAATGCATATGTATTCCCGAATCCAACCACGGATCGGGCGGTATATAAATTTTCGGCCCGCAAAGGCGATGTTGTAACGGTGAAAATGTATACCATCTTGGGTCAATCGGGATTGTATGAGCGCACTTGGACCATCCCTGAAGATGGAGTCTATTTTGATGAAATCGCGATGCGCAAATGGGATTTGTCGGCAGGAATGTACCCTTTGGTGATTCAGCGGGGTGATCAGCGGGTGGAAGTGATGATGATTTTGATGGAGTGACCCTGACAGCGTACAATGTAGGTTGCTGGGGGAAGGTCTATTTGGTGGCTGCTTTGGGATGCAAGGGTTAATTTTTGCAACAACTGACCATGGATGTTGTGAATGGAAACGAGGAGTGGGCGGTCTGAATTTGTGACCAATTGTTGTTGGGTGGGGTCAAATCCCAGAAGGGGTTTGGCAATGAAGTTGCTGGTTGAATTCATCGGCAATTGATGGATTACACCCACCGCGTCGAGATCGAAGCCACTGCTTGGAAAAGGCGTGGGCCATGGGTCGTTGATGATTCTACCATCGCTGTCTTTGCTGCCCAGGGTAGAATCCAAACTGCCAACCACGTCTATGATGCGTACATATTTGATTTCATTGATACGGATGTTACTCATCATGGCCAGGTCTTGTAAATCGAACGGCGTGCCGAAAGGATGTCGATATTTTCCGGCCAAGTTGTGAATTTGTGTAGGCTGGGTAAAGCCGAAAGCACTGGTTTGAGTTTTTGATTGAGTGAGGCTTTTTGCAGGGAAACGGGCCCATGCTAGGCTGTCTGTACTCACCTCTACAAAGGCCAATTCCAAAAATGTATCGAGGAAGGTATTTTCAAAGACGGCGAAATCGAAGCCATTGCCATTGGTGATGGGTGGATCGAAGGTGAGGGTGGCAATGCCGCCATCGCCGAGGGAGACCACACCATTGCTGGCGGCGGGGCCTTCGGCCCCGGCCGCCGTACCCACGCTGGCAAAGCCAGAATCAGGCACGTTAATCTGCCTCAATCCCCGCTGAATACTGCACCGCTTCGCCCAGTTGATGAAGCAGGAACTGTCGGACCGCAAAGCGGTCGACCCCGGCTGCCCTGCAGCCGGGGCATACTGGGAATAAACATCGCCAAAATAAAAACACAGTGTGCCAATCACCCAGAGAGGGAATCTTAAGTGGCGATTTGACGAACGATGGATCAATGAAATGCAGTGTTGGTTAAGCGCTCAATTTGGCTTCAATGCCCAAAATGATTTCATCACAAGCCGCATGGTTCTTGGCCAACAAGGCCTTTGCCTCAGCAACAATGTTGTCGGCCCATGGTTTGTCCGACAGCCCCTGCGCATTGATCAATACATTCAACCAAGCACCGCGAACCGCGGTTTTGATGCACAAGGCACCTACACCCACATCCGAAAGTGAATTGGGATTGCCGTGATCGGCCATTTGCTTCAGCAAAGGCAAACACTCATAGGCAGTTTGCATGGTGCGATAAGGTACCTCTGTGGCGTATTTGGATGCATCTTGTATCGCTTGTTTGCGGATGGCAACTTGCTCTGCGGTATCTTTCGGAAGGCCGAAGGCCGACATGATTGCATCAAAAGCGCGCGTATCTTCATCCACCAACGCAACGAGTTTGTCTTTCAGCAATTGACCCTGCTCAGCCCATGGTGAGAACTCGCCCACACGGTCTTCCCAACCTTTCTTGATGGCGCTCAAGTTGGCCACCATGGTGCCCAACGCAGCGCCCATAGCGCCTGTCAGTGCGGAAATACTTCCGCCGCCGGGCGCAGCACTGTCGCTGGCGGTTTCGTTGACAAAGTCACGCACCGACATATTCACCAAGCGAGACTGCTTATCGTCGCGCAACAAGTATTCAATGATCTTCTTCTTGGGATCGAAAGGGCCCAATTCGTTCAATCCCATGCTCCGTATCGCGCAATCCACGAGGTCAGACTCGCTTACACCGGCACTCATGCCTTGCTTTTCAAGGAAATATTTCCCGGCATCCAACATCGGTTGCAAAGGAATCAGTCCAACCAATTCAGAACCGGTTACCCTAACACCACGGTCGTCAGCCGCCTTCCGTGTTTCCTCAAAAGCCACATGCAACGGTGTGATTTTGTAATTGGTGAGGTTCATGGAAATCTGTGCCATGTTGTATTCTTCGATATACCACCCAATGGCCTTTACGGCTTTCAATTTTCCGGGAATGCGAATGGGTTCTCCATGTTCGTCATTCATGATCTTTCCAGAGTAGGGATTGCCTTCGCGCTTGACACGACCTGCCTCGCGCACGTCGAATGCAATACGGTTGGCGATGCGGGTGCTCTTCGTATTCAAATTGACATTGTATGCAATCAAGAAGTCACGCGCCCCAATCACCGTTGCACCGGCCGTAGCGTTCATTTCTGCTTTTCCATAGTCGGGTGCCCACTCGGGCAATTTGATTTTTTCAAAAAATCCTTCGTATTCACCGGCCCGTATTACACTCAAGTTGTTTCGTGCAGCATTGGATTGAGCACTTTCATAGAGGTATGTAGGGATGGATAGTTCCTCTGCCACCCGCTTGGCCAATTTTTTGGCATAGGCTGCGGTTTCCTCCATGCTGATGCCCGAAATGGGGATAAGTGGACATACATCGGTGGCGCCCATACGGGGATGTTCGCCTGTGTGGTTGCGCATGTCAATGACTTCGGCAGCTTTCGCGATCCCCCGAAAAGCGGCCTCTATGACGTCGTCTGGTGAACCAACAAATGTAACCACTGTGCGGTTGGTGGCTTTTCCTGGATCAACATCCAACAATCTAATGCCTTCAACGGTCTCAATGGCATCGGTTATCGTCTTGATTGTTTGTAAGTTCCGCCCTTCGCTAAAGTTGGGTACGCATTCAATGATGGGTTGCATTCCGCAAATTTATTGGTTAACGCCTGAAGTTTTGAGTTTATTTCTTTGCGATTTCTGCCAAACGACCACGCTCATTTGTGAATAATACAATGAGAAAACTGCCCTAAAGCGGTCAAAATGCTGTATTTTTGCCGTCCTTTTATGACGCTCATCAAATCGATTTCTGGAATACGTGGAACGCTGGGTGGGAATGTCGGTGAAAACCTGACACCCATTGATGTTGTCAAATACGCAGCTGCTTATGGTGCCTGGGTCCTTTCGGCCAAAAAAGGCAAGAAAGTGGTAGTGGGTAGAGATGCCCGTATCAGCGGTCCTATGGTGCATGAACTGGTTGTGAATACCCTAATTGCCTTGGGCATAGATGTGGTAGACGCTGGCTTGAGTACAACCCCAACGGTTGAAATGGCTGTGGTGGAAGAAAAAGCCGCCGGTGGAATTATTTTGACTGCAAGTCACAACCCCAAGCAGTGGAATGCGTTGAAATTGTTGAACCACAAAGGCGAATTTATCTCCGCCGCTGATGGGGCCATGGTATTGGAATTGGCCGAAAGCAACAACATCGCATTCGCAAGTGTAGACCATCTGGGTACTGTTACCAAAAAAGACTTTTTGCCCATGCACATCCAGAAAATTTTGGATTTGCCATTGGTGAAGCGCGATATTATTGCAGCCCAAAAGTTCAAAATTGCGGTGGATGCCGTAAACAGTGTGGGTGGTATCGCCGTGCCAGCTTTGTTGCGGGCGTTGGGCGTGGAAGCCATCGAGGAGATTAACTGCGAACCAACCGGACATTTTGCGCACAATCCAGAGCCTTTGCCTGAGCACCTCGGTCAAATTGCCTCGGCTGTGAAATCTGCAAAATGCGATTTGGGTATCGTGGTTGACCCGGATGTGGATCGTCTTGCCCTCATTTGTGAAGATACCGAAATGTTCGGTGAAGAGTATACGTTGGTGGCCGTGGCCGATTATTATTTGAAGCATACACCCGGACCAACCGTGAGTAACCTTTCCAGTACACGTGCACTTCGCGATATTACTGAAAAGGCGGGGCAGCAATACGAGGCCAGTGCCGTTGGTGAAGTGAATGTGGTGGAAAAAATGAAAGAAATTGGGGCTGTCATTGGTGGCGAAGGCAATGGTGGTATCATTGTTCCCGAGTTGCATTATGGTCGCGATGCCCTCGCGGGTATTGCATTGTTCCTGAGTCATCTTGCTGAAACCGGTTTGCGGATGTCTGCGCTGAGATCCACTTATCCCAATTATCGCATGTCGAAGAACAAAGCGGAACTTCAAGCGGGCACAGACGTAGATGGCATTTTGGAAAAAATCCAGAAGAAATACAAAAAGCAACCCATCAACACCATCGATGGTGTGAAAATTGAATTTGATAAAGATTGGGTGCATTTGCGCAAAAGCAATACAGAACCCATCATCAGAATATACGCTGAGAGTGACAGCATCAATACTGCCGAAAATCTCACCCGCAAAATTTTGCAGGATATCGGTGATCTACTAAACTAACAACTCGTCCAATGGCAATGCAATGTGGTATCGTGGGACTGCCCAATGTGGGTAAATCCACCCTGTTTAATGCAGTTTCAAGCGCCAAAGCGCAATCTGCCAATTTTCCTTTTTGTACCATCGAACCCAATGTGGGTACCATCACAGTCCCCGATGTTCGGATGAACAAATTGGCGGCCCTGGTGAATCCCCAAAGTTTGGTGCCAACCACCATCGAAATTGTCGATATCGCTGGATTGGTGAAAGGTGCGAGCAAAGGCGACGGGTTGGGAAACCAATTTCTCGGTAATATCAGAAATACAAATGCCATTTTGCATGTGCTGCGCTGTTTTGATGATGACAACATCATTCACGTGGATGGATCCGTAAACCCTGTGCGCGACAAAGAAATCATTGATACTGAATTGCAGTTGAAGGACCTTGAATCGCTCGAGAAAACCATCGCCAAGATTCAGAAACAAGCCAAAGCGGGCGACAAAGATGCTGCCAAATTGCTCGAAGTGAGCGAAGCCTATCAAGCACACCTGTTGACAGGTAAAAATGCAAGAACACTGGAGATGGAGCCTGAAAAAAAGGCCTTGATCAAAGATTTGAATTTACTCACCGATAAGCCTGTTTTGTATGTATGCAATGTGGATCCCGATAGCGTGAATACAGGCAATGCATATGTTGAGCAAGTGAAACAAGCCATTGCAGGAGAAAATGCAGGCATGATACTGATTTCTGCGGCCATCGAGGCGGAAATTGCCGATTTGGAGAGTTTTGAAGACCGACAGATGTTCTTGCAAGAGATGGGATTGGAGCAAAGTGGGGTAGAGAAGTTGATCCACGCGGCCTACAAGTTGTTGAATTACATTACGTATTTCACCGTAGGCGTGAAAGAGGTTCGCGCTTGGACCATCACCGAAGGAACCAAAGCCCCGGGCGCAGCGGGAGAAATTCACACCGATTTTGAAAAAGGATTCATTCGTGCCGAAGTCATCGCTTATGAAGACTACATCCATTACGGTACTGAGGCGGCCTGCAGAGAAGTAGGAAAGTTGCGCGTGGAAGGCAAGGAGTACATCGTGAAGGATGGCGATTGCATGCACTTCCGATTCAACGTGTAATCCAATACGGATAGGACTTTGCTGTTACCCTGGAACCGGGGAAATCAAAACAACTGAATTCGACTAAACCTCTGGAACGTACGGTTTGTCATCGCTCAAATACAATGGCGTCTCACCATATTTTACCTTGTATAATTTCTTGATGTAAGCCCAACAATGGGTTTGGAAATCGCCCACACGGTCCCGAATTTTTTGTGACCCAACCGGTTTTCCTCCGCGCTGTAATTCGGTAAAAGACCTGCGTACGGGTTCCACGATTTGCTCACTCAAGTAATCGGCGAAATAATTGCCTGCCTTGGTGCATCGGTCTTGTAAAAATTGTACCAACACAGTTTGGGCCTCCTCGATTTCTTCTGCTGAAGGCATGCGTTCCAATGCTTCGAACTGGGTTTCGTGTTCTTTGAAAATTTGGGCAATTGACCGTTGGAATTTTTGGGCCGTGGCTTCCAATTCCTGGAATTTCAATCTCAAAGGCGATAATTCGGCGTATTTGGCAGAAATCTTACTGCTTTTCTCTTTTGAAATGGCAATCATCATTCCATTGAATTCATAGCTAATGGCACGCACGCTATACACTTCGAGTAATTGTTGCTTGTGGAATAACTGACGTTTTTCTTCCAGAATCTCCCACAAATCGCGGGTTTTGGCTTGGTTTTCATGGAAATGAAGGATTCGGGCATCGCTCAAAATGTTCTGCGCCCGAATGGCAGTGAGCAAAACCAATGAGTCGAGCTGGGTACACCGACTCAACGCTACATACACTTGTCCGGGAGCAAAGCTCTTTCCCGCATCAATCATCGCTTTTTCAAAGGTCAAACCTTGACTCTTGTGCACGGTGATTGCCCAGGCCAAACGCAGCGGGAATTGTTCAAAGCTGCCCACTTCTTCTTGTTCCACTGTTTCCTCGGCAGGATTGAATTTGTATCTGAGATTTTTCCATGTCTCCCGCTCAATTTCAATGGGGGCTTTCCCGTCGTTGCAATCAATGAAAAGGGTGTCGCCAGCGATGCGTTTTACCGTACCAATTTTGCCATTGTAATAGCGTTTTTCATAGGAGGTGTCGTTCTTGACAAACATCACCTGGGCGCCTTCTTTTAGCCTCAGGATGCCTTCAGTGGGGAAGCTGCCTTCCGAGAACTCGCCCGAAACTTTGGCTACGTATTGTTTTTCTGCCGCTTCGATTTTGGCCAATTCCTTTTCGTTGATGGCATCGGCCTGTTTGTTGTGGGTGGTTAGGGTAATCCAACCGGGCTCATCGGGTTGGAAATCGGGTTGAATCCGTTCAGCCAAATTTTCGTAATCCCAGCTTTCCATTTGGTTGCTGCGGATTTGATTTAGCAAATTGATGAAACCCCGATCGCTCTGACGATAGATGGTTTTAAGCTCGATGGTCAGCATCTCCAGTGCAGTAAAGCACTTGGCGGAGAAGAAAAATTCGGTGTTGTAATACTGGTAGATGAGTCCGCGCTCCATTTCCGTAACAACCGGCGGAAGCTGCATCAAATCGCCAATCAGCAACAGTTGAACCCCACCGAAGGGTTTGGAACTGCTTCTCGCGAACCGCAAAGCATGGTCAATGGCATCGAACAAATCGGCCCGAACCATGGAAATCTCGTCGATTACCAACAACTCCAACGACTGAAAAATATCACGCTTTACTTTGTTGTAGTGGAAGTGCTCGCGAATCATCACGGCATTGTTGGCGACATTGGGGTCTACCGTGTCGTTGGTAGGCACGAAAGCCCGTGTGGGTAGGCCAAACATGCTGTGAATGGTGCTCCCGCCTGCATTGATTGCTGCAACACCGGTAGGGGCCACAACCACAGTTTTCTTGGTGGTGTTGAGGAGCAAGTTTTTTAGGAATGTGGTTTTTCCTGTTCCCGCCTTACCCGTGAGAAACAAATGCTGATTGGTGTCGTTTACGAACGAATAAGCGAGCGATGCTTCGTCGTTAACCTGGGTTGCTGGAGACTTGGTCATTAATACGCGATTAGTCTGTCCAAAGTGTCACGCAGTCTATGCCATGGCAAAAAGTGGTCTTCCAATGATTTGGCCAATGGAACGGGTGTATCCAAACTGCCCAAGCGCTGAACGGGGGCATCGAGGTGTTCAAAGCAATTTTCTGAAATCCAAGCAGCAATGTCCGATGCGATACTGCCAGTGAGGGTGTCTTCGGTGAGGACCAAGACTTTTCCCGTTTGTTTCACCTGGTCGGCAACTGTGGATTGATCCCACGGCAACAAGGTTCTGAGGTCTATCACCCGGCCATTGAGGTTGTTTTCATGGATGCATTCCAGCGCTTTGTGTACCCCCCATCCGTAGGTAATGATGCAAAAATCATCGCCATGATTGTGGACCTGCGCTTGTCCTTCTTCGATCAAGTAGGGCGATGTGGGGACTGCGCCGCTCACACTGCGGTAGAGCAATTTGTGCTCAAAGAACAAAACGGGATTTGGGTCGTCGAGTGCCCGCAACAACAATCCTTTGGCATCGTATGGGTTGCTTGGATAGTAGATTTTTAATCCGGGGGTGTGGTAAAACCAAGCTTCCGTACTTTGGCTATGAAAAGGTCCCGCTTGCACGCCTGCGCCCGTTGGCATTCTTACCACAACATCGGCAATTTGCCCCCAGCGATAGTGACTCTTGGCCAAGTTGTTCACAATTTGGTTGAATCCGCAGGTGACAAAGTCGGAAAATTGCATCTCTACAACGGCTTTGTGCTTGGCAATGCTCAGTCCATAACCGGCCCCCAAAATTGAACTCTCGGTGATGGGGGTGTTTCGCACGCGGTCTTTGCCAAATTTCTCCACGAAGCCTTCGGTGATTTTAAAAACGCCTCCGTATTCAGCCACGTCCTGTCCCATGATCACGAGCGATGGATGCTGTTCCATGCCCTGTTCTAGGCCTTCTTTGATTGCATCAACCAACCGCAACTCTCGATCGCCGGTTTCAATATCGGCGGCATGTGGCAATGCATTATTGGGTTGATAGGGGGCGTAAATGTCTGTGATTTCCTCCTCGGTATTGGGTGTGACTTCCTCTTCCGCAAAAGTGGTATCCAAGCCCGTTTCGATTTCCTCCAAGAATTCCTTTCGATAGGCATCGATCAAGTCTTGGTTGAGAATGCCTTGCTCAATGAGGTAGTTTTCGTAATTGCTGAGCGGGTCTTTTTTGCCCCATTCTTCGAAAAGGTGGGTGGGTACATATTTCACCCCTGATGCTTCCTCATGGCCGCGCATTCTGAATGTGAGGGCTTCAAAGATGATCGGACGGGGATTCTTTCGGAGTTCTTCGGCCCAATGGTTTGCCGCATGGTATACTTCAAGTATGTTGTTGCCATCGACTTGAACGGCTTCCATGCCATAGCCAATGCCTTTGTCGATGAATTGTTTGCAGCGAAATTGTTCGTTAGAGGGGGTGCTGAGTCCGTAACCGTTGTTCTCAATGAGAAAGATTACGGGCAATTGCCAAACGGCAGCCACATTGAGGGCTTCGTGAAAATCGCCTTCGGAAGTGCCACCATCCCCTGAAAAAGCGACAGAGATTTTCTTTCTGTTGTTGAGTTTGTGTGCACGAGAGACCCCATTGGCAACACCTAGCATCGCCCCGAGATGGGAAATCATGCCCACAATGGCGTATTCGTTGGTGCCAAAATGAAAACTGCGCTCACGTCCCTTACTGAATCCTGATTTTTTTCCTTGCCATTGGGCGAACAATTTGCCGAAGGGAATACCCCGTGAAGTAAATACACCCAGGTTGCGGTGCAAAGGCATGATATACTCGTCAGAATCCAACGCCATGGTCATGCCCACAGAGATTGCCTCCTGTCCGATACCGCTAAACCATTTGCCTACCTTGCCCTGGCGAAGTAAAACCAGCATTTTTTCTTCAATCATGCGTGGTTTCAGTATGCCGCGGTATAGTTGCAGCAACTCGGTATCGCTGAGATCCTTTCGATTAAATTTCACAGTGGCTCACAATTAGGGTCTAGAATTTCAAATTTACGAAGCAAAAGTGGCCTAAAATGCGGTCGCTCTAGGAGTTATACGCATAATTCTCACATTTTTACATTTTTCTTTGCAACCATTTCTCTTTTGTGCGTCATAATACCGAAGCTACTTGCTAAACAACGATGATATCATAGCCGGATGTGTCAACAAAGACCGAATCGCCCAGA
>JACCDW011177750.1_pt1 | contig 34957 bp, 29 predicted proteins | sample 7449781 | NCBI WGS metagenome assembly JACCDW01 (sample SAMN15323449, study PRJNA562643) | freshwater metagenome | isolation source: river surface water | place: USA:Blue River Watershed | collected 2017-08-18
GAACTATTTAAAGAATTAAATAAGATTTTGCGCTGGGAACTATTTAAAGAATTAAATGGGATTGTGCGCTGGGAACTATTTAAGGAATTAAATGGGATTGTGCGCTAGGAACTATTTAAGGAATTAAATGGGATTGTGCGCTAAAAACTATTCAAGGAACTAAATGGAATTATGCGCTGGGAACTATTTAAGGAATTAAATGGGATTGTGCGCTGGGAACTATTTAAAGAACTAAATATGATTATGCGCTGCAACTATTTAAAGAACTAAATGGAATTGTGCGCTGGGAACTATTTAAAGAATTAAATAAGATTTTGCGCTGGGAACTATTTAAAGAATTAAATGGGATTGTGCGCTGGGAACTATTTAAGGAATTAAATGAGATTGTGCGCTAGGAACTATTTCAGGAATTAAATGGGATTATGCGCTGGGAACTATTTAAGGAATTAAATGGGATTGTGCGCTGGGAACTATTTAAGGAATTAAATGGGATTGTGCGCTGGGAACTTTTTAAGGAATTAAATGGGATTGTGCGCTGGGAACTATTTAAGGAACTAAATGGGTTTATGTGATGAATATTATTTAAATAACTAAATGGGATTGTGCGCCTAAAATTTGATGTATGACGGGATTCCACTACAATAGGTCAATATATTTCCATTAGTCAGATCTTGTAAATTTTTGCTATGACATTTAGTTTGAATTTTTTCCATAATCAAAAAGACATCACGTATTGATTTAGTTGAATACTCACCATAAAAATCATAGATATAGTCTTTGTATTTATCTATGAAGTTATCAGCACATTGTGCACCATATCCATTGACATATGTCACATGTTTCAGAATGACAATATGAACATCTTTTCCCAGATGTTTTATTTTTTCATATATTTCTATTTCACGACCATGTGGTTCAATGTCAATAATAATAATATCAAATTGACCATTATCCAAAATTTCATTTTCAAAAATATCAAAATCATAATGAATCCAATTTTCAACTCTTTTTGAAAATTTATTATATTGTGTTGATTCAATAGACTTGTCAATTGAAAGGTATTTATGCACATCAACGTGTTTCAACAATGCAAAAGCGGTCATATGTTTACCTGAACCAACATCTAAAACATTTGGTTTACATAATTTATTGATTTCTTCACCTAATTTTTGGTAGACTTCTCTTTCAGTGACACTTAGATTGTATTTTTCCCATGCCGATATGTACTTTTTTCTATAATGGTCATCATTTAGTGGATCACCATCACTATATTTCAAACCATGTTTTATAGCCAGCTCAAGCGCACTTTGTAATTTGATATTCATTTTAGCTACTAAATATTAATAAGTCGTTTAAATATGTGCGGTTTTTATTAGAAGCCAAAAATAAATTTAGCTGCATTTTATGTTCCATGGACTTTTAGCTGAACTACTTTTTAAAATAAATAGAATTTGCACAAGGCGTCTATAATATCATCTTGTGCGGATTTTATTAGAAATTAAAAGTAATTTAGCTGCATTTTATGTTCCATGGACTTTTAGCTGAACTACTTTTTAAAATAAATAAAATTTGCACAAGGCGTCTATAATAACATTTTGTGAGGATTTTATTAGAAACCAAAAAGTAATTTAGCTGTATTTTATTTTTATGGACTTTTAGCTAAAATACTTTTAAAAAACTAATATGGTCTGCACAAGGCGCTATTAGTACATCTTGTGCGGATTTTTTTAGAAGCTAAAAAGTATTCCAGCTAAATTTTATTTTTATGGACTTTTAGCTGAACTACTTTTAAAAAACTAATATGGTGTGCACAAGGCGCTATTAGTACATCTTGTGCGGATTTTTTTAGAAGCTAAAAAGTATTCCAGCTAAATTTTATTTTTATCGACTTTTAGCTAAAATACTTTTAAAAAACTAATATGGTCTGCACAAGGCGCTATTAGTACATCTTGTGCGGATTTTTTTAGAAGCTAAAAAGTATTCCAGCTAAATTTTATTTTTATGGAATTCTAGCTGAACTACTTTTAAAAAACAAATATAGCCTGCACAAGGTGCTATTAGTACATCTTGTGCGGATTTTATTAGAAGCCAAAAATAAATTTAGCTGTATTTTATAATTTATGGACTTTTAGCTGAACTACTTTTAAAAAACTAATATGATCAGCACAAAACGTCTATTGATACATCTTGTGCGGATTTTATTAGAAGCCAAAAAGTAATTTAGCTGCATTTTATTTTTATGGACTTTTAGCTGAACTACTTTTAAAAAACTAATATGGTGTGCACAAGGCGCTATTAGTACATCTTGTGCGGATTTTATTAGAAGCCAAAAATAAATTTAGCTGTATTTTATTTTTATGGACTTTTAGCTGAGATACTTTTTAAAAAAAAATGGAATTTGCACAAAACTCTATAATAAAGTCTAAGACATATAAGAACAAGAATTTATATCTAAGTGATGTGAAAATTTATTACTAGTCTTTGACAGTGATCATATACATTCCGCCTTTATGTTCTTTATTCACTTTCATTTTGTTTTCTAGTTTCAAGAAAGTTTTTTCAATTGCTCCACATTTAGAAATGATCTTTTTAATAATATCTAAATTGATTTGGAAGACTTCTTTGAATTTTCTATATTGGTATTCTTTCAGCCAAGCATGTGTACACTTTTCAACTGCTTCTATATTATTAGTTCTGTAAATATATTCAACAGATAAATCATCAGCCAAAGCTGATTGATGTGATCTTAGTCTTGCATGTAGATCTTTTGTTCTACCAATCTTGTAAATACTATCTTTTTTCTCTGAAGCTCTCACAACATAAACATATCCAGCTTGTGGTTCAGCATTCAATGGTTTTTGATTTTTTGCCATTTGTTGCACTTCCATTTCAATGCCCATAAGAGTTTGTTTTCTATATTTTATGAATAGATTCTCGATTTCAATAAAATAAGCTCTTACTAAATGACTTTTTTTAGCTCTACTAGCCATTGCTAATTGCTTGAAACAATCAGGGGTTAGTCGAAAATGTTTATAATTGTTAGCTCTTGCTACTTTTTTCTTTGGATTTTTAATATCAGGAAAAAACTTATAATCTATATTTTCTTTCAAATACTTTGATTCCCGTAAAGTAGAAATAAGAGCACTTTTAGAAGTATCAAACCATTTAGTAACAACATCGAGATCTATAACAAAATCTGTTTGTAAAGTATTGTCATCATAAAACTTGAATAAATCATCAATAAAATCATTAGGTATACTAGTCATTTGTTTTATGTATTTCAGAACTTCTTTTTTCTCTTCCATTTATATTATATATAGATATTTTTTCAATAATCAGTTAGGTACTTATTGATAATAATACTGTTTAGAAAACTAAATAGAATTTTCACAGAACTCTATATTAAGACATTACATATCTGTGCAACTTTTATTAAAACTAAAAAGAATTCTAGCTTCGCTGAATTACTTTTAGAAAACTAATATAATTTGCACAGATCTGTGCGAGTTCTATTAGAAACTAAAAAGTAATTTTGCTATCGCAAGATTTTTTTTAAAACAAAATAAATTGTGCACAAGACTCTCTAATACACATATGTGAGCTTTATTACAAACTAAAAAGAATTCTGCATTCGCAAGATCTTTTTAAAAACTAAATTAATTTTGCACAGGACTTTCCATGGAAAAAGAGATTTAAGAAAAAGAATTTATATCTAAGTGATGTCAAAATTTGCACCTCACTTATACACCCAATGTAATCTTGTATTTTGCACTCACCGCTGACCCACCTAATCTAATTACAACCATCAGCAAACTAATGTCCGTCACATCAACACTCTTATTCAATTTGTCTTCCACATTAAAACAAATAGTTTGTGACTCCATCTCAGCTAAAAATACTTTTTGTTTTCTTCGTTTCAGCAACAAGACGCTGAATTTATCATCTATATTCATAGACATTACTTCTATTTTTCCACAACTTGCCAATCCACTGTTCTTAAATAGCACCGGTAGACTATGAACTTCGAAGCCATATAATTCTATTCCCCTTTTTCCTATGAAGCTATTATTATCCAAAATATCATAAGATGTCAGCAAATTATATTGTTTCCATACCAACTTTTCGCCATAATAAGGTGATAGTTTTTGACGAGCACATTTGAAGCGTATTCCATTATCTCTAAAATAATTACAAAACAAAGTATCTTTCACATATTGAATCACCAAATCGGTCACATCTATTTTCAAATAAGTCGCTATTGTTTTCCAAACATTCTCTACTTTCTCTTGATTATAAAAAATCATATCTCGAAAAATCATATGCAAAAATATATCTAAACCATAACGACATACCACAAAATACCAAAAAGGCTCTAATGCATAAGCCTGACCTCGATCATAAGACAACATCATCTTTGACCAAAGATTCTTAAAAGACATTTTGCATCCAACATTCAACATGTTTGTATAGAGATCATCATCCGATGGATTATACAAATTCGAGAAAAACTCAGCCAAACTCTCCTCTAAAGCATTGCTACGGTCCACAAATGGACCCATCATCACATGTGATAACTCATGTGCCATCACTTTCAATGGATCACCACCAATAAACTTATTCACAGAAATATTACCACCGCCTTCTAGTCCCGCAGCTTTGATGTCTTTTGGATATGGATGTAAACCACTTCCACTCACATAAATCTCCACTGGTGCCCCTTTCTTCAATCCCATGTCTTTTTCATATTTACCAGCCAATGTATGAACAATCCAATAAATATATTTTATAAGATTCAAACTCATATCTTGTGTTTTGACTCCATAATGCAATCTGACATATTGTGGACCATTAGGCATCAAAGGAATCACCGAACCAGACAAATTGTTCTCTTTGCGTTTGAGTCCTAAATTACCATCAGCATAATCGTCAGGAATAATTGCAGGCACAGATTTTCCATCGTTATATGAGTTTATCAACTCAGTGTAAACGTCTCCAAACTTTTGAGAAAGCTTCACAGCACCATCAAAATCACTATTATTGTCAATGTCATCCCAATCCATTTCATTTATTTTCATAAAATTCTTCTTGTTTACAATCAATACTTTGTAGTCTCATAACTATAGTCATCATGATTACGGAACAAGATACTCTTATCCATCATATTATCGTTATCAACACGTCCACTTGATTTGATATTGGCGTCCATTGCCTCATTGTAAGATCGATATGTTTTGTCCACTTCCGCGACAAATCGTTTTTTGCCGGGATCCATATATTTAGATGGATCTTCTAGACTCTCTTCATCATAATTGTAATCATTCTCAATATTTTTCTTTGGCACATCACCTTTTAGAGCATAATAACTCGATAAAGTTCGCCATGTTGTTTTTACAAAAAACCATAAAATGATAAAAAGAGCGATCATCAAAACGACATAAATTGCTAACATCGAATAATTATTTGAAATCATCTTGGTAATTTTCATACTTACATTAGATGTCATTTGTTTGCCACTCGTTTCTAATGCACAAGCCATGTTTGATTTCTAGTAGAAAAAGTTCTACGGAGACTATAAATGGCGGGAGTCAATTTTCACAAAATAGTTGGTATCCAATATACAGAATTTCTAGACTTTCTAAAAAACAAAGCTGAAAAATTTGGTACTTTAGAAGTCTATTTGGATAAATGTACCACACCTAGTTTGCAATCAGAGTTGTTATTAAGAACAGCTTCTATCCCAATTCGCTTCGATAATCTCAAATCTACAGCGAAGAAGTATTGGGAAGACGTTAAAAAACGCAACACACTTTTGCGTGCCATGGCAATTATCATGATTATTACAGTTATTATCTTGCTCTCTTGGTTTTGTTATTATGAAATAAAACAAGATTTGAAAGAAGGTCAAATATCTAAAATTCGCATGGCAAAATCTGTAACAACTTATATCATCGTTTTATTGATCATGGTCACTCTCTTAGGTATTTTTGAAAAAAACACCAAATCAAAAGTAGATCAAGCAAAACGTATGGCATCGGGTAATGATAGCGTAATCGAAAGAGAGTTTTATAATTTTGATAATTTGATGTATATCAACACTAATGTCAAAGATTGTCTCCGTTTATATTTCTATGTTCAACGCAATTCAAAAGGTAACATCAAACAACTATATAAACAAGTATCAACGAATTTCCCAGGGGCTTTTACTGAGAATAACAAAGTGGTTAGTGCTAATATTGGAAATTTATTTGAATCTGTGAAACAAGATGTCTTTGCAGGAATTACCTCACTTTATTATGGTGTTCCGTCTAAATCCACCGTGAATAAAGATCAATTAGATCCAAAGAATGGTTATCTTAATGTTAAAAAAGAAGTAATCAGTTCTAGTGCAGTTTTGATGCTCAAAGAAATGCGAGGAGTTATGAAATATTATTACTTTGTTGCACAAAAAGATCAATCTGACTCAATTCAAGATGAAAATGATGAAGCGACTCGTAAACTAATTGACACCTTTGTAGTTGAAACATCCCTAAAAATCAGTCTTCTTACTAGTCCCAATAATGGCGATCAACTTCAACCTTCCCTTAAATCCACTTTGATTGATAACAGTCTTGCCAACCCAGATTTTAAAAATGAATTTGGTCATCTCATCAAGTCTCTTTGTTATCTTTGGTATCTTATGTATCCTGTTTATCATGGACTCATGCCAGATGATCCTGCTTTTCCTATTAATAACTTTGTAACAAGAGTATCTTCAAATGAATTAGAAAACGACATTCGAAATAAACTAAATGCTGTAATAGTTGATAGATATGATCAACTTATTGCTAAAAGACAACAAAATATCAAATCTGATGGATTAGCAGGATTTTCAAGAATGTTGGCTGAAACTTATTCAGAAAACTTTGCAGCTTATTTTAATATCAAATTCCAAGAAATTGCAAAGATTACACAAGGCGATTATCTATTTATTTTTGATATCGACTTTATGACCAATACTGTAGAAGATTTTTTCTCATCAAATGCTCCTTTCAATACAATCAAAGACTCATCTTTCTTGAATGCTATCTTAGACTATTTTTCAAACTTTGTGATTACTCCTCAATGGAATGAATTCCGTAGTAAACCTCCAACTTCTCTTGTTAAAGCCCGTGAAAATGATTTTGTTAATCAAGTATCTAGTGATCTTGCAACTACACCTATCAAATCTATCACACCTATGAGAGATTATATTTTTGAAAGGATAGTAACTAAAAACAACGAACGAGGTACACCTGTTGATGTTCATACTTTAAATACTTACAGTCAACTATTTCTTGCAATTGATAAAGAACTCAAAATCAAGCGAGTCACTTCGGGTAATGATTTTAAGAAAGAAACAGACAAAGAGTCAAAATATATTTCAAAAGATGAATTCATTGACAAAATTGATCAATTGAGTTATCGATCATTTGTGACTGGCTTGAATAGTGATTATGTATCATACATCATAGACACATTTTACAGTAAAATAAGCGAAAATACACAAGGTGCCAGCATGACAATTTATGATCTATTTTACAATCGCAACAAAAATATGCGTCTATTGAGTTTCTTTATTGCAATGGTAATTACTCTCATCATTGCTGGTCTAGGATATTTTACTCTGAATCTTATTGAAGAATATACAGCGATCAAGAAAGATCATACCAAAGCTTTGAACAATCTCAAAGATCCCGAAGATAGATATCGGGAAAATGTTGATCATAGGAATAGAATGTTGATCATCATCATGAAAGCTGTCATCACTCCTATTGTTGCAATTCTGTTGATTTTGATTATTCAAAGTTTCAAAAAGAAAACTGAAACTAAATACAATTTTAATAAAGATACTCTTGAAGTAAACACTGGGGATTATAAACGAACAATGGGTGAACTCAAGAGTCTAATACAAGAATATACAAGTCGAGTTTCTGTAGAGGGTAGCTCATCAAAAATGGATTATGCTATCAAAGATTTGACAGAGATTTCTAAAAAGGACAAAGAAGAACTTTATAACAAGATCATCATATGTATAGATGCTTATGAAAAGTGTAACTATATTAGTGAGAGTGTCAAATCTCAACTGCCATTCCCATACTCTGAGATTACCACTAGTGTAGTCATATTAATCTTGATAGTATTTACAATGGTATTTATCACTATGAAGACAGCTCCATTACAAAGAATCAAGAAGATCAAAGATTTGAACATTCAACTAGAGAGAGCTAAATATGGACTCGCTGACACTGGATTCAAAAAAGAGATTGATGAAGAATTTGATTGTCAAACTCATGAACTAGATGCATTGATGTTTACTATTAAGATTATTGGTTTCATCTTTGTTGTGATGTTTTTGATCTTCTATGCTTCTATAATAGCTCAATCTAGTAGCGAGTTTAGCAATGGACTTTATAATAGTGTGTATTTCGAAGAAAGTCGATGCTATGGTGAGTAATCCATTTAAGTCTGGAAGAAATATTAATAGAAAATCATGATTGCATCCAAAATGTATATGTTGCGTCAAGGTTCAAAAACAATAGGTGTCGTAGACAATTCACAACATTATGTCATTGCCTTCAACAATATAATAACAGCTCGAAAAGTGCATTACAATATTCATCCAGATCCATGTATTCATTTGGATCGAGTAAATAATCTTGTGGTAGCAAAGTCAAATATTTTGAATTTAGATTTGCGTATATGTCCTAATGCACAATTGAAAATACCAAAAGTAGATGGTAGCGTATGGGATGCAAAGAATGATGGATCATTTCACCTTCATTCTGTAAGTGGTGAAGAGTTTGTGATGTATCCATTTTCACGTGGCATTGGTGTCATCATAGCTCATAATCTCAAAGATGAAAATAATGATTCTATGATGTTTGATTCTATTTTGATTGAACCATCAGCTGATGCACAATCATATAAAGATATGTTACGTAATTGTTTGTAATGGAAGTTATCATCATTGCAGCTGTTTGCAAAAATTTAGGTTTAGGAAAAGATGGTAAAATACCATGGAAACTGCCCGCAGATCTTATTAGATTTCGAGAAATAACAATGGGATATCCAATTATCATGGGACGTAAAACATTTGAGTCTTTGCCAGCTGGTCCCCTTGAAGGACGTAAGAATATTGTTTTATCACGATTTGATGTATTTAAAGAAGATGTATTCTTTGTAAAGAGTATTTCAGAGGCTATCAAAGAGTGTGAAGGAAGTTCGAAGGTATTTGTGATAGGCGGTGCTGAGATATATTCAGCTTTCTTGAAATCTGGGATGGTTAAAAAGATAATGCTTACACAAATAGATGCCCAGTATGAATGTGATACTTATTTCCCAGTCTTCAGTGATTATAATTTCAAGTTGGTTGATTGGTCACGAAAAACTAATTTTGAAGGAGGTAATTATCAGTATTTGACTTACGTAGCTGAAAAAACACCATGTAATGAAGCTAACTATTTGAAACTAGTTCAAGATATATTTGATAATGGTAAAGAAAGATATGATAGAACGGGTACGGGTACAATAGCTGTCTTTGGTCGTCAGATGCGTTTTGATCTATCAAATAACAATTTGCCTTTGTTGACTACAAAGTTTGTGGGATGGCGTACTGTGCTGAAAGAGTTATTATGGTTTTTGAGGGGAGACACCAATTCGAAGACATTGGAGAAAGAAGGAGTTAATATTTGGAAGGGTAATAGCTCGCGTGAGTTTTTAGACTCTCGTGGACTACATAGTTATGAAGAGGGAGATATTGGACCTATGTATTTTTTTCAAGTGTTTCATTATGGTGCAGAATATAAGGGATGTAATACAAACTATGATGGATGTGGATATGATCAAATGAAAGTGTTGATAAATGGTTTGAAATTAGATCCATATTCAAGGCGACATATGTTGACAACTTATAATCCTGTGGATGTTGATAAAAGCGTTTTGGCGCCTTGTCATGGTATTGTAATTCAATATTATGTCCAAGATGATGACAATGGAGATAAATTATTGAGTTGTCATATGTATCAAAGGTCACAAGATACATTTCTAGGATGTCCTTTTAATATTGCTAGTTACTCTATGTTGACGCATATCATAGCTGCTCGAGTTGGTATGAAGGCACATGAGCTCATAATTTCCACTGGTGATACACATATTTACAAAAATCATATGGATCAAATGAAAAAACAACTTAGCAGAGTACCATATCCTAGTCCAAAGTTTATCATGGGTGATGATGTCAAAGACAAAGAATTTAAAGATATTAAAGTTGAAGACTTTGATGTAATTGGATATTTTCATCATCCACCTATTCGTGGTGAGATGGCTATTTAATTTTTCATATGTTTTGTGCTCCAAAACATATAAGTCTAATAGATTTTGAAGACATTGAAATGGCTGAACTTGTGACAGAGTTTAAGACATTTGATTTCAATTCTATCAATGTCAAAAAACCATATGATTTGGGCAAAGATAAAATGGTTTTTGATATCAAACATAAAAATAAGCCATTTGTGATACAGACACCTATTGGAATTGTACCATATCAACCAAGTGTATTTGAGAATGGATATGGATACATTGATCTTGTGTTCAATGATACAGAGTATTTGAACTTTTTGACAGAATTAGAGGAACATGTTTTATGTAAATTTAATAAAAGTTCATATTCAAAGAGTATTGGTGACCGTATATTCAATTCAATTAGATCAGATAAACGAGTGAGATATACAAACAATGATATTCGAGCAATTACTATTTTTGCACCTACTGGTCAAACTATGGAATTTAAGGATATCAAAAAAGAAAGTAAAGTTGTAATTATTTACGAAGTTGTAAATTTGACTGTTACATCTCATAAATATGGAATTCAGTTTAGAGTCATTCAATTACAAAGTAAAGATGTCAACATCGATTGTATCAAAGTTGAGAACTATATAGAAACATATCGAAAAATGTTGCGAATGGGAGTTCCCATAGCAGCTATAAAACAAAAAGTTATGATGGATGGTCAAGATGTCAGTATTTTGGACAATTTAAGAAGTATTCCAGCTCCTCCACCACCACCGCCTCCTCCAGTTTTTGTTCAAACGACACCAAATGTACCAGATCATTTGATGAACTATGTTAAAATGGCAAAAATGGGTATTCCCAATGCAGCTATTTTACAAAAAATGCAGATGGATTCAATATCTGAACACGATAAAAATGTTGTATTGAGGTCAATTGAGAAAAAGACAATACCACCTCCACCACCGCCTCCACCTCCACCTCCTATGTTAGCTTTAGCAGCTAAAAACGATAATATACCAGCTTTTTTGAAGGATATTCAAAGTGGTAATTTTAGTTTGAAAAAGACGGATAAAACAAAAAAGGTTTTGAAAATGGTAGATACAACAAGACGAGTACCAACACTTGCTGAGATATTAGCAGCAAGAAGCGGTCTTAAAAAAGTAAAATAACTATTCTCGTAAAATAATACTACTTTCAGGAGTCCATGATCCGATTACTTTGACTTTCTTTGTTTTTGGATTGATCGCACGAACCATTATTTTGTGATGATGAATGCGATCTGTTTCTGTCAATGTTTTGTGGATTGCTCTGAGATAAGATTCCGATGGTGGATGATAGTAAGAGTTGTCTTCTTTCACATATACTATTGCCTTCACTTTTTCACCGTTTTTAAGCACGACTGTTTTCCATTGTTTTTCGTATCCAATTTCGTATTTATCTAATTTTTCCAAGTCTGTTTCTGTGACTTTTGTGACGGTACCGTATACATTGATACCATTAGCTTCAATAATTGAAGCTACACCACCATTCCATCGTTTGCTGTATCCAGCAAATATTCTGGCATGATCTTGTAAACAAGCGGGATATTTGGGAAGAGCATGTTTCTTCTCAAGACGTTTCTTCAATTGTTCTGCGTTGTTGGAACCGTAGGAGAATAGATACATTGTTGTTTCTTTACCACCAAGTTGTTTAAATTGTGTCGAATTTTGCATTTTTTGTATAAATTCATTCCAATAATTAAAAACATCTTCACACAACGATATATCATTTGGATTACCTTTTACAATAAAGTTCTTCAATGTGTCAAATAGTTTTGATGTTACTGAGTCATTTAATTTTGATGTGTTACTTTTAATTATATTCGTCCATGTACCATCTGATACAGAATAAAATTCCCAAAGAGTTTTTTTGATATTATTTGTTATGATTTTTGTGACTATTTCATTATTTACAGTTGCTACAAAAAATAATCCCAATAGTTGCATGAAACGAGCATTTTCTTCAGCAGATGAAGATCCTTGTTTTAGACGAACTTCTATTGTGCCATATCCACCTTGACCTACATTATGCAAATTTAACGCAGCATATCGATCTTCATGTTCGATACCTTGAAACATGAACACTAATGCAGCTATTTGTTTATCTACGTCAGTAGTGTCTTTTACTCCAAGAATTTCAAAAACTTTAAGAATATCAAGTCTATTTCCTAATTCATAAAACCATGTTTCCAAATTATCTTCCATGCCATGACGATTGGTCATTAGTTTTCGTAAGGGAACGCAATATATATTATCCCATCTCCAAAAACCGACTATTAATAAGAAAAGTGGCTCAAAATACCACCAAGCCATGATAGTTTTCAAAAGAGCATATGGGTTTGTTTGAAATATTTTGTCTATTGATAGGTGAATATGATTAGATGTTTTTTCATTATTCCAATATACAAAACTCTCATTTGCGGGTAAAATGTCTTGCAAGACATGTTGTATTGGATTGTCTTTTATACCAAATTCTACGATTGGATTTCTGATGTTTTTTGCTAATAAAATTGGAGAAACAATTTCTATACATTGTAAAAATTTTGTGTAATTTGTAGGAGTTGATTGATGTATTTTAAAGTCGTATAATGATGAAAATGTTTTATATAATGGTATTCCATCTGGTTGTATCATTACACTGCTATCATGGGTAATTACCCAAGAATTATCTCTATTTTTGACAATAAGAGGAGACAATGAAAATGGTTCACAATTAATACTATGGTAGCCTTTCGTAGCTTTGAATGATGTGTTTGTATCAATTTGATCAAATATGATGGCTAGTAAGAAGCGAGTAAGAGTTTTATGATTCGCTGATATTGTAATTGCACATTCTGGATTTGAACTCTTTCTTTGAAAAAGACCTATCTTTTGTAGCTCTAGAAATGCCAAAAACAAATTGTCATACAATGGATTGCGAACTTCTATTAGTGTTTCGTATTCAAAGCCAAATTTTACATCATCAAACACGACCATTCATATATAATTATTATATTTATTAAGTTTTTTTGTTTCATTATTACAAAACATGGAGTCTGATGACCCAAGCTCTGATGTTGAGTATACACCTTTTGGATTTGTGAATTACAAAGAAAGATGTGAACAACTTAAGGAATTACTCGGCTCTTCAATAAAGACTATGAATGGAATGGATAAAAATGTAATGAAAAAGTTATTAGAACAAAATGCTCGAAATACACTATCATCTTTGGCAATTTATTCTCCTCCAGCAATAAAAGTAACTGCTGGTGGAAAGCCAAAAACAAAAATGTGAGAATATAGTATGAAGACCATTGTATGAAAATATATCAATTATTCAAGGAGAGAGTGCCGGAAGGATTAGCAACCAATGTTGTGAAATGTTTTGGTTTGGAGAGTATGGATGATATTTCGTTGTTTTCTCGTAATGATGTAATAAAGCATGATACAATTCAGAAGCTCTTAGCGCTTAAAGAAGAACTTGAAATTTACTATTTGCCATGTAAAGCAAAATGTTACTTAGTATGCATTGACTATAAAAAAGCCATCACAATTTTGCGTCAAGTATTGCGTTTATTTGGTTTGACTCTACATACTCGTCAAAAGTATGTTCAAAGTAAAAAAATAACATTTTACAATATTGCCAAAGAAAATAAAAATGCATGTGCTGTTTCTATGAAGTCGTTGAATGTGTCTACAACTGTCAACTTTGACTGAGCATATTATTTATTTTTTCTATGTCAATCAACGGTAATTTTGGTGGACATTCCCATAGAAAGTTTTTCAAATAAATTTCAATATCAAATTGCAGAGGAGACATATAATTGATAGAGTGGCATCTTAAATGGTCAACATTGCTTAACTTTGTTTGTGGTGGAATAACCAAAAGTAATTGCCGCGTAGTCTCTTTTGAAAGTGTTAGTTTGGTCTTGCCATACTTTCCTTTTTTCCAATCATCTGTCAAATACTCTAAATATACATCGCTAACACTTGGCGCATATCCGTATTCATAAAACCATTCATTTGGCTCTTTTTGATCGTTCATATAATAATCAATGACCCATTTGAAGCCTTTGATGTAATTGATTGTAATGTGTTTTATGAACTCGCTATCATTACTTCCAAAGATTTCTTGATAATAATATGATCTCCATTTGGGATTATTGGGATCTAAGGTATGTGCAAGATATTTTTTGCGTCGATTTGTGTGTGGAAAGTTTTCAATCCAAACATTATAATCTTCGAGAGTATTGGTTGATCCACGGAAGCCTCTATATCCTAGCCATTCTTGATGTGCTTGTAGCATTCTTGAGTCTTCAATTGCAGCGAGTTGCTCAAGTAAAGTTGTCATGAATTGGTTATTTATAACGTATTTCTTAGATGTTTTGTTGTAATTGATAAGAGTATTTGATAATTGTTGATGGACTTGATGATACACATTGGTTAATAGTTGGATACCACCTGACTTGATTTTCAAAAAAGGAACAGAAGGCATGAAGTCATTCCCTAAGAAAATGCTCAATGCCACATAATCTCTCATGTTCGATATAGGATTGGTCAATCGTAGGTCAGATATATTTAGATAGTTGAAAGTGGCATGACTTTTTGCAATGTCTTCAAAGGTTGAAGATTCACGCATCAAAAAGATATTAGAAGTAGTTGTTAATGACAACATAATCAAGTCAGCGTCCAATCCATATATCACATTTGTGTCGTCACTATTTGATGAATGTTTGATGTGTTGTATTATTTTATGTTCACCTTCGCCTTTTTGATCTGAGTCTGAAATGATCACACTGAACTCATATTTATTTTTTTCAAAGTATGATTTTAGATATTTATTAAGTCTTGCCATGAACTTTGTACCAGGTGTGATTACATTAGAGTCCCATTCAGATACTGGCATATTATGTGATGCTTTCCAATCATTTATCATTTTGTTTTTGTAAGCTGACATAAAACGCCTTTTACGTTGTTGTTGTATTTTAGCAAGAGGGGCAACTCCATCAATGGCTATATAGAGTAGTTTTTTAGGAGGATTGGGACTTACAATATTGTCTATTGTATGAGATATTATTTTGTCGTATATTAGGTTGTATAGTTCTCTCTTTGAAATATTAGCATTTGCTGATGATATACATGCTGCACTACACATGTGAATAATCGAGTTGAAATCGAGATACATATTTGTTATATCATTATTTAGACAAGGCAAGACTACATGAGAATTAGTCTTGACGATATGATAAAAAAGATATGGAATACCCATTTTGATAGAGAGTTTACTTGATAGCTTTATATGCGCGGCTATTCATTTTTTTTGTGTAGTAAAAATAAATGCCAAAACTACACTCTCTGCCGGTTCTTGATATTGCTGTTAGCAAGCCAGCTTTCCTAGCTGCCATTTCATACATTATAATGGCGTTTACTATTATCATGCCTTTTAATATTGGTGATGGCATGCCCTACTCTTTTGGTTATCGTTTTCTTCTGCTTCTGATCATGCTGATTCCTATTGTTCTATCGGTTTACTCTGTAAATTGCATGTTTGTTGGTAAATGCTATCTGTGGAGTTGGGTGAATGCAGTGGCTATTGCAGCTTGGGTACTTCTTTTTGTACTAGCGGTTGTTCTTTCAAGTACTCGTAGCGCATACCAAGTCGGTAGTATTTCTATGCAAACTGTTGACGAAGAACCATTTGCAACAGTAAATGCTCCACTATGGCTGGACCCATCTAAAGCACAACCATCACGAGTTTAGATGGTGTTTTTAGGTCATATTTTTTGTGCGGATTTTATTGGAAACTAAAAAGTGATTTAGCTTCAAATTATGGTTCATAGACTTTTAGCTCAGACATTTTTTAAAAACTAATATGGCTGGCACAAGACACTATTAATACATCTTGTGCGTATTTTATTGGAAACTAAAAAGTGTTTCAGCTGCATTATATATTCTATCAACTTTTAGCTGAGACATTTTTAAAAAGCTAATAGAATTGGCACAAAACACTATTAATACATCTTGTGCGGATTTTATTAGAAGCTCAAAAAGTATTCTAGCTGAATTCTATATTCTATAAACTTTTAGCTCAGACATTTTTAAAAACTAATATGGCTGGCACAAGACACTATTAATACATCTTGTGCTGATTTTATTGGAAACTAAAAAGTGTTTCAGCTGTGTTTTATTTTTTATAGACTTTTAGCTCAGACACTTTTTAAAAACTAATATGGCTGGCACAAGACACTATTAATACATCTTGTGCGGATTTTATTAAAAACTGAAAAGTGTTTCAGCTGCATTATATATTCTATCAACTTTTAGCTGAGACATTTTTAAAAAGCTAATAGAATTGGCACAAGACACTATTAATACATCTTGTGCGGATTTTATTAATGGCCAAAAAGTAAATTAGCTGCATTCTATGTTTCATAGACTTTTAGCTGAGACATTTTTAAAAAGCTAATGAAATTGGCACAAAACACTATTAATACATCTTGTGCGGATTTTATTAGTATCCAAAAAGTAAATCAGTTGTAATATATGCTTCATAGACTTTTAGCTAAGACATTTTTTAAAAACTAATATGGCTGGCACAAAATGTTTTTTAATTAATTTCATCAAATATTTCCATAAAAAATTGATAACGAAAGATATAAAGGTTTTTTTTCAAAGATTGACAATGGATGTTTCTAAGCCAATTTTAATCATCGATGGCAGTTACTACATATTTTATAGATATTATGCCATCTACAATTGGGCATCAAAGGCTGGTATATTAACCGATGAGAATCCAATGAACAACACAGATTTTGTGACAAAATACGAGAAAATGTTTACATCTTGCGTCAAAAACTTGGCAAAAGGGTATGAAGTGCCTTGGGATAATGTGGTTTTTGCCAAAGATTGTCCAAGAGAAATGATATGGCGCATGAAACATTTTCCAGAATACAAATCAACTCGTGATGAAACCCGACTTTCTAATTTTGACAAAACAGTGTTCGTGAAATCATATTCGGAAATAATACCAAACTTAGGTTGCAAGGTATTGGAGCATCCAGGACTTGAGGCTGATGATATTTGTGCATTGTTGACAAAATGGATTATTTCGCAAAACAATGAAGCTGACATAACCATAGTTACAAATGATAATGACTATATACAACTATGTACTCTTAGTGACAAAATAGTCATTGTTAATCTTGCTGGTCGACAAATCAAAGAACGTGCTCCAATCGATGTCAAAAAATATTTACTATATAAATGTATAATTGGAGACAAAGCGGATAATATTCCAGGAATATATCCAAAGTGTGGACCAAAGACTGCCGAAAGGTTAGCTACTAATGATGAAGAGTTAACAAAGTTGTTTCTCAAAAATCAAGAAGCCAAGACACAATTTGAATTAAATCGACTTATTATTGATTTTAATTACATACCTGACGATATTACAAAAGAGGTTCATACAAAATTTGAAAAGATATAAAGCTAAGTTTCTTTTTATTGTAAGGATGGACGATGAAAACATCTGGAGTTTAATTGAGACATTTTCTGACCATCACTTAGATGACAGTAGTACTGAAGGTGAAAAGACGACATATTGTTTATGCCAATATTGTGGATCAGATGAGATTATTTTGGAGGAGGGTAATTACGTGTGTTTAAAATGCAGCAGCATAACAATGCGATACATAGATCAGAATGCAGAATGGAGATATTATGGGGCTGACGATAACAAGGCGGTCGATCCCACAAGATGTGGAATGCCTGTTAATGATTTGCTTCCTAACTCCAGTTTGGGATCTGTTATAAGCAACAAAATAGGTGAAAGTTATGGTATGAAAATAGTCCGTAAACATCATTTTTGGAATTCGGTCTCTTACAAAGAGCGTAATCTATATCATGTGTTTGATAATATAACAACAAATGCCGTCAATAACGGTATTCCAGCTTGCATAATAGAAGATGCCAAAGTCATCTATAAGGAGTTGGCAGAGAAAAAGATGTCACGTGGGGATAATAAAAATGCAATGATAGCTACAAGCATCTATATGTCATGTAAAAATCACAAGGTGCCAAGGAGCTTCAAAGAGATTGCTCAAATCTTCAATATCAAAAATACCACTATGACCAAAGGTTGTAAGCGATATCAAAATATCATGCGTGTTAATGTGAGTAACACAACTCCCGAGGATTTCATCAACCGTTTTGGCTGTAAAATAAATTTATCACCAGAGATCCGGGATATTTGTAAAGTTGTTATGCGTAATGCTACCGATTTAGGTGTTTTGAGTGAGAATACACCACCGTCTATTGCCGCGGGGGTTATTTATATGGTCATTTTGGTTTGCAAGTTGGATGTTTCCAAGGTTGATTTGTCTGATGTTTGTGGTATCTCTCCGGTTACTATTTTGAAGTGTCAGAAAAAATTACATAGCTTCAGGGACAAATTGCTCCCTAAAGAAGTTATTGTCAAGTATTCTGTTCGCTAAAACATATTTCATGCCTTTTTTGCTATTGACAAAAAACAAAAAAAATAACATGTATGATTACTTAGACTGATGACGAAGATTTTTGATATGTGCAACAACTTCTTCATAAACTTCGTTAGCACTTTTGTTCCCATCTACTACGATGACTTCTCTCTTATTGAGAAGGTCTTCATACTTTTTATGGACTTCTTGAAGATATTCAAGAGTTACTTTGTTCTCACATTCACGAGCTCTTTTGTTCATTCGCTGCATAGCTACCATAGGATCCGTCTTGATATAAATGATTACATCAGGTGACCATGCAAGTTGTTCATATAGTTCTTGAAATAAATCTAGTTCCAGCTTGGTCATTTTGTTTTGTTCATATTGTAATTCAGCAAACACATATCTATTTGATAAAGGTGATCTTTCATATAGAGCAAAGAAATTGTTGTCTTTCCACTTATTGAATGACAGAAGCACTTTGGCGTTAAAAGACATGCCCCAGCGTGAAGGATCTTCATAAAACATTCCTAGCCAATCACCCCATTCGTTGATTGGTTCTAAAAATATAGGGACTCGCAACTCTTCACATAAACGAGTGAGGACACTAGATTTCCCTGAGCCAATATTGCCTTCGATGGATATCTTCATGGTGCATGCTATGTTTCATAGTCTCTTTAAGTGCTATCAAATTTTTATTGAGAACAGAAAAAAACGATTATGTAATGAGAGTTTTTTCTTAAATGTAAAGAATGGATCTAGCAAATATGATTGTTGATGCATCAACTGAGACATACAAGAAAGAATCATTGAAAAAAGCGTCTACTATCAAAGTATGTATGTATAATCGTCATACATATGAATTGACAGTAATTCCAATGGCTAAACATGTTTTGATTCAATATAAAACTTTGGAATTCAAAATAGGTCGAGATGACAAAGATGGATATGAGAGCATTGTGCAATTTTTGGTGAATGCAATATACTCTGATTTAGAATTGTCAATACGTGATAATATTTTGTATGGCGAAGGATTCATATACAATGATGACTTTGATGAGAGCTATTTAGAAGTCACTCGTACTGGTGTAAGTGTATTTACAACAATAATAACTCAAAAAACTATGAAAGAGCAACTCAAAACATATTTGATGCCAATGAGATTCTTAAATTGACCAAGTTTTGTTTTTTTGTTTTGTGCCAGACGCAAATATGCAAATGCATAATCGCGCATATTAATATTTAAGAACCTAAATATATTATCGCGCGAATTACTATTTAAAGACCTAAATATATTATCGCGCGAATTACTATTTAAAGACCTAAATATATTATCGCGCTATTTACTATTTAAAGACCCAAATGTGATCTAGCGCAATTTACTATTTAAGGACCCAAATATGATCTTGCGCCAATTTCTATTTAAGGACCCAAATGAATAATCGCGCTAATTACTATTTAAGGACCCAAATGAATAATCGCGCTAATTACTATTTAAGGACCCAAATGAATAATCGCGCTAATTACTATTTAAGGACCCAAATGTGATCTAGCGCAATTTACTATTTAAGGACCCAAATGAATAATCGCGCTATTTACTATTTAAAGACCCAAATGTGATCTAGCGCTATTTACTATTTAAACACCCAAATGAATAATCGCGCTAATTACTATTTAAGGACCCAAATATGATCTTGCGCAATTTACTATTTAAGGACCCAAATATGATCTTGCGCGAATTACTATTTAAGGACCTAAATGAATTATCGCGCTTGGGCACAAATGGCAGTCTATTGCCAGACTTACATAGAAAAATAAATTACAAAAAAATCTACTCATTCTCGTGTAGCAAATACCAAACTGACAAACTATTTGATCTTCCCATGCGATGAGCTCGTCCAATCACTTGCTTCTCGATTTCTGAATCAAACTTATGAAACATAATGATATCTGACGTATTCTCCAAGTTCAAACCACTTCCATAATCATGCACGTTAATCAGCAAGACCTGTAAATCACTTTCTTTGTAATGTTTCACAATGTTGTTGATGACATCACCTCGACCTTTCACATAACTCCATTTCATGCGCAACTCATCCAAAATAGGAGCGATCTTATGAAAACTTGTATCAAAACATGAAAACAATAAACACTTGAATTGTGGATCCGTTTTACGTCGCTGCAAAATACTTTTCAAGTTTTGATACTTATCACGTGTCTTTGCATAGTCCGGATTCATAATATCCTCATCATCATTTTCCTCTACAATAACCTCATTTTCCCCATTAGGATTCACCACAAACATATTGTTCAAACCTAATCCTGAACGACACATTGGACATGTTTGTCGATTGTTCAACCACATACTAATGCACTTGAAACAAAATGAATTCTGACAACACTCCACTACACTCTTATTTTCAATCTGATCATAGCAAATACGACAAGCATCGTTATTTTGAATCCTCTCTTGAATTGATTGTATTTTTTCTGTCAAATCCTTAATTGTTCTATTGATATTACCAATCATCTCTTGCTTTTCAACCTCCGTTTCAAATGTCATTTCCTCCATCATACGCAAGCGCAAAGTGCAATTGTGTAAGTCTCGATTATATCTGTTTATCATGATATTAATAATGTTGTTCTCGGTCAAACGCCTATTAGGCGACAACATATTAATAGCTGAAGTGGTATCACCAGCGTTCAATGCTGACAAAATATTCCTATCAACAAATCCATTTAATACTCTAACTGATATCGGAGTTAAACAACGAATTATGATAGAGTTTATCTCTGGAAGCTGAATTGAAGATTGCACATATGCCTCTGTATTTTTGACTATCAATATCTTCATAATCTCCTTCGGCACTTGATCAGCTAGTTCCGCAAACATTGTCTTCACAAAACCGGTTGTTCGTATACCTTGTGAATATGATATGTAACGTCCAATAGTGCGGTCATATGAATCATATCCACGTGGATACAATAAATTGCCATAAGAAGCTGTAACAAACCAGTAAAACTTAGCTTTGATCTTCAAACAACCTTGTATCACCACATTATCAATCTCATCAAAGATCAATCTTTGTAAAGTCAACTCTTTTTCACGTAAATAACTTGCAATGTGACGATAAAATGTACTTGTTACCACAATTAAATCAAAGTCCTCAATCTTTGTAATACCATTCATCACATTTTCAAATACCTTTTTGCGAGTCATCATCAAATACTTGATTCCTGCTCCATAATCTTGAATCGTTTTATCCCATTGATGTGGTAAGTTATGTGGAATTACCAACATATTTGTCTTCAATGATGTCTCTCGATTCTGTCGTTGAAATATCATAGCATTCATTCCAAATGATCTGACATCTTGAACTTGTCTTTGAGTAATATCGTTACTTTTGATCAAAGACAAAATCACATATGATTTACCAGACCCAACTCGATCGGCTATCACTCCCATATTTACACGGAGACTATGTGTATCATCAATACTTTCACGGAATTGTGGATACTCATTCAACAAAATATCATCATTTTCAAATTGGATGCAACGATGTAGCAAAGTCTCTTGATGTGGCTTTAAAGTTATCAAAGCTCCTTCTGGTGTTGCCGTATGTTGAGATGTTTCATTAAGTTCTGCAACCTCAAGATCATATACTGAACTATGCCTTCGATAATAATCCTCAGAAAACAAAGCTTGTACCGGATTTTGTTGATGACGTGCCTGATCCATTGATTCTTTAAAAATACAATGTCTTTATGTATTGCACATAAAGAATCCTCCTTAATTTTAAGACATCATGATAGAAGACGTCGATTATTTGAAAAAAAATAGTGAAGCTGATAGTATTGCCTTTTTTGCTGATAGTACATTGAGAAATCAAAAAGTACATCCAAATCCCTCAGAATTTCATATAGAATTTACCCAACCATTTAAGAATGTGTTTGGATTTGACATCTTAGATGCTTCAATTCCAGCAACAATGTATAATGTAGACATATATAATTGCATTCTTGATATTACTCTCATAAAAAGTAGCAACAACAATCTTTACCCTATCTCGACAACATTAAATAAATTATCGTTTGTCAAAAGATTTGGTGAACTTTTTGAAAGTGATATAGAAAATTATATCGTCTTTGTCAAAGACAATGTATCCATAGAAGTAGTTGACACAATTACAGAATATCGTGCTTGTCAAGAACATTACATAGACAATGTACCATTTCAGAAAGTTAGAATTGTACCAGTAGTTTCTGAGTGGGGATCATACACATATGTAACTAACAATAGCATGTTTTTGCGATTCGACAACACCGTTGATGAAAACATAGCGTCTTTATTGCGAAAAGATGACATTTATATAGAATACGACAACATCAACAATACTTATCGAATGTATTATTATGACTTTTTTGACATAACCGCAGAAACATATGGAAATCTAAAAGCTTCAACATCAACATATTATGCAACGTTCACAAATCTTAGAAGATCTATTGAAATAGGGAACTACGATGTGCCTGGATTGAAAACAGAAATAAACACAGTTTTTAATGGTTTGAATGTCTTTGTTGAAAGCACAACAGTCAAAGAAATTAAACAAGGTATTTATAAATTCAACTCATATGACTTTATGTTGTTGAATGCCAATAAAAAAAACTTATGTGAAACTGTTGGTTTTAATTTGTATCCCCAAAAAAATAATTCAAAATATGGATACGCTTCAATTAGAGGTAACGATAAAATATATACATCTGTAATTGATACTGTCAAAAACATATATACTTTGACAGCACCAGGTATCGTAAACTTAATGGGAGAAAGATTCATCATTTTGAGGTGTAAAGAAATAGAAGACCATCTTCATGGAAGTTTCTCATATAGTAGCTATATACCAGGAATTGCCATGTTCAAAATGGGGGCTGTAAATGATGTCAGCAATTTGCGTTTCGATTTTGTTAGTCTAGTTAGAAAACCTTTTCATCCTATTGGTAAAATATCCCGATTAACTTTCCGATTTGAAACAGTATCAGGAAGACTTTATGATTTTAAGGGAGTAAACCTTCAAATGCTTTTGATGATTAAGTTTTTAGTTCCATCTCAAAAACAATCATTTGAACGATCTATCTTGAATCCTAATTACAATAGTAACTTCATTGAGTACATGACCAATCAAAAGGGAATTGAACAACATGATAATAGCGATAATGAAGAAGAATTTGATAACGAAGATAATTTCATTATCTATAAAAAGAAATTGGATGAACTAGATAATCAAGAAGAGCAAGAAACAGAAGAAGAAAACGACTCTACATATTCTTTCTAAAATAGAGCAAATTCTTCTTTGAACTGACCATCGCCATCAACATATGGTTCAGGAATACCAGCAACAGCATTCACAGTTTGTGCTACAGCACTTTTAGGAGGTGGCATGATAGATGATGTGACGGCCTTTGGATCTTCCTTTTGTTGGGGAAGAGTGAGAGTGACTTTTTGTGCTTCAAATTCTTCTACACCCATTGGATCTTCCTCAACATCAGCATAGAAAGTCTCCTTGGGACGAATAGAACCACCAAAAGCAGAAATTAGAGTAAGTACAAGAAGTAGAACCGCAAACACCACAAGCGTACTTTTCATTTTTGTATATGTTTTCTTATTAGATAATTTTTCGCCCTTCAATGTAAAATGCTTGAAGGTACAGATCTATATAGTGCATATGGACCCCTTACACCACAATTCGAAGAGATTCAACAACAAGTTGCTCCGTCTGTAAGCAACAAAACACCTTCTCCAACAAAACCTACTCCCCAACCAGCACCTCAAGAAGTTGCTGCTCCAACTCCTTTATACGATGCAAGTGCTTATAATAGTCAATATAGTAAAGAACAACAACTATTGACCATCATTAACGAAATGAAAAAACGCCAAGGTAGTGCTAATGCACAAAGTGGTGAAAGTTACTTTGATAAACTAGTAGCACGAAAAAAAGAAGTGTTCAAATTTATACATAGTGCCCTCATTATTGTTTTTGCTCTTGCCATTCACTTCCTTGTTTCCCATTATTTTGATCATTACTTAAAACACAATGATGTTTCGTTCGAACGTGAGATTATTTTACGAGTTTTGTATCCCATCAGCATCATTTTTATTGCATGGAATATTATGCTGATTTTCAAATAAGTTTTATAGAATCCAGAAAAATGGTACAAGTAAAATGATCACTCCCATTTGGAACATTATATTTTCTAAGGCACGAATAGCTCGAGCTCCTTCGTACTTATATTTGAAATACTTCTTTTTCGTAATGACTCTTGAAACCAAAAAGCTGAAAATCAAAAGAACTGTTGTACTTACTATATAATCCATCAAGTATTTTTGGAATAAATATTTGTCAATAGGGAAGACATTATCAGATGATTTGAAAATAAACATCAGCAAGAATAAAGCAACTACTAAGAAACTGTTAAAAGCAATGTCAAAAGCCAAAAAGATTGCCATGTATTTAAGAAGAGATGGTGGATTCGATTTGTTATCATAGACGGCTTGTTCGTACATTGGAATAAAAATACGAGTTGCTAAGAATAAAGCTATGTACATTAGCAGAATACGGAGACCTTTGATTACATACATGACGATAAATTGTGCATCAAATAGTACATCGACCATACTGTAATTTAGATTATAAATAGATAAGATTTTGCTTTTGATATCTTGGATTTTTTTACGTTTAGATACTATAAAAGCTTCAAGTTCTGTTATTTTACCCTCTTCGGCATATTCCATGCTCTTGATTAGAGGAATCTTACCTTCAATATGATCAACCTTAGCGATGACACGTCCAAAGAATTGATTAGTCATTCTCTCAAGAGTCTCATGAATTTTACTCAATTGTCCTTGAAGCTTATTTACTCGACTTTTAATTGTTTCATCTTGCGAAGTAATACGTCTTTGAATATAATTTTTTATAAAATTCATATCTTGTCGATGTTCTTTGATGAAAAACAATTTAACCTCTTCTAATACTTTCAATGCCAAATTATATGTGTTATTGACATTGGATTCAACAATTCGTGAAGCTTCCTTAAATGCTCTTTTCATTTGGGAAGATGGAGCATCTTTCTGTCTACTAGCTTCTATATTTCGTTTGATATCATCTTCGTAGGTAAAAACATTAATACGATCTTTGGTCCATCTTGCTTGATTGCTATCTTGATCATCGATGAAGTCTTGATATTGAGATAAAATATGCTCTACTTTCTTCCAATGAGCTTCTTCACGAGCAGTCTTTGAAAAGGCACCAGATACTTGAGAAACAACAACAGCGGCTTTAGACGGTTGTGATGATGCGATTTCTTGAGTTTGTTGTACAGTCCAAAAAGGTTGTTGTTGTGATGCTTGTTGTTGTACTGGTTGTTCTGATGGTTGGTCAAGTTCAGCAGCCAAGATCCCTTGTTCAGCCTCGGATACAACTGTGATTACTTGTTCTGATGTTGCTTTATTCACTTTGTATTGATTTACAAGACGTTGAGCTTCTAATAGTTTCATAGACGCACTCTTACGACTAACATCTGTTGTTTTCATCTCTTTGAGTTTTTTTGCAAGATCATTGACTTTAGTCTCATATTCTTTGATATCGATAGATGGTGGTGCTTCTTTGGGTGAAACTGTTTGAATATCTGTGAAAGTAGGAGTTTGTAAGAGGGTTGAAGTGGTTAACTTTTTCAATTTATCTTTGATAGTTTTTACTTGTGCTTCTGTTTTTGCACTTTCAAGTTCTTCACCTAGTTTATTTAAAGTTTGAAGAGTTTGTAGATAACCTTTTAGAGTTGAAATGATCTTGTTGATTTCTTCTTGCAAAACTTCTATATCTTTGAATTCTTTTTGTTGATCAGAAGTAAAAATAGAAAATACTTTATTTTTGAGACTAGCTGATGAATCTTTGATTTTACCTGAAAGATCTTCGTAAATTGCTTGAATTTCTAAAAGAATTTCTATGAACTTTACAAGATTGTCAGTTGAAGCTCCACCTGATTGTACATCTTTGATTTGAGCAAGTTTATAATTGTTATCTTTATTAGAAAAATCTAGCCATTGTACAATTAGATCTGCAAGACGTTGAGCTTCAACCGTGTTATTTAAACTCTCGCCAAATTCAATCTTTTTAGTAAGTTTGATTTGTTTTACATAATCTAAGTTTAAGAAATTAGATCGGGTATCATGAGGAGTTGAAATATTCGGATTTTGTTTAGCACCAGGAATAGGAGGTAATGATGTTTTAATTTCAGGAGCTGCTTTCTTTCCAACTCCATCATTGATGTAAAATAACACTTTGAAGAATAAAATCACATTTTCATCTATTTTTTCATTGTCTAATTCACTATTTGCTTCATCAAGAAGGTTTACAAAACCCAACATATTTTGAAGTTTCAACTTTATATCTTCATCTTTGACATTATCAATGTAACCTTGTATTTCTTGTTTCAGAGAATCACTGGGAAGTAAAGGTTTTGTGAGGAATTCTTCAAAATCTGGTTGTTCTTCATCATCACTTGATGGTTGCTCTTCTTTGCCACTTGGTGGTTCTTCAACAGCATCACTTGATGGTTGCTCTTCTTCGCCACTTGGTAGTTCATCAGCTGCATCACTTGATGGTTGCTCTTCTTTGCCACTTGATGGTTCTTCAACAGCATCACTTGGTGGTTCTTCAGCAGCATCACTTGATGGTTCATCAGCTGCATCACTCTGTGGTTTTTCCTCTTTAATTTCAAGAAAGTCTTCATTTAATTCTCCCTCATAAACCTCATTAAAATTTATCCATTTTTGCAGAAGAACCAAACTATCTTCTTGTAATTTTTGCACTAGTTCTTTTGATTGAATTAAAGTTGTGATATCTTTTTTCTCTTGATCGTCCAATGGCAACTTATCAACAATTACTTGCAATATTGATCTATATAACTCTATTTTATCATTTGTGCCATCTTGAAGTACTCTTTTCAATCTGTCAATAAAAAGACGTAGTTGGTAAGCTTGAAGAAATAGTCTTTTGTATTTCAAAACATCATCATTTGGACTTTGAATATTGTTTAACTCTCTTACTCTTGTGTTGATATCATCTTGATTTATGGGAAACTTTAATTTCATCTCTTCTAATAAACTTTTAAAGTCGGTTTTCTCTACTACTTTATCTGTTATCACACTTTCTTCTTCATCATATGCCTTGACATATACTCGTCCAAACAGTCTTTCTATCTTTTCAAAACCTGAACTTATTTTTGATTTTTCATTAGCATACTTATCATCAATGTTTTCATAAAAGTCACCTTTGCGACTTATCAGATCTGTCGCAACATTTTCTACTTTATCAAATACTTCTTTCTTTGATTTTTCTAGTTCGGCATTCAATTCATCAGCACCCTTAGTACTTTTTTCTTTGTATGTTTCTTCCAAATTAATTTTGAAATCGTGTAACTCTTCTACTTTGTCATCAATATCCTCTGAAGATACTTCATTATTTTTGATTGATTTCAGTAAATTACTGATTTTTGAATAAACCTCTTGTTTTTTGTCTTTTGGAATATATTTATTTCTTTTGATATCATTCTTAATTTGATCCAACTCAATTTTATATTTTGGTATTTCTGTAGGTTTATATTTCTCCACAAGATCATCTTTGAGATTTTCTAGTTCTTTGATTTTCTTTTTCAATTCATCACCATAAATATCTTTGTCATCAATAGAGTTTGAAAGAGATCTCACCTTAGACTGAAAATCTTTTTTGGCATTTGGCGAAATGGTTTTATCTGATTTTATAAAACTACTAAGCATATCTAGCTTCCGTGTTAGACTTGTACTAGTAGCTTGTGCAGCGTTTTTAGCATTTGATATCTGATATTCAATATCAATCAATGTCTCTTTGATTAAAGGATAGTCTGAAACATTGTCTTTGCTGATTAATTTTTCCAACTTGAGTATCTCTTGTGAAAGAGAACGCTTACTCTTTGATGGTAAAGTTGAAATAGAAACTTTAGCTTTTTCAAAACGTTCAACTAATTCTTTTCTAGTTTGTGTATTCTTTCCATCTTGGGGATTGGCTGTTGTTGATGTAGCTTGATCAACGCCTCCTTGTTGTAAACAATTCTTTTTCCTTGGTGGCATTATATATTATTATCATAGTAGATAAATTACGAACATGTTAAAAATTGTGCCCAAAATAGGCATCGCCCTTTTTTTCCTAGCTGCAATTATGAAAGGACAAGATGTTTACAAACGATTAATGGATAATACCATGAACTCACCAGGTATGACAATTTTTACGACAATTCAAATGCAATACCAATACTTTTTCCGAATATTCTTGCAACTCATTATATTGTTTGCAGCTATTTCTATCATATTAATGTTTTTCTATATCATTCTGTATAGTTTAATGAAAAAAGAAGATAAAGAATTTGATGCAAAAAAAGTCCTCAAATTTACGATGAATCTATTTTTGTCTTATTATAAGCGCAAAAGCGTATTCCTCATGCTTCTTGTAATTTTACCAATTATTATTTCTGTTTTTATCATTACCTTTGTGTTACTTTATTATCGTAAACCTGAAAATATAACTGGTGAGGAAGAAATAACCACTTTCAAAAAATACATTTTCTTGATAACTATCATCGCATTTTGGTTCACAGCTCTGTATCTTATAATTTCCTAATATGTTTTTCAATAAATGAAAAAACAATCAAGAGAACTATTGTGATTGATAAAACTGGAATCCAACCTTTAATCTTTTTTTGACCATAAAACCCAATCAATAAAATAGCTAATATCAATATCAATGCAATCAAAAATAGATGTAATCCAAGGACGGCATAATCATCAATGTCTTTTGTTTCTCTCAATACCAAATAAAGACCAAATAATGCTGAAATAAATACAGTAAAGTAAGTCAACAACAATTTAGGTTGTTCCGTTGTAGATTCTTCATTGTCAAGTTCTTCTTCCTCAGAATTTCCTGATGGAAATTTCATGTCATGTGTAAAACTTTTATTGGCTAACATAAAAATAAATAAAACTGTAAACACAAGACCAAAGAGTCCAAAAAATGATATTAGTATTTTTTTATCAGCAAACAATATCCTCTTAAAGTGTTCTTGGTAATTGTTTTCATATACTTGTTTACAATATACTTTTACAATCACAGCTATTATAAAAAATAATATGATGACTGTCAAGAAATATAATAGCACAAGTAGCATTATATATTTTGTCTTTTTGGCATGACCAATATCAGATGATTGAAAGTTTTGAGATCTCTCTTCATTGAAAATCATCTTGTAGAAAAGAGCGTTTGTAATGAATAATGCTACGAATAGTATCAAAATAACAAGTAAAAACATACGATAGACATAGTAATATTTCACATCAAAATGAAATTCTTTGGTTGGTTCTACTTCTAAAGTCTCTTTGCTTTTGAATCCTTTTTTAAGTTGTTTATTAAGTTGTTTTAAAAAACTCTTTTTACCTGCGGATTGTTCTTCCATTTCTTTATTGTTTGTAAACATAAAATGGCACCTAAGAAAATAGAACAAACAGCTCTTGAACTTGCTTTAAAAAACGCTAAATATCAAGAAGAACTAATAGAAAGTCTTCAAAAGAAAATTGATGAAATTGTAAAGGAACGTGACCATTTAAGAGAAGAATTGAAGATTGCTGAAAGCAGAATACCTTCAATTGCCCAAATAGTTTCTGAAGATATAATTGAGCCAAAAAAGAAAAACACAATGAACCGTTTTATTACATAAATATTGAATGAGATGGTAAAATAGATACAAAAATTTGAAACATTTTTGTTTAAAAATATTTCGCTAATGAGCTTCGATATAATGGCACCATCACACTTTGAAAGATTGTCAAATTTCGTTGTTGCCAAAGTGACATCTTATCTTGCAAATGACGAAGATGATCCACGCGACATCATGAATTTGATGATCGCTAACAAATCGATCAAAGAAAGTATCAAATCCAACTTTGTCCTCAAACCTGCTATCTTGGACATAAAACACTTTCTCATGGTCACTAAGAATCTTTGTGGATTTCTGCAGGATCTTGTCACCTCCTATCAGCATGATTGTGATATTCCGTGTGTTGATCACGTTCATATTGACGTTATTCAACTATCGCTAAATCCCAAGAAAAGCGAACAATGGAAGTCCTATAACATAAGGACAAGATCGACTAATCAAATATGGGAAAACTCGTTGGGGATTAATATGATGAGGTGGTATTTTACGGAAGACGATATTATCAGGTATTGGAGTAACAACGGTGTCGACTTTCACACCCTCGAAGTGTCAGAAGCTCATATATATTTGGGTACTAAAACCAAAGATAAATTAAAAGCTGGTACGATCGAAACAGAAACTGGGGTTCTGTTGTACGCTTTGACCATCATTGCTACCATATTTCCCACCATCAAACAATACAATTACTTTGAAGCTGTCCTAGAGAACTTTGAAGACGTTCTTCATAACTCTGGAACAGACAAATGTAAGCAAGTATTTAACAAACGGGTAAAAGAGGTAAATGAGATGGTAAAGAGGTTTGTTTTGATAAATGGCCTCAAAAAAATTAACCAATTATAAGAAGAGGGATGACAACGATTAAAAGACTATGCAGGAGTTGTGCTTTTTTCCAAACAACCGCATTTGACTCGATACTGGACTTTGGCAAGTGTGTATTATTCAAAATGGACAGCGCATTGTGCAAACATAAGACATATCTCTTGGCGGAGACTTGTCGAAAAGATGAGAGTAAGTGTGGAAGAGAGGCAAAATTGTTCAAACCGAAGATTCAACACAAAAGCGAATTAAAGTAATATTGCACTTTTTCTGGTGCCACGTATGCCCAACATTTATGAATACCTAGACATGATGGTGTCATTATTTGTTCAGATGCAAACTGTGCAGCGACACTATGAGGTGCTACTTTATAATCTTGAGCTACTAATTGCTTCACAAAATATACATCTTCTGGTATCCTAATCAAATTATGATAAAACAATTGTTTTTTCTGATCATTACAAGATGTTGTAATATCAATCATTGCTCTAATAGAACGTAGAGACAATCCACCATTACCAACTAACTCTGGATTTACATGTTGTTTGATGTAAGCATTTTCTTGTGTATCGACCCAAGGAGCTCCTATATAATCCCAACTCAAAAACTTTTCAACACCTTTTTGTAAAAGTACTCCATCATCTTGAATTATTAACACTTTATCCCAAGTTGACATAGTTTCCCAAAATTGTGAAGACATCAAAAGGTCATTATAGACATCAATTGTGAATTTTTTAACATTCAACGCATCTACCTCTACGACATCTACAATACTTCCAAGAATATTTTTATAATATGAAGTTGCTTTGGTAGATGTGTATATTCTGTAGTTCCATTTTGTTTGATCAGTGTTCATAATTGCAATAGCCATTGAAATAGCTGACATGATGTTTGGACGATTGTCTATTAACACTACAATATTCTTTGCTTTTGATGGTTTTATTTGACTAGTGACAATGGTTGACAATGTAGGCTCATGTTTATGAGTATATTGATGAATAAATTTCACAAAACTAAGATCTTGATTTTGTTTGAAAATCGATTCATAATAGTATTTTTCAAAATCATGGTAAATAAAATCGTCTTGTATAATAGATTTGTCGAAGTTTTTGGTAGGACTTAACTTGACACTAAGATTTCCTGTATTTACAAGATCTAGACATAGTTGAGCTATTTTTGGAAACCAAATTATATCATTTGAATATGTAATCACAACATCGGTCTCCAAAATATCTTTAAATATTTGTACATCATGTTGATGAATATCTTTGACAATGATACAACCTTGTGTAAGAAGACGACGGCAGAAATGATGATCTTTATGAATCATATAATGTAACTTTTCGCCCCAAGTAGCATATTTTAGATTTAAGGTAGGATGAAAGTCGATATTACCAGTGGGAATTTTAAAAGGGCTTTGGGAATTATCATCTGATGAGATTGGTACATTTTTACATTTTTTGAAATAAATGTGAAGAAGAGGTTCTTTAGATTCTTCTGATGTGAGCGACATATTGAATCTATATTGCCATTTTTTCAAGATGACATCTTTGATAAATTCTTTGTTTGAAAGATGTTGATACAATGATTGTAGCTTCGTTACAAGAGAGTTAACGTCTGATTGTGTCATTTTCAAGAGAATAAAATCACTTAACATACTTGGAACATCATGTTGTGTCCTTTGGATATTACGTTGGGCGAAGTCACGGAAACAATACTTCGATGGATATGTACCATAGACAGCATTCCATGTCAAGGAATACATAACACTCAATCTGATATTTGCAGTCGCTAAGATGGCGTCCATATCGATTTCATCATCTTTGATAAATTGGTCTGCAAGTATACGTTCATCGTCGAAGACATCAGCAACAAACCGTTGTATTAGGATATTTGGTGGCATATTATTTACTAGAAATGTTTTTGTTTTTATAAAGTAAACGTTATGGGCAACCTAATCTCACAAGGTCAAAACGGATTGAATACAGATGGCATTGTCATTCCAGCTAGTACTTTTGATAATACCGACATGTTGATCAATATGTTGGGTAAGTTACTCGAAACAAATAATACTGAATTAATTTTCAAGGTGGTTGATGATTATAATAAAAAAATAAATGATCAACTTTCTAAAGGTGATATTAGTCAAGAGAATGCTAATCGACGAAGGATTAACTTGGACATTAGCAAGCCATCACAGATGATTAAAGATTTCCACAATAAACTAGTACTATCTGCTAATCCACAAAGTAGTATTGCATCACTGCCAAATGCAGCTAGTCGAAGTGCTGAATTGGAGAGAGCAGGATATGATTTTAAGGATGCTGGTAGAACAATGGCAGCTCTTGGCAAATATGTTAGCAAGGATCTTGATCCAATCAAAGCAACAATTGAATCAACAGTTCTTGATTCAGATGTGAAAAAAGTAGCGGGAACGGTGTTGAATAAGTTCAAAGACATGAAGACACAAAATTTATTCTTTGAGTATAAATTTGTGCAATTATATGTATTCATGTCTGTTTTCATTCAACATGTTTATCAAACTATGCAAGATTTCATTGTGAAAGTAGAAGAAATTAATGAGGCAAAAAATAGAGTACGTATTAATGCTTATAAAAAGTTGTTTGATGAATTATTGAAAATCTTTGAAGTTAAGGGAGTTGATGTTGGTAATCCAGAGGACCTCGACAAAATGTTTGCCAATCTAGCAGGAAGTATTCAACAAAAGGTCAAAGATGATCAAGAACTATTTAAGAAAGCTGCATCAGCGTCAATGAAAGATCTTTTGAAGTTTATTTTAGAGAATGAAAATGGTATGACAACGGATCTGATTAGTGCGGTAAAAGATATTGAAAGTAAACAAAAAACACAAAGTACAGTTCCATCTACATTTTCACCATATGCAGCCAATAACTTATAGACAAAGTAAAAATGACATCAATGTAATCAAGTGATATGTTCTTATATGACTTTTTGCGCATTAAGATGATATTATAGATGTCTTGTGCCGATCATATTAGTTTTTAAAAAGTAATTCAGCTGAAAGTCTATCAAAATAAATTACAGCTAAAATACTTTTGAGCTTCTAATAAAATCCGCACAAGATGATATTATAGATGTCTTGTGCCGATCATATTAGTTTTTAAAAAGTAATTCAGCTGAAAGTCTATCAAAATAAATTACAGCTAAAATACTTTGAGTTTTTAATAAAATCCGCACAAGATGATATTATAGATGTCTTGTGCCGATCATATTAGTTTTTTAAAAAGTAGTTCAGCTGAAAGTATAAAAATAAATTACAGCTAAAATACTTTGAGTTTTTAATAAAATCCGCACAAGATGATATTATAGATGTCTTGTGCCAATCATATTAGTTTTTTAAAAAGTAATTCAGCTGAAAGTATAAAAAAAAATATCAGCTAAAATACTTTTTAGTTTTTAATAAAATCCGCACAAGATGATATTATAGATGTCTTGTGCCGATCATATTAGTTTTTAAAAAGTAGTTCAGCTGAAAGTATAAAAATAAATTACAGCTAA
>JACCDW011331454.1_pt1 | contig 34953 bp, 28 predicted proteins | sample 7449781 | NCBI WGS metagenome assembly JACCDW01 (sample SAMN15323449, study PRJNA562643) | freshwater metagenome | isolation source: river surface water | place: USA:Blue River Watershed | collected 2017-08-18
GCTTGGCTGATTTCGCCGACCAATATGTCTTCATTTGTTCATCGACTGCATAATTCGCCCCATAGCCCGCAAGGCTTGACGAGACTCGAACAGGTTTGTTATAATTCAATAACATCCAACCGGTAAACAAATCCTTTGGATTTTCCACACGGGCTGTTGGCATGCGATGCGGATAATCCCCATAAGCAGTATTCGTATATAAAATACCATCTGCATCGAAAGCCGTAGGCCATAATCCCAATCGTCGCTCGAAACTATTTTTCACCGCAATCGTAATCGTGGAAACATGCCACCAATTGCCATATTGACCTTCAAAAGTTGCCCCGTGTCCTGCTCCTCGGGTAAAGCCTCCTGGCTTGAATGAAAATGGATTGTGTGCTTGATAAGTAAAAGGTCCAAAAGGCTTGTCGGCCGTATATACCCCATCCCCATAGGAAGAAAACTCCGTCCCGGGAGCACCATATTGCAAGTAATACTTCCCCTTGTATTTATTCATCCAAGCACCTTCCATGAATGGTTTCAGGAAGGTATTATCTTGGTATTCCCCAAAACGTTCCCAGCCATGTTCCTCATCATGCAATCGGATTAACTCATGTCGCAACCCGATCGGTTGCAAGGTATTCCGATCCAATTCTTGGCCATACATGGGATAAAAATTACTAGATCCATGATATAAATACAGGCGATTATCATCATCAAGAAAAAATGCTGGATCCCACGCTCCTGCTGTAAATGCATGTACAGCTTCTTTCCACGTATCCGTCTGCGGATGCTGGCTATACCAAAGAGTAAAATCTTTTTCATAAGTAGAACCGATGACCAAAAGGCTATCACCCAAGGTCAAAGTTGCTGGTGCACATAATTCGTCAAAGACTTTGTGATAAGGCTGTAAAAATTTTCTTGGAACAAACTTCCAATCCACCATATCCGGACTTACCCAATAACCCCACTGATTCGTTGAAAACAAATAATATTGATTCTTGAAATAAGAAATAACAGGATCTGCGGTGGCACGATGACGACCCTGCTCTGAAAAATTGGGAATGGGCGTAAATCCATAATCCAAGTTCATGGGATTGCAATAGGTTTTTTGCCCCCAACTCATAAATGAAATTCCAAAAAGGAATATCACAACGAAAACATTTTTCATAGGTAATTAGTATTAATTTTGACCAACAGCCAAAGACACGTGAACAAAGTAAACAATTTTAAGGGAATATTTTGGGCATTTACCATCCTGTCACTTTGGTTGGCCCATTTGACCTTTGTGCTATTACATCCCATGGACATTCAATCGCCTTGGACTTATCTGCATTTACTGATCCAAACACATTTATATACAGGATTATTCATCACTTCACACGATGCGATTCATGGTGTTGTTTCTCCCGGAAATCCGAACTTAAATCATGGCATCGGTTGGGTATGTGCGACACTTTTTGCCTTTAACAATTATGCCGTATTACGTAAGAAGCACCATCGGCACCACGATTATGTGAATACGGGAAAAGACCCAGATGTCCACCAGGGCAATTTTTTTGTTTGGTGGTTTAAGTTCATGTGGCAATATGTAACCTGGCAACAGGTACTTGCGATGGCGATCACTTACAATGTGCTCAAACTTTGGCTACCCATGTGGAATCTCATCGTATTTTGGGAGGTCCCGGCGATATTGAGTACGCTGCAATTATTCTACTTCGGGACCTATTTGCCACATCGTGGGGAACATGATCCTACTAACAAAACACAATCGAGAAGCCAAAAGCGTAATCATGTTTGGGCCTTTATTTCCTGTTACTTTTTTGGCTATCATTTTGAACATCATGCACATCCACATTTAGCTTGGTGGAAATTACCAGAAGCCAAAGATTATAAGCAGGAAATTTAAACAAAAAGCCGATAAATTTTCTAAATTTGCAGCGCATAAATCTCAACAACGCATGAAAGACACCAAATACAAACGTATCCTTTTAAAACTTTCAGGTGAGGCATTATCGACCAAAGACGAGGTGATTGACCCCGTGATTTTAGGCCAATATGCAGCCGAAATTAAAAAAGTTCATGATTTAGGTGTTGAAGTTGCGATTGTAATCGGTGGAGGAAATATCTTCCGTGGCGCGAGTGCTGCAAAAGCAGGTATTGACCGTGTTCAAGGAGATTACATGGGCATGTTGGCCACCGTAATTAATGGCATGGCTGTTCAGGCAGCATTAGAAAAACAAGGTTTGTACACACGCATGATGACTGCTTTAAAAGTGGAAGCAGTTTGCGAACCTTTTATTCGTCGGAGAGCCATTCGCCACTTGGAAAAAGGACGTATCGTCATTTTTGGAGCTGGCACAGGCAACCCTTATTTTACGACTGACTCAACGGCTTCCTTGCGTGCCATTGAAGTTGAAGCTGATGTAGTCCTAAAAGGCACGCGCGTAGACGGAGTTTATACGGCTGACCCTGAGAAGGACCCTACAGCAACAAGATTTACACATTTAAGCTTTTCGGATGCGATTCAAAAAGGCTTAAAAATTATGGACACCACGGCATTTACCTTATGCCAAGAAAATAATTTACCCATTATCGTTTTTGATATGAACAAGGAAGGCAATTTGGCTGATCTTGTTACAGGAGAAGATGTAGGAACATTAATAAGCTAATACCCAATGGAAGAAATTGAATTTTATATTGACGCGACCCAAGAAACCATGGAGGGCGCTATTAAACATTTAAACATTGAGCTATCCAAGATTCGTGCTGGCAAAGCGAGTACATCTATGTTGGACGGCTTAATGATTGATTATTACGGCATGCCTACTCCTATTTCAGGGGCTGCATCCATTACGACTCCTGATGCGCGCACAATTGCCATCAAACCATTCGAAAAAGGAATTTTTGGGGAGATTGAAAAATCGATTCGTAACTCAAATTTAGGCTTAAATCCGATGAACGATGGAGAAACGATTCGTTTGGCCATTCCACCATTGACTGAAGAACGACGCCGTGATTTGGTCAAACGCGTAAAGCAAGAAATTGAAGTGGCGAAAATCAACATTCGCAACGCACGTCAGGATGGCAATAATAGCATTAAAAAATTAAAAGGCGAAGGCGTCTCAGAAGATGCCATCAAGATGGCTGAAGATAAAATTCAAAAAATTACGGATGGCTTTGTCGCAAAAATCGAACATATTTTTGTCGAAAAAGAAAAAGATATCATGGTCGTATAATCACAATCGAATTCAAGAGCCTGGTGGAAACATCAGGCTTTTTTTGTGCTGCCTATTTCGTAACCAATTTCGAGCATCCGACGTATATCAAATTTATTAAAATGTTGAATATCAATGGTAATCGGCTGTATTGGTCGGATCGATTCAATGTTTACTCGCTGATAGCCTTTGTATGGACCTTCTTGAACGATTGAACCATCCGCAGGAAGCGAATTATTAATCAGAATCGTTTCGCGTAAATCTGCATTTAAAATTTCATTGACGGCTATATCCATCACACGATCGACGAGGGCCAACAAATCTCCTGAATCAAAATAGCCACCCTCGATGGCTTCAGGATGGCAACTAACACAAACGATGTTTTTGCCGCCATCGTCCAATGCCCGACGAATCGGTGTTACATCCCGCAATCCCCCATCCAAATAGCTTCGACTATCTTCCCCATTAATTTTTACGACAGGCATCAAAATCGGAACTGCTGAAGATGCCAATAAATAGTCTATGAATTCGGGGGTACTCGGATCAACATATTGGATACGACCCTCCATGATATTAACCGCTCCTATTTTAAGCCCAACTGTACATGCATGTAAATTGCGCATAGCGATTATTTCTTGAATGAGCTCTCGCAATGGTTGTGTTGAGACCAAGCCTCTAAATTTTTTTGTCAAGGCAGTCCAGCCTAACTCGAAAATAGATAAAGGCCTCGATAAACAATCAGGACGTGTGATGCGCGTCTCCCAAAAATCCCACAAATCATCAGCGGCTTGCTTAAACGAAATAGCTTGTCCAGCTAATTGTTGACGGCCCATCGAATTCACCAAAAATGCGGCATTCAAACTTCCCGCAGAGATTCCATAAATAACATCTGGCTCAAAGCCTTTTTCTGCCAATGCTTTTATTACACCTGCTTGAAATGCCCCTTTGACGGAACCTCCCGCTAAGACCAACATGTTACTCATATATTTCGCAATATTTAAATCCCAGGACTAAATTATCCCAAAATGTGATTAAATTTACACAATTTCCACATGTGCTGAACAAGCACGTAAACATAATTCTATGGCCATTTCGCTTTCATCCATTCAGGCGCCCATTGAGGAACCCATGAAAGCATTTGAGGGGAAATTTAGGCAGTTCATGAAGACCAAAGTCATGCTGTTGGACACGATTATGAATTACATCGTCCAACGGAAAGGTAAACAAATGCGCCCCATGTTCGTATTTTTAACGGCAGGATGCGTAGGCGAAATTACTGAAAAAACTTATCGCGGCGCAGCACTTATCGAATTGCTTCACACGGCAACTTTAGTTCATGACGATGTAGTGGATGAATCCGATTATCGGCGAGGATTTTTCTCAATCAACGCCGTTTGGAAAAATAAAATTGCCGTACTCGTAGGCGATTACCTATTGTCCAAAGGCCTTCTCCTTTCTGTTGATCACAAGGATTTTGATTTATTAACATCCGTTTCCACAGCAGTACGCGAAATGGCTGAAGGTGAATTATTACAAATTGAAAAAGCACGTAAACTCGACATCACCGAGGATGTCTATTTTGATATCATTCGCAAGAAAACAGCAACCTTAATTGCTGCTTGTTGTGCGGTAGGAGTTCAATCCACGGATGCAAATGCGAAATATGTCGAAATGGCACATCAATTCGGCGAAAAAGTGGGAATTGCCTTTCAGATTAAAGATGATTTATTCGACTACGGTGATGCTGAAATTGGCAAGCCTTTGGGAATCGATATCAAGGAAAAGAAAATGACCTTGCCTTTGATTTATGCCCTTCAAAACACCACGCGCTCCTTGCGAAAACAGATGATTAAAACCATCAAAAACGACTCGGATAATCCTGTTAAAGTGAAGGAGGTTATTGATTTTGTCAAATCAACCGGGGGCATTGCTTATGCATCGCAACGCATGCAAGCCTTTGCACAAGAAGCGCGGGAGATACTCCAACAATTTCCAGATTCGGTTTACCGAACTTCCTTAGGTGATCTGCTCAGCTACACCATAGAACGAAACAAATAAAAAAAAGGAGGCCAATTATATGCCTCCTTTTTTATTAAAACTAGGAATCACTCATTATCTTGGGCCTCCGAAGCCACCGCCTCCACCACCCATACGCATGCCAGGCATACCCATCGGTTGTTGAGGCGCAGCAGGAGCCGCATCACTTTCACCTTTGGTGTCATCATTACTCACTGATTTCTTCTTTTTAGTTGGACCAAAGCTCATCTTTCCGATTCGGTAAGAGAAAGTAACTTTAAAATTCATGTTACGCATGGTATTTTCGGATACTTGATTGATCGCCAAGGTTTTGGTTTCGTTCCGCATCACAAATCCATTTGGAGTTAAAAAGTTCTCCGCGCCAAACCCAATACTTCCCTTTTTGTTTTTGAAGTCCTTCTTGAAATTTAGGGTGTACATTCCAAATCCTCCCTGTGAGCCTTGTAGCTGAACTTGATTTACCCGGTAAAATGTAAATACCTGAGCACCCCAGCCATTCCCAATATTGTAATTTCCGAAAATTCGAAAATTCGATTGCAAACCTTCGTTTTTAGCCGCCAACATTGCATCCGGATTATTATTTGCCAAAACCATATAAGACAAATCGCCGCCTCCACCAAGCATCAACTTATTGGAAAGGTTAACATTCAAGTTAATATTCATACCATAGGCATCCTCATTTCCAATATTCATAGAAGTCGTTTTCACCACATCCCCCGTTACTTGGCGAATGCGGCTAATTGCTCCTGTCGTATTACGAACAAATAAAGCCGTTGAAATATAGGTTTGCTTGACAAACTTGCTGAAAGAAATTTCGTAATTATTGGTATACTCCGGAGCCAAATTGGGATTTCCTTGCGAAATATTCAATGGGTTGGTCGCATTGATATTCGGGTTCAAGTTTTCGATACCTGGACGCTGAATACGGCGATTATAACTAAATCTCCATGTGCCTGATTTAAATGATTTAGACATATTAAAGCTAGGCACCAATACTCCATATGGAGGAATTATAGTACTTTGACCATCCTTATTTTTGAAGTCGGCCGTAATGTCTGTATGCTCGTAACGTGCACCCGCCTTAATGCTCCACTTGTTTTTTGTTGTCAAAGTATATGAACCATAAGTACCCCAAATGTTCTGATTGTAATCAAAAACGTTTGTTGGTAGATTAATATTTCCAACGGCCGGAGAATAAATGCCATCTGCTCCAGCTATAAACGAAGCATAATCGGAAGTCACATTACGCGTAATCGCTTTCGCACCAAACTCAATCATCGACTTTTTATTAATCGGTGTTTGATAGTCCATCTGAAACGTCATTTCTTCATTAAAAGCTTCGTTGGCATTTTTGATCGAACTCATGATTTCACTCATGTTTGAGTTTGGATTCAAGATTAAATTGTAAAAATCATTGGTCCGGTTGTTCCGACTATACATGGACAAGATCGAGAATTCTTTCTGAGCTTTTTCAAAGGTCTTCGTATAATCCACATTAATGTCCACGTTGGCAGATTGGTCCTGTGAATTCGTATTACGAAGGCTCGTTAGCACATTGTTACGAACCTGTGAAAGTCCATCTTGCCAGTTATTTCCATTACGTAAACCAAATCGCACATTAGATGTTACCGAATTATATTTGTTAATATCCCAATCAAACCCTAATTGGTAATTACCAAAAATACCTTCACGGCGTGTTTCAGCAGATTGAACATTACGTGTTTCGACTCCATTGCTTTGAGTAATCTGTGTACTCTCAAATTTTCCATTGACATTGTACTCCGTACGACCAAATCCACCCAAGGATAATCCCCAATTTTTATTCCGGAAATTACCATTCAAAGCTAGATTCGATCCACGAGCACCTGCACTTGTATCAAAATTCAGCGTCAAACCTTGCAAGGTATTTTTCTTAGTAACAATATTGATAATACCCGCTGACCCTTCTGCGTCGTATTTCGCGGATGGAGACGTAATAACCTCCACCGTCTTAATCATATCAGCAGGAATTTGCTTCAATGCATCAGCAATACTAGATGCCATAATCGTTGATGGCTTATTGTTAATTAAAACTTTAACATTGGATGAACCTCGTAAAGAAGGATTTCCATCTAAATCGACGGATAACATGGGTACTTTTTTCAACACATCTGTTGCATCCCCACCTTTATTCGAAGCGTCTTTTTCTGCATTGTAAACGGTACGATCTACGCGCTCCTCTATCATGGCTCGCTGACCTTCCACCGTCACTTCCGCTAACATCTTCGTACTTGACGGAAGTTTTATCACGCCTAAATCTTGGTCATCATTTTTCGCATTGATCGAAATCGAAAGCGTTTTACTTTCGTAGCCAATGAAAGAGATTATCAATTTATAATCACCTTGGGCTACCTTGTTCAAAACAAATTTCCCAACTTGGTCAGCAGAAGCACCATCTACGGGACGATTCGTAGCCTTGTTGATCAATGCTACAGAAGCAAATTCAACCGGCTTAGTATCCGTTGAATCCAAAATATATCCAATGATTTTTGCAGATCCCTTAGAGGTCGCTTGAGCAGTGCCCGGAATAACAGCTTCTTTCTTTGGAGCCGACAACCCAAATCCTCCTGGAACTTGTGCCGCAGCCGCCCAACTAATCAATAGGCAGTTGAAAATTAATAGATACTTTTTCATATATGGTATGTTGTTATTACGCTTCAATTAAAATCGAACACAAAAATGTAGCTTCTTTCAACAAGGCTCCTTATTTTGCGACCAATCCTACAATTTTGTAGGTCAATGTTTTCAAATAGCCATGATTTCCATCAAAACGGAACGCTTATTGCTTATCCCGCTCGATCATCAATCATTACAAAGCTGGCTAAAATCGGGACGCAAAGATCTCGAAAAAAGCTTGCAATTAATGCCAAATGATTTGCTTTTAGAGCCTTTTTATGAAAACGAAATGCTCCATGCCCTGCAACATTATTGGATTCCCATGACCAAAAAATTCCCCTTCGATTTTATGTGGTACACAAATTGGGAAATCATTTTAAAAAGCAAGTCCTGTTCTATCGGGGGAATTGGCTTTTCAGGAATGCCAAATGATCAAGGAAACACAGAAATCGGTTATGCATTAGACCAAAAATTTCGCGGACACGGCTATGCACGCGAAGCCATTCAAGCATTAGTCGAATGGGCTTTTCAGGATGCCGACTTGCATTATATCCGTGCTGAAACTCCCTGTGAAAATATAGCCTCACAAACAGTATTAAAAGCAAACAATTTTGTTCAAATCGATCAAAAAACAATTCATTGCCCCGATCCCCTTGAAGTTTTCACCTGGGAACGCCATCGATAAATTTCATTTATCTCTTAAAAATGGTAATTTTACCAAATTGCCAATACCCTAAGGTCTTCGGACCACCATTTATATGCAGCATTTTACTTCCGTTAAAGACGCTTACAACATCGAAAAACTTGTTAATGAAGCTTTGTTGATGAAAAAGATGCCATATGCCGACAAGCATTTGGGGAAAAATAAAACCATGGGATTGTTATTCTTCAATTCCAGTTTACGTACTCGTTTATCTACGCAGAAGGCGGCCCAAAACTTGGGCATGGATGTGATGGTCATGAACGTTGGAGCGGATTCATGGCAGTTGGAAATGAACGAAGGTGTCATCATGAATGGTGATAAGGCGGAACACGTATCTGAAGCCGCAGCGGTAATCGGCCAATATTGTGATATCGTAGGAGTCAGAAGTTTCCCAGGACTTGTTGACAGGGAATACGATTATTCAGAATTGGTCTTAAAACAATTCATGAAGTTTACGGGCAAACCGATTGTGAGTTTGGAGTCGGCTACACGCCACCCCTTGCAATCGCTCACCGACTTGATTACAATAACTGAATATAAAACAGTTAAACGCCCAAAAGTCGTTTTAACTTGGGCTCCCCATGTGAAGGCTTTACCACAATGCGTTCCCAACTCGTTTGCCGAATGGATGAATCAAGCTGATGTTGATTTTACCATCGCGCATCCCAAAGGCTACGAATTAGCGCCCGAATTTTCAGGTGATGCCAAGTTATGTTATGATCCGAAAGAGGCTTTTGAGGGAGCCGATTTCATTTATGCTAAAAACTGGTCTTCTTATGAAGACTATGGCAAAATACTTTCTACAGACCCAGCTTGGACGGTTAGCATGGAAAAAATGCAATTAACTAACCAGGCCAAATTCATGCACTGTCTTCCCGTTCGCAGGAATGTAGTGGTGGATGATGCCGTGTTAGATTCGGAGCATTCGATTGTGATCCAACAAGCAGGAAATCGCGTTTGGGCGGCACAAACCGTTATAAAGGAAATATTATTATCCCAAATGCGGGTAGAAAGTCCATATTTATTTTAATGAAAAAGCAAGCCTTACATATTGTCAAAATTGGCGGGAACATCATCGATGCCCCTGAGGCTTTAGCATCTTTTTTAGCTGATTTCGCAAGCATACAAGGACACAAATTGCTGGTTCATGGAGGTGGTAAAATAGCCACATCCATGGCAGCTGATTTGGGAATTAAAAGTCAAATGATTGACGGTCGGCGAGTTACGGATGCTGACAGCCTTCGTATTGTTACCATGGTTTATGCCGGTTGGATCAATAAATCGATCGTTGCCTCCCTACAAGCTTTGTCTTCAAATGCGATAGGGCTTGCTGGTCCAGATGGGGGCTTCGTCATATCGAAAAAAAGAAATCCTGTTCCGATAGATTATGGTTTTGTGGGAGATATTGAGTCTGTCAATGCGCTCGGTTTGAAATCATTAATCGATGCTGGATTATGTCCTGTTTTTGCACCGATTACGGCGAATGTTGCAGGCCAACTCCTTAATACGAATGCCGATACAATGGCACAGGCTTTAGCAATTGCCTTGAGCGAATACTTCGATGTAACACTCACCTATTGCTTTGAAAAACAAGGGGTGCTCATGGATCCCAACGATGACAATTCCGTAATTTCACACATTAATCAGGTGAATTTCACCCAATTAAAAGCAGATGGCATCGTTTCGGCAGGAATGATTCCTAAATTAGAAAATGCGCTAAAAGCCATTGCACAAGGCGTGCAAACGGTTCGCCTCTGCCATGCAGATTTTGTTTCACAGCCCCAAAAAGGCACACTCATTCAAGCCTAATGTATTCGGAACAACAATTTCTAGATGCACAAATCCTGCTGGCCCAGCTGATTGCCTGCCCTTCTTTTAGTCGGGAAGAACAAGGAACTGCTGCGATCATTCAGGATTTTTTGCATGACAGAAATATTCCGTTTCATACCTTAGGCAATAATGTTTGGGCAATGAATAAACAATTTGATGCAAATAAACCGAGCATCCTATTGAATTCCCACCATGATACTGTTAAAGCGAATAGCTCCTGGACCTTTGATCCTTTTGTTGCTACTTATCAAGATGGCAAAATGTACGGCTTAGGAAGTAATGATGCTGGCGCAAGTTTAGTTTGTCTGATCGCAACATTCTGTTCCTTTTATGAACAAAATTTACCTTTCAATATCGTGCTTGCTGCGACTGCAGAAGAGGAAATATCAGGAACTGGTGGAATCGAATCCGTTTTAAAATCGGCGGATTTTCCTCAGATTGATTGGGCGATTGTGGGTGAACCGACGGATTGCCAACTGGCCATTGCTGAAAAAGGATTAATGGTCATTGATGCTGAGGTAAAAGGTGTGGCAGGTCATGCTGCACGAAATGAAGGGGTGAATGCAATCTACTTGGCATTAGAAGATATAAATAATATAAAATCATTTGAATTTCCTGAAGTTTCCAGCGTATTAGGACCCGTGAAGTGTAGCGTAACAGTTATCCAAGCTGGAAAACAACACAATGTGGTTCCCGACGTTTGTCACTATACGATTGATTGTCGGGTCAATGAATGTTATTCCTTAGAACAGGTTCTCGACATATTAAAAAGTCTTGTTCAAGCGGAATTACGCCCTCGGAGTATTCGTTTACAATCGAGTAAAATTCCGGATGGACATCCGGTATTAGGAGCGGCTAAAGCCTTAGGTATATCAACTTTTGGCTCACCTACCCTTTCGGATCAATCCTTGATGCATTTCCCCTCCGTAAAAATAGGCCCTGGACATTCCGGAAGAAGCCATACGGCAGATGAATTCATCTATTTGGAAGAATTAAAACAGGGTATCCAGACCTATCAAAATTTACTATCACAATTAATCTAATTCAATCGTGGCAAAACTTTGGCAAAAAGAAAATCAACTAACAGACGCAATCATTGAGCAATTCACGATTGGAAACGACCCTGTGTACGATTTGCAATTGGCTCGTTACGATGTCATGGGATCCCTTGCGCACATTACGATGCTCGAGCATGTGGGACTATTGCCATCCGATGAACTAGAGCCCCTTTGTCTTGAGCTGAAAAATATCTTAACTACCATTGATGATGGTAGCTTCGTCATTGAAGAAGGAATGGAAGACGTTCATTCCCAAATCGAATATCTGCTAACTCAAAAATTGGGCGACTTGGGCAAGAAAATTCATGCGGGCCGTTCACGGAATGACCAAGTTTTAGTGGATTTGAAATTATTCATGCGAGCGGAAATCATGGAGATCGCGGATGCGGTAGAGGATTTATTTGATCTTTTATTGGCCAAAAGTGAGGCTCACAAAAACGATTTATTGCCAGGCTATACCCACTTGCAGATTGCAATGCCCTCATCCTTTGGATTGTGGTTCGGCGCTTATGCGGAATGTTTAGTGGAAGATGCAGAATTATTGGAGGCGGCGTTTCGATTAGCCAACAAAAATCCTTTAGGATCAGGCGCCGGTTATGGTTCATCCTTTCCTTTAGACAGAAAATTAACGACCATTTTATTGGGTTTTGAAGCTCCACATGTAAATGTTGTGAATGCGCAGATGTCACGCGGCAAGACGGAGTTTTATGTATTAAACGCCATCAGCCAAATAGCTACTACATTAAGCCGTTTAGCGATGGATGTTTGTTTATACAATTCTCAGAACTTTGGTTTCATTGAACTACCAAGCTCCTTGACGACAGGAAGTTCCATCATGCCACACAAGAAAAATCCTGATGTGGCAGAATTACTCAGAGGCAAGTCGAATAAATTGAAGGCCGTTCCTAACCAAATGCAATTGCTCATGAGCAATCTTCCATCTGGTTATCACCGTGAATTCCAATTGACGAAAGAGCTTTTGATGCCAGCGATTGATGAAATCAAGGATTGCTTGGAAATCACACACTACATGGTTACTCACATGCAAGTGAAAGCTGATCTATTGAAAGATTCGAAATACGATTTATTATTCTCGGTAGAGGAAGTAAACAAATTAGTCGTACAAGGTATGCCTTTTAGGGAGGCATATATGCAGGTTGGCAAAATGATCGAAGCCGGAAAATTCAACGGAAGTAGCCGTGAAATCAAGCACTCGCATTTAGGAAGTATCGGCAATTTAGGCTTGAAAGAAATTCAAGCTCAAAAAGATGCCGTATGGAATCAATTTGGATTTGAAAAAGTGGAAGATGCGATCGAGGATTTATTGAGCTAATTGCTGCGCTAATAACTTCTGCATGTATTTCCCGAGAATATCGAATTCCAAGTTCACACGATCACCTACGTTCATTTGGTGAAAAATTGTGTGTTCAAAGGTATAAGGAATAATCGCCACGGAAAAAGTATCCACGCCCGATTCAACAACCGTCAATGAAGTTCCATTCACACAGATAGAACCCTTTTCAACGGTAACATGGCCGGCGGGATATTGAAAATGATATTCCCAAGAACCATCGTGTTTCACAATTCGCGTGCATACACCCGTCAAATCCACGTGTCCTTGCACGATATGCCCATCAAATCGCCCGTTCGCAGGCATGCAACGTTCTAAATTAACCTTTTGGCCGATAGCAATATCCCCCAAATTCGTTTTTTGAAGCGTCTCTTGAATCGCCGTCACGCGGTATTGTGGGGATTTAATTTCAACAATCGTTAAGCAAACGCCATTATGTGCGAGCGACTGATCAATTTTCAGTTCATCTGTAAATGAAGAAGAAAACCAAAAATCCACATTTGTGCCCAGCGCTTGTTTGCTTTCTAAAACGCCCATCGATTCCACAATACCTGTAAACATGTGATTAATTTTATATTTTTACGAACTCAAATTTACACGCATTCCTATGAAATTCAACCGTTGGATTCTGATTCTCTTTGTGATTGTTGGCAGCCTGATCTATTTCAGCCTTCCCAAACAATCCCAAACTCCCTCTAAATCAACGGAAGACTCGCTCCAAATCACAGAAAAGCGGCGGGCAAAAGATATCCAATTTAAAACGGACGAAGATTCACCCTTGACAGACAAGGCAACATTCATAGCCTTAAGCTATTATCCATATACAGCTGCTTGGAAACTTGCATTCGAAATTATCCGAAACGAAAAGGTACAACGTGTGAGTTTACAAATGACGGATGGTTCCGTTGATTCGCTCTTGGTTTTCGGAACAGCGCAAGCTGAAATTGAAGGAAAAAAGATAAATCTTCTTGTTTATCAACATGATTCTGGGGACTTTTTCATTCCCTTTAAAGACAAAACCGCCCCCAAAGAAACCTATGGAGGCGGTCGGTATTTGGAGTTACCCCTAACTACCTTAAAAGACAATCAATTAATTATTGACTTTAACGAAGCTTTTTTTCCTTACTGTGCCTATAATAAGACCTTTGTTTGTCCGATCCCACCGAAGGAAAATCAACTCGAAATTCGTATTCCTGCAGGCGAAAAGAATCCTTAATTGACGCGACGTACGGTTGAGGCACCACTCACATCTTTTGTCAGATTTAGCGGATTTCCTTCGTATTCAACTTTGGAGGCTCCTGAGGCTTCTACTTGTAAAGATTTTTGTATCCGAATTTTCGCGTGACTCGCACCACTCGCCTCCATATCAGCATCACGAATCATCATTTCTTCAGCATTCAAATGACTCGCTCCAGAAATCTCCGCATCTAATTTGGCCACCCGACCACTCAATTTCACATGCGAAGCTCCTGATAATTCAAGTACTAATTTATCCGCCTGTAGGGTTTCCCCCACTACGTGTGAGGCTCCGCTTACGGTCAAATTCATTTGTTCTTCATCCGAAAAGCCAAGAAGCTTGACATGACTAGCTCCCGAGAATTCTGCCGATTTAATCCGGGGCATCGTGATCAACAATTTAATTTTCTTATGATTTTTGCTGTAAACGAACCAAGACCAAGAAGCGTCTAAATCAAACTTAAGTGTATTCCCATCTACCTGAACGTCCAATTTTTCAAGGTCTTCTGCTCGACCCATAGCTGAAATACTACAAATATTTCCTTTCGTAATTTGGACCTCAAAATCGTATCCTATTTCTAAATTCTGGAAATTCCCAACACGGAATTTCTTTGTTTGATGTTCCTGATCAAAAGCGAATGCTGACAAGGATAAACCTACAAGAAAGATGTAGATGATGGAGCGTAATGAATTTTTCATATTGTTATTAAATGATCGTGTGGACAAGATGCCATTGTAAGTCACATCGTTGCATGGCAATCCTATTATTTATTTTTAACAAACGAAACTTGCAAATGAGGGTAGGATTTGTAGCTTAGATCTGCTCGCTCCGCTTTCTTCCCTTTAATGCTTTTTTTGGCATTCAAATCCATTTTGGCTTGATTGCCTACAGAAATTCGAGCGATATCTGTTTCCCAATTTCTTGCCAACAACTCAGAAGAGTCAAATGCAGCGGCAGCAAGTTCATTTGAGTGTCCGAACAACGTCAAACTATGAAAATCTCGCAAAACAACATCCAAGGATGGTTCATCAAAACCTTTAATTTCAGTCCGTCCATTCCCTCCTAAATCCACTTTACTTAGTGAAGGACTCTCAATGGTTACAGACATTCCATTCGGAATATTATTCAATATCAAGCTACGATTACTCACAGATGTTAAGCTACCAAAGTCGGCGCTTGTTTCCGCCGACTGGTAGGAAACCTTGAACTCCTTGCCTTTAACAATCGTAATTGTTGCAGAACCACATTGTTTCAATTCTATGCTATTAAACGGCTCTACTGTCTTTGAAATGGAAAAATTGCTGGGCTCTACCGGTGAAGCAGGAGCATCGGGCAAACGATCAAAATCTTCATCTGATTTTTTTGGACTACGATTCAAGCAGATTAATCCTTTATCCATGGAGAAAGTCCATTTGGAACCAACGAACATATCACCATTTTCTTCATCAAAATAGCCTCCATCCAATACATTTTCCATGAAATAGCCAAACTCTCGGGTCATGCTAAAGCTCACTCCATATGGAATTAAGACCTTTACGCGCACACGCTGGTTACGGAATTTCAAATTTTTCAAACCAAAGTGACTGTCCAAAACCAATTGATTCCCTTTAACTACATAGTTATATTGAACCGCTTTCGCATTCGTTTCGGCCTCAGCACGTGTAAGACCATTTGATTTGGCAAATTGTATAATTTGTATCGTTTTACCATGGTAACCTTCTAGGCTAATTTGAGCACGTGAAAAACCTCCCCGATTGAAATCATGCTGCTCATCCTCATCCAATAATTCATCTGAAATGATATTATTCCCCATCAATTTCTCCCACATCGTCTCATTCGATTCACGATTCACATCAAACACATAAGAAGAATCGGCTGAAATCTCTTTCATTTGATTCACCGTTGCAGTTCTTTGGAAATTGCGTCCTACAAAACTGAATGCAGCAAATAAGCCTATCCAGCCTACAATCGCCATCGTGGTAGAGATGTATTTATACGTTGAATTCGTCAATTTACGATTCAACAATAAGGATAATCCCCCGATTCCAATTCCCACAACGATGGGAATAATTGCAGCATAACCTGCCCAGATTGCCCAGGCTGGCAAATCCTGTGCAAGTAAATAAAAAGGAATTCCAACTTCACCAAAATTAAGGCCTATGAGTCCGTGGTCAAAACCTGATATTCCAGCAGTTGTCACAATCACTAATGCCGCTGCAAAAGCTAAGGCAATGATAACTAAAACGATTCCGGCCAAGTATTGCACTAACCATTTGAAGCCAACTAATACAGGCTTTATTGCTGTAAATACGGTTGCAAAAACACGGAAAGGAAATAATAATATTCGTGTCAAAAGTTTTTCCTCCGTTGAATCAGGCTGAAAAGTTTCCTTGATATTTTTCTCAATATTCTCTAGCGTAATCGGCTCACCGGTCATTTCCATTTTGTCCGTCAAGGATTTCGCTTCTGGAGTAATGACCATGATAATGATGTATGCAGCCGCACCTGTTCCAAAAAAGAATAAGGAAATAACAGCTAAAACACGCAATAGACCAACGTCCCAACCGGTATAGGCAGAAATGCCAGCCATCACACCACCGATTACTTTGTGTTCTGGATCACGATAAAATTTACGATACGATTTCTCATTTTCTGAAGAAGTTTCACCCGGAACTGCAATCCAACAAACGAGATATACCCAGAAAATGAAATTGGCTACATGAAACAAGGGGATTAAGCCAAAAAATGCAACTATTAAAATCAAGCGAACCCAAATCGGATCGATTTCAAAGTAGTTGGCAATTCCCGCCGCAACACCACCCAATTTCTTATTCGTTAAATCGCGCCGAAAAGGTTTTTTCCCATCGAAATTAGGCATTGCCTTTTTTGTATGTTCTTTTTTATCTTCTTCCTCTTCAATTTCTTGAAAATCAGCCACGGTACCCAAAGAAGCAATTAACTCATCCACATGTGCTTGCGTGATCGCTTCCGTTTTTTCCGTTTCACGGATATTCCAGAATTTTTCTGCGATACGCGCCTCGATATCATCAACGATGTCCTTGGCTCCTTCGAAATTTTTGAAATAAGCATGGATTGACTTTAAATAAGCATCCAAGGTAGCAAAAGCATCTTCCTCAATGTGGAAGACGATGCCAGCGATATTAATAGATAAGGTCTTTTTCATAAATGTATGATTAAGCTTGGGGTGTTTGTGGATGAATGATTTGAGAAACTGAGTTTTGTAAATCATCCCAGGTTCCATGTAATTCCGCTAAAAAGGTTTCCCCTTTTTCGGTTAACACATAATATTTTCTTGGTGGACCCGATGCCGACTCCACCCATTTATAATCCAGAAATCCGGCATTTTTCAAACGGGTCAACAAAGGATACAAAGTACCCTCGACAACCATAATTTTTGCTGAAGTTAATTCATTCAGCATGGTTGAGGCATAAACCTCTCCCCTAGAAATAATCTGCAGAATACAGAATTCCAAAATTCCCTTCCGCATCTGCACCTTGGCATTTTCAATATCCATCGGATTTTTTGTTTATTTGATAGACCAAAAGTATAAAAGGTACTATGCATTACAAAGTACCTTAGAAAAAATATTTTTGATTTATGGATAAACGGTGAGTAATTTGTGAGGAATGGCTTACCAAGCTTATTGCCTATGAAAATCTTAACGAGAGAAGTTGCCTTACCGCTGGCGTTTTACAACCGTGATACTTGGTTGAAGGTTGCCTTCTTTGCCGTTTGCGTTTTTATGGCTGGCTTTTCATTGTATTTTACGGATGGATTGGTCTCTAAGTTGGAGGAACGGGAAAAACAGCAGATCGAATTATATGCGGAAACCATTCGCTATGTGATGACGAGTGATGAGAATGCCGACATCAATTTTTTCTTTGAGCGAATCAAGAAAATCAATGAGAATAACACGATTCCCGTGATTTGGAAGGATGGAAGTGGACACTTGAATTCGATTAATATTGCCATCCCAGAAGCGATTGATATCGAGAAAAAACAGGTTTTACTTCAAGCCAAACTCAAAGAAATCATCTTAGAAAACAATAAACCCATCGAAATGGATATGGGTTTCCAGAAAGAATATATCTACTATGGAAATTCCAAACTATTGAAACTATTGCGTTATTACCCACTATCGCAATTACTTGTCGTATTAATTGTAGGATTTTTGGGCTATATTTTCTTCTCCTATTCAAGAAGAGCTGAACAAAATCGGGTGTGGGTAGGATTAGCCAAGGAAACCGCACATCAATTAGGCACTCCGCTCTCATCTCTCACCGCATGGGTTGAAATTTTAAGCAATGAACCAAACATCAATCCAGAAATCGTTGTCGAATTAGGGAAAGATATTCAACGCCTCGAAACAATTACTACTCGTTTCTCGAACATTGGTTCAGCACCGATCTTGAAAGAAGAAGAGTTGGAAGAGTTGATTTTTAGTTTTATCAATTATCTAAAAATTCGAATTTCGACTAAAGTGTACATTGAAATTAAATCGTCATTAGTCCCGGGGCAATTAGCCAATGTCAATAAATATTTATTCGAATGGGTGATTGAAAACATCTGCAAGAATGCAGTGGATGCCATGAGTGGAACCGGCGATATGCTTATTTATCTCCATGAAGGGAAAAACAACATGATTCATATCGACATTTCCGATACGGGTAAGGGGATTTTGCCGGCGAATATGTCGAAAATTTTCAACCCAGGGTATAGTACAAAAAAACGGGGTTGGGGTTTAGGCTTAACCCTCGCAAAACGTATTGTTGAAAATTACCACCAAGGAAAACTAACTTTAAAATCGACTGAAGTCAACAAAGGAAGTACCTTCCGAATTTCCCTACCTAAACCTCTGAATCAGGACGTATGAACACGACCAATCTCGTCTTCGGATCGGCACTCATCATCATAGGCATTGGATACTTGTTGAAAAGTTTCAAGTTCATTCAGACACAGGATGCAAAATCCATCTCTAAATTTTTGATGCACACAACCTTTCCAGCCTTGGTATTTGCTACCATGCTGAAAGTCAAATTAGCTGCTGCTTTAGGCTGGTTGCCACTGATAGCTATGTTATTTGGATTTTTATCGTCCTATATCGGTTATCTCATTTTCAAGAAGGAGCCTCAGACACACCGTGGTATATTGACCATGGGCTCCGCAGGTTGGAATTTGGGTTTATTCGCTTACCCCTTAATTGAAGGAATCTGGGGTTGGGAAGGATTGACGTATGCCATCATGTTCGACCTCGGAAATTCCGTCATCAATTTCATGGTGAATTATGGGATGGGGACCTATCTAGCGGGAAATCACGGATCAAAGCATCCCATCAAACATGTGCTGAAAAAGATTTTCACACTTCCCCCCTTTCAAGCAATGCTACTGGGTTTAGCATTCAATATTTTCCAGATTCCTGTATTCCCATTAGCCATGGATATCATTGATACCATCGCCAAAGGGAATAAACCCATGGTTCTCTTACTCATGGGCATCTATTTCAGTGTTCGCCTTCCCAAATTAGCTTTTGCCAAAGTCTTCCAAGTATTAGGACTACGTTATGTATTAGGATTAAGCATTGGTTTACTACTCTATTACACCGTACCATTCGATTTTCAATACCGAAACATGCTCCTTATTTGCTTGATTTTACCAGCAGGAATGACCCTCATAACCTATTCAGATGAATTGAATTTTGACACAGGCATTGCCGCAGCAATCGTAAATTTCTCCATGTTAATTAGCTTTATGATCATGTGGACTTTGGTGGGTATTTTCCAAATGGCGCCCCAATAAACCAAATAAAATTGGTATTTTTGCACAAACAATTTGCCGAACATCCGCGTTAGGACTAAGCAAATCAATCAATGCTATGGTCGTTCCCTACAAAAATCAAAATAAAGGTAAAAAAGAACAAGTCGCAGACATGTTCAACTCCATCTCACATAAATACGATTTCTTAAACCATTTATTAAGTGGTGGAATCGATATTATCTGGAGAAGAAAAGCAATTAAATTACTTCAGCATAAAGGGATTAAGAAGGTATTGGATATCGCTACTGGAACAGGTGACTTCGCCATTGAAGCATTAAAAATCAATCCGGATAAGATCGTTGGCGTGGATATTTCCGAGGGCATGCTCGCCGTGGGAAAAGAGAAAATCAAGAAAATGGGATTGGAAGATAAGATCACCTTACAAATGGGTGATTCAGAAAAACTTCCATTTTCCGACAATAGTTTTGATGCCATCACCGTTAGTTTTGGTGTACGCAATTATGAAACATTGGAAAAGGGATTAAATGACATGTATCGGGTTTTAAAACCCAATGGCTATTGCCTCATCTTGGAATTTTCGAATCCAAGACATTTCCCAATGAAGCAACTTTACAATTTCTATTCTAACTATTGCTTACCGCTTTTAGGAAAATTAATTTCCAAAGATCCTGCTGCTTATACTTACCTGCCAGAATCAGTTCAAGCATTTCCGGATGGTCCTGATTTCATCAAGATTTTTCAATCTTGTGGATTTATTAGTACCCAATGGATTCCCATGACCGGAGGAATTTGCTCCATTTACTTAGGCCAAAAAGCAAAATAATCGTGCGTAATCTTCGAAATATTGGGACATTCTGCTTGATATTATTGACTTTTCAAACATGGGGTCAGCACACGAAATACACCCGTATATTTCATGAATACTACGATGAGAAACCGATACACTTTGGATTTTTATTTGGATTTGCCTCAACTAATTATTCGATGCAAGCGGATCAAAATACTTTTGGCACCTTAGATTCTGTGCGTTCTCCTAGAAATTTCGGCTTTCAAATTGGAGGACTTGTTAACTACGCCTTCGACAAACACTGGGAATTAAAATCAGGGATTAATATCGCGCTCTACGAGCGAGAAATACAATTTAAAAGCGAAGCAAATACTCCCTTGTGGAGGGAATCAACCTGGTTAGAGGTCCCCGTTTTATTAAAATTACGATCCCTACGCAGAAAAAATCACCGCTTGTATGTGATGGGAGGAGTTAAGCTCGGGATTGAGGCCAATGTTAAGAAAAAAAGCTCAGCGCTAAGTGCTAATACGACCGATCTCTCGCTGGAATATGGTTTTGGACTAGAACAATATTTTCAATTTTTCAAATTCACCCCCGAGTTACGTTTTTCCCATGGGCTCTTCAATTTATACGTGCCACCTTCGGTTAACGGCTCCTATGCTCGAATGAATGACATACGCTCACATACCGTTACATTAGTCATCAACTTCGAATAATTAAGGCAATTCCTTTTTTGCTTTCGCTGGGTCGATGCTTGTCTCCAACATGGAAACAGCCGACACACCAAACCAACCTGCACCCTGAAGCTTTGAATTAGCATTCAGATTGCGAATGTTTGTTGGGATATTAGCAGCTGGACGAGAAAACAGACCCGCATTATTTAATTCCAAACGCGCTTGCGAATAAAAACTATATTGATCTAGCGAAATAGAATATAGCTCAACTTTCACTTTGTCATTTGCTACATACAATTTAGGATTTATAGAAGCCCTAATAGGCAAATTAAACATCAATCCATCCGTTCCAGGCACTTTTTGCAAGGCAGAATCATAGATAACTACCAGGTTTGACGGAGCATTGAAAAGGGTATCATTCTTATAAAATTTCATACGATAACAACTTCCCTCGCCTTTTAAATCGTTCCCAAAAAATCGAGCAACAAACCCTTCTTTCGGCTGACCATCATTTATTTGTCGGAGACTAGCTTGAGAAGCCTTGTAAGTAATGGAATCAACCGGAGGCACTGGATTCATTTTGGCAGATGCCAAGTAAGTGTCCGTGGGTGTTTTAACGGTTAATTGATAAGTTCTACCCACTACACCAAATTGCTGATTCGTAGCTGAAGGAGACCAAACATAAACTCCAGGATTTTCAATGCTTTCCACGAAGCGGAATGTATTGGAGGCATCATCTATGACCACTACTTCAGCTCCCTGTACATCCGGTGCGGCAGAATTATCAAAATAATCCTGCGATTGAGTCAAGAAGATTTTCTGTGGACCAGGAAGATTCGTCAGCGTAGATTCAACTACCAAATAATGATTAGATTTTGGACTATCCAGTGTAACGACTTCCTCACAAGAAAAGAATAAGACAGAAAATATTATGATGAAATAGCGCATCTTAAAAAGTAAAATTATAGGTTACCGCAGGAACAAATGAACCTATAATGGACAATTGAACCGCTTCCGTTTTTAATGTATTTGAATCATTCGCTTGCGTATAAATTGAAAATGGATTCTTCCGATTATACACATTATACACAGAGAACACCCATTCAGAAGAACCCTTACCAAATAAAGCTTTCTTATTTTTCTTAGTGGCAGAAATATCCAAACGATGATAATCAGGCACTCGAATATTCCCTCGGGTTCCTACTGCTGTCTGAGGATATGCAATTCCCTCATAAATATATTTCTGTGATGGAATCGAATATGGGACACCTGTGATGTAAGCAAAATTTGCCCCAAAAGACCATTTTGTGGATAAGGAATACTGCCCCACAACATTCAAGGTATGGGTACGATCGTATCGATTCAAATACCAATCGTTGTTATTCAGGCCTTCAATTAAGCGTTCTGTTCTAGCCAACGTATAGCTTACCCAGCCCGTTAATTTGCCTACATTCTTTTTAACAAAAAATTCAGCACCATAAGCCCGTCCCTTTCCGAAGAGTAAATCCTTTTCAAATAAAGGGTTTAAAAACAAATTCGCACGGTCTGCATAATCAATCTGATTTTGCATTTCCTTATAGTAAACCTCAACTGATGTTTCAAAGTCATTTCCTCCTTCACCTAAGTTTTTAAATAATCCTAAAGCCACTTGATCAGCAATTTGAGGCTTAATGATATTTGTCGAAGAAGTCCAAACATCTAACGGTGTTGAAGCCGCAGTGTTCGACATTAAATGCACATATTGTACCAAGCGATTGTAAGATGCTTTGAAGGATGAATTTTCAGCAACCTTTAAATTGAATGAAAAACGAGGCTCCCAATTGCCATAATTCGCCACCGAAGCATTCGGAGAAACCTGAATGGCTTTCAAGGTATAACCTGTTGGATTTTCAATGCTTGTTGGCACCGGTACCCGCTCATAATACACCCCATTATCACTCTTATAATCATAATTAGAATACCTGACCCCATATTGAACTGAAATGCGCGGACTAATTTTCCACTCATCTCCTACATAAGCGGAAAGCTCGACGCCACTTTTATCCACTTGACCGAATTCACGCTTGTCTCCATTCGAAGATGCAGTGGCCTTACCCGGCGAAAATTGATATGACAAGGCCTGTGCTCCAAAAGTTAACGTATTATCAGGGGTTAGGTAATAGGTGAAATCGGGCTTGAAACTTAGATTAACAATGTTCGAAGTCCAACGAAACGCATCAGTAGGGCGCTTATTCTTTAAATCAGAGTCTAGCAAATAATCATAATTGCTGTAGAAAGTCGTGGCGTTAAGGAACAGTTTATTGGAAAAAACATGATTCCAACGTGCCGAAATGGTACTGTTACCCCAATTGAAACCAAATCCTGTTCCAAAAACATCCCGACCAAAATAGCCAGACAAAAACACCGTATTCTTATTGTTAATATTGTAATTAACTTTGGCTGTCAAATCATAAAAATTAAATGCAGCATCCGCATTATTTCCAGTCAAAAAGGGCTTGGCTAAAATATCGATATAGGAGCGTCGAGCAGCAACAATAAACGAAGCCTTATCCTTTATCAATGGCGCCTCGATGGACAATCGGGAAAATATCACCCCAATACCCCCATTCACTTCCAATTTTTTGGCATTCCCCTCTTTCATTTTAACATCCAAAATGGACGAAACCCGACCGCCGTATTGCGCAGGAATCCCACCTTTAAATAATTTTACATCCTTCACCGCATCGGGATTAAAGACAGAAAAGAAACCAAATAGATGGGACGAATTATAAACAGGCGCATCATCCAATAACACTAAGTTTTGATCGACACCACCACCTCGTACATTAAATCCGGATGCGCCTTCACCCACCGTGGAAACACCAGGCAATAACTGTATGGCTCGAACTAAATCAACTTCCCCTAATAAGGCGGGAATCTTGCGAATCGTTTTAATATCAATTTTATTCACCGACATCTCGATACCCTTCACATTCTCATCGACCGCCTTAGCTAATACTCGGACTTCAGCCAATTCATTAGATTCTGGTTGTAATTCGATATTCAAGGTCTGATTTTTACCTTCGAATGTCACCTTTCGCTCACGCTTTCCATAACCCGAAGAAGAAAAAACCAAGGTAAAATCGCCGGGTTGTACGGACAAACTGTAAAAGCCATAGGTATTCGTCACATTTCCAACCTTCAATTCTTTGATATAAATGCTCGCACCGATTAACCCTTCCCCATTCGAAGCATCCTTCACATATCCACTTATCGTGGCTTTCTGAGCCACAAGACCCATCGGCAGCATCACAAGAAGACACAAACTCCATTTCTTTAAAAACATATATTTTGTATCAAAACACAAATATAACCTCCATTAGGTGGAAAAGTTTTACCAATCATCATTTTATCAGATTTGCATCGTTTTAAAATATTTTCGGTAACATATTACCGAAAGTAAAAATAAAATAAATATTTTATTACATTTGCCTACCAATCAGCAAATAAATGAATTTAACAATTTTTGGACAGGTCATTCGAGAAAAAAGAAATGCTTTACGCATGAAGCAAGAGGACCTAAGCGCACAGAGTGGGGTTGCAGTAAAAACCATCCATTCAATTGAATTAGGCAAAGGCAATCCTGCCATAAAAACCATTTTACGTATTTTTGATACACTGGATCTCGACTTTATCGTCGTTTCAGCCAAATCCCTCTAAATTAACACATTATGGAACAAGCCATCAGTTTTGAACGAATCCCAACCCACATTTTTAATAATTCAGACAAGGCATCAAATGCCGTCGCACATGAAATTGCCGCATTAATCAGACAAAAGAATAAAGAAGGAAAGCCCACCATTTTAGGTCTTGCTACAGGATCTTCTCCCAAAAAAGTTTACCAAGAACTAATTCGAATGCACAAGGAAGAGGGCTTGAGTTTCAAAAACGTAATTACCTTCAACTTGGATGAATACCACCCGATGGAACCCGATTCCATCCAAAGTTATGTTCGATTCATGCGCGAACAACTCTTTGACCACATTGATATACCGGTAACAAATTACCACATTCCAGATGGAACACTAACAATTGAGAAGATTCCAGAGTTTTGTCGGGACTATGAAGCGAAAATAGAAAAATTGGGTGGTTTTGATTTTTACTTATTGGGTATTGGACGGAATGGTCACATTGGCTTCAATGAACCGGGCTCAGTAATCAATTCAAAAACGCGTTTAATGACCCTCGACATTACGACTAAAATAGATGCGGCCATTGATTTTGGAGGATTAGAAAAAGTACCTAAGCGTGCAATTACATTGGGTATTGATAAAATCATGCAAGCTAAACGCATCGTTTTATTAGCCTGGGGAGAGCACAAAGCACAAAGTGTTGCTCAAGCAGTAGAGGGACCTATTACTTCTGACATTCCAGCGACCTACTTACAACAGCACCCGAATACTTTATTTATTTTAGATGAAACGGCTGCATCCTTGTTGACCCGTATCAAAACTCCCTGGCTTGTTGATTCTGTGACTTGGGATCGTAACATGATCAAAAAAGCAGTAACTCATCTATCATTGCATTTAGGAAAACCTGTCTTAAAACTGACAAGTAAAGATTACAACGAACACGGAATGTCGGAATTGCTTTCTCTATACGGTCAAGCCTATGACATCAACATAGAAGTATTCAATTACCTGCAGCATACGATTACTGGTTGGCCCGGTGGAAAACCGAATGCCGATGACACACACAGACCTGAGCGCGCATTCCCGGCAAAGAAAAAAGTTATTATTTTCAGTCCACACCCAGATGACGACATCATCTCCATGGGAGGAACATTCCAGCGCTTACATGATCAAGGACATGATGTGCATATCGTATATCAAACCTCTGGCAATATCGCAGTAGCGGATGATGAGGCTTTACGCTTTGCGGAATTCGTTGTGGATTTCAATGAAAAATTTGAAAGTTCAAATGCGAAAGCAAATAAAATCTACAAGGAAGCGGTCAAGTTTTTGAAAAATAAAAAGGATTCTGAGTTGGACATTCCCGCCGTAAGAGAGATCAAAGGCCTCATCCGACAAGGAGAGGCAAAAAATACTTGCCGATTCGTAGGTATCAAGAAAGAGAATGCGCACTTCTTGCACATGCCTTTTTACGAGACAGGAACCATTCGTAAGAAGCCGATTGGAGAGGCAGATATTCAATTGATCATGGATGTCATTGAAGAAATTCAACCACACCAAATCTATGCAGCTGGCGACTTAGCAGATCCACATGGAACCCATAAAGTCTGTTTAGATGCAATTTTCGAGGCAGTCCAACGCCTAAAACATAGAGAATACATGAAAAATTGTTGGGTTTGGCTTTATAAAGGTGCCTGGGCAGAATGGGATATCGACCAGATCGAAATGGCCGTGCCTATGTCCCCTGACCAAGTTTTCAACAAACGAATGGGTATCTTCAAACATCAGTCACAGAAAGACGGTGTTGTTTTCCAAGGTGAAGATTCTCGGGAATTTTGGCAACGGGCTGAAGAACGAAACCGAGGCACTGCTCAAATTTACAATGCACTCGGTTTAGCTGAATACGAGGCCATGGAGGCCTTTGTTCGTTGGAAATTCTAAGCCAAAGCCTCAAATAACACCTCGGCGGTATGCTTCGCATGGCGTTGCGTACCGTCGTGAATTTGATGTCGGCAACTCGTTCCTGATGCAACGATTTCAACTTCTGCAGGCTGAGACCGCACTGTAGGGAATAATACTAATTCCCCTATCTGCATCGATAAGTCATAATGCTCCTTCTCGTAGCCAAAAGAACCGGCCATTCCACAACATCCCGACGGAATTAGTTGAACCTCAAAATTTGCCGGTAAGGACAAGGCTTTTTTCGCTGCGACCAATGAACTCATGGATTTTTGTTGGCAATGCCCATGCAACTTCAATAATTTCTTGTCGCTGGCAAATGCCTTGCTGTCAATCCGTTTGGCATCTGCCTCCCGAGCAATAAATTCCTCTAATAAAAGCACATTCTTACTCAATGCCTCCGCCTTTTCCACCCAAGCATCCGACACTAAATCAGGATATTCATCGCGGAAAGTCAAAATCGCGGAGGGTTCAATGCCAACGAGTGGTGTTTCCTCAGTAATGAGTTCAGACCAAAGTTCAACATTTTTTTGGGCCAAGTTACGTGCCTCGTCCAACATCCCTTTTGAAAGAAAAGAACGACCTGAGATCGGATGTTGTAAGGTGCGAACCTCATAACCCAACGCTTCCAGCAAGAGAACTGATTTTCGCCCTACCTCCGCATCATTGAAATTTGTAAATTCATCTACAAAAAGGTAAACGGACTTAGCCGATTGTATGGATTTCCGACCTTTCAACCAGGACCAAAGCGTCTGCTTGGCCAAAAGTGGCATGGTGCGATCTGGGTGAAACCCTACAATCGTATTCGCAATGCGACGCAAGAAAGGAGTACCCATGACGAAATTATACATAAATGGCACACGGGATGCCAAAGAAGAAATGGAAGCAAAATGCCCAATCAACCAGCTTCTCAGAGGTGTGCCATTTTCCTTTTGATATTGATACAAGAACTCCATCTTCAACTTAGCCACATCGACATTCGAAGGACATTCTGCTTTGCAACCCTTACAAGCCAAACACAAATCCATCACCTCCTTAATTTCTTTATGATTAAAGCGATTTGGCTGGGTTGAACGAGTTAAAAATTCGCGAAGAATATTGGCACGTGCACGTGTGGTTTCTTTTTCATTACGGGTTGCCATAAACGATGGACACATCGTTCCTCCGGATACGGGTGTTTTCCGACAATCTCCTGAACCATTGCATTGTTCTGCATGTTGCAAAACATCTTGGTCATGATAGCGAAATGCCGTCTTGAACTCGGGTGTTATTTGGCCTGCCTCATAGCGTAAAAAGGTATCCATCGGAGGCGTATCCACAATCTTATTCGGATTAAAAATCCCCTTGGGATCCCACCAGGATTTCAACTCCCGCATTAACTGGTAGTTGGCCTCCCCCACCATCCACGGAATGAATTCACCACGTAAACGACCATCGCCATGTTCTCCGGACAAGGATCCTTGATATTTCTTGACCAAGCGCGCAATTTCTTCCGCTATGTGGCGGAATTGCTTATGCCCCTCTTTCGTCTTTAAATTGATGATCGGACGAAGGTGCAATTCACCCGAACCTGCATGGGCATAGTGAACACAATACAAATTGTTTTCAGAAAGAATCTCGTTAAACTCAGCAATAAAGGCGGGTAAATCATTTACATCGACAGCTGTATCCTCGATGACGGCGACCGCCTTCTCATCCCCCGGCAAATTAGACAGAAGTCCTAATCCTGCTTTTCGTAAATCCCAAACCTTTTTCACATTTCCGCCAGTGACAAAGGGAAAATGATAGCCTAAATTTTCCGCCAACATGGCTTCTTCGACAGCCTTCGCCTGCGCAGCTAAATCTTCTGCATTATCTGAACGAAGCTCTACAACTAAAATAGCACCAGGATCCCCATCCACAAAGAAACGATTTTGACTTTGTTCTGCATTTGCTTTGGTACATTCCAAAATATAATGATCCATCAACTCAGAAGCGGATGGATTAAAACGCAAAGCAATCAAGTTGGCCCGCAAAGCCTCATCAATCGTGTTAAAATGCACACAGACTAAACCCAAATGTGCAGGAGGCAGGGGATCAACATGGACCTTAATGCGAGTGGCAAAACACAGGGTTCCCTCAGATCCTGTCAAGAGTGCACAAAAATTAAATGTGGGTTTGCCTTCGATAAACGCATCCGAATTCAATAACATATCCACCGCATAGCCTGTATTTCGACGCTTGATACTAGGCTTCGGAAACTCTTCTTGAATATTCTTTTGGTTTTTGGGATTCGAAAGGGCTGCCAATGTCTGCGCATAAATAGTATGCAAACGCGAGCCAGGCTGTAATGTTTGAACCGTTTGATGAGGATCTTCCGCTTTAAAATGCACAAAAGTCCCGTCCGACAAATAACCCTCCACTTCCAAAATATGATCGCGTGTAGAACCATAAACAACGGAATTAGAGCCACAGGAATTATTCCCTAGCATACCCCCAATCATCGCACGATTCGCTGTAGAAGTCTCAGGACCAAAGAACAACCCATGCTTTTTCAGCTCTACATTCAGGACATCTCGTACGACACCTGGTTCAACCCAAGCATACGATTCCGCCGCATTTACCTCCAGAATTCGATTAAAATATTTGGAAACATCTACAACCAATCCATTCCCAACGACCTGACCTGCTAATGAAGTACCAGCCGTACGTGGAATCAGAGGAATTTGATGTTGATCAGCAAATTGAATCAAGGTCTCAATGTCCTGTATGGTTTCAGGTATCGCAACCCCTAAGGGCATTTCACGATAGGCTGAGGCATCGGTCGCATAAAGGGTTCGCATCACGGTATCGGTATGCAAAGCGCCTTGAAGTTTTGAGGCTAATGAGTTGAGAACTTGAGGATCCATGAAGATTTGTAATTATCGCTGAAGGTGCAATTTACACAAAGCGTGGATTAGTAGCAATTGAGCAAGGATATAAGTGGACATGACTGCAAAGGAATTCCACGGATATTCAAAATAAAACTTACCAAAAGCTAATAAGCTATCCGAAATCACAAATAGGAATGCCCCAACCCGCAAAGACATGTTGGCTATTTGAAACGCAAAATACAACATAGCACCCAAAGCTAGTGCATAGATCGCCACAGGCGGCACTAGAGCCCATGGCAAATGGGGATACAAAAAGCCTAAAAACCCAATAACATAAACGAGTATTGGAAATAACATATATGAAAACTTCCAAGCCCCTAAACCGATAAATTGACGGATATATGCAATCTGCATGACTAAAAATGCACCTAGACCCAATTGAAAAAACAAGGGATTATCACCAGGAATCAGCAAAAACACATCGCCCAACCAAGCAAAAAGTAAGAGTAGCAATAATGCATAACGAACAGCAGGCTTTAACCCATACGCATAAACGTAAATGCCTAGTAATATCATTAATAAAGGCTTCGTTACATAACGAATTTGAGAATGGCTTGCGAGCAGTTCAAGGCAAGCTATTATGCCGTAGACGATTAGAATCCGATTTAATCTCATCAATATCTGAATTTTCCTTTCTTGAAATCAAAAATAACCAGAATCTTTCCGTTTGCCTTTTTGAGAAGAACTGAATCCTGCATGAAGGGGTCAACACGCTGTATGAAAGTATCCGATTCATTCAAATATAAATTCACATTTTGTGCGTCCAATGGATCTATTAGCATATTACGTAAATATTTCGAATCCAATATATTTGCTTTGGATGATGGATAAACCACGGTGTCCCCCTTTTGATATTTCGCCTGAATGGTAGCGGCTATGACCGGATAAGGATTAGGTCCTCGATTAACCGAAAATGTGTATTTCTGATGTTGGTCTGAATAGAGTGGCACAAACAGATTCACCAATTGATAGGTCTGAGCCAATAAATATACACAGGCAAATATCCGATACCATATAGCCTGCTTTAGAATATAATCAAAGAGGCCTACTGAGATAAAGATTCCAAATGGAAGGCCGAAACAAGCATAACGAAGAAAAAAGCCCGAGGTCGTTCCCGCATTCACCGCCGCTGCAAATAGAAATACGATGGGAAGAATTATTTGAATGATACCGAAGACATAAACGCCACGATGAGGTCGATCCAATGATTTGACCCATTGATAGACTAAAAAGAGAAAGAATGCCAATAGAACTGTCCCTATCTTAAATCCGTGTTTGACGTATAAGTCGTTTGTCCAGAAAAAGTGATCCGAAATGATCGAGATTGTTCGCTTGAAAAGATTGAAAGGGGTTGCAAATTCAAGCCAACCAGGAATCTCACCGTTTTTACGAATATAGCTTATGAGTTGATCGGCAGCATTTGCTTGAAACCCCATAAAGTAACGTGCTGGCCCCCAAACAAACCATGAAACGATGGGAATAAGAATCAGTAACAAGCGAGTTACCATCCGAAGCCATATCGATTTATTCCGCACAAACAAGGCCATGTAGGCGAATTGACCCACAAGTGCAAGCACGGTCAAATAGGTACTAAATAAAGCTCCTAAAGAGGCCAATACCCACAACATCAGGTATTTTCTGTTCGCATTTAAGGCCCCCTCTCGTTTGATAACCAACAACCAAAATAAGTAATTGGATGCTGTTGTAAAAAATAAGCTTGTCGCATAATTACGTGCCTGCTGGCTGTATATGACAAAAAATGGCTCAATCGCAGCAAATAATACGATTGCCAAGGTCCACAAATTCGACTTAGTGAATTGTCGGGCCCAACGAAACATGACCCATATTGTCAGCATGTTAAAAAAAACCGACACACTTCTGACCGCGGCATCGCTTTTACCAAATAGCCAAGCAAAAAGTTTCAGCATCATATCATGAACGAGACTATTCCCGCTAACATCTCCGCGGGCATCAGCATCCAACCATGATTTAATTCCACGAGGAGCCCAAAAATCAGTGGGGGTAAAAGTTTTATCCGGCCGCATCAATTCACCCATACCGCCTTGGTTAGTATTGGCAACACCCAACAAAACACTTGAACGCTCATCGGAAAATAGGCTAAATTGCCCGAGGTGATAAATGCGCAAAAAAAGAGCTAATAAAATCAGTCCGAGAAATACGAAAAAATAAAGTTCCTTCTTTAATTGCATGGTATCCTAAAATATGAAAATCACCTAATCTTTCGACTAGGTGATTTTAAGAAATAAATTTATCTCATGATTATGAGCCACAAGCCTCACATGCTTCTGGATTATCCAATGAACATGTCATGTCAGCACGATTTTGCGCATCATCTGTTTGGAATGAGGCCGCTGCTGCCGCTTGTGCTGCGTGTGCAGCATATTGCAATTCAGTTTCGTGCACATCGTTTGTTTGTTCGATTGCAACATCTGCTTGTTTTTCAATCGTGAACTTAATCGCATCTGCTGCCGCCTTTGTACGCAAGTAATACATACCTGTTTTCAAGCCTAACTTCCAAGCGTGGAAGTGCATTGACGTCAATTTACCAAAGTTTACATCTTGAATGTGGATATTTAAACTTTGAGACTGGCAAATATAGGCACCACGATCAGCAGCCATCTCCAAGATGGTTTTTTGCTTAATCTCCCAAACCGTCTTGTAAAGCTCTTTCAAGTTTTGAGGAATCTCAGGAATGTTTTGAACGGATCCATTTGCTGAGATCAACTTGTTCTTCATTGTTTCATTCCACAAGTTCAATTTGATCAAATCCTTCAACAAGTGCTTATTCACTACCGCGAACTCTCCTGATAACACACGACGTGCGTAGATGTTCGAAGTGTATGGCTCAAAACACTCATTATTGCCTAAGATTTGACTCGTAGAGGCCGTAGGCATTGGAGCAACCAACAAAGAGTTACGTACACCATGCTCAACAACTTGTTGGCGTAATTTATCCCAATCCCAGTTTCCTGAAGATGGAGTTACATTCCACATATCAAATTGGAAAATACCTTTTGAGATTGGAGAACCTTCCCAAGTTGAGTAAGGTCCTTCTACCTTCGCTAATTCCATGGAAGCTTCCATGGCAGCGAAATAGATAGTCTCAAAGATATCTTTGTTCAATTGCTTCGCCTCTTCTGATTCGAATGGCATACGCAACATAATAAACACGTCTGCTAATCCTTGAACTCCTAAACCGATAGGACGGTGACGTAGGTTTGAATTACGCGCCTCAGGAACTGGATAGTAGTTGACATCAATAATCTTATTCAAGTTGATCGTTGCCGCCTTTGTAACTTCATATAATTTGGCGTGATCAAATTCCGATACTCCTTGCTCATTCGTTCGAATATATTTAGGCAAGGCCAATGAAGCAAGATTACATACAGCTACCTCATCTTTCGAGGTGTACTCCATAATCTCCGTACATAAGTTGGACGACTTGATTGTTCCTAAATTCTTCTGATTAGACTTGTTGTTCGCGTGATCCTTGTACAACATATAAGGTGTACCCGTTTCAGTTTGCGACTCCAATACTTTAAACCAAAGCTCTTGCGCCTTAACCGTCGCACGTGCTTTGCCTTCTAATTCATATTTGTGGTATAATGCCTCAAATTCCTCACCATAGGCATCCGAAAGACCTGGACACTCATGTGGGCAGAACAATGACCATTCTTCATTGCTTTCCACACGCTTCATGAACAAATCCGGAATCCAAAGTGCATAGAACAAATCACGCGCACGCATTTCCTCTTTTCCGTGGTTTTTCTTCAATTCCAAGAAATCGAACACATCTGCATGCCATGGCTCTAAATAAATCGCAAATGATCCTTTACGCTTTCCGCCGCCTTGATCTACATAACGCGCCGTATCATTGAATACGCGTAACATAGGAATAATACCATTCGAAGTTCCATTCGTTCCTTTGATGTATGAGCCTGTTGCACGTACATTATGAATGCTCAATCCGATACCTCCTGCCGACTGTGAAATCTTAGCCGTTTGCTTTAAGGTATCATAGATTCCTTCGATCGAATCATCTTGCATCGTTAACAAGAAACAAGAAGACATTTGGGGCTTGGGAGTACCCGCATTAAATAAGGTTGGCGTTGCGTGGGTAAACCAACGTTCCGACAATAAATTGTACGTATGGATAGCAGCTGCAATGTCGGCTCCGTGAATACCTACGGCCACACGCATCAACATGTGTTGTGGACGCTCAGCGATTGCCCCATCCAGCTTCAATAAATACGATTTCTCTAATGTTTTAAAACCGAAGTAATCATAACCGAAATCCCGATCATAGATAATTGCTTCATCTAATTCAACAGCATTCTTTTTAATGATATCAAAAACTTCTTTAGAAAGTAGGGCTGCATTCAGACCTGTCTTCGGATCAATGTACGTATATAGACGCTTCATTGTTGCAGAAAACGACTTTAACGTGTTTTTGTGCAGATTTGAGATGGCGATACGCGCAGCAAGCGTTGCGTAATCTGGATGCTTAGTTGTTAAAGAAGCAGCCGTTTCCGCTGCTAAATTATCCAATTCAGTCGTCTTTACCCCATCATATAATCCCGAAATAACTTTTCTGGCCACCTCTAAAGGCTGAACAAAAAATGGATCCAAGCTGTAACACAACTTCTCAATACGAGCTGTGATTTTGTCAAACTTGACAGATTCGCGACGACCGTCTCTTTTAATTACGTACATGTGTTTCTATAAAATATAAAATTAGAATAATCAATCTATTAAACCCTCAACTAAACACAATATGACTCACCCCTAAGAATTTGCTTTTCTTAAATTTTAAAAACCGATTTATGGCTAAAATCAGTTTGTTGGCTGTTTTGTTTTATTGCTTTTCGTATGCTGAAAATGGAAGTAATTCAGCGGCTTGGGCACTATGTAAAATTAGAAAAAATTGAGAGGCCATGCAAACATTTTCCCAAGCTAAAAAAGGCGAAAATAATTACATATTTAAAATACACTATGACATAGCGCCATAGGAAAATCCAATGGCCGTATGCATCTTGGAAAAGTACCATAAAATATTTTTCAAAA
>JACCDW011300249.1_pt1 | contig 34950 bp, 41 predicted proteins | sample 7449781 | NCBI WGS metagenome assembly JACCDW01 (sample SAMN15323449, study PRJNA562643) | freshwater metagenome | isolation source: river surface water | place: USA:Blue River Watershed | collected 2017-08-18
CTGTCGCGGCATTGGTCCTCGCTGTATTTACCCTCGTTGCGTCCTTTATCGGACACGCATACTGGGCAGCGCCCGCTGATCAAGCGTTTATTGCTCAGCTTTTATTCTTTAAAAATATCGCCGTCATTGGAGGACTACTTGCTCTTGCCTCGGCCGGTGCGGGAAAATTTGGGTTAGACAACAAGAAAATCCCTGCTTAAACAACGAGAACACATCAAATGCTACAGCTCCGTAAATCTGAAGATCGTGGTTATGCCGATCACGGTTGGCTCAAAAGTTATCACTCATTCTCCTTCGCGGGTTACTTTGATCCGAAATTTATGGGCTGGGGAAATTTGCGTGTAATCAACGAAGACAAGATAGAACCCGGTCGCGGATTTGGCCAGCATGGCCACCGCGACATGGAAATCATCAGTTATGTCTTGTCGGGTGAGCTTGCGCATCAAGACAGCCTTGGCAATATCAAAGGCATTCCACCCGGGGACGTTCAACGCATGAGCGCAGGCACGGGTGTCGTGCACAGTGAATTCAATCACGCAAAAGGTCAACAGACGCATTTCCTACAAATCTGGATTGAGCCCTCCAAAAATGGGATCAATCCTGGCTATGAGCAAAGAACCATCCCTCACAGCGCCAAACAAGGAAAGCTTCAACTTGTCGCCTCGCCTAACGGCGAGAATGGTTCCGTGACGATTCATGCGGATGCCAAGCTGTACGCGGGGCTATTCGATACTAATCAAAGCGATCGCTTATCCATCGGTATTGAACGCAAAGCTTATGTCCATCTCATCACAGGAGAACTTGAAGTAAACGGTGTTCCACTCCGTGGAGGCGATGCGCTGATGATTTGCGACGAGCATCTCATTACCGTGTCAAACGGCAAACAAGCGGAAGTATTAGTATTTGACTTGGCACCCATCTGATTTCTGGACATTATCTACGATGAACTATCTGACTCTGATTAAAGAGCTCGTATCAACATATCAAGCGTTCGAGAGCTTTTCGACAAAACACGTCAAAGAGCTAGGACTCACGGCAACCCAATTCGATATCATCGCTACGCTCGGCAATCAGCCCCCCATGACATGCAAAGAGTTGGGTGAGAAGACCTTAATTCTTAAGGGCACAATGACTGGAGTTCTTGAGAGACTCGAAGCGAAGGGCCTCATTGAAAAGATCCCAAACGCGGATGACGGTCGCAGCTATAAGATCGGGCTAACCAAAGCAGGCGATCGACTGTTCAAAAAAGTATTTCCCGAGCACTTAAGTTATCTTGAAAAAAACTTTGAAAAGCTGAGTCCAAAAGATATGGACTCGGCGATCACAGCGCTAAGAAACGTCAAAGCCATTCTCTGATCGGCTGAGCGGCTCTGTTTCGATATTTTGCCGCGGCTTTCCACGAAAAGCCTCGCATACAACCGGGTTGAAATTTCTGCTTCACTGCTAGACAGATAGACATAGTGTGCAGAATAATGGATTTACTCTTTGATTTTTTTAATCGACTAAATGTTAAATAACTCCTCGCAGTACGTATTCAATGCAGATGCGTTTTTGTTCAGTGGCGCGATGCTGTTTCTGATTCTTGTCGTACATGCCACTTACATGTTTCTTGTAACTCATCAGTTTGAGGTCATCACAGATGCATTAATGAGAACGAACCGGTATGGATTGATCCAGCCAGTTTTTTACATTATGGCGTTTGTTTTGGCTCTTTCGCATTTATTAGAAATATATTTGTGGGGATTTGCCCTGAATTATTTTGATTTGATTCATGACGAACATCAAGCAATGGTGTTCGCTGGTAGCGCCTATACCACCGTGGGATTTGGGACGAATCCGCTACCACTTAGCTGGGATCTTGTCATGGTCGTAATCGCTTTAAGTGGCATGATCGCCTTTGGCTGGTCGATTTCGATTCTGCTTGGCATGACCCAGATCGTACACACCGCTCGTACCCGTCGGAAAAATAGGAATTGAAATGGTTTGGCTATATCTATCTATTGCAATCTTGGCCGAAGTCATGGCGACCACGGCTTTAAAATTTAGCGAAAGCTTTAGCCGTCCAATCCCCTCAGTTTTGGTCGTGATCGGTTATGGAGCAGCGTTTTATTTTCTGTCTAAGGTGTTACACCAAGTACCAATCTCTGTGGCCTACGCGATATGGTCCGGGGCTGGGGTGGCGCTTGTCGCTTTAGTTGGTTGGTTATGGCTCGGACAGAAGCTCGATACGCCGGCGATGCTGGGGATAGGTATGATTGTTGGTGGGGTGCTCGTGATCAATTTGTTTTCTAAAACGGTCTCGCACTAACACTCCCGTCCGTGAACTGACTGACGCTACAGATTAACCATCGTCGTACGAACGTCACTCCAATTTATCCAGTCAGTGAGTGGCAAAAAGCTGCCATCATCTTTTCCTATTTCTCGCTCAATTAATGCATTGAGCTTCAAGTTCATCGCCCAAATTAACTCCTTATTTTTTTCAAAATCGTAAGCTAAGTTGTTTAACTCTTGCGGATCCGACTGTAGATCGTATAGCTCTAGGTCATTCTTCGCTTTTAAATCTTCGATAGTTTTGGGGGTATTAAACTCTTTGAACGAAAAATAGCGACTAAACTTATAGCGCTCATCAACAATGCTACGTATTGAAACGCGTAATGACCAGTCAATTGGGAAAGTCTCAATTTTTTTAAACTCATCCGCTCTCGCGACGTTGCCACTTTCAATCATCGTATACAGCGCTTTTGTAAAGGCGGGATCATGAACCATGAGCTGGCTATAACAAAACAACACGCCACCGCGCTTCTTTGTGAATTCCGGACTATTAGGCTTACTGAGTAGGGGAGTCAAGTCCTGACCCTTCATCATCGAGAGCATCGCATTAGCTGGCTCAGTATTCTTTTTAGTCATTGCCACGATCGTCGGTACAAGATCGAGGTGCGATGTAACCTCCTTGCAGCGTTGTCCGCCGCTAACTTCTGGATGAACAATCAATAATGGGACATGATTTTGCTGCTTATAGGTTGTCGTACCTTTGCTCGAAAGACCACCATGGCTTCCTAAAAGATCACCATGATCAGAAGTAAAAATGACAATCGTGTTCTTGGTTAGATCTAAGTCATCGAGTTGTTTCAGCAAAGCCTCAATTTTTTTATCGACATCTTGAATTGCATTGAAATAATAGTTTTGCCGCAACCGAAGTCGACTCTCCTCATTTGGGATCATCCCAGTTAAGTACGCGTTTGCTTCGTGATAGATACGATGGGCCGGCACACGATCCGGTCCGTCGAGTGGCTGCTGCCATGTGCTTTGCAAGGGGATATCATCCCACCGCTTTTTGTACTGAACATCGTTCGGGGGGTACGCAATCGCAAGCTTTGCATCCTTACCCTGAACGACCGGCCCCTTGGGATCATCGGTGTTGACCCACATCACGTCATGAGGATTCACAAAGTTCACAGCCAAATACCAAGGTTGCTTTTTCGCTGTCATCGGCTGTCCCTTAGCCTTCAACCACTGCGATGCTTGAGCTACGGTAATCTCATCGTATTGATAACCGCCTAGCGCACCCTCGATAAAATCTCCAGAACCCGTGTAATCGTAGAAGCCATAATCCTTGTCCATCATAGATTCGAATAGGCTCTTTATGTGATCCGGTTTATTTTCGGAGGCGATCGCACCATTTAAATGGACCTTGCCTTTATAAGCGGTGTAGTAACCCAGCTTGCGTAAGATCTTACCCACGGTTGGTAACTTTGGGTCGAGGCTCTTCATGTAGGGAATGCCGGCGTTATCAAAAATACCGTTGTGCGGCATGTGCAGGCCGGTATAAATCACGGCGCGAGAGGCCGAACACATATCCGCGGCAATCTGATGATTTTCAAAATAGGTTCCCGTTTTACGTAACCGCTCGTGACCTGGCAGCGGAATCGGCCATGACGGTCCCATATAGTGCTCTTGGTCCGTCAAGATAAACAGAATGTTATATCCGCCTTCATTTGAGCCAGGAGCCTCTTTAGAAGGAAACGTCGACTGACTTCCGCCTTGAATTTGGGGTGCTTCAGTCGAAGTAGACGAGCCGGCAGTGCTCGCAGCCGCTTGTGGAACGGGAGTCGCTGAGGCAATCAGCGAACCGGCAGCAACAGTTGTCCCTGCCTTTAAAAAATGGCGTCGCGATCGTTTGCTTCTCTCGTCCATCGTTCTTTACCCTTGTGTCATTCACTCAAAAATTAAAACTCATACTTGCGCCAAACGCTACGTCATTTCCACTACCACGTGTAACTTGAAACTGCGAGAACAGCGAAAAGCGAATCTGCTCGGAGGCGTTGTAATGCAAAGTCGCTCCATAAGTATCTTGAACCATTTGGAGACCGGCGATGTAGTTCCGATTTGCTGGATACCAAGACAGTGCAAAAAAGGACTTCTCTGTCGGCTTAAACACAGATGTGAACATCGCGCCACTAAGTGTCTTGGGTTGGTAGTATCCGGTCAGCGTCTGAGAGGTAGAATTTCTAAAACTGCCAAAAGAGTATCCAGCACTCAGCAAAGGTAGCGATTCTGACGCATTCCAATTTACCTTTGGGGCGATTTGAGAAAACTCACCTAAGGCATAGCTTTGATAAGTTAATCCAGCCTCAACCGAAAGTACTTTCTTACCCCCTTGCGTATAGGGGAGTATGAACTGAGGTGAGGCGTAGACACTGTAGCGATAGGTATACGCCGTATTCGCCCCAACTCCAACCGTCGCATTTATGCTGACATCACTCGTCGGCTTATAACTCGCCCCTACGACCATATTTGCCAGATTGATATTGCCTTGATTCTGATAAATTTGATTAAAGACAAGCTTCCACTTGTCACTAACAGGCATGTAGCCTTGAGCAATCTGTGTGTAGAGGTTATCAAGCGGCGGTCCAGATATCCAGCGCTGAACGCTACCTGTCACCCCAAAAGGCAGAGGCCCTCGTGCGCTTGCGAGCGCGAATTGCTGATGCATACTTTGGATGTTTATATCACCCCCAAAGATATGCGTATGTGCCAAATCATTTTCGCCAGCTAGATCGCTTGCAATTTGTGTTTGCGCTTGCACCTGTGTAGTCGCTAACGCTAAAAGCAGTGGCACCGCGCAAAAACCCCCATACATTGGCCGCTTGTTCATACGATTACCTTACACATGCTAGTTCGATTTTTCCCCACGATCATGCATCACCATGATCGTCTGTTGCATCAGTGCGCACAGGGTCCTCTTTTCACCGCGAACGCTAAAAACTTCAGCCTTTGTGATAATCAGTGTTCGACCAGACTTGATGACGCTACCCCTTGCAATTAAAGTATCGCCGTCTGCTGGAGCAAGCATATTTAATTTGTACTCAACCGTCAGTACCGATGCATTTTCCGGCGTCATTGTCATCGCTGCATAACCGCCAGCTGAGTCAGCAATCATGCCGACAACACCCCCGTGAATAAAGCCATGCTGCTGCTGGATCCCCTCCCAGCGTGGGAGATGTATTTCAGTACACCCTCTCCCGATGAGAGGCATCGTGGCTTTTATGAGGCTCATCGCGGTCTGCTTGTTAAAGCTAGCACTCAAACGACGCACTAGTTGTTCGCTCGTTTCAGGTTGCATTCAAGGCACTTTCGGTTAAGGCTGCGACTTTGGAGGCGTTACGAGTTCTACTTTGTTCCCACAAGTTCCGCAAAATTTGTCATAGATTTTTAAATTAGATCTCGAACAATGAGGACAAGCATGCTTCTCGCGAGCGCGCTTTGTATGCACAGACATTTCGGCAGTCACAATACCTGTCGGCACAGCCAACGTACCCCAGCCAATCAACATCATGATGGACGATAGGAAGCGACCAAGATCGGTTTGCGGTGCGATATCGCCAAATCCAACCGTTGTCATGGTCGTGATCGCCCAATAGATCCCTGTCGGAATGCTGGTGTAGCCATGCTCGGGGCCTTCTATCACGTACATCAGCGTACCCATGACCATCACAACCATTAAAACGATGGATAGGAATACTAGGATCTTTCTTTTGCTCGCTGCGAATGCTTTCGCCAGATGGGTATATTCAGACGAGTAAGCCGTGAGCTTAAATACTCGAAAAATGCGGATCAATCGCAACACTCTCACATCAATTAACGAGTGCAATTCAGGGAAAAGTAATGCTAAATACGTGGGAAGCACCGCAAAAAGATCGATCATTCCAAAGAAACTAAAAATATATTGCCGCCGATTTTCGGCACAATAAATTCGGATTACGTATTCAAGAGTAAAGACAATCGTAAAAAACCACTCTAAGAGAGAGAGCAAGCGAAGGTATCTTGTTGCGATTGTCTCAACACTCGCGAGCACAACAACGCCAACCGACAAAATAATTGCCAGAAATAGCGCTTTATCGAATCGTCGCCCCGCTACCGTATCAGATTCAAATATGATTCTCGATAGTCGTTGCTTAAGGGTCTCTTGTTTAAACTCGGCAGTCGACATGTGAAATTAGCGAATAAATAAGTAAGGCAGCGCTTTCTCAGCTGTAAACATACAGCGTGCATCATGCCCACAAGCAGGAATCATCACGGCCGCGTGATTACTCATTAGACTATCGTTGACGAACTTTGCATACGCGAAGCCTCGTGCGAGACGGGTCGGACCTTGTGCCATCGCCGCACATGAACTGTCGAAGCCATAGAGAGGAAGAATATCTAACTCTCCCAATAAAAATGTCGTTGGACGGCGTGCAAGTCTCTCTTTTAGTTCCATGTTTGACACCTCTCGTGCCGCGCCTACTTTGTTCTCCAATCCGTATGGCCAGCTATTAAAGTTGGTGCACCCCGACGCGTCCGGGAAAGTGACAAAAGGAGCCTGAGGAGTAGCGGGCAAAACTGGAACGTACCCAGGGGCCGCCGCACTGATGTTGGTCGGGATCGCGGAACGAGTCGGACGCAACGCGTCAGGGTAGGTATACGAGGAGGGATTACCAACAACGTAACTGATCTTGATGTTTTTTTCCGTGCCGAGTTTTTCGTGCAAACTGTTGGTCATTTGATAGCGACCGACGTACTGTCCGCCTGCGGAATGACCGGCAATCACAATAGTGCGTAGATTTGGAAATACTGCACGGTTCGATAAGCGCTCTAAAATCGCATCCATAAAATCGAAGGAATTGAATTTTTTTGCTCCAGGTGTTACCTGCTCACCACCGCTGCGCCAGCTTGCAGGACCAAGACAACCCCAACCAACTTCATCGACATCGAGTTTGTCGCGACAGCTCTTTCCCTCATTTGAGGCGAATCGTGGTGATATCACTACCGTATGTTGTAGTGCCTCCGCTAAAAATGCACCCGCTAGCGCATGTCGAAAGTAGCCGTCCGCGTTGCGTCCTTGACCGTGGATGACGACCACCGCATGCTCAATCCGTTCATTACGCGCGTTCAAATCGTATGTACGATAGATTAGACCGCGTTGTTGCGTATCACCAAGTGATATCCATTCAGTGCAGCGCTCATCAGCATACCGACAAGCTGTTGGCACTTGGCTTTGTGCCATTGCAGCAGCCGACAAAAGTGTCAGCCCAATCAACGAACGCACGCAAGTAAACATGGGATGCAGAGACTAAGTTTAGTGACGAGTAATAGTAACCGTATGCGATATACATTCAAATGTTTTTGCTGGGTCAGCCACCTCGTTTTTAAGGTAAAGTCCAGAAATAATTAGCTGAAAAATATCAATATTGACCAATAAACTGGAGACAACAGTGTTGCTGACAGACGAAGAGACCAAGATGTTAAATGGCGACCGCGGGCCCGCGGTGCGAAAAGCCATGGAGATTCTTGTAGCTCTAGGTGAAAGCTTTGGGGCCGAGCGCCTTATTCCCGTCAATAACGTACATATGGCAGGCTCATCCGTGCTGGTTGCTGAGGAGGCCGGCACCCGGTTCGTCGAAGACATCCGCAAGCAAGGTGGGAAATTTGTCACGCGTGTAACAACAAATCCCACAGCAGTCGATCCCTCGCAGTGGCGAGAGATTGGGATACCCGAGTCTGACAGCACATTGCAAGTACGTCTAACTGGCGCCTATGCTGGAATGGGCGCAAACACATGCAACACCTGCATCCCCTATCTAGTTGGAAATATGCCCCGGTTTGGCGAGCACATGGCATGGGGCGAATCCTCCGCTGTAGTATTCGCAAACTCGGTATGTGGCGCTCGCACAAACCGCGAAGGCGGCCCAAGCGCGCTTGCCACCGCGCTAACGGGTCGGACTCCGGCATACGGCTTTCACCTAAAAGAGAATCGCTACGGTAGCTTCTTGATTAACGTCGAGACGCCGATGCGTGACATGACTGACTACGGAACACTCGGCTACTTTGCGGGAAAGATTGCCGGTCAAGACACACCTGTCTTTGTTGGTCTACCGACCAACCCCACGCTTGAAGATCTTAAAGCGCTCAGTGCAGCGCTTGCGGCTTCAGGCGCAGTCAGTATGTTTCATGCCGTCGGTGTTACACCAGAAGCACCCACTGTGGATGCAGCCTTCGGCGGACGGGCTCCAGCTAAAGTGCTCACGTATGGCGTTGAGGAGAGAGAACAATGTGAGAACGCGTTAAACAAAGAACCCTCAGACCATGTGGATTGGATTCTTGTGGGATGCCCAAACGCCTCAGTCCAAGAGATGCGCGAAGTTGCCGAAGCGCTTGAAGGAAAGAAAGTACATAAAGACGTTTCTCTTTGGGTAACCACAGCGGGCGCAATGTACGCCATGGCGGAGCAGATGGGCTATGTTGAAACGATCAAAAAGGCTGGTGGCGTCGTTGTACGCGAAACCTGTCCCTTTCTCGCACGCAGTCGCGTCATTGCACCGAACAAGGGCTACAAAACTTTGACAACCAACTCCGCAAAAATGGCGTTTTACGCCCCAGGTCAATTTGGCTTGCCTGCCCACTACGGAAATCTATCGCGTGTCATGCAGGCTGCCATCAACGGCGTGTGGAGATAATCACAATGACAACCGAAAAACTAACTCTACAAGGCAGAAAGATCGTAAAGGGTAAAGCGAGTGGTGAGGCCGTCGTAACAAGCGAAGCAATCAGCTTTAACGGCGGCGTCGATAATATGACTGGTATTGTGACGGAGCCAGGGCATGAACTTGAAGGTATAAATATTGCCGGGAAGGTACTTGTATTTTTAACTGGCAAGGGCTCAACAGGCGGTTCCTACAAAATTTACGATATGGTGTCACGCGGCACGTCACCGGTTGCATTTATTCAGGTGACTCCAGAGCCCATCACGACAATAGGCGCAATTATTGGCGAAATTCCCGTGGTCGCAGGACTAAATGAGAATCCCACCATAGCGATCGCAAACGGCGACTTCATCGAAGTAGACGCGGATGCTGGAAAAGTAGAAATCACTAAAAGGAGATAAGTATGACGCAGTCAAAAATATTGAAAGCTGTTCTTGCGCTCTCGGTTTTAGTTTTTGGTCTCTGTGCAGTCACACAGGCGCAAACGTGGCCAGCTAGGCCCATCACCATGGTCGTACCTTTTGCAGCGGGCGGCAGCACCGACATCACAGCACGCATGTTGGCCGAAAAGCTTAGTGGCATACTCGGACAAAATATTGTTATCGAGAACAAAACAGGGGCCGGCGGCAATATCGGCGCTGCAGCTGTTGCACGTGCGACGCCAGATGGCTACACGATTCTTCTGCACACTAGCACCTTGACTGCAAACGTCTCGCTATACAAAAACATGGGATTTAGCGTGCAGAAGGACCTCGTGCCCGTTTCTCAGGTAGCTCTCATTCCAAACGTACTGATGGTGAACAACGATTTTCAAGCGAAGACGTTGAAGGACTTTGTTGAAGTCGTTAAGCAAAAGAAGGTGGCTATTAACTATGGCTCCTCGGGCAGTGGCGCATCTAACCACTTAGCAGGCGTCTTGTTCAACAACATGGTCGGGGGTGATATGGTTCACGTTCCGTACAAAGGCGGCTCGCTAGCGAACAATGACCTGCTGGCGGGGCAGGTTCAAGCTGTTTTCTCTCCACTCGTGGAAGTTCTGGGCTTTCTTGATAGTGGAAAGCTCAGACCGCTCGGCGTGACGACGAAGTCGCGTATCGCCAAATTGCCTGACGTACCTGCAATTGATGAGGTATTACCAGGATTTGAAATCGTCTTGTGGAACGGGATTTTTGTTCCGGCTGGTACGCCAAAAGATATCGTTCAAAAATTAAGTACCGCGGTACAGTCCGTTCTACAAGATCCCGCTGTTCTAAAGAAATTGGCAGAGCAAGGATCCACCCCTATCAAGAGCAATCCGGATGAATTTAAGAAGGTCATCGATGCCGAGATTGTGAAGTGGGGAAATTTGATTAAGATGGCTGGAGCTCGCGTTGACTAATATTCGCCTCGATATAAATCAGGAAAAAAAATGAATGCTTCCGATTTCGATTCTCAGTTTCGGGCACGACTCGATGCCCTTGCAACCTCCAACTTGAGCGACGCGCTCGATCGGGTGGGCATCGCGCGCTGTGCGGTGCATGGAATCATTCCGCAATGGGGCAGAACAAAAATAGTCGGTCGAGCGATGACGATACGGTTAATCGCAGCCGGCGCCGTGCCCTCGGGTGCACACCTTGGTGTGGACGCTATTTTTAATAGCGAGGCCGGCGATATCATTGTCATCGACAACCGAGGCGACCTCCATCACAATTGCTGGGGAGAAATCCTCGCGATGGGTGCAAAGCAGAAAGGTGTATCTGGTGTGGTTGTTGACGGTGCTGTGCGTGATGTAGATGCATGCGAAGTCTTTGGATTTCCGGTACACGCTCGTGGAACCGTTCCAAGCACCGCGCGTGGTCGGATTGTGCAGGAAGCGTGGAATATCCCGGTTCGCTTAGGCGATGCGCCTGTACGGCCCGGTGATGTCATCGTCGCTGACGTGAATGGAGTCGTTGTCATTCCCATTGAACGACTCGCAGAAGTCGTCGCCGCCGCAGAGGAGATCATGGCTAAAGAGCTAGCGATGATTGAAGCTTTGCAAGCAGGCGAATCAATTCTTGACGTTGATCGACGCTTCAATTACGAGCAAATGCTGCGTAAACCAAGCTAAACATGCGTGTTCATTTGTCAGTAATTCCAGATTCATCCGGCGTATCAGCGCCGTGGCTAGCGTTCACTAGCCTTCTGCGTGAGTACGCTGAGCAAGACCTAGCCCAACCACAACTCAGCACGATCTGGAAAGACCTCGAAAATCTACCCGCCCGGTACGGCCAACCTGCCGGTGGTGTGGTGCTGCTACATGTAAACGAAACGCTCGCTGGATGTATGGCATATACGACAAGTAAATTCGCAGACTGCTGCGAGCTAAAACGTCTATTTGTTCGAAAGTTATTTCGAGGAAATGGCTACGCCTCCGTTCTCTTAAATGAGACGATGCGTCGTGCGAAAGATGCGGGCTACAAAAGAGGCGCTCTCAGCACTTGGCCTGACAATCCAAAGGCACTCGAACTTTATCGATCCCTTGGATTCACTTCCATTGAATCGTTCAAAGAAGATCGCGGACAAAATCTAATTTTTCTTGGAAGGGATTTGTAAATTGCGCTGGAGCGTTCGCTACATGGCACAGTGGTACTTTCAAGAAACAATATGATTAAAAGTTAAAAGTTTCATCAACTCAAATACCCTTAACCAATCAAAGTCGACACTATGAGCGAAGAACAACCCCACTCCCCATGGCAAGAGGATATTTTCAATGTCCTCAAGCAAGGAAAAATCCGTCAAGTTGCTTATGTCCCTGACGCCGGTCATGCGCACGTGATTCGTCGCGTGCACGCAGAACCCAGTATGCGCGGGATTGTGCTGACAACCGAAGAAGAAGGCGTAGCCATTGCCTCCGGAGCTTGGCTCGGCGGAGAGCGCGCGGCGTTGCTGATGCAAAGTAGCGGGGTAGGCAACTGCATCAATATGATGTCATTGCTACAAAGTTGCCGCTTTCCATTTCTGAGCTTGGTGACGATGCGGGGTGAGTACGCCGAATTCAACCCTTGGCAGGTTCCCATGAGCAAAGCCACACAGGGCTCGATGGAATTGATGGGTATTACGGTACTGCGTGCCGAACGCGCCGACGAAGTCGAGGACATTGTGAGCGCTGCACTTGATGCCGCCTTTGAGGGTGGCGAACAGGTTGCCGTGCTGTTGTCTCAGAGCTTGATCGGCCGCAAGAAGTGGCTGCGTAACTAAGGAACAAACATGACCGTACGAAATACAGCAACAGCAACAATTGATCGACGCGCCTTTGTAAAAGACTTGCTCGCGAAATGTCCGGACGCACTCGTCGTGACGGGACTCGGCTCGCCGACCTATGACGTCTTCGCTGCCGGCGACCGTGACAAAAACTTTTATCTTTGGGGTGCAATGGGTGGCGCGGCCTTGGTTGGTCTAGGACTGGCACTCGCACAACCGGACAAGTCAGTCGTCGTGGTAACGGGCGATGGCGAGCAACTGATGGGTATTGGCGGTATTGCGACGATTAATGCGCAGAAGCCTAAAAATCTAACAATCGTCGTGTTGGATAACGGACACTTTGGTGAGACCGGCATGCAATATAGCCATACAAGCCTCGGCACTAGCCTTGCCGCAGTGGCTCGGGCCTGCGGTATTGCAGACGCTTATGAAGTTCACGACGCCAAAGACATCGCGAAAGTTGTTGATGGCGTACATAAGCGCAGTGGGGTCAACTTCGTGCAAGTGTTCATTAAAGCCGATGACTTACCACGCGCCCTGCCCTCACGAGATGGCGTGTACATCAAAAACCGTTTCCGTGAAGCTCTTGGGTTTGCACCGCTCTAAAAATTTCGCGCGCAAACAAGCAAAACAGGCATAGAATGAAGCACATGAAGAGAATGTGCCTATTTCTGTGCCTGACGCTCTTTACAGGCCTAGTTCACGCCTCTGGTATGACCAGTTGGGCGCGAGATATTCGCGCGAATGAACACGCACAACATGCGCAACACAGCACCGACCAACCAAACGACTGCCATGCTCAAAGCGAGCACACGCACAACCCTCAAGACTCGTCACAATGCGGCACGGAACACTATCAGTGTTGTCTGGCGCTAGTGATCATGCCCTCGCTCTCAACTCACGTTGCCCCCATCATCGTTGAGACATTCATGCATCCTCCCTCGCCCTGGGCACTCAGCCTGCAGGGTCAAGCAATATATAAGCCTCCGAAATACGTAAGCAAACAGACACTCTAGTTCGCTTTAATCATGCGACATTCTGTCGCAGCTAACGTATCGTTTGGAGAGACACCATGAGCATGACTCATTACATGGAACTATTGGCTATCAATCAGCCTTGGAACCTCATTATCTTTATGGCCATTCCAATTGTTTTGGCCGAAACATTGGCCATCACTGAGCTCTATCTTTTATTCACACGCAAGTTTGATGGCAGCGTTTTCTATTTGAATCGCTTTGCCGGTATCGCTGTTGGAATCTACTTTATTGGCATCATTATCTACCTCGTCAAGACGGCGGTTATCCCGATCACGGTAGCAGGCGAATGGCGAACGGTGATTGATGTCATTGCTGTGGCGACCTACCTGATCGCAGGATTACCACTCATCTGGATTGCATTACAAGAACTCAACGTTGTGAACCGTGGTTTAGACAAAATGACAAAGCTAAAGATTCATGCGATCTGTGTCGCGCTATTTTTAGTATTTGGTCATATCGCCATGATTGCAGGAATGCTAGACCCAGCGATCTTGGGCTACGATAGTCCTGCTATGCACCACGGTCATAAGGGACACTAACGATGCATCACTGCGACAACCCAAACGTTGCTGTTTTAGGCGCCGGTGCCGTTGGTTGCTACTTTGGGGGAATGCTCGCTCGCGCCGGCAGTGCGGTCACACTCATTGCGCGAGCAAACCATGTCGCGGCCATCAAAAAGAATGGTCTCTATCTAGATTGCATTGGCTTTAAAGAGTATGTGCAACTTCATGCCACAACAGATGCTGCTGAAATTGGTCAGGCCGATTTAATTCTATGTTGCGTTAAGTCGAGCGACACCGAGGATGCGATCCATCAAATCGCACCACATATTAAAAAAGACGCCGTGATCCTGAGCCTTCAAAATGGAGTGGATAACTACGAGCGCATCCGCACATTGATCTGTAACCCTGTATTTCCGTCTGTCGTCTATGTTGCGACGCGCATGGCTGGCGACGGTCACGTCGAGCATGTGGGTCGCGGTGAGCTCGCGATCGGCGCAGCCGGTGCCACAGGAAACTGGAGCGACACGCTTAATTCGATTGCTGCGCTTTTTACGAGGTCGAACGTTCCATGCGCTGTATCGAATGACGTCAAGCGAGACTTATGGGGTAAGTTTTTAGTGAACTGCGCCTACAACGGTATTTCAGCGATTGGGGCGGTCGACTATGGACAAATGATAGAGTCAGAAGAAATTAAAACACTCATTGACGCCCTCACTGCAGAGTTCATTTTGGTCGCAAAATGCGAGGGCGTAGAATTTGCTAACGACTACGTACAGGAAGTGATTGGTCAAATTCCACACACAATGCCGCGTCAAAAATCTTCTACTGCTCAAGATCTCATGCGCGGAAAAAAAAGTGAGATTGATTATCTGAACGGTCTAATCGTTCGTAAAGGACTGCAGCACAACATCCCTACCCCCACAAACCAAGCAATACATGCATTAGTTAAAATGCTTGAACGCAAAATACTCACAATCACAACATGATCGATCACTTAGACCATCTTGTATTGACCACCTCTCACGAAGCGGCCTGCATAGATTTCTACACGCGTATTCTTGGTATGCGGCTTGAGTCTTTCATTGGTGGTACACCACCTGTGGAGCGTAAGGCATTCAAGTTTGGCAATCAAAAAATTAATCTGCACATCAAGGGTAAGGAATTCGAGCCTAAAGCCGATCTGCCGACACCGGGATCCCTTGATCTCTGCTTCATTGCAGATCGACCACTAAAAGAGGTGATTGCCCACCTTCAGGCCGTAGGTTGGCCGATTATCGAAGGACCTGGTATGCGTACTGGGGCAACCTCAAAAATCAATTCTGTTTATGTTCGAGATCCTGATCAGAATCTCATTGAGATCAGCGAATTAATAACCTAAGGTTATCAGTGGATTAATAAGTTTCATTTTACGATAATCAATTCAGCTTCTAGTATGTCGCTGTTATCAAAACAATGACACCTGGAGACTGGCATGAAAATCAAACTCTGTGTTGCACTCGTAACTGGACTCTTATCACTTAGCACAGCAGCAGTTGCGCAGCAGTGGCCCACAAAGCCTGTGAAACTCCTCGTTGGCTCGTCGCCAGGAGGCGGCACGGATGCGATGGCGCGAGCAGTGGCCGACAAACTTACCCCAATGTGGGGACAACCCGTTGTTGTTGAGAACAAGCCCGGTGCGTCGAACACGCTCGCCGCAGACTTCACCGCCAAATCAACCGACGAACAAACCATGCTGATGGGTGTATCAACAGCGCAAGCGATCGCCCCTCATCTCTTGAAGCTCAACTACAACAATGAAAAAGACTTGATCCCTGTCGCTTTCACTGGAGCAGTCCCAAATGTTCTGGTTGTCGCAGCGAACAGCCCAGTAAATAGCGTAGAAGACTTGATCAAGCTGCTCAAAAGTAAGCCTGGCCAATTGAACTTTGCATCGAGCGGTGCTGGCAGCACACAGCATATCGCGGCCGAGCTCTTCAAAGATCTCGCGAAAGTAGATGCTGTCCATGTGCCATACAAGGGTAGCGGCCCCGCGATGATCGACCTCATTGCAGGTCAAGTCCAATATGCCTTCGAGACAATGTCTTCAGCGCTTCCGCAAATCCGTGCCGGAAAATTAAAAGCATTGGGCGTCGCGAGTGAAGCACGCAATCCGCAACTCCCGGACACACCAACGATGACCCAAGCCGGCGTACCACTTGTAATGAGCGCTTGGTACGGCGTCTATATGCCTGCAAAAACACCTCAAGCAGTGATCAACAAGGTCAATGCAGATGTAAATAAGACCTTAAATATGGAAGACACGAAGAAGCGTCTTGAGACGATTGGCGCCACCATTACCCCAATGTCGCAAGCTGATTTCAAAGCCTTTCACGACGCAGAGAATAAACGTTACGCAGACGTAATCAAAAAGAACAACATTCAAGTTAACTAAGTTAGATCAGCTCACACAGTTGCTCTATCAGGAAAGCGTGATATGAAAATCAAATCAGTACGTGCCCGCGTATTCGAATGGAAGGGAAAAACCGTTCCACCACAGGGAAATTTTTGCTCGAATGCAATGGATCTTGTGTATTCAAAAAAAGAAACGATGAGTACATTTCGATTCCACTCATGGACCGTTGTAGAAATTGAAACGGATAATGGCATTGTCGGATTGGGTAATGTAGCGCTCGCACCTAAGATTGCTAAAGCCATCATCGATGAGTATTTAGCAGGCATGGTGATCGGAGAGGACCCATGGGACTACGAGTACCTATGGCAAAAAATGTATCGTGGTACACACGCCTGGGGTCGGAAAGGTGTCACGATGGCAGCTATTTCTGCAGTCGACCTTGCGATCTGGGACATTCTGGGCAAGAGTGTTAACAAACCAGTGTTCAAACTGCTGGGAGGACGCACAAAAGAAAGAATTCCCTGCTATTACTCCAAGCTGTATCGTACCGATCTCAATGAGATGCAGAAAGAAGCCCAAACTTTCTTGGATCAAGGATTCAAGGCGTTCAAAATGCGCTTCGGCTATGGGCCCGCTCACCTCCAACAGGGCGTGGTCGAAAACCTGAAGTCGGTGGCAGCCGTCCGAGAAGTGATTGGCGACGACACTGACCTGATGCTCGAATGCTATATGGGATGGAATCTAGAATATGCAAAGCGCATTTTGCCCAAACTAGAAAAATATGCGCCACGGTGGCTAGAAGAGCCCGTCATCGCTGATGATATTGATGGCTATGCAGAACTCAACCAGCTAACTAGTATTCCAATCTCTGGTGGCGAGCATGAGTTTTCGCTCTACGGGTTCAAACAACTACTCGATCGTAAAGCTGTGTCTGTCGTGCAATACGACACTAACCGCGTGGGTGGCATTACCGCTGCACACAAAATCAATGCGCTCTGCGAAGCCTATAGCGTCCCGGTTATTCCGCATGCGGGTCAGATGCACAACTATCACTTGACGATGAGCACTATCGCATCACCGATGAGCGAATACTTCCCAATGTTCGATGTTGAGGTCGGTAACGAGCTGTTCTATTACATTTTTGATGGTGAGCCTATTGCGAAGGACGGTTTCTTGCAACTCGACGACAACACGCCAGGACTTGGCTTAACACTGAAGACCGAGTTTTTGAAAGACTTCAATATCATTGAGTAAACATCATGTCTGCACAACCTCGTTATCAAGGAGTCTTTCCGGTCGTTCCCACGATTTTCAAAGAATCTGGCGAATTAGATCTGGCAGGCCAAAAGCGCTGCGTAGACTTCATGATCGATGCTGGCTCCAACGGCTTATGCATTCTTGCAAACTTCTCTGAGCAGTTTTCTATTTCAGACGATGAAAGAGAATTACTCACTAAAGAAATTCTGGAGCATGTCCGAGGACGAGTACCCGTTATTGTCACCACAACGCACTACGGGTCTCTCATTTGCGCGCAACGTAGTCGTCGCGCACAAGACCTGGGTGCAGCGATGGTGATGATTATGCCGCCGTATCATGGTGCGACTATTCGTGTCCCCGAACAGAACATCTACGAGTTTTTTGCTAAGGTCTCGGATGCAATCAATATCCCGATCATGATTCAAGATGCACCTGTTAGCGGTACGACTCTGTCAGCTGCATTCTTAGCAAAGATGGCAACAGAAATTAAGAATGTCGCGTACTTCAAAATCGAAACGCCCGGGGCAGCGAGTAAACTGCGCGACCTGATAAAACTCGGTGGTGCTGCGATCGAAGGACCATGGGATGGCGAAGAGGCGATCACACTACTTCCTGATCTTGAGGCAGGTTGTACGGGTGCGATGACAGGCGGTGGATATCCCGATGGGATCCGACAAATTATGGATGCGTGGTTTGCGGGCGATCGTGAACAAACGATTGAAGCCTACACACGCTGGCTGCCTCTCATCAATTATGAAAATCGCCAAGGTGGAATTTTGTCAGCCAAGGCATTGATGAAAGCTGGCGGAATCATCACATCGGAAGCGTCACGCCACCCTTTTCCTGCAATGAACCCTGCAGTGCGTAACGGACTGATTGACACGGCCAAAAGATTAGATCCACTTGTTTTTCGGTGGGGCCAATAACGAATGGATCAGTCTTCCTGATGCAGCATCGTCAAAAATGCTTTTGTCGCGGGAGAGCATGGCCTCTCAGCGCGAATAAGGCTGCCATAGGGCTCTAGCTGATTTTTGATTTGATAGCGCAATACTTTGATGCGGCCGCTATCCGAAAAAATTGAAGCAACGGACTCTGGGATTACTGCGACCATCTCCGTGCGCGCAACGATATCGGCTGTCGTTAGAATCGACGATGTCTCGATCAGATTGCCGGGTAAGGTGAGATGCTGACTGCGGAACTCTTGTTCGATTACAGTGCGCATGGGACTTCCCGGACTTTGCAAAATCCACGGATAGCGATGCAATGCCTCTAGAGTAATCTTGGGCTTGCCTGCCAATGGGTGTGTTGCAGATCCAACGATTGACAATGCTTCATTCGCGATCGGACGGAATATATAGTCCTCTTGCTTGACGCTCACAATTCGACCAATCACTAAATCAAGCTCACCTTGATCTAGCGCGTCAATGAGCACATCACTTGTGCCTGTCGAAATATTGATTGACAACAATGGGAACGAACGTCGCATTGCAATCAGAGCATCAGTCAGGATTGCAGGCGACGCAGCCATAATACTGCCGAGGGACAAGACGCCATGAATGCCGCTTTGCATCGCATCAAGCTCCCGCGCAAGCGACTCCAAACTACCCCGCATGCCTTGAAAAAAACCGAGCACCGTCTTTCCGGCCGCGTTCAGCGTTAGCGTCCGTCCCGTACGGTCAAAGATCTTACTTCCCAACGCATCCTCTAGTTCATGCAGCATTTTGGTAGCCGCTGGCTGAGTCATTCCCATCGCCAAGGCGGCGGCGCGCAACGTGCGGTGCTCCTGGATGCTCAGCAGCAGAGATACTTGGCGCATCCGCAAACGATTAAGTAGCGTATGAGAGAAATTTGACATGATTTAAATGATAACTTTTAGATATCAATTAATGATCAAGTTTCATTTTACTGGAATTAATTTGCTATCTAGAATGACCGAGCTAGTAAAACAAATCCAACCTATTCGGAGTAGACAACATGAAGAAGCAACTGGCTCGCCTCGCGGGTATCGTACTGTTGACGGCCTACGCTGGCGTCGGACTTGCACAAACAGCCCCAATCAAACTTCGCTTCGGTCACGCCCACGCTGATAGCGATTCGCAACACGTTGCTGCCCTCGAATTTGCAAAAAGAGTGAAGGAACGTACGAAGGGTGGCATTGAGATTCAAGTATTTGGTAACAACCAGTTGGGCAACGATGGGGCGATGATCGCCGGTGTACGCGGCGGCACGATCGATATGGAAACGTCTGGCAATCCGTTCTTTACCGGCATGGTTCCTAAGCTAAACGTCTTTGATTTGCCATACCTTTTTGACAATGCACAACAAGCCTACAAGGCATTGGACAGCGACGTGGGTCGGTCACTATTAGACGAGCTTGGCAATCATCAATTGAAGGGCCTAGCCTTCTGGGAGGTCGGCTTCCGAAGCCTGGCAAACAACAAGCGCGCGGTCAATCAGCCGGCTGACATTAAAGGCTTGAAGTTACGCACAACGCCCAATCCTGCGCATATCAAGGCCTTCCAACTGTTGGGCGCGAATCCGCAGCCGATGCCCTTCGGAGAGGTATTCGCCGCCCTGGAGTCTGGCGCGATTGACGGGCATGAGAATCCTCCATCCTTAATGCTCTCATCAAAAATGTATGAAGTGCAAAAGAATCTGTCGCTCACGAACCATGCTTACACGGCCTTGATTGTTGTCATGAACAAGAAGCGCTTCGATTCACTGACACCAGAGAATCAAAAAATCCTACTTGAGGAGGCTGCAAATGCCGCTAAATTCCAACGCGAGCTGAACGCCAAAGGTGAGCAAGCCGCTGTCAACACCCTTCGCGAAAAGGGGATGAAGATCGTCGAAGCCCCTGACCGCGCAGCAATTCGGGCGATTGTTCGTGAACCAACTCGTCAGCTTTTTATTGAAAAGAATGGCGACGACGTGCTCAAGAAGATTGAAGCTATCGCAAAGTAACGTTGTGGCTCAGTCTTACTTGCCGGATGCTATCGCGGACTCCCACCATCATTTTTGGGATTTAAGCGGAAGCATCCGGTATCCGTGGCTACAAAACGAATACAACGCATCGACATTTATTCTGGGTGACTACAAACCGTTATGCCAGAACTTTATGCCGGATACGTTGCAAGCGTGTTGGGGCGGACTGCCGGTGACATCGACGGTCCATGTGGAGGCAGAGTGTGCAAGAGACCAGGCACTGCAGGAGACGGCTTGGCTTTCGCACATTGCGCGCTCCAAAGAACTCCCTCACGCAATCATCGGATACGTTGATCTTCTAGCACCAGACTGCGCAGCGCAACTGGACGCTCACATGCGGCATCCACTTTTTCGTGGCGTGCGATTCAAACCAGCCACGAGCCGTCAAGCGGATCAGTCAATCAAAAACACACCAGGCTCACTTCAGGACCCGCGTTGGGACGCCGGCCTGCAGGAACTCACACAACGGAATCTTATTTGGGACTTACGCGTACCCTTCTGGCATCTTCTTGAAGCTGCAGACGTCCTGAGTCGACACCCTCACACTAGAGTTGTCATCGAACATGCAGGGCTTCCCTGGGACCGCAGTGCACATGGCCTGCAGCAGTGGCGCGCGGGGATGCAAGCGTTAGCGGATCTACCGAACGGAGTCATGGTCAAGCTCTCCGAACTTGGGCTACGGGGAGAGCCCTGGCGCATTGAGGACAACAGAATCATCGTACGCGATCTCGTGGCAATGTTTGGTCCCTCGCGATGCATGTTTGGCAGTAACTTCCCCGTCGCAAGTCTGCGTATCGGCTATGTCGATCTCGTCAGGGCGATGGCGGACATCCTTTCGCCATTTGATGGTACCGCTCGGCAAAGGATCTGGCACGACAACACAGTTCAGTTTTATTCGATCGCACTCAACAAGAGGAACAGACGTGATTGATAAAGTTGTTCGCAAGTTTATTGAGTGGATCCTCATCATCTTTCTCGGGGCAATGGTCATCCTCGTTTTTGGTAACGTTGTTTTGCGCTACGGCTTTAATTCAGGAATTATTTTCTCGGAAGAAGCGTCACGTTTTCTATTTATGTGGATCACTCTGTTAGCTGCAATGCTGGCTTTACAAGAGGGTGCACATCTCGGCATGACAAGCATTGTCGCGTCTCTTCCAGTGAAGGGCCAACGAGTCGTGCGCTTCATTTCGGATAGCTTGATACTGGTTTGTTGCCTGCTGCTAACGGATGGCACTTGGAAGCAAGTAACGCTGGCGATGACTGACCGTGCTCCTGTGACAGGAATTCCTTTAGGTATTATTTTTTCCGGTCTGTTGATTTGTAGTGCCGGGATGATTGTTATTTTGCTTCGGTCGCTCTGGAGACAGCTCACCGGCAGGATGTCCCAGAGTGAGCTCATACCTCACCAAGACCAAGGGGCTGAATAACAATGACTATCTTTGTGTTCATCTCTTCCCTGCTTGGTGCGATGGCACTCGGCATGCCCATTGCATTCGCATTGCTCGTATGCGGGGTTGTGTTGATGATCTTCATGGGAAATTTTGATACCCAGATACTCGCGCAGAATTTAATCGAAGGTACCAACAACTATCCACTCATGGCGGTGCCCTTTTTTATGCTGGCCGGTGAACTCATGAACGCGGGTGGGCTATCTAAGCGCATCATTGATATGGCCAAGGCTCTGGTGGGTCATGTCCGTGGCGGTCTGGGCTATGTCGCCATCATTGCGGCGCTCATCATGGCTAGTATTTCGGGGTCCGCCGTCGCGGATACTGCAGCGCTGGGTGCGATCCTTATTCCACTGATGCGTCAAGCGGGTTACGACGTACCGAGATCCGCAGGGCTGATCGCCTCCGGCGGAATCATTGCACCGATCATTCCACCTTCGATTGGTTTTGTGGTTCTAGGCGTCGCAGGGGGAATTTCAATTACCAAATTATTTTTGGCTGGTATCGTACCAGGCATCATGATGGGCGCCGCGTTGTGGGGGACATGGTGGTGGTGTGCAAAAAAAGAGGCTCCACCTGTTCTAGCGAGTCGGTTTAGTTTGGCAGGATTTTTGAAATCATTGAGAGAAGGCTTTTGGGCACTGCTGCTTCCACTTGCAATTATTGGTGGGATGAAATTTGGCATCTTCACCCCAACCGAGGCTGCCGTTGTTGCCGTTGTCTATTCGCTGATGGTTGGCTGGCTGATCTACGGTGAGCTTAAGCTTGCGGACTTACCTGCGCTAATGCTGTCCGCCGCGCGAACCTCGGGTGTCATACTCTTTTTAGTCGCCTGCGCAATGGTCTCAGCATGGCTCATCACGATTGCAGAGATACCAAGGCAAGTCGGCGAACTACTCAGTCCGTTCATGCACAACAAGATCCTGTTAATGTTTATGATGATGGCATTAGTGATCGTCATCGGAACGGCGCTTGACTTTATGCCAACCGTCCTGATCTTGACACCCGTTCTCATGCCTATCGTTAAACAAGCCGGAATTGATCCCGTCTATTTTGGTGTGTTATTCATTATGAATAACGCTATAGGATTACTCACTCCACCAGTCGGCACCGTCTTAAACGTTGTCGCCGGGGTCGCGAAAGAAGATTTAGGGCGAGTCACCAAGGGTGTGATGCCATTCTTGATCGCCCAAGTTCTTCTTTTAACACTCTTCATTTTATTTCCTGCGTTGGTGATGGTGCCTGCGCGCTGGTTCTACTAAAAAGCGAAAACTATGCAAAGCGAACTTCCTGTTGTTGTTCTGACTCTTGGTGATCCAGCCGGTATCGGATCAGAGCTTATTGCGAAACTAATCGACAAACATCCTGTATGCCAGCTCGCGAACGTTGTGATTGCCGGAGACCAATGGCTTTGGGAGCATGGACAGCAAATCGCAAACGTTCGTGTTCCCACAATCGCTATCAGCTCGTTTGAAGCAATACGAAGTCGACCAAACCAAAACATCCCCGGGTTTTTGGCCATGCAGACCGTCAGTGCTCGTGACGTAAAAATGGGGCAGGTAAGTTCGCTAAACGGACAGTCTGTTTTAAAAGTACTCGACGCTTGTATGGATGCAACCCTTGCTGGACATGTCGACGCCATCTGCTTCGCACCGCTAAACAAGCAAGCCATGAAAATGGGCGGGATGGAACATGAAGATGAGCTACATCACTTCGCAGAGCACTTAAAGGTGAAGGGATATTTCTGCGAATTCAATACTCTCGGCAATCTTTGGACCTCACGCATCTCTTCGCATGTTCCCCTAAGGGACGTTGCACAGTACCTGAACAAGGAGCGTATTGAGCAAGCCTCAGAGCTCATCTACAAAGCCTTATTGGCAAGCGGATTTAAAACGCCAAAAATTGCAATCGCCGCGTTCAACCCGCATGGCGGAGACGGCGGATCATGTGGTCGGGAAGAAATCGATATCATTGCTCCCGCAGTGGCGGCCCTGCAAGCAAAAACCTGGCCGACTGACTCGCCGTTCCACGGCCCTTTCCCAGCAGACACTATTTTTCTGAAAGCACAGGCGGGGGAATATCAAGCGATCGTGACCATGTACCATGATCAGGGGCAAATTGCGATCAAATTACTGGGCTTCTCTCGCGGCGTGACTGTTCAAGGTGGCCTGCCCATCCCCATTACAACTCCAGCACACGGAACGGCATACGATATTGCAGGCAAAGGTACGGCTAGCGTCGAGGCCACGTGGCAAGCCTTTCAAATCGCGGCAAGAATGGGTACAGCCTGGCGCAAGTAAGGAGGTCGGGCGTGATACATTTCATGTGCACGTTACACCGAATTTATTAAGGTTGTTCTCATGAAAAAACTTATCCTCGCCCTATTAAGTCTCTTCTTTGCGCATGGTGCATTCGCCGCGTATCCAGAAAAATCTATTCGACTCGTTGTGCCATTTGCGACGGGCGGCACCTCTGAGATTGTGGCGCGCTCCGTTGCGAACGGACTCACTAGCGTGCTCGGTCAATCCGTTTATGTTGAGAACAAACCAGGTGGTGCGGGAAACATTGCGATGGCCGAGGTCAAGCGCGCCAATCCAGACGGCTACACGCTCATTCTTGGTCATGTGGGCACCTTGGCCGTAAACCAATTATTGTTCGGCAAAAAGCTACCCTATGACCCAAATAAAGATTTCGCACCTGTCACTCTTGTCGCTAAAGTCCCGAATGTTATTGCTGTGAGTAGCAAAAGTCCTTACAAGACAATCGCAGACCTTATCGCAGACGCCAAAGCTAACCCAAAGAAAATTAACTATGGCTCAGCTGGCAATGGCAGTGCTGGTCACCTTGCGATGGAATACTTCTCTTCCGAAGCGGGGATTGATCTCACCCATGTTCCGTACAAGGGCTCAGGAAATATGCTAACGGATCTTATCGGAGGACAAATTCAGGCGACATTCAACGGCCTGCCGTCACTGATCGGACAAATAAAAGGTGGGGCATTACGCCCGCTCGCCGTGGGATCCGCTAATCGCTCTAAAGCTCTGCCGGATGTCCCCACTCTAGCCGAATCTGGATTCAAAGGCTTTGAAACTTCGCAGTGGTACGGGATCATCGCCCCAGCTGGAACGCCGTCAGATATTATCGCCACACTTCAACAAGCTATCAAAAAAGTACTGGATACACCTGAGTTTGCCTCACGAATGCTCGAGGACGGTGCAGTGCTCGTAGGAGATACACCTCAGCAATTCAACGTCTTTATCAATGCCGAGCAAGAGCGTTGGGCTAGAGTGTTTGAAAAAGCGAAAATTAAAATAGACTGATCGGTTGATTTTTGACAGCGCTCAGTTAATCAGGAGACGACGGGCATGAATCGCTTCAAATTTTTCATTGGGGCAATTGCCCTGCTAGTTGGGGGCACTGCTCCGCTGGCTGCAAAAGAATATCGGCTCTATGCGGCAGCCGGTATTAAGTTGCCACTAATCGAACTAAGTCAGGCCTATCAAGTAGCAACAGGCAACTCGATTCTCAATGACTTCGACACTGCTGGGGCGGCAGAAAAAAAGTTTCTTGCGGATCCTAACGCGAGCATACTAATCACAACTAAGCCACGGATTGACAAGGCGATCGCCGCCAAATTACTCACAAACGGGGTAGCCGTTCATCTCGTTGACACCGCGGCAGGTATTGCGTCGTCTCAAACAAATAAACCAACTATTCGTAACGGTAACGAGCTAAAAACAGCATTACTGAATGCGCGCAAAATTGCGTTCTCGGACCCTGCCCGAGGTGCGACAGTTGGCCTACATTTCGTGAAAGTCATAAATGAGCTAGGTATTGCGAACGAAGTCATGGCTAAAGCCGTGATCGCACGAGATGGCCTCGAAACGATGAGGCTCATCTTAGATAAATCCGTTGATATCGGCATTACCCAAATGAGCGAAGTCGTGCAGGCAGACCGCAACACCCTTGTCGGTCCCTTCCCGCAGGAGTTCGCACTTATTAGTAACTACACGCTCTGGTACAAAACCAACCAGGACGCGGGACTAGCTTCCTTTATCGAACTACTGACCTCAGCGCGCGCGTCCGAGACGTTCGCACAACATGGCCTCGTCCCAGTAAAGCATCGGTAATTAATGGATCTTTGATCATGACATCAATTCGCTTACTTATTTGGGCGGCACTTGCGGGCGCATTCATCCCGGTGATGGCGATTTTGAACGGTAGGCTCGGCAAATCAATGGGAGAGGCCTTGCACGCGTCGGTCATTTTGTTTGGTATCGGCTTTTTATTCTGCGTAACAGTCGCGCTATTTTTAACAAAATCTCTTCCGCAAGCCGCAGACATCACAAGCGGAAAGCCGATCGAATACCTTGGTGGTTTTATTGTTGGCTTTTATGTCATCAGCGCAACGTTGCTCGCACCACGCATAGGTCTTGCAAATTTCATTGTGTGTGCAGTCTCTGCGCAGATCATCATCTCTGTCATCATTGACCACTATGGACTACTGGGGGCTACTATTCGACCAGTCAGCATCACCCGACTGGTCGGAGTTGGTTTACTCATTGCAGGGATCATCGTCACACAGATCTCGGAAACGACTTCACCCGCAAAGTAGCTCAACTCAATCGACTTTTGCGCCCGAGAACTCGACAACTTCACCCCATTTTTTTATTTCTGTTCCCATATAGTCTTTCAACTGCTGCGGCGTACCGCCCATTGGGGTGTAGCCCAAGCTTGCTAGCTTTTGACGTATTTCAGGTTTAGCCACAATCGTATTGACAGCCTGATTCATTTTTTTAACGATGTCTTGCGACGTACCCTTGGGTGCTAAAAAGGCAAACCAAGTAGTCGACTCAAGCTGAGGAAATCCAAGCTCTTTAGTTGTTGGAACATCAGGCATCACGCTAGTACGTTGATCTGCCATGATCGCTAACGCGCGCAAGCGACCATCTTTGACTAACGCGCTCACTGCCATGGTTCCAGGAAATACCGCTTGCAAGTCACCACCTATTAAATCCTTATTCACAGCGGCTGGGCTGGTGTAAGGCACATGCACCATTTTTACATCCATGACTTTTTTATAGAGCTCGGCTGCCAAGTGCCATGAGCTACCACTTCCAGTGGAGCCGAAGTTAATCTTGTCTGGATTCTTTTTAGCGTACTCAGTTAGATCGTTCAAAGACTTGATTGGTAGTCGTGCGTCAACGGTGATGACGTTAGGAATTGAGCCAATTAAAGCGATCGACTCAAAATCATTAATTGGGTGAAAGGGTTTGGCCTTGTATAAGGTCACCGCAGAGATCAACGTCCCCGTCCAAGAAAACAATATTGTGTAGCCGTCCGGATCTGACTTCGCGACAAAGGACGCACCAACGTTTCCATTAGCACCAGGCCTATTTTCAACAATAAAGTTGCCGCCCAAGGTACGACCTAGCTCTTCGGCCATTAGGCGCGCTAGGGGATCCGAACTCCCTCCCGGCGCCGCAGGCAAAATAATTTTTACCGGCCTCGCGGCTGGCCACGTTTGTGCGTATACTGAAAAGCCCGTAACGGCTAGGGTCAACCCTAATGCAAACGTCAGAAACCTATTGAGGCCTTTAAATAAAAATTTCATGATGTCTCCCGATTTTTATGTGTTCTCGAATATCATGGCGGCACGACGATGGCGCTTACGATTTAGTTTACGTAAATCTCTGAGTGAATCAAGTTGAATTTCACAAAACGTTGCGTCATTGATCGAAATAGTTAAGGAAAATTGGAGATTCTATGAGCACAAAAAAAACATCCCTTGCAGCGCCAAACTCTACGCGTCGTTCCATCCTGGGTGCAACTGGATTCGCATTAGCGGGCGGATTGTCATTACCCTCCGTTGGTTTGGCTCAGGCCAAGTTTCCAAATAAACCAATTAAACTCGTGATCCCTTGGCCTCCCGGACAAGCAACCGATCTTGTAGGTCGTGCTCTCGCGCAGGGCCTGTCGCAAGTGCTTGGTCAGAGCGTAGTGCCAGATAACAAGGCCGGTGCAGGCGGCGTTATTGGTACAGATTTCGTTGCGAAGGCAGCGCCCGATGGCTACACATTGTTGGCTGGATCGTCTGGGCCAATTTCAATCAGTCCGTTGCTCCAACAGGTTCCTTACGATCCTGTTAAGGACCTCACACCTATCTCTATGTGCGGGCTGTCCTCCTATATTTTGGTCACAGAACCTAGCTTCCCAGCAAATACTGCGGCTGAGTTCATCAAGTTGCTTAAAGCAAATCCTGATAAATACTCTTTTTCATCCTCAGGAACTGGGGCGACTGCCCACCTCGTTGCAGAGGCGTTCAACGCTGCGGTAGGAATCAAAGCGATCCATGTCCCTTACAAAGGATCTTCACCTGCTTTGACAGATGTGATGGCTGGTCGCGTCTCCTATTGCATTGAGACCGCAGCCGCGACCATGCCTTTTGTTCGTAATGGTAGGCTCAAGGCACTTGGCGTCTCACTTGAAAAAGGTACGCCGACCGCTCCAGGCATCCCGCCCCTTGCCACGGCCGCCAACATTCCTGGCTTCAACCTCGGCGCTTGGATCGGCTTAGTCGCTCCAGGCAAATTACCTCCCGAGATCGCTGCAGTCCTGACTGATGCAGTTAAGCAGGTTATGGAGGGACCAAATGTAGGGGAAGTTTTCAGCCGGATTTCAGTGGACATCGATTTCCGATCACAAGCCGAAACAATCAAATACTTGGCTAGTACGCGTACGCAATTTATGGATGTCATTAAAAAGAACAACATCAAAATATAAGAATCTACAAATTAGCGCATCTTGATAGGTAATTAAGGTTCGACGTCCCCGCACGCCGAACCTTTTTTTTGCAAAATACTTATGACCGCAGCAATTAAATGTGGATTAATACTATTTGCGCACGGCTCCCGCGATAGTCAGTGGCGTGAACCCTTTGATTCGATACTCAGATATGTTCAAGAACACACGCCTCACCTATCCTCGCTCGCTTTTCTTGAATGCATGAGCCCTTCTTTGCCAGAAGCCATCGAAAAAATGGCACTAGAAGGCGCGCAGCAAATTACAGTCATTCCGGCATTTCTAGCCGTGGGTAGTCACGTGCGTCAAGATCTACCTGCACTGATTGCCGAGGCTCAAAAAAATTATCCTGACTTACAGATTTTGACTAGCGCTGCAATCGGTGAACAGCCAGCGATACAACAGGCCATTGCACGATTCGCTCTTGATGCGCTTAATCGCTAGTTTCCGCCTGCAACATCGATAAAAGTACCTGTCGCATAACTGGCTTCGTCGGATACTAGCCACAAAATGGCATTGGCAACTTCTTCAGCAGAGCCACCTCGCTTCAATGGAACTAAGTCCTTCACGCGATCAACCCGATTAGGCTCTCCCCCACTTGCGTGCATATCAGTATAGATATAGCCAGGTCGCACAGCATTCACACGAATACCATCCACAGCAAGTTCTTTCGCGAGCCCAATTGTCATCGAATCAACAGCACCTTTAGACGCAGCATAATCAATATACTCTCTAGGGGCACCGAGTCTAGCAGCAACGGACGACACATTGACGATTGCGCCACCTCCTCCACCGTGCTTATAAGCCATGTGCTTAATGGCTTGTTGTACGCAGAGAATCGTTCCAATTACATTTGTCTCTAAAATGCGCTTGATACGATCGATCGACATAGTCTCTAGACGCATTTGCTTATCTAAAATCCCCGCGTTGTTCACTAGCGCAGTAATCGGACCAAGCTGATCGCGTGCGATTTCGAACATTTCTGAAACCTCCTGCTCGGAGGACACATCTGCACGCACAGCCAACGCACGACCACCATCCGCCACAATCCTACTGACGACATCTTGTGCTGCCTGCGCCTGATTCTTGTAATTAACACAGACCGCAAAGCCCAGCTGTGCGGCTTTAATAGCACAAGCTGCGCCAATTCCGCGACTCGCACCAGTAATGAGAATGACTTTCTGGGTATTTTTAGTCTGCATGACTGCCTCTACCTCAAAGCATTAAATGACCATCGATCATAATATGCACCGTTCCGCCAATCCATACTGTTCCGCTCGGATCAGATCGAACTGCGACTCGACCTACGCGACCTATCGAAGTGCCTTGCGCGGCCAGATAAGGCTTTGACAAACGTCCTTGGGATTGCAACCATTTCGCGATCGCCGCATTTAAGGATCCCGTGATCGGGTCTTCACTCATACCGCTTGATGGAGCAAGCATACGAACTTCGTAATCACACTCGCTACCGGGAGGGTGAGGTGCAAGGAATCCAATGCCTAAAAAATCTGGCCATCTCACCTTTGAAGCATCTAACGCAAGCACTTGCGCTGCAGTCCTCAACTCGAAAAATTGCCACGTTGGTCCATTGCATAGTTCCGCCGTATGGAGAATTGCGGCGGGTGGAATCGCCAATGCCGAAATAATCGATCCTTTTTTTTCCGAGGACATTTCCTTGATTGTGGTTGGCGGGGCAGAGAATGCCAGGACTCCTGACTGTGAAATATCAACGTCGACAATGCCAACACCACACTCCTGTCGAACGATGCCAGCAGTCTTAGGTATACCGCCACAATGCAACCATGTGGCGCAACTACCAAGGGTAGGATGACCCGCAAAGAGCATCTCGCGGACTGGAGTAAAAATTCTTACTCGATAATCTGCCGATGGATCTGTTGGTGGGAGCAAAAATGTTGTCTCGGCAAGGTTCGTCCACGCGGCAAACTTCTGCATTTGCTGATCGCTCAACCCGTCGGCATCGACAACAACGGCAAGTCCATTACCTTGTATCGGTATAGGACTAAATACATCACACTGCACAAATCTACGCGATTTCAAATGGAAACTCCCTAACGATCCAAGTAAATGCACAAACGGGACTACTCTCAGTTTGTGCTAACTTGCATCTATTGTTCATCGAGTTATCTGATCATGACAGACTGGCAAATTGTAGTGGCAATGGCAATGTTTGCTTTTGCAAGCTCCATCACACCGGGACCAAACAATATGATGTTGTTGAGTTCAGGAGTCAATTACGGCTTCAAACGAACAATTCCACACATGCTGGGCATATCGTCTGGGCATCTTGTCATGCTCTTAGCAACGAGCGCAGGGCTTGCGCAAGTTTTCCAAACCTTTCCGATCGGCTACCAAATCATGAAGGTAGTCGGCTTTACTTACCTCCTTTATTTAGCCTGGAGTATCGCTAGCAGTCATTCTCCGTTAAAGCGTGGCGAAGTTAAATCAAAACCGCTTGGCTTTCTGGGAGCTGCACTTTTTCAGTGGGTGAACCCCAAAGCACTTCTGATGGCAATTACATACTTCAGTAACTATATGCCGGTGGATGCCTCTAGGACCTTTGTGGTTTCAACGTGCGCAATGTTTACACTTATAAACCTGCCTTGCCTCAGCCTCTGGGTCTTACTTGGAACGCGCCTCGAGCGCCTACTAGGTGAACCCATACATCGCAAGGTATTTAACTGGATCATGGCACTGCTTTTGGTTCTATCCATGATCCCAGTGCTATTCCTTTAGCGGACAGAGACTATTTAAACGGCGCTTCTTGAAGTAGTTGCGCCAATTGATCTTTCCACCACCTAGCTTGGGCGGTCGTACCATGTCCAGACGTTTGTGGACTTGCCGGAATCAGATAGAGCTTGGCATCCGGAATACGCGCCAAGATCTTATCCATTAAGCCCAGCGAGGGTGGATTACGTTCGTCATCCTCAGAGTTAATCGCAAGCACACGCGCTTTGATTTTTTCTACATGAGGCGCGGGATCATAGTCACCAGAGGACTCCCACTGATAGAGATTATCGTTTGCGTCGGCTTTAAATTCGTCAGTTAGGCGTTTATCCAATATCGCATCCGCTTGTTTACGCGTCGGTGCTAAGCGATACAGGCCTTGATCTCCACCGCTCGTACCAACGTTAAAAAAGACAGAGGCAAATTGAAGACTTTTGGGCTGAACAGTGTAGTTTCCCTCCATCCACTCGGGATCACGACGAATCATGTCGATGATCAGTCGACGCATCATCCAGTTACGACCAGACATGGCTGAAGGCGTCGCCGCCATCGGCACAAGCGTGTCCATAAAGTCTGGATACTTGATGCCCCAAAGCCACGTTTGCATCCCGCCCATCGAATTCCCAATTACTAAACGTAAGTGCTTGATGCCAAGACCTTCAGTCACCAGGCGATACTGCGCATTCACCATATCGTCGTAGTTGTATCGAGGAAATTTTGTGCGTAATCCGTCTGATGGCTTACTCGACCGCCCCATCCCGATCGCATCCGGCAGAATGATGTAGTACTTGTTTGCGTCGAGCGGTTGTCCGGGTCCAAACAACTCACCCGAGAAGTTCTTATTGGTAATCATGCCTGTCCCAGTGCCTGCAGTGCCATGCAACACGAGCACTGGTATTCCGGTAGGTTTTCCAATCGTTGTGTAGCCAAGTTTTAACTCGGGAAAAACCTCGCCATTGTGGAACTGAAAATTTTTAGCAATCCAAACGCCTTGCTTTTGCTCTGGATAGGGTTGGGCACTCACGGTATCGGCTGCAACCGCAAACACCGATATACAAAATAAACTGCGCAACATACGGCCGTAAAAAATAGTCATCCTCTTTCCTATCGAGCTATTGGTTTGAACAACAAACTCTGCTAAAAGTAAGTCCGCTTGTTGCATAGATTATGCGATAAATCTCACACAGAAGAACGCGCTTATATGAAATTCATTCAATCTCCGAGAGTCCCTGCTCCTGTAGGTCACTATAGCCAAGCGGTCGAAGCTGGCGGTTTAGTCTTTGTGTCGGGCGTGTTGCCAAGCAAGCCCGCCGAAGGCGACACAGAATCATTTGAACGGCAGGTGCGTGCCAGCTTTGCGCAGTGCACCAATATTCTCGCCGCAGCAGGATGCTCGCTTAGTGATGTCGTTCAGTGCACGGCATACCTAGTTGGAGTCGAACGCTGGCCCGAGTTCAACGCGATTTATGCGGATATCATGGGTGATCATAAGCCCGCCCGCGCGGTGGTTCCTGTACCGGAATTGCATTACGGATTTCTAATCGAAATTCAGCTTGTCGCAGAAAAGAAAACTAAAGAATAGAGAGGAGACACATTATGAAATCAGCAATAAAAACATCAAAGCGGCTGCTCACCGCAATGACCATCGGGCTAATCACCGCAGTGACAGCCACCTCCAATATTGCAGCCGCATCAGACGTCTTCCCCAATAAACCCATCAAGTTTGTCGTCCCCTATGCGGCAGGTGGCGCAACAGATACAACTGCTCGGCTCGTATCAAAAGAATTGACTGCGATTCTGGGACAGCCAGTGATTGTGGAGAACAAAGCGGGTGCGGGTGGCAACATCGGTACTGACTATGTCGCCAAGTCGGCGCCAGATGGCTACACAATGCTGCTCGCCTATACAGGTCCTATGGCAATTAACCCCTCGTTATATGACTCACTGCCTTTTAAACCACAGCAAGATTTTGCGCCCGTCACGCTTCTTGCGCAGGCACCACAAATTCTCGGAGTACACCCCTCCATTCCTGTCACGACCGTTGCAGAATTTATCGCCTACGCGAAAGCCAATCCGAATACGCTGTTTTTTGGCTCGTCTGGAAACGGTGGCGCAGATCACTTGGCTGGTGAGCTTTTTAAAATGCGCACCGGGGCCCAAATCACGCACGTACCGTATAAAGGTGGTGCCCCTGCGTTAGCAGACCTCGTGGCGGGCCGCACGCAGTTGCAGTTCATGACAATCCCGGCAAGCATTGGTCACATCCAGTCGGGTCGAATTCGACCGCTCGCAATTCTAGCCAAGCAACGCTACCCTCTTTTCCCCAATGTACCGACAATTAGCGAAGCGGGCGTGAAGAATTACGATATAAACAACTGGTACGGTGTTGTGGTCGCAGCCGGCACACCTCCAGCTATCGTCGACAAGCTGAATGTTGCACTGATTAAAGCGCTACGCTCAGAAGAAGTTCAAGCGCGCTTTAGTGGACTAGGCCTGGTGCCCGTATTTAATAGCCCTAAAGAGTTTCAGCAGTTTATTGCCACGGAATCAGCGCGCTGGGCGGAAATCATTCGCGTATCGGGCGCTTCGCTAAAATAGATCAAATTCATCGGAGACAAGACATCATGCCGTTTTATACCAAAGGTAACGTACGCATTCATTATGAAGAGCGCGGCACTGGGTTCCCACTCTTGATTCTGCCAGGCGGTGGCTTGAACTCCACCATCAAGTTCTTCACCACGACATCTCCGTTTGACGCGATGGAGGAGTTCAAGAACGAATATCGTTGCATCACACTCGATTGTCGAAATTCCAATACAGGGCAATCAACCGGCCCTCTAGAGATTGATCGCCCATGGGATGCATACACCGATGATCACCTCGGTTTGATGGATCATCTCGGGATTGATAAATTTTTGGTAATGGGTTTTTGTATTGGAGGCCCATTCATCTGGAATATGCTCAAGCGAGCACCTAACCGTATCGTAGCAGCCGTCCACGCACAGCCCAGTGGATTCCGTGCCTCGATCCCTGACTGGTTTCATTCCAACAACATGGCGAACTGGGGGCCAAAACTTGTGGCGAGTCGTCCTGAACTCACGATGGAAATGGTGGATGCTTTCCTGACAAAAATGTATCGAGCCAATCCTGATTTTGTGTTTACAGTCTCCAGAGATTTTGTCAAAAACTGTCAGACACCAATACTGGTCATGCCTGACGATTCTGATCCACACCCTTACACGGTTGCCATGGAGGTCGCGAATCTTGCTCCAAACTCCGAAGTCAGCATTTACCCTTGGAAAGATCCAAAAGACCGCGTACCGATTGCCGTCGAGCATGCGCGAACATTCTTGCGTAAGCACACTCCGAAATGAGAAAACTTCTGATCGGACTGATGCTCGTTTTGAGCAATACGACATTTGCTCAGAACAGTAGTCAATGTGGTTTTATCAACGATAGCGATCAAGCAGCAATGTGCCGGGCGATCGCGCAGCGCAGCACAAGTCAATGCGGCTTCATTCATAACAGCGATCAAGC
>JACCDW011740242.1_pt1 | contig 34893 bp, 29 predicted proteins | sample 7449781 | NCBI WGS metagenome assembly JACCDW01 (sample SAMN15323449, study PRJNA562643) | freshwater metagenome | isolation source: river surface water | place: USA:Blue River Watershed | collected 2017-08-18
CAGCCATCATGCCCATCGGATAACCGCCGCCCATCATGCCGCCACCCATTGGGTAGCCGCCCATCATCGCGCCGATTCCACCGCCAGCCATCATTCCCATTGGATAACCGCCGCCCATCATCATGCCGCCACCCATTGGGAATCCACCCATTGGATAACCGCCCATCATGGCGCCCACTCCAGCTCCGACCATCATGCCGCCGCCCATTGGGAATCCAGTGTACATTCCTCCACCATAGGGAGTCTGGTACATGCCAGGAGGATAACCGAAAGCTCCTCCGACCATATTTCCATATCCATTGCCGTACATTCCACCAGCACAACCGAATCCACCGTAGCCGACTCCGCCGCCGATCGCGCCGTAGTAGCCGCCGCCACCACCCATCGCTGCAGCTATTCCACCCATAATAAATGGAAAGCCGTAACCAAATGATGGATAGGACTGAGAAGGCATTCCGAGGCGAGCATTTTGCCCAGCCACGTACTTCTGCATTTCATTGCCCATATAAATAGAGGCGATACCGAGACCCAAGTTTGTAACAACTCCGCCCCAGTCTGTTTTAGGCTTTTGGAAAGTATAACCAGCACCGGTCAACATACAGTCGACGCAACCGCCTTCGGTCATTTGTTCACGCAGTTCTCTTTGATGATCGCGAAGGGCTTGCTTGAAATCGCCTTTCAAGGCGGCAATTTCACTTTTCAGAGCATCTCGACGAGCCGTGAGAGCATCCACCTTGAACTGAATTTGCTCGAGCTTTTCTTTGGACTCTTGGTAAGAGGCCAAACTCTTTCGGCAAGTTTCTGCATTGTAAGAGGGCTTCGCAACTTGAGAACGAGTGATATCACAAGCACCACTCAGGATGCGGCCTTTTTTCTGCTTGTCGCACAACTTAGCCCATTCGTCTCGAGTGTAAGGACTTGGATCTGTCGGAGCATTGCCCACTGAAGTCGCTGTGCTGTTGCTTCCAACTTTCGCTGTTTCTTCTGAAGCTGGCATTCTGGAGTTGTCGACAGAGGAATTATCGGCAGTGGCTCCAGCGATCTTGCCATCGTACTCGCTGCAAGCGCGGCCTTCTTGAATGTGATCCAGGAGTTTAACCAAGAAATCATTTTGGATTCCACGTCTCTCGAGATCCGCGCGTGCTCGCTCGACTTTTCTTTGAGTTTCGCGTTGCTTGGATTTTTCTTCTCTCAGTTCAGACTCGACATCGCGCAAAGCCTCTTGGCGATCACTGATATCGTCTTGAATGCTCTCAGCTTCGTCACCGACATTCTGTTTGTACATGCACCCTTGCATGCCACCCATCATTCCGGTTCCGTACATTTGCGCGTGGCCTGTGAGCGTGAAGCACATTAGCAAGGCGCCGAGAATCCATGGTCTCATGAACATTGTCTGCATTGTTTACTCCTAAAACACTTTTCAATCATCCTGATCGACAAAAATATGTTCAATCTTAAGCTCTAAACCTGAGAAATCTTGCGTAGATACTCAACTCAATCTTACACTAAAAACCATGCAGAAACAGACGATTCTTTGTGTCGATGATGAAATTGATAACGTCCAGGCCCTGGAGCGGCTCTTTCGCTCAAAATATGAGGTTTTGAAAGCGACTTCAGGCCAGGAAGCGCTAAGAACACTGGACCAACATCCGGGTCCAGTTTCTTTGATTATCACCGACCAAAGAATGCCGGAAATGACCGGAGTCGAGCTCCTCTCGCGCACAATCGAAAAATTTCCAGACACAATTCGCATTCTTCTCACTGGTTACACTGACATTGAATCCGTCGTTTCCGCTGTCAACACGGGCCAAATATCACGTTATTTGACCAAGCCTTGGGATCCTGTGGATTTGCAAGCCACCGTGGACCAAGCTGTCGAGAAATTTGTTCTCTCTCGAGAATTGAAAAACAAGAATGCCGAGCTGGAAAAAGCCTACAGCGAATTGAAAACTCTCGATCAAGCCAAGAATCAATTCATGGTTTTGATCAACCACGAATTGAAAACTCCTTTGACGACGATTATCAGCTTTTCCGATTTGCTCAAAGAAACCAACCTCAACGAAGAGCAAACTCTTTGTCTGGATCGAATTCAAAAAGGGTCGCAGCGGCTGAAAAATCTCATTGATGATGTCTTGATCGTCGTCGGCGCTGAAACGAAAACTTTGAAAACAAAAATCGGAACTTTTGAAAGTCAGAGTTTAGATCTCAGCCTTCCACTGCAACTGCAAGAGCAGATGAAAGGTAAAAACCAAACTTTCCGGCATCAAATGATGGAGAAAAAGTTGGTGGGCGACCAAGCACTCCTTCGCCAGGTCCTCTTAAGAATTCTGCACAATGCGGTGAAATTTGGATCTGAAGGTTCGGAAATCAGTCTCTCGACTTCGCTGACCAGTCCTCATCGCTATTTGTTTGTCATGCAAAACGAAGGCAATGCCATTTCTCCAATGGTAATCGACAAAATCATGAAACCCTTCTTTATCGATGAAGACGTCATGAATCATTCCGTCGGAATGGGTCTTGGATTGACAGTTTGCCAAGCCATTCTCAAAGCCCATTCGAGCCATTTGCAAATTGAAAATGTTTCCGGCGGAGTGCAAGTGCGCTTTGAAATTCCCTGCCTCTAAAATGTCCGGAACCGGACACTGATTCCGCCCACGGCATCTCCCTCTCAAACAAAGAGTGGATTCCGAGGTCATCGAATTGCAATGGCGATCTCTCATGGAGGTCCCCGTGTTTCCGATGTTCTTTTTTCTCAGCATTCTATCAGCAACCGTCGCCCAATCCGCTGAAATCATTTTAAACCCGGGAGAAACTCAAACACTTCCGGCCTCGGGACGGGCCTGGGTGGAAAAATCCAAAATTTTGCTCCTTCAAGATCGAGGCAACCATTATCAGCTCAAAGGAGTGAAACCCGGAACCACAGTTCTCAAAATAGGCTCTCAAACTTACGACATCGCCGTGCTCTCGCCATCTCAAGAGAAAGCTTATCGTCTGCTAAAGCCGACTGTTGAAAAATCTCTGGGATTGAATTTGGCTCTCTCCGAAGGCCAAGTGAGAATTCGTGGAAACTTGATTCGCTGGAAAGACTGGGAAAATCTTTTTCGCGTTTGCCAAGATCAAGACTGCGAATACTGGATGGAAGCGACGATGAGCCCAGAGTTGCAAAGCTCATCTTCACGGAAAATCTCAGCTCTTTTTCAACAGCGAGGATTGCCGCCGCAAAACCTCATGTTCGATCAGCAAATTCAAGCTTTGGCCTCCGCCAAAGGTGAAATCGGTGAGGCTTCCGCAAAGCTCATGAAGGCCTTTGGAATTCGACCCGTCTTGTCTTCTGGAAACTTGGACTTGGAACCTTTGATCAAAGTGCAAATCACGGTCGCGGAAGTTCGCAAATCCGAAACCATCAAATACGGAATCAAGTGGCCCTCCTCTTACCAAGCGCAAATTCTTCCCAAGTTTGTTGCCGATTCGGCAGCTGCATTGGACCTTCAATTTCTAGAACAAAATGGACTCGCCAAAATCCTGGCCAGCCCCAATATTCTCTGTCGCAGCGGCAAAGAAGCCAATTTTTTTGCGGGAGGAGAATTTCCCATCAAAATTCTCAATTACAAAATTCAAGACATCGTGTGGAAAAAATATGGAATTCTTCTGAGCGTGAAACCGAAAGCTGATTTTTCGGGAAAAATGAGCATTTCCATCGAAACCGAGGTCAGCAGCATCGATCCAGGCAGACATGCCGATCAAATTCCGGCTCTATTCACCAATAAAATTCAAAGTCACTTTGATTTGAATGAATCGCGAGTGATTGCGCTTTCGGGATTGATCAAAAACCAGCAATCTGAAAATTCAGCGGGACTTCCGGGTTTGTCGCGCTTGCCGATTTTGGGTCCTCTGTTCTCGAGCAAAGAATTTATTGACGATCGGACCGAGCTTGTTGTTTTCGTCAAACCCGAGGTGATTTCGCCTGGATCGTTGGAGGCGGAGCCATGAGCTTTCTGCAAAAAGCCATCAGGATTCAATCTGAAATACAAAACCTGCCTTTGGAAAGCATCGGATACCAAACTTTGGAATCCAAACAGCAGAGCTCGGTCCGCATTGCTCATTTGATTGACGAGCAAGCCAAGGAGCTCGACCTTCGAGAACAGATCCGACTGCGAGAAGAGTTTGATGGGACGGGCCCTTTGGCCCCCTTGTTTGACGATCCCGAGGTCACAGAGATCTTGGTCAATTCAATGGACCAAATCTGGTTCGAGAAAAATGGAAGTTTGCATGCTCTGCCAGACCGCTTTGCCACCGACCTGACTTTCGAGAACTTCATCGAGCGAGTTTGCCAAGAAGCCCGAGTTCAAGTCAGCTTGGAAAGACCTTTTTGTGATGGAAACTTTCGTGGCTTTCGTTTGCATTTGGCTTCGGGAGCTTTGACTCAGGGATCACCAGTGATCACATTGCGTCGTCAAAACAAAGCCCCATGGACTTTTGAAAGCTTGGAAAAACAGGGTTGGTCGACTCCTCAAGCGATTTGCATTCTTCAAAAATGGATTGCGGCGAAAAAGAATTTTCTCATCATTGGAGAGACTGGATCTGGAAAAACATCGGTGTTGAATGCTTGTTTGCAAGAAGTTCCCTCGAATCAAAGAATGGTGTGCCTGGAAGACACTTCAGAATTGATTTTACCCAATCCCGCGAGTGCGCGACTCATGACCCGAATTGACAGCCAAGGACTTTTGCCGGCAATAGATTTGACAGAGCTCTTGCGCCAGTCTTTGCGTATGCGACCTGATCGACTGATCGTTGGCGAAGTTCGAAGCGGAGAGGCAAAGGACTTGCTCCTCGCTCTGTCCACGGGTCATCAGGGAAGCTTGGGGACCTTGCACGCTTCTACAGCTGCACAGGCTATTTTGCGATTGGAAATGTTGGTTCAGCTGGGTGCGCCCCAATGGAGTCTTAGCACCATTCGGCGACTTTTGGGTTTGTCCTTAAATGGAATCGTGACTGTCGGAAAGAATTCAAATGGAAAACGGAAATTAAAAGCCATCCACGAAATCACAGCGGTGGAAGAGACAGGAGTCCTCTTGGATGTTATTTTCCAAGAGGACTTTGAAAATTAAGCTTCAATTGAAAGGCGGCGTGGAGCCACCACTGGAGATTCTGTTTCAGATGCGGAAAGGACATCTTCGTAAATCGGAGCGACGTCTTCTGTTTCATAGAGTTTGCCGGTGACGGCTTCGCTCGTGCTCATCTCTTTTTCAACAGGCTTCAGACGAGTCTCAAAGAATTTGCGATTGATCTCTTCGACCATTTTGGCTCGTGACGCTTCTCGGGGATTTTTCACCATCATGGTGTCCTGAGCTGCCATTTCTTTGGCTTGCTTACTCAGACTGATTCGATCCGCAATCGAATTGCTTCCTTGCTTTCGACCCATGGCCGGCGCACCGGGGCGAGCCGGGGGTGCTTCATCCAAATCAACAGACTTCACTCGGGCACTGCTGGGCAAAATGCTACTCAGTTTTTCCATTCACACCTCCGTGTGCGAGACTCGTGAGATCATCCTGATCTCGTTGTTCTACTCTTCGGTCGGTGTTCGTTCCAGCTTGAGACGGAAATGTTAAAACTGGACTAAGAGTCGATGGCTCAAAGTCGAGCTCAATCGCAAAGACAAACTTCTCACTTTTGAAGACCTAAGTTCCGATAAGTAAAGGTCATTTCTTTTATTTTTGGGAGTGTCCATGAACAAGGGCTGGTTGAATCAAAAATGGGGTCTTCGATTTTATTCGCGACTCATGCAAGTGATCACTTCTGGAGCCGCAGCGCTGATTCTGACATCTTGCCACTCTCGACCAGCCAACGATGGCACCGTTCGCCTGACTTTACCCACCACCGCCCAACTGCAAGCTCTCTCACGAAATGAAAAAACACAAACACCGAATTCACAATCCGTTTCCGCTCTCGGCAATCTGACCAACCCTAGCACTTTGGCCGACATCAATTGTTTTGCGATCCTCTTTCAAGGACCTGAGGTTGAAAATCAACGAAACAGTTGTGTCGACAAAGGCGCTGTTGAAATCGCTAAACCAGCCGATTGGTTCGGGGGCTTTTTGCCAGGCCAATCTGTGACAATCGAAATTCCTTCAGGCTCTGCCCGAATTCTTTCGGTCATTGGAATTCGTTCGGTGGATTCGGCGACTTGCGCAGCTATGCGACAGACTCTGGATACGACTAATTTTTCATCGCCCTTCTTGATTGGTTCCAAAACCACCGATCTCGTCCCCGGAGACAATGTTGTCCAGATTCCGATTTCGATGACAGGTGCCGTTGAAATCGACAAATGCACAGGCCCAGACTTTGACTCGGTGATTGTGCCCGTCACAACGACCACTTTGCCACCGTCGACCACCACCACATTGCCTGGAACAACCACAACCACCTTTCCTCCGAGCACCACCACGACTCTTCCACCAACGACGACGACAACTCTTCCACCGACAACAACCACGACGACCACGACCACAACGACGACAACTTTACCTCCTGTTGCAACCCAGTTGTTCTTCTCCACTCAACCAGGTGGCGGACCTGTGATGAATCCGTGGATTCAGCAACCCGTTGTGCAAATTCAAGATGCTTTCGGTAATTTGATCACTTCAGGTCCTGACAGCACAGCGTTGGTCACTCTGGCAATTTCTTCAGGCACAGGAACTCTGAGCGGCACTGTCTCCGTGAATGCTTCGGGTGGAATTGCGACTTTCACCAATCTCAGTATCAACACAATTGGCGGAAAAACTTTGCAAGCTTCGGCAATTTTGAATTCCTCTCCTGTTACAGCAAACAGCTCAGGCTTCAATATCCAGCCAGGAGCGGCCACTCAATTGGTGTTCTCAATTCAGCCGACTGACACTCTTCAAAATTCCGCGATGAGTGCAGTGCAAGTCCAAGCACACGATAGTTTTGGAAATATCGATACAGGATTTTACAATTCAATTTCCATGGGATTTGCCAGCAATCCGGGGGGCGCTTCGCTGACTGGAACAACTTCAGTATCGGCTTCGGCCGGTGTCGCGAATTTCAATGGCTTGGTGCTCGACAGCTGGGCCGAAGATTATGCCTTACTCGCTTCTTCTTCCGGACTGACTTCGGCAACTTCACTTCCCTTTGAAATCATCAGAGCTCTGAGCATTTCGCCCTCAAATCTGTTGACCGGCACGAACAGCTTGAATTTTTTCCCAGTCACAGGCGGCACTCCACCCTATTCTTACACGGTCATCTCGGGCTCGGGTGCAATCAATCAAGCGGGAGCTTTCACTGCACCTACGACGCCAATGAATTCGATTTTGCAAGTCATGGACTCTAATGGAGCTGTCTCAACCGCCAATATCACGGTTTCAAGTGGAGGTAGCTTCCTTGCAATTGAGTCCGGAGATCAGAATGCTTGTGCCGTTTCCAGCGCAGGCGTGTGGAGATGTTGGGGGAATAAATATTTATTCTTGGGCGAAAGCAATCCAATGCCTCCGATCTTGATCGACAGTGGCACAGTCTATACCAAAACCAGTGTGGGTGAAGCTCATGCTTGTGCGATTAGCAATGCAGGAGTTTTAAAGTGCTTCGGCTTTAACACCAGCGGACAGCTTGGGAATGGTTCGACGGTCAGTTTGTCTCAGTATTCAGTCGCGACGATTGACTCAGGAACGACTTATCTGAAAGTGAGCGCCGGCGCCAACCACACTTGCGGAATCACGAGCACCAACCAATTGAAGTGCTGGGGCAACAACGCCAATGGACAGTTAGGCGACGGCACTTACACCAACAAATCTGTTCCGACGGTTATTGATAGCGGCATTTCCTATCAATACGTCTCCGCTGGATCTCAATACACTTGTGCGATCACTATGTCGGGAGATCTCAAGTGTTGGGGTGCCAATGGCTACGGGCAACTGGGAAATGGAACAATCATCAGTTCGACAACTCCAGTCCTGATTAGTTCAGGAACGATTTTTACAAAAGTCGCAACCAATTCAATGCACACATGTGCAATTACGAACACTGGAGCTTTGAAGTGCTGGGGTCACAACCTTTACGGACAGCTCGGAAACGGCAATCAGACATCCAGCCTGACTCCTATCGCTTCAGACTCCATCAATACTTTTATGGACGTCAGCGCAACTTCTCTGAGCACATGCGGAGTCACCTCCGCTGGATCACTTCGCTGCTGGGGAAAAAATGATTGGGGCCAACTGGGAAATGGAAACTACACGGGCACAATGACTCCTATCCTTGTCGATTCCGGTACGACTTACACGGCAATTTCGGGCGGCCTGGAGCATTTCTGTGGGCTGACCACTGGCAATCAAGTTAAATGTTGGGGACACAATGATTTCAAACAATTGGGAGATGGATCTCAGCTTTTCATGACCAGCCCGCTGGCTGTGTCGCCGGCAGATTCCTATATGAAAGTGTCCGCAGGATACGAACATAGCTGTGCGATTTCACTCTCAGGAAATTTGCAGTGCTGGGGGAACAATGTGTATGGGCAGTTGGGAAATGGAACCTATTCGCCACTCATTTCTCCTACAATTGTCAGTGCAGGGACTCTCTTTTCGCAAGTGACGACAGGTGTATTTCACACTTGCGCGATTGATACGGCCAATCAACTGTCCTGCTGGGGTCAAAATTCTTACGGTCAACTGGGCGACACCACCACCATAACGAAAACGACTCCCGTTGTTATTGACTCAGGAATTTCTTATATCAAGGTCAGTGCGAGTGAGCGCCACACATGTGGAATCACGACCTCTCAGGTTCTCAAATGCTGGGGAACCAATACATATGGACAATTGGGAATCGGCAGCACACTGAACTACAATACTCCCATCATCGTCGATTCCGGCGTTTCCTATGCTGATGTTTCGACTGGAGTCGATTTTACCTGCGCACTGACTGCCACCGGTGTCATCAAATGCTGGGGATTGAACAACTACGGCCAGCTTGGCAAAGGCGATACCATTGATTCAACCTCGCCCGTGGTCATCGATTCAGGCGTGACTTACACCTCTGTCGAAAGTGGAGAGATGGGAGCTTGCGGAATCACCGACTCTGGAACACTGAAGTGTTGGGGTTGGAATTTGATGATGGGTTCAGGTTCCAATATCTTGGTTCCGACAGCTATCGATTCCTCGAGGATTTATTCCAATGTATCCATGGGCTATCTCCAAGTCTGCGGCATCCTAGCAAGCGGCAAAACCAAATGCTTTGGCCACAATATTTTCGGTCAAGTCGGCGATGGCACAATGACCAATTACAATTACAATTCAGGAGTCATTGTAGATTCGGTGAGCGCTTATTCGGAGATCAGTGGTGGCCGAACTCACACTTGTGGAATCACGGCCACGAATAAATTAAAGTGTTGGGGTGAATCAACTATCGGCCGTTTGGGTCTTGGCTATAGAACCGAGAGCCGTTCTTTACCGAACGTTCCCCATCTTTAATAAAAAAACCCGGAAGTGTTGAGCTTCCGGGTCCTTCATTTCATTTGAGAAAATTTGAGCCAGGCCAATTAGTGCTTGGCTTTTTTCTTTTCGTCTTTGGAATCTTTTGCAGACTCTTTGCCCGCTGCTTTCGCAGAAGCACTCTTAGAGCTCGCTTTCGCTTCATCCGCGTGAGCTTCCATTTCAGATCCATCTGCATTGGCAACTGGAGAGTCCATCAAAAGCTTGCCGATACCGTGAGAAGCCAGGATTTTCGTGCGAACTTCCTGAGTCACATTCGGATTGGCTTTCAAGAACTCTTTCGCCTGATCGCGACCCTGTCCCATGCGCTCGCCATTGTAGCTGAACCATGCGCCAGACTTCTCGATCAAACCAGCTGTCACGCCGAGATCCAATACGTCGCCTTCCAAAGAAATTCCTTCACCGTACATGAGGTCGAACTCAGTCTTGGTGAAAGGAGGAGCCATTTTGTTTTTCACAACCTTCACAGCTGTGCGGTTTCCTGTCACATCTTCACCACTCTTGATGGCGCCTACACGGCGAACATCCAAGCGAACAGAAGAGTAGAACTTCAGAGCGTTACCGCCTGTTGTTGTTTCAGGGTTTCCGAACATCACACCGATCTTCATACGGATCTGGTTGATGAAAATCACCAGAGTCTGAGAACGGTTGATCGCTGCTGTCAGCTTGCGAAGAGCTTGAGACATCAAACGAGCTTGCAGACCCATGTGGCTGTCGCCCATTTCGCCTTCAATCTCAGCGCGTGGAACCAGAGCTGCAACCGAGTCGACAACCAGCACGTCAATCGCGCCAGAGCGAACCAGAGTCTCTGTGATTTCCAGAGCCTGTTCACCTGTGTCGGGTTGAGAGATCAACATGTCTTCTGTGTTCACACCCAAAGCGCGGGCATATTTCACATCCAAAGCATGTTCCGCATCGACATAAGCAACCACTCCGCCTTTTTTCTGAGCTTGAGCGATCACAGACAATGCGATTGTTGTTTTACCAGATGATTCAGGGCCAAAGACCTCGACGATACGGCCTTTTGGAAGACCACCGATACCGAGAGCGATATCCAGGCTCAATGCGCCTGTGCTGATGGCTTCAACGTCTTTGTGCAGATTCTCTTCCACACCCAAGCGCATGATGGAGCCTTTACCGAATTGTTTTTCAATTGTTGATACAGCCAGTTCGAGGGCTTTTGCTTTTTCGCCTTGAGCTTTTGTATCATTCATATTTGTTGCCATAATTTCTTTCCTCTTTCTTTTTCCGCAAACCCTTGCGGACGCCTTAGTGTTTTTATTCCTTCAATCACATTTCAATTCTATTTCCAGCTCCACCCTCTGACGTTCGGCTTTGCACCGAGGACTTGATCGCGCCAGATCCTTAACCCATGGACTTCAGAAGCAAAGAAGTCGCATATTCGACCGCTGCTTTCTGAATGTCCGCTCGGCTGCCGGGAAATACTTCCTTTGCAGCCGTATCAAAACCGGGGCCACTCACAGAGAACCACACAGTGCCCACAGGCTTTTCTTCTGTTCCGCCTGTCGGACCGGCGATTCCTGTTACAGCCACCGACCAATCACATTTCAATTTTTTGCGCACTCCTTGCGCCATTTGACGAGCGACGTTTTCGCTCACCGCACCCTCTTGCTTGAGAGTGTCCCAGGAAACATCCAGGAGATCGACTTTCGCTTGGTAGGCGTAGCTCACAACAGAGCCCAGGAAAATATCCGAAACACCCGCTACCGTCGTCAAAGTTGCAGAGAGCAAACCTCCCGTGCAGCTTTCCCCGAATCCGACAGTCTGCTTTCGAGATCGCAGCTTTTCAATGACAGATTGCAGGTTTTGCGAACATACACTCACGAGATTTGCACTCCCAACCAAGCTGTTTTTGTGTACACAATCTGCAAGAGAATGTTCGCAACAATTCCTGCAGCTATGTCGTCAGCCATGACACCAAACCCGCCGGAAAGCTTCCTATCCAAATATCCTATGAGCAGAGGCTTCGTGATGTCCAGCAGTCGAAACAATAAAAAGCCCGCCAGAAGGGACTGCCAGGTCATGGGAAGCCATGTCATTGTGATCAAAAAACCGATGACTTCATCAATGACAATTTGTTGAGGATCTTCTTCGCCCGAGCGCTTTTGAAAAACGTCCGCAGCCCACACTGCAATCGGAGTGAAAAGCAGAATAAATCCCATCATATACAGTGGCCCCGCTTGCAGGAGCAGCAAAGCCAAGGGGATCGCCGCCAAAGTTCCAAAAGTTCCTGGAGCTTTCGGAATGCGGCCGACGCCTAAAAAAGTAGCAATCAATTCACTTGTTTTTTCCACCAGGTGAAACTCTCGCAATTCGAAAAATGTGTCAAAAAAAGCTGGGAATTGATGCGCCTCAATGAGCTTTCCCTCCTGAGACACTCGTAGACGATCCTCTGCTTTCTGACTATAACTCCTCTATGGAAAAGGATTCGCCAAGCTCACCCTCGCGCCCCCGCCCGTCCGCTCGCAATAAGATGATGGACTATTTGGCGCAACGCGACCATTCCGAAAAAGAAATTCGCAAGAAATTGAAAGACAAATTCACTGCGGAAGAAATTGATGTGGCAATTGACTTCGGCAAGGAGCAAGGCTGGATTCCGAATTCGCCCGAAAGTGCTATGGTCCTGGCCGAAAAGACGGCTGCGACCTTGAGACGCAAAGGCAAAGGCCCTCTCTACATTCGTCAGTACTTGAAAGAAAAAGGCCTGCCACCGGTTTCCTCTCAGCCCGTTGAAGAGCTTGAAAAAGCCCGGGAGCTTGCACACAATAAGTTTTCCGACTTTGAGAGCATGGACAATAAAGAAAAAGCAAAAGTAGGCCGCTTCCTGATCTCGCGAGGTTTTAGCCTCGAAACGGTACGAAAGGTGATCTATGAAAAGTTCTGATATTCGAAATCGCTTTGTTCAATACTTCGAAAAAAATGGGCACACAGCTGTGCGAAGCTCTTCGTTGATTCCTGAAAACGATCCAACTCTCATGTTTGCCAATGCGGGAATGAATCAGTTTAAGAACACTTTCCTGGGTCTTGAAAAGCTTCCCTACAGCCGCGCCGTCAGTGTTCAAAAATGCGTGCGCGCCGGAGGAAAACACAATGATCTCGAAAACGTAGGGTTCACGGCTCGCCACCACACTTTTTTTGAAATGCTCGGCAATTTTTCTTTCGGAGATTATTTCAAGAAAGACGCGATTCGCTTTGCTTGGGAGTTTCTGACAAAGGAACTGGGAATCCCCAAAGAGAAACTTTATGTCACAGTTTTCCAGTCGGACGATGAAGCCGCCGATATCTGGCATCATCAAGAGGGAGTTCCTCGCGAGCGCATTTTCCGTTTCGGCGAGAAAGAGAACTTCTGGCGCATGGGTGACACCGGCCCTTGCGGCCCATGCACTGAAATCTTTTATGACCATGGTCCCAAAGCAGGTCGAGAGACAGACCCCTTCAAAGGAATCGCTCTCGGCGAAGATCGCTTTGTGGAGATCTGGAATTTGGTTTTCATGCAGTTCTTTGAAAGTGCTCCCGGAAAAATGGAGCCACTCCCCAAGCCTTCTGTAGATACAGGCTCAGGACTTGAGCGCGTGGTCGCAGCTCTGCAAGGAAAACTCAACAATTACGACACCGATCTTTTCTGGCCAATGATCACTCGAGCAGCAGAGATTTCTGGCAAATTGCATTTGCTCGATGAAATTGCACGCATGGACCGCGAAGGAGTTCATGCCAAAGTGGATGCTGAAACTCGTCAGCAAATCGCCGCTTTGCGAGTGGTTGCCGACCACGTTCGCTCTTCTTCATTTTTGATTGCTGATGGCGCTCTTCCGTCGAACGAAGGCCGCGGTTATGTATTGCGACGAATTCTCCGCCGCGCGATCCGCTTCAGCCAAATGCTTTCAGGCGGAACACCATTCCTGCCGCAAATCTCCACCGTGTTGATTTCCGAAATGAGCTCTGTGTACCCTGAGCTCAGCGAGCGTCGTGAGATCATCTTGCAAACTCTGAAAGACGAGCAAGATCGCTTCATGTCGACGCTGGGTCTGGGAACTGGAATTTTGAACCAGGAACTGGCCAAACTGAAATCCAGCAGCCAAAAAGAATTGCCGGGCGAAGTGGTCTTCAAACTTTATGACACTTATGGATTCCCTGCAGATTTGACTCGCTTGATGGCCGAAGAGCAGGGATTCACAGTCGACGAGGGCAAGTTCGAATCCGAGATGGAAGCGGCTCGAGAAAAAGCCAAGGCCAGCTGGAAAGGCAACAAAGGCATGGCGAGCGATCAAGCTCACTTGATCCAAATTGCCAACGAACTTTCCACTGCTGGCAAAGCGACTTTTTTCACAGGTTACGACTCCACTGTTGGCGAAGGCCAAGTGATTTTGCTCTCCAATGGCAGCTCGAAAGTCACGACTTTGAAAAAAGGAGAGTCTGGCATTGTTGTTCTCAGTCAAACTCCTTTCTATGCCGAGGGCGGCGGGCAAGTTGGAGACCAGGGTTATTTGAAATCTTCATCCTCCATCATGCGAGTTTTGGATTGCACAAAACACGGAGATGTTTACCTTCACCATGTGCAGGTTGAAACTGGCGACATCAGTGTGGGCGAGCAGGTCACTGCGGATGTGGCAACCAGTGCGCGACGAAACACCGCTGCCAATCACTCGGCCACTCACCTTTTGCATTCGGCTTTGCGAAAAGTGCTCGGCACTCATGTCACTCAAGCGGGACAAATGGTGGATGCTGCTCGCATTCGCTTCGACTTCACTCACAGCAAAGCCTTGAGCGAACAAGAGGTCGAAAATATCGAATTGCTCGTTAACAATGAAATTTCAAAAGGATTGCCGGTGATTTCTCAAGTGATGAAACACAAAGAGGCAATTGCCGCTGGCGCCATGGCTCTGTTCGGCGAAAAATATGGCGATGAAGTTCGAGTTTTGAAAATGGGCGAATTCTCAACGGAACTTTGCGGCGGAACTCATGTTTCGAACACTGCTCAAATTCGTATTTTCAAAATCGTCTCTGAAAGCGGAGTCAGTGCTGGTGTTCGCCGCATTGAAGCTCTCAGTGGCGACACTGCCGTGAAGTACGTCAATTCCGTTTTGCAAGACTCTCTCGAAGCTCGCCGCTCAGCTGGCATGGACATCAGCTGGGAGAAAATCTCTGCTCAAAAAGCAGGATCTCTGAGTGAATTCATCGAAAAGAAAAAAGATGAAATCAAATCTTTGGAAAAAGAGATCAAGAAAATCCAAGGCAGCTCCGTCAATTTGGACGAGCTTGTGAGCAAAGCCAAAACTTTCAAATCCAAGAGCGGCAGTTCGAAGATTGTCATGGCCGATCTTTCCTTGGACGACCGCGACGTTTTGGCGCAGACCACAGATCACTTGAAAAACAAAATTCAATCGGGAGTGGTCATTGTTGTCGGACAGGGCTCCGGCACACATCCGATCATCGTCTCCGTCAGTAAAGATTTGAATCCCGAAATTTCCGCCGGCAACTTGCTGAAAGAATTGGCGCAAGTGATGGGCGGCAAAGGCGGAGGTCGCCCTGACTTTGCACAAGGCGCTGTCCCCGATCGCAGCAAACTGGCCGCCGCCTTCAAAAAAGCCGAAGAACTCGTCGGCTCTTGATTCGCGGCAGGAGGAGCCGAAGGTACGCCGTACCTTTCAAAAATTGGCGTACCTTTCTGGCTCCAGCTCGAACTCTTGCTTTTTCAGAGCATTGCGAATCGTTTCCAAGACCTCCATGTCTGGATAAGGAGAGTTGAGCCAGCTCAATCGCTGCGCCGGATTCGAAATCAGGTTCATATTGTCGAAGGCTGGAAAAGGCAGACGATCCAAACCCATCAATCCCCGCAAAGTCGAATAAGGATAGCTCTCGACACGGGAGCAGATTCGAGCTTCCACTGGATTTCGATACACATACTTGTAGGCAAATTCATAATAGATCCGGCTCTTGATCACAGACCAGTGATAAGGTCCGCCAAACACTTGATTGATATTGCCATTTTCCCGGTTGATCGCCTTGCTCACTTCGCGAAGCAAGTAATTCATCGCCTGATCCAAATTCGCATTCGGAGTTGTGATCAGCATATGAAAATGATTGCTCATCAAAACAAAGGCATGAATTCGAACCCCGTAAGCCATGGTAATAAAATAGAGGTATCTGGAGAAAATATCCCAGACATCGATCATCGGCAGATCAAACCATTCCTTATTATGAGAGCGAACGGTGACATGATAGGGATAGAGATCCGTTGGAAAAAACTTTTTTCGAGGCATAAAAACTCCTTTTCAGGAGCTGCTTTCAAGCAAATTTGAGGAAAGCCTCAGTTGAAAACCAGGGCGCGACCAGATCACGCCCGATCCTCAATCCGGACGTCAGGTACGGCGTACCCTTCGGACGTCAGGTACGGCGTACCTCTCAAAGAGATTCGACGATGGATTGGGTAAAAGTGAGAAGCTGGGCTGCTTTTTCTCCGCAAAGATCCACGGGCACATCGCAACCATCGGTTTTCTCACCTAAGCGAATTTCACCGGCTTTGTCTGACAAGATCGCATAAGGATAAGTGTAAGCCATCGTGCACATACGATTTGCACGTTCTTCCAAGTTCACAATGGGTTCGCAAACTTCGGCTGATTGCAAAAGAGTTTTGAGCTCAGAAAGCTTTTCAGCTGGAAGCTGAAATGAGTCCCCTCGAGTTTGCCCGTTCTCTTCATAGGCCACCATTTGTCCCGTACTCAGATCGAGATCCAAATAGCGAAGTTGCTTGTAGTCCCACATGGAAAGCACGGGAAAATCATCGACTGCATATTTATTGAATTGTTGGTTGGAACTGATCACTCCTGCCGAATGAGGAGAATCTGTGGTCGCAGGAGGAGCTCCGCAATTTTGGAAAAAAAAGATCAGAAAGAATCCGCTGATCCCCAGCATCGTGTATTTCTTCATAGGCAACTCCCCTGGACCTTTATCGGTATGATCCCGGAAATCATTGAGCCCTTTCGAAACACTTTCTCAGAATGAGACAAAAAAAAAGAGCCCGCAGTTTTGCGAGCTCTTTTCTGAATCCAAGAGAGACACCCAAATAGGGGTCTCGACCGGATTAACGCTTTGAGTACTGACCACGACGACGAGCGCCGCGCAAACCGTACTTCTTTCTCTCGACCATGCGTGGGTCGCGAGTCAGGTAGCCGGCCTTTTTCAAAGCAGGACGGAAATCAGGGTTGAAAGCAGTCAATGCACGAGCGATTCCCAAACGGATCGCACCCGTTTGACCGTTCTCACCGCCACCTTTAACAGTGACATCAACGTCAAATTTGCCGTTTTGAGTGAGCACGTCGAATGGCTGCAAGATCACCATCTTCGACTGCATGCGCTTCAGGTATTCTTCAGCTTGCAGACCGTTGATTGTGAGAGCGCCTTTTCCAGGCTTCAAGAACACTCGAGCTGTGCTGGTTTTACGTCTTCCAGTTGCGTAGTAAACTTTGTCAGCAGCCATCGTTATTCACCTTTTTTTGTCGTGAGTTTGTAGGCTTGAGCTTTTTGAGTGTGATGAGGGTGCTCAGCGCCAGGATAAGTTTTCAATTTATTGATCAAAGAGTAAGAAAGCTTGTTAGTTGGAAGCATTCCACGAACAGCTTCGTGAATGATGAAAGTTGAATCTTCACCTTTCATTTGAGCAGCTGTCTTTTCCTTCAATGATCCGAAGAAACGAGAGTGGCTGAAGTAACGTTTGTCTTCCCACTTTGTTCCCGTCAACTCCACTTTGTCAGTGTTGATGACGATAACGAAGTCTCCGTTATCCACGTGAGGCGTGAAAGTTGGTTTGTGCTTTCCACGCAGCAAATTTGCGATTTGAGTCGCGATACGGCCAAGTCGTTGCCCTTGAGCATCGACAATCCACCAGTTGCGATCAGCTTCTTCTGGTTTAGCCATCCAAGAATCAGAGTGTTTCATTTTTCTCTCCATTTGCGCTGACTTCTTGAGGTGATAACGGGTGCCTCAAAAAACCGAGCGAAATTGTTGTTAATTCATTGCCTCAGAACTACCCCTGAAAGTTTGAGCAGAACCTTCAAAGTTGGAGTGAACCAAACGGTGATAAGCGTCCGTCAGATCTGCGGAATGAAGAGACTTTTTAGATTTGGCGGCACTGGATGTCAAGCTCTCGAGGGTAATAAACTCGATATAAAAAGAGGCCCTGAGGTGGAGCTGCCGGTCCGGCTTTGGTGCGATCCATCGCTTTTAGGATTTCATCAATCTTTTCAACATGTTGACCTTTCAGACAAAGGTCCAGTTGGGTTCCCACGATATTGCGAACCATTTGCTTGAGAAAGCCACTTCCGGTGATTTCGAACTGGACCAGGTTCTTTTTTCGCACCTGCCAGCTAGCTTTGTAGACTTCCCGTACCGTGTGCAAAACCGGGGTTCCCACGGACTGGAAACTCTTGAAATCCTGCTTTTTCACCAGAAACTCGGCCTGTTGATTCAAATACTCCAAATCCAAAGGATGTCGAATCCAATTGGTGTATCGGGCAAGCAATGCCGTCGGACGCGGTGAATTCCAGATCCAGTAGCGATAAGTTTTGTGAGTGGCCGACAAAGTGGAATGAAATTCCGCCGGCGCCACCCAAGCGTCCTTCACGGCAATTGTCGGTGGCAAGAGCGAACGAACTGCCCAGCACAAATCCTTGGGAAGCTTGCGAGTGGTGGTGAAATTGGCAACTTGCCCGAGCGCATGCACTCCCGCATCTGTACGACCCGAGCCCATCAAATCGATTGGCTCATTGAAGAGTTTCGAAAGAGCTTTCTCCAAAGTCTCTTGGATCGAAGGTTTTTCTGAAGCATGCTTGTGAGCTTTCTGTTTCTGCCAGCCGCAGTAATCAGTGCCGTCGTAAGAAACGAGCAATCTCACATTTTGGGAATTTGAAGTCATGAAAACGTATATACTTAAAAATCGACTTGGATTCCAGCACTGACCGTCTGATTTGTAAAATCAATCTCTTCGGAAAGACCTTGCATGGCTCGAGCTTCCAGAACCAGCCACATATCGGCGATTCCATATTCCTCTGACAAAGTGAAGGCACTGCTCAAATCCATTCGCGACAAGGACACGAGAAAACCTCCGCCCCCTCCAGCCGCCGGCGCTCCAGCAAATTGCGGCGAGGCCCCGTCATTTCGCAACTCCATCAGACCGTAAAAAGTGGCTCCGCCATTGATGAAAGGCACCAACCACTGACGGCGAAAGTACTCGAAGCGGTACTCTAAAAATGCAGAAATCGGAACAATGAACAAACTGTATGACTCTTCCGAACGAGTGCTCGTTCTGTAATCCGTCTGATTGCGGAAATAACCACTGGCCGTCACAGTTGAAAAACCCAAACCGCCCTTCAGTCCCAGAAATCCATACTGGCGAACTGGCTGCCACTCGTACTCAAAATTCACAGCCACCAAATCATCAGTGCCATACATCGTTTCGAAATCCACTCCGGTGCCATCGTCGCCAATTTTTGGCGGAGTCATCAAGCCGATTTTCACGGCACTGGATTTGGATTTTTCTATCGTTTGAGTGCGGTATTGATAGCTTCCATCTTTGTTGATACGAAGCAAACCTTCAGCTGCTTTCGGATGTTCCATGAGAACGGTTCCGCCCTCTTTCGGCCCTGGAGGTTTGCGAAACAAAGATTCTGTTTTTGGAAAGCGGTTCACATTTCGATCCGTGCCAATTTCTTTTTCGTCGGATTGTTTTCGCTTCCAAACTTGCGACTGCTTCTTCTCTTCTTCATCCACTGAATTTTTTGGAGCTGGAGAATCCGCCGGACCTTGAACTGCATTCAACTCGGCTTCAATCGCCATGTCATCTTGAGCGTGCACACTCGAAGACAAGGTCAAAATCATCAGCAAACTGGTCCAGACTCTCAAATTGTTCTCCTGAATCGAGTAGCCACCAGAATAAGCGAACCCAGGGCAACTGAAAACAGTCCGAAGGTCAGGAAAAATCCGAATTTCAAAGTCAATTCAGCAAACAAGATGACGGGCCACAGTGCCACTCGAACAGCGGCTCTTAAGAATTCGTTCTCAGAAATGAACTGAGCTACTGGCGGCGAATTTTGATAGTAAAATTTGACGAATTGTCGACCCCATTGGCTGGGAAGCAGGACCTGATTGCGGAACTTTCGCAACAGCTCCACTTGCGGCTGCATGGGAGAACCGAAAGCCGCTGTTGCAATAAAGCAGCCCTTGTTCTCCAAGAGGCCAATCACTTCCCCCGGCTGAGCATAGTACCGGGTTTTCTCATCATCACCAAGAGCCGTCAGAGCTGCTGGATCGATAAAGCCAGACACCACAGTGGCTTCATCGACAGTGGCAATGTTGAACATATACAGTTCTTCGTTCACCAATCCGTCGATTTTGTTGTCACTCAATGTGGTTTCCACATTTGATTTGTCCTCAACCAACAAATCAGTGTAGTCGCTTGAGCTGTAATCAATATTGCAAAAATCAGGCGCCGGTAAAGCCGGCGAAACAGGTGCCGCAAAAGTCGAATAGTAAACACGCAGTGCGTTCCACTTGATTCCCGATGCTGATGGCCCCGTGCTGCCTCTCCAGATATCAGAAACAAAGACTTTTCCATCACCAGGCAGCACTTTGAAATCGGTAAAAGAATCACCTGAATTCGAAGGCTGCACAGGTGTCGGAACAAGTGAACTTGAATCGTCCGGTTTTGCATAAGTCAGACGGACCGTGAATTTCTGCGAAGTTCCCGTCGCAAAGGAAGTTCCTCCGTCTGTCACTCCCACGGTCAATGTTTCAGCGACACCTTTTGAAGCCTCAACTCCCAAAGTATTGGTGTAAGTGCAATCATCGTTGAAACCGGCTTTGGTGCAAAGGTCTCCCCATCGCAGTTGCACAGTGAACGCTTGATTCGCCTGAATACTTCCCGAATCCGGAGCCGTGACAGGTGTGATTTCCTGGCTCGAATCTTTCCAATAAACTTTCAAGGTTGGCGAAGTGGGGACCGAATCGACTTTCATCACAATGGTGAGAAGCAATTCGCGATGGATGCTTCTCTGAGCGCACTGATAATATTTTGTCGAGCTACCCGAACAGAGATTCAAAGCTGAGCACGAATCGCAAACAGAGGAAGTGGACACAGAAGAAGAGTCACATCCTCCGATGTCACCCGCAAAGCCTGCAAACAGAACAATATTGGAAGTGTCACTGTAATTCACTGCCGAGACGGAATCAGCATTCACGGTGGCGCTAACGGCAGCCGCCCCAAGAGGCAGCAAAAGGCAACTCAGAAGAGTGACAAAAAACTGACGAATCATAACCAACATTGCAGCACGCCTTTTTGGCTCATTCAAGCGCTGATTGAGTTTTGAATTCATTCACAAAGGCAAGTGGCAGGGACTTGAGCATCCCGACATCCGAATCGGCGATCGCCTTTGAAAACTTCGAACTCGACAAGCTCGCCATTTCGATCCGTGTATTCGACTTTCTCATGACTGAAAAAATGCGCGATGGCGGAGCTTTCTTTGAGAAAGACTTCGCCCTCTTTCAACATCTGGCTGATCACTTCATCATTTGGATTGGTTGCCATTTCGGGAGACAACTCCAGAGAAGTGGGCTGCCCTTGCCGATCAACACCATAGTAAGTCAGCTCTTTCCGCATTTGCCCATCATCGGACTCGATGATCTCCAGTCGCAGACGTCGCTCCTTTCCTTCCCGAGTTCGCAAATGCCACTGCATCCAACGATCTTTTTGATGGGAAATCGGGCCAAAATCATTTTCCAGTTTTTGAACCAAGCCGGCGGCCGTAGGCATCACATTCAATTCAGTTTCCGTCGAAGGCAGTTCAAAACAAGTCGACATTTGATTCAAAATATCTCGAAATTGACCCCGTGAATCTGAGGGAGATTCTTCGGTGGGATCGACAAATCTATCTCCAAACTGCTCAATGGCGGAAGGAAGATCACCGGTCACTTGAGAATTGGAGATCAAGGCGTCCATAAATCGACCGTCACTAACCATCACCGAAACCAGCACCACAAAAACCGCGGCAGCGAGAGCCCAAATTGTCCTGTTTTGTTTTCGAATGGCCATGCGTGCCCAGTCTCGCAGGTAAAAAAAAAGCCGTCTATTGGAATAGACGGCTTTCAGCTTCATGAACTAGACCAAAGGCTTAATGTTTTTTGATCAAGCCAATTTCTTCCAATCGCTGCATCAAGAAATCATGCGAAGAAATATCCGGATACTTGGCGCCCGCTCCTCGGCAAGAAGGGATGCACGACAAAATAGCTTCCGGGTTGGGATGCATGAAGAATGGCATGGAATAACGGCTCTTCGAAGTCGACTCGGGAGTGTTGATCACTTGGTGAGTGGTCGACGGAATCACGTCATTGCAAGCCCGAGCCAACATATCTCCGGCATCAACGATCAACTCGCCCGATTTGCTTTCCACATCCAGCCAAGTGCCATCACGATCTTTCAATTGCAATCCACTGGCTGTCGCTGCCGGCAGAATCGTGATCAAATTGATGTCTTCATGTGGAGCCGCTCGCAAGCAACGAGGATCTGTACCTTGTGGGATTGGTGGATAGTGCAAAAGCCGCAAAATGGAATTTCCATCTTCGACCATGTCATCGAAATAAAACTGCGGAACATCCAAAGGGAAAGTCAGAGCCTGCAGCATGGTGCGCCCCGCATCGTTCAAAGAATTGTACAGAGTTGAAAACACTGTTTTGAATTCGGGAACCTCTTCTGGCCAAACATTGTCTGGATAATATTTTTTAAATTTGTGACTGGCGGAAACCTCGCGACCCACATGCCAGAATTCTTTCAAATCCATCACGGGAGAATCTTTCGCATGCTCTTTCCCGAATGGAGTGTAGCCGCGCTGACCGCCGCTGACTTGCCCGTATTTCATTTTTGTTTCAACTGGAAGAGAGAAGAATTTTTCCAAAAGCTGGTAAGCGTGATCAAAGAGATGTTGAGGAATATCGTGATCTTTCAATACGATAAAGCCGTAGTCTTTGATGCCAGTGTAGAGCTGATCAATAAAGTGAATTTGGTCGGACTTTGAGCCCTCGGTGTAACTTCGCAAGCTCAAAGTGGGAACTTTTCGAAGAGTTTCGGAACCTGCTTTGCCTGCACTTTTAGCGTCGTTGACGTTGGATGTGTATTGCATGATTTCCCCCTGGGACTGCTTGCCCGTTTGATTGGCAGAAAAATCGATTTCGCTAACTTGAGCAACTAAAATTTCCAAAAAAGTGAATTTTTTCAGGTATCTATGCAAGCCCTACATGAGGGGCTGCAAAAACCGAATATCACGGATTTCGATGGTATTCGCGCTGGTAAAGGCGAAATGAATATCTCCATCAAACAATCGAACGGCGTGAGTCTGACGATAAGGAGAGTCTTCGCCCTCATATCCTCGATAAACTACGGGACGAGGATCCAAACACAAAGTTTCTTCAATCAACTGCGCCAAACGAGGTTGATGAATTCTTTCAGACCACTTTTCAACCAGGAGACTCTGCTCCGCTGTCCACACCAATTTGATCTCGGATTTGGGAGCCACTTGCGCCCAGCCACCTTTAGCCTCAGGAAGAGCTTCGACTTCAGGAAGGTAGGGCTTGATATCCAAAACCGGAGTTCCATCGACCAGATCCACTCCGGACAAATAGACGCTGTCGCCTTCGACTTTTTCGATTTTGACCAAAGAGAGTCCGATGGGATTGGGGCGATGAGGGCTGCGAGTCGCAAACACTCCCATTTGCTTCCCCCCCAAGCGAGGCGGATGGACTTTGGCGTGATAACGAAGATTGGTGTTTTGATGGAACTGAAAGATGACCCAGAGGTGGCTGTAACCCTCCAGACCCTGAAGGGCTAATTCCGGTTGCCACTCTTTTGCGATTTTCAGCCTTGCCCAGGATGAGGGGGCAAGGCCCGGCTGTCGTGGCGTTCCGAATTTATCGCGATAGCAGGACTCAATATGACCGATGACTTCCATCAGGTACGGCGTACCTACGGACTGCCTGTCGAGTCAAGGGGGCTACTTGAAGTTGCCCGATCTTTCCATCAAAGCCCTGTAATCTTTGACAATGATCTCTTTTCCGTTGAGCTCAAGAATGCCCTCATTCTTGAATTCCGTCAGGTGTCGGCTAAGAGACTCATTGATCGTGCCCGCCAATTGCGCCAGCTCGTTTCGAGTCAGCTTCAAATTGATCAAAGTTCCATTGGAAGTCGGAACTCCGAACTTGTCGGCCAAAAGAATCAGCTGATAGGCAATGCGCTCTTGCACAGAAGCCAGATAGTGCAGCTGATTGATCGTTTCTTTGGCATCCAGGTCTTTGACCATTTGGTTGAAGAGCATTTTATTCACCGAATTCGGTCCAGACATCACAGACTGAACTGCTTCTTTGGAATAAATGTAGAGCTCCGTCGGGCGAAGAGTTTTCGCGAAATCAATGTGGTTCGTCCCTTTGACCAGAGCTTTGTAACCAAACAGGTCACCTGCTCCCACAACCTTCAGAACATATTCCGGCGAACTCATACGACCGCGAGTCAGACTGCGGTTGACAATCACTTTCACCGCTCCAGAGCGGATGAAATACAGTCCGCGTGGAGTGTCTCCGTCTTTGTAGATGTATTCATTTTCTTTCAAAGACAAAACGTCGACTGGATTGTCCCATCGGAGGTTCATCAAATTCTGCTGGGATGCGCTCGGAGTGAGATTTGTCACGGGTTCCGAGTCTTGATTGAATGTCGGCAAGGCCATCATACACCTCCCCAAGGTGGGTTGATTAACTATTGACCAATCTAAATTCACTCAAAATATAAATCTAATCAATTCGATTTTGACTATACGCATATAGGGTGAATTCATTTCAAGGCCCTCAAATGAAAATAGGAAGGGTTTTAAGCCGATTGACTCGACTGAGCTCTTTGCCTAAATTTCTTGAGTTTCAAAAATAAGGACGTTCTCGTGAAATTTTCCAAAAAGTTCGCAGTGTTAGCTCTGTTGTTTATCAGTGGTCAGGCGCAAGCTTTCAAAGTCGGTCTGGTCCTCGACAAGGGCGGCAAGGACGACAAATCCTTCAATTCGGCAGCTTACGAAGGCGCCACTCGAGCTCAAAAAGATTTGGGAATTGAACTCAAATACGTCGAAGCAACAGATTCCAACGCCATTGAAACTCTCCACCGCTCTTTTGCGAAGAAAAATTTTGATCTGATCATTGGCATTGGCTTCGCGCAAACCGATGCCATTCAAAAAATTTCCAGTCAGTTTCCCAACATCAAATTCGCGATTGTCGATGGCGAAGTGAAAACTCCAAATGCAAAAAGTCTTCTGTTTGAAGAGCACGAAGGATCTTACCTGGTCGGCGCTATTGCGGCCTTGAAAGCGAAAAGCAATAAAGTCGGCTTCATCGGTGGCATGGACATTCCCCTGATCCGGCGATTTGAAATGGGCTACAAAGCCGGCGCTCAAAAAATCACTCCGAAAGTCTCTGTCACTTCGAATTTCATTGGAGTCACAGGCGAAGCTTGGAACAATCCGGCCAAAGCCAAAGAACTGGCTCTGTCTCAGTACAATTCCGGAGTGGAAGTGATTTTTGTCGCAGCAGGAGCTTCGGGCTCAGGTGTTTTTGATGCCGCCGAAGAGAAAAAGAAATTCGCCATCGGAGTGGACTCCAATCAAAACTGGCTGAAGCCCGGCTTCATTCTCACCAGCATGCTCAAGCGAGTCGATGTGGCCGTCTATGACACCATCAAAGAAGCCAAAGAAGGAAAATTTCAAGGCGGTCCTGTGCGCTTCGGTCTGAAGAACAAGGGCATTGATTATTCATTCGATCAGTACAATGAAAAAGTCCTCACCGCGGACATTCGTAAAAAAGCAGACTCTTTGAAAGCTGAAATCATACAAGGCCAAATTCAAGTTCCCGATTATTACAAGAAGGCCAAATAAGAATGGCGGCTTTGCTTGAATTCCAAAATGTCAGCAAAGCCTTTGGACCCGTCCTCGCCAATAAGGACGTTTCTTTTTCCGTGGAGCCCGGCTCTATTCACGCTCTCGTCGGGGAAAATGGCGCGGGCAAATCGACCATCGTCAAAATTCTATTTGGAATGTATCGCAAGGATTCAGGCGAGATTCTGTTTCGAGGCCAACCGGTCGACTTTTCTTCACCTTTGATTGCGAAGAAAAAAGGGCTGGGAATGGTTCATCAGCATTTCATGCTGGCAGGTCCCCTTTCAGCTTTGGATCATATTTTTTTGGACGAGCCTGCGCACAATCATTTCTTGTCCCTGCTCAAACCTCTGGCGAAAAAAAACAAACGAGCCGAGTTGGAAAAGCTGAGCTCACAATATCAAATGCCGGTCCCTTGGGATGAGTGCATTGAAGAACTCAGCGTGGGCATCCAACAAAGAATTGAAATCTTGAAATTGCTCCACAACAAAGCGGATGTCCTGATTCTCGACGAGCCGACGGCCGTTCTCACCCCACAAGAAGTTCAAGCCCTTTTCACTCAGCTGCGAGAGCTGCGAAAAGCCGGCAAAACAATTCTGCTGATCACTCATAAGCTCAAAGAAGTGATGAGCTTAGCAGACTCGGTGACCGTTTTCCGGCAGGGACAAGTGGTCGTCACCAAGCCAGTATCACAAACTTCACCTGTCGAGTTGTCTGAATTGATGGTGGGGCGAAAACTGAAAGAGTTTGCAGCTCCCTCGAAATCTCCTTCGAAGCAAGTGGCACTCGAATTGAAAAACCTCTCCGACAAGAAAAAAGGGTTGAAAGAGCTCGACCTCAAAGTTCATCAGGGAGAAATCGTGGGCATTGCTGGTGTCGAAGGGAATGGCCAGAGCGAGTTGATTGATATTTTGCTCCATCCACGAAAACACAAAGAGATTCAGGGAGACATTCAATGGATGGGAGCTTCCCTGAAAATGGAATCCGCAGGATCCCTGAAGAAAAAAGGGTTTTCTTATTTCCCTCAGGATCGACTGCACCAAGGGGTCCTGACTTCAGCCACTGCCACGGAAAATTTTATTCTGGGCCAGCAATACGATACTCATTTCCAGAGACATCATTGGATGAAATGGGAAAGTGCACGCGCCATCACCGAAGCTCAAATGAAAGACTTTGATGTTCGTCCCGCCAATCCGGATCTCAGATTTCAAAATTTTTCGGGTGGCAATCAACAAAAGCTCGTGGTGGCTCGAGAACTTTACCGACGACCCTCTTTTCTCTTAGCGGCTCAGCCCACGCGCGGTGTGGACATTGGCGCGATTGAAAGAATTCACTCGGAAATGATCAAATTGCGCGATCAGCAAGCGTGCATTCTTTTGATTTCTTCTGATTTGGATGAGCTGATGAAATTGTCCGACCGAATCGTCGTTATTTTTCAAGGCCGCTTTCTGGGCGAGTTGAAAAGAGAGAATTTTGATGAAATGCGATTGGGACGAATGATGACGGGGGTTTCAGAATGAAAGCTATTCTGGGACTTTTGATTGGCTTGATTCTTTCACTTTCTTTGGTAGCCTTTGCCGGCGAAAATCCGTGGACAGTTTTTTTGATCCTCGCAAAAAGTGCTTTTGGATCTCCCTATGATTTGGGACTGGCTTTGTTTTATACCACTTCTTTGATTTTCACTGGTCTCTCGGTGAGCTTGGCGTTTCATGCCGGCTTGTTCAATATTGGAGCCGAAGGTCAATTGACCGTCGCCACTTTGGCGGCCGCTGCCTTTGGAGTCAGTTTTCCTCATCTCCCTCCGGTTTTGGCTCCCGTTCTGATAGCGGCAGTTGGAATTTCAGCTGGTGCTGCCTGGGGAATGATTGCAGGCTGGCTTCGAGCCTATCGCGGCAGTCACGAAGTCATTGTCACCATGATGCTCAACTTTGTCGCTGCCGCCATTGCGAGTTACGTGACTTTGCACCTGATCAAAAATCCCGAGTCGCAAAATCCAGAAAGCCAACCGATTCCTGAAGATTTTATGTTTCGCAATTTCGACTTTGTTCAAAAAACTTTGACCGACTCTCCTGCGAACTTTTCTTTGGTAATTGCCTTGATTGTGGCCATTACCTGCTATTTCTTTTTGTACCGCACAGTTTGGGGATTTGAATTGCGCGCTTCTGGCGAAAATGAAACCGCTTCGGAAATTGCGGGAATCCGACCACAAAAAATGAAAATTCTCGCCATGGTTTTGGCCGGTGCCTTGGCCGGCGGAGTTGCGTTGAATGAAGTCCTGGGATCGGCCGGCCGCTTCAAAATCGGCTTTTCACCTGACTATGGCTTTGTGGGAATCGCCGTGGCTTTGCTCGCCCGCAATCATCCATTGGGAATTTTAGCTTCGGCCTTTTTGTTTGGAGTCTTGCAAAAAGGCGCGACGGACTTGGATATTGAAACTGAATTTATCACTCGTGATTTCGCCCGAGTGATTCAGGCCATTTTGATTTTCTCCGTGGCTTCCGTTTACTTTTTGAAAGGCAACCCCTTCAAAAAAAGAGGCGCCAAATGAGCTTGCTGGAATTTTTCACTTCTTTTTTGTCGGTCGCATTTCTGTTCAGTGTTCTTCGCGGCGCCACTCCCCTGATTTTTGCTTCGATGGGCGGCCTGCTGAGTGAAAGATCCGGAGTTATTCAAATTGCTCTGGAAGGCATGATGCTCATGGGAGCTTTGTTTGCGGCTGTCGCGGCCCTTTCCACCAACTCTCCTTGGCTTGGATTTTTTTGTGGCGCTCTGGCTGGCCTGCTATCGGCTCTTATTTTTGGAATTTTTGCTCTCGTTTTTAAGACCGATCAAATTATCGTGGGCACTGGATTGAACATCTTGGCAGTGGGCATCGCTCCTTTTGTGACGAAACTTCTTTATGATTCAACTGGCTCAACACCGAACCTTCCGGTGGACTCCCGTTTTTCTTTGGCGCCAGTTTTCATTGCTATTTTGCTCGTGATCTTGATTTCTTATCTTTACTCGAAAACCAAAGCGGGATTGCTGATGCGGTTTGCAGGCGAAGAGCCCTCGGCCGTCGAAGCTGCGGGCTATTCGGTCGATCGAGTGCGCTGGAGTTTTCTATTGGCTTCTGGCTTTGTCACAGGAATGGGCGGAGCAAGCTTGTCTCTTTTTCTGGCCTCTGCTTATTCGCCAAATATGACAGCGGGTCGTGGCTTTATGGCACTGGCCGCTTTGATTTTCGGGAAATGGAAACCCCTGCCGGCATTCGGGGCCTGTTTGTTTTTTGCGTTCATTGATGCCATTCAAATTCGTCTGCAGGGAGTGGACATCGGAATCCCAGTTCAATGGATTCAAATGCTCCCCTATCTTGTGACGATCATTGCTCTGGCCGGATTTTTTGGACAAAGCCGTGCGCCGAAAGCGCTGGGCCGACATTTGAATCACTCTTAAGAGGTGCTGAGATGAAATATTTTTTTCTTTTTCTAACTGCATTGATTTCAACTTCGGCTGGAGCCTGGGGTGGCCGTGGCCATCACACAATTTGCGAAGCCGCTGTGTATTTGCTGAAAGAGAAATCCTTGAAAGAGTCGCTTCAACAGAAGCCCTTTATGATGGGGCATTTATGCAACATTCCGGATTTTTATTGGAAAAGTTTGGGGTCTGAAGTCAACAAACAAGGAAATGCCACTCACTTTATCGATGCCGAAGTGATTGGTCTGGCAGTGAAAGATATCCCGCTCGATTACTCGGAAATTGTGAAAAAGTACACGGGACAGAAAAATGCATTCAAGCCCGGGACAATCTTCTCCGTTCCTCTCGAATTTGGATCAAACTGGTGGAGAGCGGATCAGTTTTTCCGACGAGCCACTTCCTTGCAAAAAGAGTGGAGTTCGCAAGCCCTACCGACCAACCCCAAAGAGGAACAAGACGAAAATTTCCCTTACAACAAAAGCGCTTATGCTTTTTACGTTAACCTCGGATTGATGGGTCACTTTGTTGGCGACAATGGGCAGCCTTTGCATGTCACTGCCGACTACGATGGATACAAAGCGGGTCACGGTGGAATCCACGCTTACTATGAAGACTCCGTGGTCGGAATGCTTCCCTACAATTTGACGACTCGAGTGACCGAGGAGGGAATGCGATTGCAAAACCAAAAAGCCGTGAGCTTTTTGAAAGCGAAAACAGTATTGGAAAAAATGAGGGCTCTTGGTGAACTGTCTCATCAGGACCTCCAAGCTATTTACAAATTGGATCCGGTCCTCAAAGCCTCTACGGACAAGTCGGAAAAGGGAATGTCTCTACGAACAGCTGCTGAGCGAAAGCCAGCCGAAATGGTTGCAGCCAAGTACGAAAAATTAATTGTCTCGCAAATGGCTCGATCTGCCACTCTTCTGGCGCAACTTTGGGATGAGGCTTATGTGCAAGTCGGAAGACCCAAATTGGGAGCTTACAAAAGCTATCGCTTTCCCTTCACTCCCGAATTTGTTCCGCCGGACTATTTTGATTTGAAAGAGTTGGAGACAAAAAAGTAGTCTCTCACCGGCAGTCCTCTTGATCGCGATGAACAAAGCAGAATGTCTGTCTCTCGCCCGAAGCTCCTGGGAGACCAGTGCTCCCCGAGGGGAGCTGCACATCCATCAGACGCCCGCCCTTGCCTCCAGGTCCGCCTTTTCCTCCTGAACCGCCCTCAATCAGGATGGAAACTTGAAGCTCGTGATAAAAGTCGATGATTTTCAAGCGCCCATTTCCCGAAGCCCCTCCGGGAAATCCATTGCCCCCGCTCAGGCCACGACCCATCGGATTTTCGCGACCCGGAATTCCATCAGCACCACCTTGACCTCTTTGCCCCACATACAGCTTTCCAGATCCCGTGCGAATCACAATGGAGAGGGTTCCACCGGCCAATCCATTTTGGTTTGGTGAATGAGCTTCGGGTGCGAAGGTTCGAATAGTCCCGCCATCTGAAATAATCTGATCGGCGCGAATTTCCAAAGAGTGTTCTTGAGTGGTGATCACTCCTCGAGGCCCTAAGAAAATTCGTCTGTAGGAATCCCAACTTTCATCGTTCTGAAGTTTGTATTCGCTTTGAATATGCAAATCGCGAGGAATGACAATTTCTTCTCGCGAACGACTTTGATCTTTGCCAATCCACTCATAAATGAGCACTTTTCCCGGTGACACATTTCGATCGATGAAATGACCACTTTCACTTTTTTCCTGAATCTCAATCACTGAAGTGATCAGCCCTTTTTCCCAGCGGCGAACAGACAATATTTCGATTTCCGGCTCAATTTCCACAGAGTAAGAATTGGGCGTTTCACCTTCGATCAATTTCAAGGGACCTGTGGGAAGAACTTGCGCCATCACTGATTTTTGTGGGGATTTTGCTTGTGCTTCCTCTTCAGGAATATCTGAAATTTTCACACAGGCTGCGAGAAACAGAAGACAAACGACATTGAGAAACTTGCTCATGATACCTCCAAGATGGCGGGAGGCTTTGCAGTTTTCGAGACCGACCCTGGGATGAGCAAATGTCTGTTCAGATCCGCTTTCCGTCGACATCCGGCCTTCGGAATAAAAAAGGCCCCGCTTTTTTTGAGCGGGGCCTTTCGAGAGCTTCAAACTGAAACTGTCAGAATTAGAACAAGTAAGTCAAAGAAGCGTTGCTCAACAAAGCCGTGCCATTGATGGCGCCTGAGTTCTGCCCAGCAATCGTTGCATCCATTTGCAACTTGTTGAATTTGAAACCGGCACCAGCTGCAACAGTTGTGTTGTTGGCAATGGTGTCCGTTCCAGCATCTGTCTTCGTTCCACCCAACAGAACATTTTGCTTGAGGGAAGCACGGAGAACCATCCAAGAAGTCGCATCTGCCTCGATCCCCGCATAAACAGGAAGAGCAGTGATATCTGTCTTGGTGCCAGCTTGATTGTCTTTCTGAGTGGTCATGACATAGTCCACGCCATAGAAGAAGTCAGAGCCTTCAACTTTGTGGGAGTTCGAAACTCCAACGGACATTGTTGTTAAGTCGTCATCACCTGTTGCAGTTCCGTTGGTTTCCTCTTTGCCACCATTCATGGCATAAGAGGCTCGGTAAGAGAGAGTCTCCATCGAGTAAATTCCAGCTAATGACATTGCGGTCTTGCCTTTGAAATCCACGCCAGTTGCATCATTTTTGTAGGTGTTGGCCAAACCAATGATAGCGCCAGCTTCCCAGTTCTGCCCGGTCGCACCGACTTTGAGTCCTGTTGCTGTTTGCTTTTCCTGTGTCGTTTTCTTGTCAGTGGAAGAGTGAGTCAAACCCACACCCCAGTTCAAATCACCTGAGCGGCGACCATAGAAAAGATCCACTGGATTTTCATTGGTCAGGTAAGCACCATCACGAACTTCCGTCACCCACACATCATGATTGCCGAGGTAAAATCCGTATTTGGCATCACCGGCACCACGAGCAAAACCACCTTCAGGATTGACAGCTGGAGTGGCTGTGACTGTCGACCATGCTGGATTGCTTTCACCCATTTCAAATGTCAGCCAGTCTCCATGACTGAGCAACTTTCCTGGATTGTCCAAAATATCTTGAATGTCTTCAATATGAGGAGCTCCTGCAATTGCGGCAACACGGGCTTTTGAAGCCATTGCTGGCGAAACAGCGAGAAGTAAAGATGCGATCATTAATGTCTTTTTCATGTTGTAAATCCTTTCGTTCCGTCAGCGTCAATTAGAAAGTGTAAGTCAAAGAAGCGTTGGTCAGGAAATTGGTGGTGTTCACGTTCCCAGAGTTCGAAGCTTCCCAAGAACCGTCTACAATCCACTTATTCATTTTGAAACCAAGACCGGCAGCAACAGTTGTGTTGTTGCCAATGGTGTTGGCGTCATTTGGATCTGTTTTTGTAGAACCGATCAAAACGTTCTGAGTCACAGAAGCACGACCAGTCAACCAAGTGTTCAAGTCGTATTCAAGACCCAACAGGAATGGCATTTGAGTGGATGTTGTCTTGGTGTTGTTGGCAGCTGTCGCAGCTCCATCAACTTTGGCTTCGCTGGTTTGATATGCGACTCCGTAGAACCATTGGCCACCTTCCATTTTATTGTGATCAATAACCCCCAGAGACATTGTGTTTCCGGAAAGAGTGGCATCATTGAAACCAGTGTAAGCTGGGTTCACAGCGTTCTCGAATTTCGCAGATTCTTGACCGTAAGTTGCATACAAATAAATGTTCTCCATTTTGTAAGCGCCTTTCAGCCCCAGAGCCATCAGACCAGTCATCGTGGCATCCGCATCATCGTCACCGGCAGCGCCAGTCGCGAAACCCAATCCAGTTGCTTTCGCGCCCAAGCCAACAGAAGCAGATGCTTCCCAAACATCAGTCACTGCACCGAAGCGTACACCCATGGCGTTTTGTTTTGCCGGAGGAGTTGTGGCCTTCTTGTCAGAACTTGAGTAAGTGAATCCAGCACCCCAATTGATTTCACCCTTCTTGGCGTATTGAGCTTCCAGCGAATTTTCAATTCCCAAAAAACCAAAATTGGAGCGAAGGGCAGTTGTGCCTTCAGATTTGCGGCCCAAATACATCATATATTTGGCATCACCAGAAGAGCGAGCAAATCCGCCCTCGGCACCAGCCGTTGTCGCGCTGGTTGTCGCGGGACCCATTTCAAAAGTCGCATAGTCCGACATCAAATTGTTGTAGGCTGGGTTTTCGAACACTTTTTGGATATCCACCAAGTGTTCGGCATTGCCGAGAGAAGAAACGCGGGCTTTCGAAGCCAGGGCAGGAGTTGAAAGAGCCGCAACAGCTGCGATCAAGATTAGCTTTTTCATTTGTTGTCCTTTCGTTTGAATCAACAATGTTGTTTACCTCAACAGCTCAAATCGTAATGAGGGCGTAAATTCTCCGCAATAGCTTTTTCGGTCACAGAAAGTGCAGGTACTTGGAATTGCGAACATTTCTGGAAAAAAAGTGTGGCAATTTGTGCTCTGCTCACAATTTTGCGCAGACAAAAAGACACAAACTTCAAAAAATATTGACCCATGAAAATGAGGAAGCCGAAGTCATCGAAACCAAATCTGTCGCTAGTTTCAAGCATTTACTCTATTTTACTCTTTCATCGAAATGCTGAATGTGGAGGCAAAACAACAGGATGTTTGGAAGTCGACCAAAGTCCGCTCAGGACAAAAAATCTGGACTCGCTGATCGCCTAGGAGGCGGTGCATTAATCTGATTTTGCAAAGCCTTAAGCCATCAACAACACTTTATTTTTCAATTCTTCCCGACCTTGGTCCGGGGAGCGCTTCTTCTGCACTCCATTATTCATCCCAGACATAATCCCATCGTTGTCATTTTGATTTCATCGAGATGATAATTTGAATCAATGAAAAAGAAATTCCTTCAAGGAATGATCAAACGCCATCCCGACGGATTCGGTTTTTTTATTCCTGACCAAGCAGACCATCCCGATGTTTATGTTCCCCGCCATTCGATGAAAGGCGCCATGACCAATGATCGAGTCATGATCGATGTCTTTCCCGAAAAAGGATCGCAAAGATTCCGCGGTGAAATTGTCAAAATTGTCAGCCGTGGAACCAAATCCATTGTCGGCACTTTCTTCCAAATGAATTCAACCACTGGATTGGTTCGCGATGAAGGCAAAGGCTGGGGTGAAGATCTCAAAGTCGCCCTCAAAGATTCCATGAACGCAGGCGAAGGCGAATTGGTTTCGATCGAAATCACAAGCTACCCTGGAGAAGGCGAAGGTTTCCGCGGCAAAGTCACACAAGTGATCGGACATGCCATGGATCCCCTGACCGATGTGACGAGAGTTCTTCTGCAAGCCAACATTCCTCACGAATTTCCAACGGCAGTAGAGAAAGAGTCTCAGGACTTCACTTCAGTGGTGGCAGATGCGGACATGAAAGGCCGTCGTGATTTGCGCCAAATGAAATTCATCACGATCGACGGTGCCACAGCCAAAGATTTCGATGATGCTATTTTGGTCGAAACCAATGATCAAGGATTTAAGCTGTTTGTGGCCATTGCGGATGTCAGTCACTATGTTCGCCCTGGCACGGCGATTGACAAAGAAGCTTATGTCCGGGGAACCAGCGTTTATTTCCCCAATTTTGTTGTTCCCATGCTCCCGGAAGTGTTGAGCAATGGCCTGTGCTCTCTCAATCCCCACGTCGCTCGCCTGTCCGTCGTGGCTGAAATTCAAATGGACTTTACGGGCCAGGTGCTGAAAAGCGAATTTTATGAAGCCGTGATCGAGAGCAAAGCCCGAGTCACTTATGGGGAAGCTCAAGAAGTCATTGATGGCAGTGACATTGAAAAGCTGCTGCATGTGAAACCGGAAATTCTGCTGGCAGCAGACCTCGCCAAAGTTCTCATGGCCAAGAGAACTCGAGATGGTTCTTTGGATTTGGAAATTCCTGAAACTG
>JACCDW010366617.1_pt1 | contig 34850 bp, 37 predicted proteins | sample 7449781 | NCBI WGS metagenome assembly JACCDW01 (sample SAMN15323449, study PRJNA562643) | freshwater metagenome | isolation source: river surface water | place: USA:Blue River Watershed | collected 2017-08-18
CTAGTCGTCAGTCCGGAGGGAAATAGTCCGGAGTCCGAAGGGGGGGGGCAGTGGTCAGTTGTCAGTGGTCAGTTGTTAGTCCGGAGGGAAATAGTCCGGAGTCCGAAGGGGGGGCAGTGGTCAGTGGTCAGTTGTTAGTCCGGAGGGAAATAGTCCGAAGTCCGAAGGAGGGGGGCAGTGGTCAGTTGTCAGTCCGAAGGGAAGGCTTAAAGAATTGCACCTCCGGACTTCTTACCTCTTCCCTCTTAAATCTTACCTCTTACCTCTTACCTCTACTCTAAGTTCTTCTGCGCATATGCAGAATGGCAATGATCAAAATAGCTTGTTTGGCTTCATCAACTTGATAATGAATCATGAAGGGGAATCGAGGGATTATACAACAACGGATACTGTGGGAATAGCGGACATAGGTCAAGTGAGGAAATTGACTTATGAGCTCCAATGATAGAGAAATCTGATTCAAAAAATAGGTACCTAAAAGTGATACTTGATTATTATACCAAGTTATGCTTTCACTCATTTCAACATAAACGTGTGAATTCGTGACGATTTTATAAATTGTCATGTTGGCTTTTGAGTTTTTGAATAACTTCTTCCCAAGGGATGTCAGGATTGTTTAATTCGTTTCGGACGCGGAGACGTTCGGCGACAAGGGTTTTATGCCAGCGAGGAATAGGCGAAAGTTGTGGATCTTCTAAAATCGAGGCCTCAAAGTTTGGGTCGCTGATCGGGTAGTTTTGTGGCTTTTGCATGAGCTGTCTATTTGAAAACAAACTTAGGTGCAAAAACAAAGAAGTCTAATTCGGAAAAAGAATTAAAAACTGATAAAATAGTCAGGCGCTAGTTCGGAGGGAAAAAGTCCGGAGTCCGAATGGTGTTCAGTTGCATGTGGTCAGTGGTCAGTCCGGAGGGGATTAGTCCGGAGTCCGAAGGGTGGTCAGTTACTAGTCGTTAGTCAACAAGTACGATGCTAAGGCTTAAACAATTATACCTCCGGACTTTTAGACTCCGGACTTCATACCTCTTCACTCTTAGTTCTTCACTCTTATCTCCCTATGGTGCTATCCGATACCGCTCCCAGCTCTGCCCCGTTTTCTCATACACAATCCGATCGTGTAATCGCGACGGCCGCCCCTGCCAGAATTCGAAATAATCCGGAATTAATTCATATCCTCCCCAATGCGCAGGTTTTGGGATTTCTTTGCCCTCGTATTCTTTGGCTAGTTCCGCATAGCGTTGCTCCAAATATTCACGTGATTCTACCCGGGAACTTTGGTCAGAAACCCATGCGCCTAACTGCGATTCGCGCGGACGTTGGTGGAAATATTCCGTGGAAAGGACTTCCGACATCTTATGTACACGGCCTTCGATGCGTACTTGACGCTCTAATTCGCCCCAAAAGAATGTAAGGGACGCCTGCGCATGATGCGCTAATTCTGCCCCTTTACGGGAATGGTAATTCGTGAAAAAGGAGAAAGCCTCATCGACATGTTTTAATAAGACGATACGCCCTGCCGGTTTATTATCGTGCCCAACGGTGCTCAAAAACATGGCATTCGGCTCAGGAACTTTGGCATTTGATGCTTCCTGAAACCAAATTTTAAATTGTTGGATTGGGTCCTTGTCAACCGTAGTTTCTAAAAGTTCACCTTTTTGATAATTCTCACGAAGGGCGGCTAAATTCATAATTCAGAATTTTTATTTCTTATCTTTGAGCGGGCTTTCTGCTCGTTCAAATTTAGTCAATTTCTATGAAAAAATTATTCCTTTTTGATGCCATGGCGCTGATTTATCGGGCCCATTTTGCGTTCGCTAAAACACCCCGGATTTCATCAAAAGGCTTAAATACGAGTGCCGTTTTTGGTTTTACAAATACCATTTTGGAAGTCATTCAAAAGGAAAAGCCTGATTACTTGGGAGTTGCATTTGATACCTCGGCACCTACATTCCGTCACGTCGAATATACGCCCTACAAAGCTCAGCGGCAGGAACAACCGGAAGATATCACGGTTGCCATTCCCTATGTGAAGAAATTAGTGGAGGCGATGGATATTCCTATTTTGATTTTGGATGGCTACGAAGCCGATGACATCATTGGGACAATTGCCAAAAAAGCCGTGCGTGCCAATCCGGATATTGAGGTGTATATGATGACGCCCGACAAGGATTATGGACAATTAGTAGAGGAGCGAATCAAAATGTACAAACCTGCATTTATGGGCAAGGGCGTAGAGATTTTAGGTCCCAAAGAGGTTTGTGCTAAATGGAACATCCAACATGTAGACCAGGTCATTGATATGTTGGGGCTCATGGGGGATGCCGTAGACAATATTCCAGGCGTTCCCGGAGTTGGAGAAAAAACAGCCCAAAAATTGATTGAAGAATTTGGTTCCATGGAGAACCTTTTCAAGAATACGGATAAATTGAAGGGTAAGCTGCGCGAAAACTTGGAAAATTTCCAAGAGCAAGGCATGCTTTCGCGTCATTTGGCAACCATCTTGTGTGAAGTGCCCATTGAATACGAAGAAGATAAATTAGTTATTACGGCACCCAAGAAGGATTTGTTGGAACCATTATTGGACGAATTAGAATTCAGAACCTTACGTCGGAGAATCTTGGGTGAAGACCCTGAGCCTGCTGCTCCGAAAGCCAAAGCAAGCCCTAAAGTGGCAGCAAATCAAATGGATATATTTGGTTCGCCGGTAGCTGCTCCGGCTGATTTCATGATGGCTGAGGAGGAAGAAGAAAAGGTGTCGCATTTTAGTAATTTGGCAAATACAGCCCACCAATACCATTTGGTGCAAGGGGAAACAGCAATCAAATCTTTGATTGGATTTTTGGCTAGGCAAAATGCCTTCTGTTTTGATACGGAAACCACAAGTCTAACGGCGGTAGAGGCAGAGCTCGTTGGGATGTCATTTGCCTACCGGAAAGGAGAGGCCTTTTATGTACCATTCCCTGAAAATCAGTTGGAGGCGCAAACACAAGTGGATTTATTCAAGGATTTGTTTGCGAATGAGGCCATTCAAAAAGTTGCACAAAATATCAAATACGATATGAGTGTGTTGGCCAATTATGGTGTAGAAATCAAAGGTGCTACCTACGATACGATGCTGGCACATTACCTCATCGAACCGGAAAAGCGCCACAACATGGACGCTTTGTCCATGGCCTATTTGAGCTATGAACCTTTATCGATTGAGACCTTGATTGGTAAAAAAGGGGCCAAACAAGGTAATATGCGTGATGTGGCATTGGAGGATATCAAAGAATATGCGGCGGAAGATGCAGATATTACCTTACAATTAAAGCCTTTCTTGGATGAGCAATTAAGCAGGAATCCCAAAGCGATTGAATTATTGAACGAGGTCGAATTGCCTTTGGCACGCGTCTTATCGAAGATTGAATGTGAGGGGGTTAATTTAGATGTGGCCTTTTTACAAGAGATGTCGAAGACTTTGGAAACGGATTCGCGCGAGGTCCAACAAAAGATTTTTGAGGTTGCTGGGCAAGAATTTAATGTCGCATCTCCCAAGCAATTGGGTGAGATTTTGTTTGAGAAATTGAAATTAGATCCCAAAGCAAAGAAAACGAAAACGGGCCAATACCAGACAGGGGAGGAGATTTTATCCAAATTGGAAGCCGAGCATGAAATTGCGCGTTTGATTTTGGACTTTAGAGAATTACAGAAATTGAAGTCGACCTATGTCGATGCCTTACCTCAATTGATTTCGCCGAAAACAGGTCGTATCCATACATCCTTCATGCAGGCGGTAACGGCAACGGGACGTTTGTCCTCGAAGGATCCCAACTTGCAAAATATCCCAATTCGTACACCACGTGGTCGGGAGATACGTAAGGCGTTCATTCCTCGCAATGCTGATTTTCAGATTTTATCGGCTGATTATTCGCAAATCGAGTTACGGATTATGGCAGCTTTTGCCAAGGATGAGGCCATGTTGAATGCCTTTAACCAGGGAATTGACGTGCACAAAGCAACGGCAGCCAAAGTATTTAAAGTAAGCCTTGATGAAGTGACATCTGAATTACGCCGGAGAGCTAAAGCGGTCAATTTTGGTATTATTTATGGGCAATCTGCTTTTGGTTTAGCGGGATCTTTAGGGATTTCTCGGACTGAAGCGAAGGAAATTATTGACCAATATTTTGTGGAGTTTCCGGGTGTCAAAGCCTTTATGGACACGACAATTACGCAAGCTCGTGAGTTGGGTTATGTGGAAACAGTCTTAGGTCGCCGGCGGTATTTGCGTGATATTTTGTCCTCCAATATGAATGAGCGGAGTTTTGCAGAACGAAATGCGATCAATGCACCGATCCAAGGTTCTGCGGCTGATATGATTAAAGTAGCCATGATTCAGATTCAGGCGTTTATTGAACGGGAAAACTTGAAATCTCGCATGATATTGACCGTGCATGATGAATTGGTTTTTGATGCGCATGTTTCAGAAATTGATTACCTTCGTACGCACATTGATGAAATTATGTGTCAGGCCTTGGATTTAGGCGTGAAGATTGAGACGGGTATTGGTGTTGGTATGAACTGGTTGGAAGCCCATTAATGGATTTGTTTTGAAGATATCGGTTGCACTTTGTACCTTGAATGGAGAGAAATTTCTCCGGACGCAGTTGAGTAGTTTGGTTGATCAGACCTTACCGCCCGATGAGGTAATTGTGTGTGATGAGGGTTCTTCAGACCGTACCATGTTGATTCTAGAGCAATTCAAGGATCGCTTGCCTTTGCAGATTCATCAAAATCCGACTCGATTAGGAACCTATCAAAATTTCCAAAAAGCACTTACACTTTGTACAGGAGACTATATTTTCCCAGCAGATCAAGATGATTTTTGGGATCCCCAAAAAATCGAACGTATTTCAACTTATTTTAATCACCATGAGGATGCTGAAGTCGTTTTTACAGATGCTGTTTTGGTGGATGAATTTGGCCAAATTTCAGGAAAGCGTTTGTGGTCGACTTTTCGTTTTCGGGAGGAGCAACAACGGGATTGGAAAATGGGTAAATCAGTGGATATTTTATTGGATGGTAACCGTGTAACGGGCTGTACCATGGGTGTCCGTAAGCGTTTTTTAGATCGAGTTACCCCTTTCCCGACCAATCTCCCTAGTTATTTCTTACATGATGCTTGGATTGGTTTGGCGGCAGCTTTGGAAAATAAGATTGATTTTATTCCAGCTACTTATGTCCAATACCGTTTGCATTCTGAGCAACAAGTAGGTGTTAAAGGAAACCAAGGAACTCCACCATCCTTGTGGGAGCGTATTCAGCGTCCGCATGAAGATAAAGTAGGACCCTACCGAAAGAAGTTGGAGTTTTTAGTGGAGCTTCGTAAGGCTGTTTCGGCAAAATTTCCGAATCAACGATTTGAGCCTTTGGACACGCGCATTGATTATTGGGATCGTCGGGCTAATTTACCGGAAGCTCGTTGGAAGCGTTTGAAAAAGACTATTCAGAATTTGATTTTAGGGAATTATCACCGCTACAAGGATATAGATGCCCCAGCTGAGACCCCTTATTTGATGTTCTTGGGTGATTTGATCGAGTAAAACATTTGCTCACATTTTTCGTTTAATCGGAAACGAAATATTATGAAATCATTTTATTATTTCTTGTTTGTCTGGGCATTTGCCTTTCAGGCATGTAGTCAAGCACCTAAATCAACTATAGCTATGGATCAATTACCTACTTCGGAAGCAGAATGGAAGGCTAAATTAACTGAGGAAGAATTTTATATTTTACGTCAAAAAGGAACGGAGCGTCCCTATACAGGTAAGTTTTTGATGCATGTTGAAAGGGGTTACTATACTTGTAAAGGATGTGGAACCCGTTTGTTTAAATCGGATGCCAAATTTGATTCACATTGCGGTTGGCCTTCATTCGATAAGGAAATCAAAGCGGGTGTCATTAAAGAAACCCCCGATTTGACATTAGGGATGCGCCGGATTGAAATCACTTGTGCTAAATGCGGGGGACATTTAGGGCATGTATTTGATGACGGACCTACGGAAACAGGCTTACGCTATTGCGTGAATTCGGTGTCTTTAGGTTTTGAAAAAGATAAATAATTGGGAGTAGAAGCGAGGTGTCGCGTCTCAATAAATTGGGTAGTAAATTATGTCTCACACGCTGATTACGTATTTTAAGCAAATTTCTCAATTATCAGAATCATCTGAAGAGGCTTTACATGCACTCATTTACACACAATCCATTCCTAAAAATCAGGATTTACAGCATATAGGTCAAACCTGTAAAACGCTTTATTTCTTGAAAACGGGTATAGCTCGGATCTACTATTTCCATGATGGTAATGATGTTACAGAAGGATTTTATGAGCCATTTTGCTTAATTGCACGTGCTGAGAGCCTTTTTGCTGGAGCTCCGAGTAAAAAAGCTATTCAAGTTTTAGAGGATGCTGAAGTGTGGTCAATTTCGACACAAGAACTCATTGCGCTTTACGATGATCATCGAGATATAGAACGTTTGTTTACGCGTTTGTTTGAGCGTGCTTATGTTCAAACCATTCAGCGCATAGAGAATTTACAATTTCATACGGCAGAGGAACGCTATCGCCTGTTAGCACATGAACAACCTGAGGTATTGCGTCGTGTTCCTTTGAAATATATTGCCTCTTTTCTTGGCATTACACAGGTGAGTTTAAGCCGAATTCGGGCCAAGAAGAACTAATTTAACATATGATAACTAGTTAAGGGTAAGGAATATTCAAATTGCATGAGTATTTACCTTTCCATGAAAAATCTACTCGGCTTACGTCAAAATTGGCAACAATTCAGTTTGTTGGTTCTTATTAATTCGCTCGTTGGTGGGATGATTGGTTTAGAACGGTCCATTTTTCCTCGATTAGCGGATGAGGTTTTTGCCATCCAATCGGAGCAAGCTATATTTTCTTTTATCATCGTTTTTGGGGTCACCAAAGCCTTATTTAATTATTTAGCTGGACATTTTGCTAATCAATTAGGTCGTAAAAATGTATTGATATTGGGTTGGTTTTTCGCCATTCCGATTCCTTTTATTTTTATATGGGCTCCCTCATGGGGCTGGATAGTCGCAGCCAATGTATTGTTGGGAATCAATCAAGGATTGGCTTGGTCGAGCACAGTAACCATGAAAATTGATTTAGTAGGGAATCAAAATAGAGGGCTGGCGATGGGCATTAATGAATTTGCGGGTTATGTTTCTGTTGGGCTTGTGGCATTTCTAACGGGCTGGTTGGCCGATCAATATGGTATCCGACCTTATCCATTTTACTTAGGAATTGGATTTGTTTTAATCGGTTTGTTTTTGACGTTGTTTTTTGTTCGTGATACGGCTGCGCATGTCCAACAAGCATCCGAAGCGAGTAGTTTACCTCGATTGAAATCTGTTTTATGGGATACGACTTGGCGACACCCCAATTTGGGATCCGTGACTCAGGCGGGATTAATGAATAATTTGAATGATGGTATGGTTTGGGGCTTATTTCCGATGTTACTACATTCTAAGGGCTTTTCTTTGGTGGACATTGGTTTGATAACGGCTTTGTATCCGATGGTTTGGGGAGTGGCTCAATTGTTTACGGGACGTTTGGCTGATTTGATTTGTTCTAAGGTCATGTTGCAATGGGGGTTATTTGCGCAGGGCATCACTTTGATAGGTTTTGTGTTTGCATCTAGTTTTATACATTATGTGATTTTATCGATCTTTTTGGGGTTAGGTACTGCCCTTGTTTATCCCACTTTTTTAACCGCTATTTCGAGCAATACCCATCCCTTAGATCGGGCAAAGAGTTTGGGGGTTTTTCGTTTCTGGCGAGATTTAGGCTATGCGATTGGTGCATTGATGACTGGTGTATTGGTGAACTATTTTGACTATGATATGGGAATTTGGGTGATTGCCCTGTTGACCGTAGCATCAGCGCTCATCATATGGCGACGCATGAGTTGTCGGTAAATTATTTTTTAGCTGCCAAAAAAAAGACGCGATACATCGCGTCTTTACCTTAAATGATTCGGGAAGTTACAAGAGTATTTTCGCCCAATTTCGGGTCATTTCCTTCGGTTCGCCCATTCCAATTTGTTTATCAGCTAATTTCCCGTCTTTGTAAAACTCTAAATAGGGTATGGATTCAATTTGCTTTGCTTTGGCTAGACCTGGATTAGCATCTACATCAATTTTGATTAATTCGACTTGACCGTTTTGGGCTTTTATCCAGGCTTCTAATACAGGACTTAATTGTTTGCAGGGGCCACACCAAGTGGCGTTGTAGTCAACGATGACTAGCTTTTTGCCTTTGATTTGTTGGTCGAAATCCGCCAAGCTCATTCCTTCAGATACAGCCAGGCCGGCGGTGTTGGTGGTAAGAGGTAAATTCGCCGATTGCCATGCCAGCATGCCACCGGCTAAATTAATGACCGATTTGAATCCCAATTGGCGTAGTTGATTAGCCGCTTCCGCTGAGCGTCCACCGGATAGGCAGTATACGTATACAGGTTTGGATTTGTCTAATTTGTTGCTTACCTCTTGAAACAAATTGCTCGAAATATCTGCTAATACAGCGCCTTCTATGTGACCTTGGTTGTATTCATCAACGGTACGAACATCGAGAATTTGACCTGCTTCGGCTGATTTAATTTCGCTTTGAAATTCGGTTGCACTAAGGTCTTTGCTTCCTTCTTTTGTAGAACAGGCTAGCAGGGATAGCGAGAGGACTAGGGAAAGGAGTGTTTTTTTCATGACAAATTTTATTGAAAATTACGAGTTAAGAACTACGAGTTAAGAGTTAAGAACTAAGAGTTAAGAACTAAGAGTTAAGAACTAAGAGTTAAGAACTATGAGTTAAGAACTATGAGTTAAGAACTAAGAGTTAAGAACTAAGAGTTAAGAACTAAGAGTTAAGAACTAAGAGCTAAAAAGTGCGAGTTAAGGATAAATATTTAAAATATCGCTAACCTCTCAGTTCTTAACTCTTCACTTAGCATACTGTTTAATTATCCCTTCTAGCGTACTGGCAGGAATCACCCCAGATTGTCGCCAAACGGATTTTCCTTCCTTGAAGAGAATTAATGTAGGAACTGAACGTATTTGGAATTTTTCGGCCAATGATCGGTTCTTATCTACATCGATTTTAATGATTTTAGCACTGGTCCCAACTTTGCTTTTGACCTGTTCGAGGATAGGTTTTAGCTGTTTGCATGGGCCACACCACTCCGCGGAGAAGTCGACCAAGACCGGCTCGGGTGATTTTAAAAGTTCTGCGAATTTGCTCATGATTAAAGTCGCTAGTCACTAGTCGCTAGTCACTGGCATTTAAATGTATAAGTATAATTAAGTCCGGAGGGAAATAGTCCGAAATCCGGAGGGGTTTTTAGTGGTCAGTAGTCAGTGGTTAGTCCGTAGGGAAATAGACCAGAAGATGCTAATCCGAAGCTAAGGCTTAATCAATTGCACCTCCGGACACCGGACTTTTAGACTTCTTACCTCTTCACTCTTACTTCTTCACTCTTCACCCTTACTTCACCAAGTTGTTCCAAGGTCCACCATTATACACCTGCGTGAAACCTGCAGCGAGTAGTTGTCGGCGCGCCATACCACTTCTACTTCCTGATCGGCAGCAAGTTATAATAACCTCATCTTTCTTTAATTTGTTCATTTGGCTACCTAATGTTTGTAATGGTAGATTAATTGCTCCTTTTACATGGCCATCCTTGAATTCGGCCGGTGTGCGAACATCTACGATTTTAGCGCCTTCCGCAATTAGACTTTGAATATCAATTGCAGGGCCTAAACCCAACAGTTTTTTAATAAATTGTATCATAATTATTGATTTTATTTTTGACAAAGATAGATACTCACTAATGCGTTTTTCGTGATATTTGTCTCTCATTGAACTTAGGCATATGAAACAAAATGAATTAATCTTACGAGAAAAGTTGGCTATCCAACGAACAATCATGGCGAATCAAACGACATTTTTGGCTTTCGTTCGTACGGGACTCTATTTTTTTGTAGCTGGACTCAGCATTCACAATCTACTTGGGTTGCCTGAGCAATTTTGGGCTGCAAGGATATTTTATATGGGCGCTTGTATTTTACTGGTATTGGGTACAGTGAATTTTTTCATCCAAAATAAAAAAATCCGGGAAAGTAAAAAGCATATTGGCAATGTGGCATGGAAACATGATCATTAAGTAGTCCCTGTGAATTGCACGACTGATGCTATTCCTTGATGCAAGGGCCCTTCATCTAAAACTCGGTCTTTTTCTTCATTTACTTCTGTCGTTAAAGCTTTGAAATCTTCTGCTAATTCTTGTGAGCTGAATAGCCACTCCACTTGTTTAGGACCACCGGATGATTTCCCCAACTGGCCTTTGTTGAATCCTTCAAGAATTATTCGACCTCCGGGTTTGAGCCATGTTACACAACGTTGATGAAATGTTTTTCTCAAGTCAGGAGGCAGATGGAAAAAACTTAAAGCTATCACATCAAATGATTCCAACGGGTAGTTGATTTTGAAGGCATCCATGCATTTGAAATGGATGTTCACTTGATTTTCTCTTGCTAACTTAATTGCTTTAGCATATCCTTGCTCGCTTAGGTCAAAACCATGGGCCTCCCAACCCAATTTGGCAGCATAAACGATATCTCGTCCTTCACCTGCGGCAGGAATAAGAATTCGTCCAGGTTTTAAAGCCTGTAATTGTTCGGAGAGGAAATCATTTGGATTGATTCCATATTGATACATTGAATTTTGGTATCGTTCGTCCCAAGTTGCTTTCATGCTGAAAAATAGGTAGTTTGGTGGAAAATTATTAGCTATGAAAAAATCTTTCTTTACGTTATTGATTGGTATGTTGTTTGGCTTTGCTGTACATGCGCAAAACCCGGTTCATAAGGTAGTTGTTCAATTAAACACTTCAGATACCTTGGTTTGGCATGGCGCGTTAAAAAACATCTCCAATCTACAAACAGCTTTAGGTGCGACAACGCAAATTGAATTGGTTGCACATGGTGCAGGAATATCCATTTTAGTTGATAATAAGACTACTCAAAAAGCAAAAATTACAGAATTGGCAGCTTCAGGCGTTCTTTTCAAAGCTTGTGAAAATACCATTCGCGAGCGTAAAATTGATCGTGCAACGCTTCTTCCACAAGCAGGAACAGTTCCATCTGGCGTAGCTGAGGTTGTACTCAAACAAGAGGCCGGTTGGGCTTACCTAAAATATTAAATGAAGGCCGCTACATTAAGCGGCCTTTTTAATTACATCTTTCCGGGTAATATTTGATTCCAATATAAATAGGGTAGGAGGTATTTCTTCATTTGATACATTGACCAACGTTCTTTGGATTGATCAAAAGGGAAAGTTTCCGTTGGGGTATTGTTGTAATCAAATTCCGCTAAAACCAATTTATTATACCCTGTGATGATAGGGCAGGAAGAATAGCCATTATAAAAGGCATTCATTTCTTTTCCTTTCATTACTGCTAGTAAATTATTTACTAATACTGGAGCTTGCTTGCGTATAGCAGCCCCGGTGCGGGAAACTGGTAAATTTGCTGCATCACCACAAGCAAATATGTTTTTGTATGTATTATGTTGCAGCGTGTGTTTTTCTACATCGATCCAACCGGCAGCATTTGCGAGTGGGCTTGATTTAATGAAATCAGGGGCAGATTGTGGGGGAGTTACATGAATCATGTCAAATGCCACTTCGTACACCTGGTCTTTGTTGGATTCTCCTATTCCCACAAATTTGGCGATTTTGGCCGCTCCATCTATTTCAGTAAGTTTAACAAAAAATTGCGTGTTGATGCCATAGTTTGCAATAACCTTTTTTAATGTATTTTCATATTTTTCAACACCAAAAACCCGCGTTCCTCCGCTCCAAAATTCTACCTGGGAACTGATGTTATTTTTGCGAAAATAATCAGCAGCAAAATACATGATTTTTTGAGGGGCTCCACCACATTTAATCGGGGTATGTGGGTTCGTGAAAATGGCTTTTCCCCCTTTCGTTTGTTGGATGCATTCCCAGGTATAAGGTGCTGATTCAAAACTGTAATTGGAGCAAACCCCATTTTTCCCAAGGTTTTCTTTTAATCCTTTGATTTCACCCCAATTTACTTGTATGCCGGGAACAGTTATGAGATAATCATATTGCATATCCGTTCCATCTGCTAAGGTTACTTTATTTTCTTCAGGTTTAAATCCACTCACCATTTGTTGGATCCAAGTCGTCCCGGCTGGAATGACTGATGCTTCATCCCGTTCGGTATCTTGGATGTTGAATTCCCCTCCACCAACTAATGTCCAGGCGGGTTGGTAATAATGTTTTTGGGCTCCATCGATGATGGCGATGTCCAATGTGGCATCCTTACGTAACAATAGGGAAGCAATGGAGATACCTGCATTACCTCCGCCGACGATTATGATTTGATGGTGTGTTTTCATGATTAACATGTTTAATGATAAATCGAAAATTCAGAAAATATTCTTGTACAATTCGTGATAATAGTCACGTGTATGCTTCGTGCGATATGTCACGCATATTTGAAACCATCATATTTACATTTGATAAATTTAAACACTGAAATATCATGAAAAATTTAATCATTTTGTTTGCTGGAGTATTGCTGTTTAGTAGTTGTGAAAAAGGAGGCCTTTTAGAGGAAGACCAAGGCAATTTGTCTCAAAGTTTGTCCGCCATTGAAGCTACGGTCTCTAGTTTGCCTGTAGAACCATTAGACTCGGCTGAAAAGCAACGAATTATATTTATTCGTGAGGAGGAAAAGTTAGCCTACGATGTCTATCAAGCAATGTTTGATAAATATGGGGTTAAGATTTTTCAAAACATCCCCAATAGCGAATTGAGCCACATGGAGGCGATGTTAACGATTATAAATAAATACCAATTAGTCGATCCTATGGATAAAAATCCTCGTGGCGTTTTTGCTAATGCAGACCTTCAGTCACTTTACAATGAACTAGTAAGCCAAGGGAATGGGAGTGTAGTAGCGGCTTTTCAAGTGGGGGCAAAAATCGAGGAATTGGATATTTTTGATTTGAATAAATCCATCGAGGTTACTAATAATCTAGATGTCAAAATAATGTATGATTTTTTAAACAAAGGTAGCCGCAATCATTTACGTTCTTTTTTTAAGAATCTGACAAATGCGGGAGGTACTTATACCCCTGTTTTTATTACCAAATCCGAATTTGTTGCAATCGTGACTACGCCTACTGAAAAAATGTAATCTTTTATCGTAATAGTGACAAAAGTCACAGCTATTAAGCTGATTTATCAAGTCTTTTGTACGTTAATAGCTATAAATCTAGTGCCTCTATGTCTAATACAAGTTCAAATTCAACTCAGCCAGGCTTATTGCAAGTGTTTCTTTATACCTTATTAATTGCTCTATTTGCATTATTTGGTTATTTAGGTTTTTCTCATGTTGGCTCAACCCAAGGCGTACCTGATTCTACGCAAGTTTATGTGGCTCCAGATTCTAACTTCACTCATCTTTGGACGGCACCATCGGATTGGCGAATGATGTATTTAAAACCAGAGGAGAAAGCCCTAGTGGAATATGGTAAAGAGTTAATTGCGCATACATCCGAGTATTTGGGGCCTAAAGGATCCGTGAAAGCTATTTCCAATGGCATGAATTGTCAAAATTGCCACTTAAATGCTGGGACTCAACCATGGGGGAATAATTATTTCGCGGTACAGTCAACTTACCCTAAATTCAGAGCACGTTCCGGTGCGATTGAAGATCAAGTGAAGCGCGTGAATGATTGTTTTGAACGAAGTTTAAATGGGCAAGCATTGCCAGCTGAAAGCAAAGAAATGCGGGCTATTTTGGCCTACATTAAATGGTTAGGTTCTGATGTGGAAAAAGGAAAGACACCCAAGGGGGCTGGAATTTTTAAATTGAAAGGTTTGAAACGTGCCATTGATCCCACTAAAGGTGCGGAAGTTTACGCAGCAAAATGCCAATCGTGTCATCAAGCGGATGGGGCAGGGGTATTAGCGGAAAATGGCAAGTCCTATACCTATCCTCCGCTTTGGGGGCCTCATAGTTATAATCAGGGGGCAGGGCTTTACCGGATGTCCAATTTTGCTGGGTATGTTAAATACAATATGCCTTTAGGTGCAAACTACGAGAAATCACAACTGACAGATGAGGAAGCTTGGGATATAGCGGCTTATGTTAACTCCATGCCACGTCCTGCTAAAGATTTAAGTAAGGATTGGCCAGATATAGCGGGCAAGCCGTTTGATCATCCTTTTGGCCCTTATGCTGATCCTTTTACGGAGGAACAACATAAATATGGCCCATATAAGCCCATTAAAGAATGGATTGCGAAACACAAGAAGTCTAAAAAATAAACCGAATGAACTCGAGAAGAAAATTTTTACAAGGCGGAATACTGACGAGTGTGGCAGCGTTAACGCCGGTGGGCTTAAAGGCAAAAACTGTATCAAAAAATACGGTAGCGGCTAACTCAATACCAGGCTCTGGTCAAATCACGATTTTACAAACCACGGATGTACATTGTCAATTGCATGCGCACGATGAATTGTTTTGGGAAAATAATGAATTGACCTTTCGCAAGGCTGGAGGATATCCTCATATGGCCACAGCTTTACAGAAATTAAAGGAGAAAAATCCTCAGAATACCATCACGCTCGACACGGGAGATATGTTCCAAGGAAGTATGCTTTCTGTTAAAACAACGGGGCAGGCATTCGTTCCATTGTTAAATGCGATGGATTATGATCTATACCTACCGGGAAATTGGGAGGTAGTTTACTATAAAAAGAATATGCAGAAATTATTGGGTGGTTTATTGGCTCCCAAGATTTGCGCGAATATGTACCACGATTTAGGCGATGGGAAAAAAGGGGAACTCATCTTTCAACCCTACCAAATTATGCATCGAATGGGGATTAAAATAGGTTTCTTGGGGTATACAGATCCATTAGTTCCTTTGCGTCAATCTCCATTGTATTCGAAAGGAATTGTCTATACCAAACCCGAAGATAATCTGAAGGAATACGTGACGCTTTTGCGCGAGCAAGAGCAATGTGATTTTGTAATTATCTTATCTCACTTAGGTTTATCTCAGCAAATTGCTTTGGGCAATAATCCTGATTGCCAGGGAGTAGACTATATTTTTGGAGCAGATACCCATGAACGAGTTCGTAAGCCGATTCAAGCCGAATACACAAAGATTGTGGAGCCCGGTGCGTTTGGTTCGTTTATTGGCAAATTGGATATTCAAGTTAAGGATGGTAAAGTCCTGGGGTCTACTTATGAATTAATTGAAGTAGATCCCATTAAATACCCGGCTGATCCCGGGATAAAATCCTTAGTTCAAGACTTAGAAAAACCATACAAGGAAGAAATTAATAAAGTATTGGGCTATTGCACGGTGCCTCTTTACCGCAACTTTGTTGTAGAGAATACCATCGACACGATGATTGTAGATGCCTTAAAATGGAAAGTCAATGCAGATGTTGTTCTATCCAATGGATTCCGTTTTTGTCCTCCACGCGTCCCAGCGAAAGATGGCAAAGTAGCCATTACGGAGGGGTATTTATATGATATGTTGCCGGTGGATAGTACCATCCGTACGGCGAAAGCTTCGGGCCAACAGATTTTAGATTGGTTGGAAAAAGAAATGCAGAACGTATTTGCGCAAGATGCTTCCAAGCGCTTTGGCGGTTGGTTAATCCGCTTCAAAGGTATGCAAGTTGAATTCAAAGCCTTTGAACGGGTAGGACACCGCGTGCAAAAAGTAACGATTGCAGGCGAAGAATTAGATAAAAATAAACTTTATACTTTGTGTGCATGTGAGCGTGATGGTGATCCAGAAGATATGTTGTGCCGCATGAAAGGGGTAAAAGAGGCGACTAATACAGCCTATACTTTACATTCGATGATGAAGGAGTATTTAGCTAAATTTTCTCCGGTGACACCTATTTTACGCCACGATGCGAAGATATTAGACGGGCCTCAAGATTTATTAAGTCAGGTGACTGGTGTTGATTATACGTTTAGGTAGACATTTAAAACAAAAAGTTTAGAACTAAGAGTTTAGAGTTATACGTTTTTAAGAGCCAGCTGAAATATTGTTCAGCTGGCTCTTAACATCAAGCCAAAAAAAGCTAGCCCAGATTTACTGTGACTAGCTTTTATGATGAAATCCTTAACTCTTAGTTCTTAACTCTTAACTCTTAGTTCTTAACTCTAATGTGGCAACTGGTCTCTGAATTTACCATAAACCCAAGTGCCAGCTGTTGCACTTAGAATAACCACCAAGATGACGATGGCACCAGAACCTACTTGTGCAAAAAGAGGACCAGGGCAAGCTCCCGTTAAGGCCCATCCTAGACCAAAAGTCAAGCCTCCTATGATTTGCCCCTTATTAAACTTCTTGTCCGAAAAAGTAATTTCTTCTCCATGTATCGTTTTAATCTTCAACTTTTTGATTACATATACCGAGATGGCACCTACTACTACCGCGGTACCGATCACACCGTACATGTGAAAACTTTGAAGTCGGAACATTTCTTGAATTCTGAACCAAGAGATGATTTCTGCTTTAATAAAAACGATGCCAAAAATAATTCCTACTAGACTATATTTTAAGTTATAGTACCATGGGTGCTTTAATTCGGATTCATTTACACACATGGTGTCTAGTGAACGTACTTCGAAATCAGCTGGATTTGCGTGATGTTTTGTGTTGTTTTCCATGGGTATTATAAGTGTAAAATGAAGGGTAAAATGAAATTAGCCATGATAAAACCACCAATCATAAAGCAGATGGTAGCCACCAGGGATGGCCATTGTAAGTCAGATAGTCCCATAATAGCATGTCCAGAAGTACAACCGCCCGCGTAACGCGCGCCGAATCCAACTAAAAATCCGCCACCTACCATCATGACTAGGCCACGAATAGTAAATAAGGATTCAAAAGAAAATAATTGAGCTGGTACCATGCCTGCGAAGTCAGTTATGCCATAACCAGCTAATTCTTTCGCTAAATCTGGATGAACGATAATAGGATCACCGGATCCCAAATAAAGTGTTGAAATTATACCACCTACTAAGATTCCTCCAACGAAGAAGAAATTCCAGGTTTCTTTTTTCCAGTCATACTTGAAGAAAGGGATGTTACTCGGTAAGCAAACAGCACAGGCATGACGTAAATTAGCCGAGATGCCAAAATGTTTATTCCCTAAAATTAATAATGTCGGGACGATTAGTCCGATGATTATTCCTGCCGTATACCAAGGCCAGGGTTGGGTAATTGTTTCCATCATAGTAAGTTAAATTAGTTGCTAGTTTAAAGTCACCAATCTTTTGTTAAATTTAATCTAAAATTTATAAATCTTTTGGTTCATCTCTAAATGTACGCCATTGTGAGATTGTACCAATCAAAAAATAACTCAAAACAGCAAAGTATATAATGCTATTGAGTGGTTTACTTGTGATCGGGCAAGAGCCTGTCGTACAACCTATATCTCTCCAATAGAAATATCCGGCGATTCCGCCGAATATTCCACCTAAAAGTTGCCAAACATTATTTTGAATGAATTTCTTCATATTCAATGTCATCTGAATGAGTGTTTTTAGTGCGAGAGGTAGGTACACCACAACCTTGTGCGCCACAGCCTAGATTGAATAAGGCCATGCCTAGAAGGACGGTGCCCATGATGCCAATAAGTACATCTGATGTACGAATAGCTTCAACAAGCGCATATCCACCTATAAATAGGCGGATAATGCGCATGAAACCCCAATTTTGTGTTAGGCTAGTTAACATGTTAGTTTTGGTAAATTAACATATCGTGTAAACCTCCGCCGTTATATACTTCGGACAATCCGGCTTGCTTTAATAGGTTCATGGCCATGCCAGAACGGTTTCCACTCCGACAGTATACTACAATAGGGCCTTCCATAGCCTTGAATTGATCCAATTTCAAAGGCACGATTCCCAAGGGAATATTGATAGCTCCTTCATAATGTCCACTCGCAAATTCACCGGTTTCGCGAACGTCTACTACGGTTGTCAATGGGTTTTTTAATAAATCTTCCATATTACAAAAGGGTTGATGGACAAACATAGTCCGTGATTTTAAATTTCTCTGATTCTTTGATGGCTTTGAAGCCTCCGTTTATATCAATTAAATTATCATACCCACGCGCACGAAGCGTCGAGTTAAAGATCATCGAACGGTAACCTCCTGCGCAGTGTACGAAGTATGTCTTTTCCTTGTTGATTTTCAACATGCTATCATTGATGAAGTCTAAAGGCGCATTTTCAGCTTCTACCACATGCTCGCTTAAAAATTCTGAGTTTTTACGTACGTCGATGATTTTACCTTCTCCCGCTTTAAAACGTGCAAACATTTCCTCGGGACTAATCGATGTGATTGTATCTGTTTCCTTATTTGCTGCTTTCCAAGCTGTAAATCCGCCCTTCAAGTAACCAATCGTAAAGTCATATCCCACGCGTGCTAAACGCGTGATTACTTCCTCTTCACGTCCCTCTTCGGTTACTAACAAGATTTCTTGTTTGATATCAGGAATCATAGCACCCACCCATGGTGCGAAAGATCCATCAATTCCGATGTTAATTGAATTTGGGATAAATCCAGCAGCAAATGTCTGTGGATCACGTGTATCCAAAATTAAAGCACCTGTTTCGTTGGCCGCAACTTCAAATGCTTCAGGAGAAAGCGCATGCTGTCCGCGTTCCATGACCTTATCGATGGAATCATACCCTTGGATATTCATCAACACGTTTAAAGGGAAATAAGCAGGAGGGGCAACTAAGCCCGTTAAAACCTCTTTCTTAAACGCCTCTTTTGTCAAAGCTGGATTCAATGCATAGTTGGTTTTCTTTTGGTTACCTAAAGTATCCGTTGTCTCTTTGCTCATATTTTTCCCACAGGCAGAGCCCGCGCCGTGTGCAGGATATACAATGATATCATCTGCTAAAGGCATGATTTTGTTACGTAATGAGTCATATAGATGTCCGGCTAAAATATCTTCTGTTAAATCAGCTTTTACTTTTTGGGCTAAATCTGGACGACCTACATCGCCTATGAACAACGTATCTCCAGAGAATAAACTTGTTTCTTTCCCATTTTCATCGATCAAAAGGAAACAAGTAGATTCCATCGTATGACCTGGTGTATGAATCACACGGATTGTCGCGTTTCCTAGAGGGAACTCTTGGCCGTCTGTCGCTGAGATGCAATCGAATGCACATGCTGCATTTGGACCATAAACGATAGGAGCACCTGTTTTAGCTGATAAATCGATGTGGCCAGATACGAAGTCGGCATGAAAGTGTGTTTCGAAAACATACTTAATTTTAGCACCGTTGCGCTCCGCTTTCTCGATGTATGGTTGAACCTCGCGAAGCGGATCGATGATCGCTGCTTCACCGTTGTTCTCAATGTAATAAGCACCTTGTGCTAAACATCCCGTGTAAATTTGTTCTACTTTCATTTTGATAATTATTATGCTGTGAATGTGTTTTATTATTTTAATGGGAAGGCAAGTTGCTGGATTAGGATATACATTCCCATCACCAATACAAACCAACCAAAACCTACTTTTAATTTATTTCCATCTACTTTTTTACTTACCAGATCACCTAAGAAAATACCGACAATGGCAAGACCTGTCACTGTTAATAATAGGCTCCAATCAATTACCTGATGTCCTAGGTCGCCGGTAAATCCGATTAAAGACTTTGCTGCAATGATTAATAAGGAAGTTCCTACAGCTTGCTTCATGGATAATTTGGAAAGCATGACTAAGGCAGGAATAATTAAGAAACCGCCCCCTGCCCCTACTAGGCCGGTTAATGTGCCCACCACAGCCCCTTCTAATAGAATCATCGGATAATTGAATACTTGTTCCTCCTCTACGTAGGTACCTAATTTTTCCTTTTCGCATTGCTCGCATTTACCGCGAATCATGGAGATAGAAGCGGCTACCATTAGGATGGCAAATAAAACCATCATTAAAATCGATTTAGTTATCATGAAGTCTCCTATGGAAAATACTTCTGATGGAATGAATGGTACAATGAATTTTCTGGTAGCATATACGGCTGCAATGGATGGGATACCAAAAATGATTGCCGTTTTTACGTTAATTAAACCTTGCTTGTACTTAGGAAATGCACCTACTAATGAACTTGCCCCTACGACAAATAGGGAATATGCGGTTGCTAATATGGGGTCAACTCCAAAAAGGTAAACTAATACGGGTACTGTTAAAATGGATCCGCCACCGCCAATTAAGCCCAGTGAAATTCCAATAAGAAGTGAGGCGAAATAACCTATAATTTCCATGCGTTTGTTGTTGTTTTTTGTTGGTACAAATTTCGAGCCAATTTTAGTGCTAATTCGTGATTTTTATCACAAGCCTTAAAATGTTTTTATCAGAAGTGAAAGTTTAAAATCAGGTTGTAATTGCTCATATTAACCTTATTGATAATAAATTTTTCATTCTGATAAGTTTCTCCTTGGTTTGCTTTGTGAACATATAAAGCCTGAATTTCTAAGCCTTCTAAGAAATTAGTAAACTCATAGGTAAGTTCTAGATTCAATTGCGTGTAGCTAGGCAGGCCATATTTATTCATAGCGTAGTTCTTTACATCGGGTAGTTGAAAATAGCCATAACTGAGGCCTGCCTTTAATGGAGCTTTGGCAAGAGCATAATTTACTTTACCTACGAATGCATTCACATCCCCCAAGCCTTCATTTCTTTCCCTTGGCATAAAGGTATAAAAGGGATCACGACCCCATTCACGTGGCATTAAATAACGGCCTTCAGCAGTGATGCGTGTATAATTAAGGGATGTTTTCCAATTTCCGGACTCATAACCCACTTTAGTACTAATGATGCGGGAGTGCTGATTAGGTGAAAAATAGGTATTACTAAGGTCTTCGTTTCCACCCTCATTAACCGCTTGTTGTTGTGTGTATTGGACTCCAGCCACCCAAGCACCCCGTTTCAAATCCCATTGCAACATACTCGTGTTGAAAACATTTTCAACGAAGACATTCCAAAGTTTAAAGGAGTTTCCTTTAGGTAATTGTTGAGTAAATCCCACAAGGTAAACACCTTTGGACACGATGTTTCCTTTATAATTTGCTTTAGTTCCATCGATATTTGTACCATTCGAATAAATTCCGATTGATTCGCCTATACCATACCAATCAACTGTTCCTCGCGGAGAGATTTCATATAAATATCCTCCTTCCAATTTATTGTTTTTACCTGGAAATATTTCTCCGTAGATCCCGCCTACCTCAGTAGGACGCATTCGGCCGTCTTGAAGATTGATGAAGGGAGTGTTTATGAGTTGTTTGCCAATCAACACATGTGATGAATTTGAAATGTTGTACTTTAGATAAAGTTCCTCCAGTCGATCTAAATCATGTTTGTTAGCTAAATCTTCTAGGTCAAATAAAGATGTTTCATATCGACTGACCGTTTGAGTGTAAGGGTCAATGTGGGTCATGTCTGATGAGCTGACATTATAAATAAAGTAACCACCTACTCCGAATTGAAATCCTTTAAAGGCTGCTGTTTCATAAAAAAGTCCGCCGCCCATGGCATTTGCATAGGCATCAGTAAGATGATCTTGGTTTTCAGTTGCCATGAAAAAGTAGCGAAGATTGCCATGTACTTTTCCATGTTTAAATGCATATAACAAGGAAGTCGAATCTTCTGCTACACTTTTTTTGCCTTTCCAAAGATGCGGAGGTGTATGTATTTCTTGGTGCTGTGCTGCGAGTGTAGCAGAATACAAGAGTAAGAACAAAAAGAATATTACGTTTTTTCGCATGCATTTTTATTTATGCATGCAAATTGAGCCTAAAATTAGAATTTGTTCGTGATGAAAATCACAGACCCTTTAAATCTATAATCTCAATCTGATTTTTATTTATATTAACATACCCTTTCTCCGCTAATTTCTTCATCAAACGTGAAATGACCTCTCGAGATGAATTGAGTTCCGTTGCGATGTCGGTGAATGAAACCTTGATTATATTACTTTTTAAACTCTTTTGGTGCTGTTTTAAATACCATAAGAGTCGCTCGTCCAAATTACGAAAGGCGATGTGATCAAGTGTATCCAATAATTCTTCAAAACGTGAGCGATATGTTTCCAAGACAAATTGATACCACGACTTGTATTTTGAGGCCCATTCGTCCATCAGCTCAACAGGTATCGTTAAAACTTCCGTGTCAACCAAAGCCTTCGCCATGATTTGACTATTCAGATTTCGTGCGGCACAAGTCATTGAAATGGCACATGCCTCACCCGGGTGAAGGTTGTACATAAATACTTCGTTCCCTTCATCATCCTCGCGAAAAACTTTGATGATTCCTTTGGTTACTAACACGGCGGAGCGAATGCTTTGGCCTGTTTTCATGAGAAATTCATCCGACTTAAATTTACGGATGACTCCCACTTGTTGGATTTTCTTTTTTAATTCAGGCTCGAATTTGACTAATATATCTGATTCCATGGTCCTTATTTCCAAATTCCCAGACTGAAGTCTGGGGTTATTATTTGTGCTAATGTTTTTATTAATCACCAGACTAACATCTGGGCTCATTATCCGTGTTTTCTAAGCTCTGGCTATAGTCTGGGGAGTTCCTAATAAGCAATCACTTTTTTCTCCCGACTGCTCTCCATCGCCGCATCGATCACTCGCATGCTATTTATCCCATCTTGTACAGAAACTGCGGGTTTTGCATCACCGCGTAAAGTTTGGAAAACATTTTCATAAAAGGCCATAAAATTTCCCTTTTCAGACGGAATGCGCTCCGGATTTCCTCCATCCACTTGTATAACGCCAAAATCCTGTGGGCTCTCCTGTCCCCAAGAATCTCCTTGCGGTTTTCTTCCTGCATCTAAATCGGCCTCCTGGCGGTCGGAACGCGTCTTGATAAAACTACCCAATTTGCCATGCAACTGGAACGCAGGAACGGGCACCTTGAAATAATATCCTGCCTTCAAACGCACACGCATGTCGGGGTAGTACAATAAAATTTCAAACAAATCTTCTACTTCAGTCCCAGGTCTCGTTTTACGCAAATCTGCAAAAACATGGGTGGGATTTCCGAATAAATGCAGGGCCTGATCAATGATATGAGGCCCTAAATCGAAGATAATACCCGCGCCTGGACCCGCAAGTTCCTTGTGCATCTTGGGCGATTTGGCACCATTGTATCTGTCAAAGTGAAATTCAGCTTCCACGATTTCACCTAAATCACCCGATTCGTAAACCTTTTTGACCGTTAGAAAATCAGAATCCCAACGGCGATTTTGGTAGACAAAAATATGTTTACCCACTTCTTGAGCTATTTTTTGCAATTCCAAAGCCTCTGCGGTGGAGTTCGTAAATGCTTTTTCCACGACAACATGTTTCCCTGCCTTCAAGGCCTGGGCTGCATAGTCGAAATGTGTCGGGATTGGAGTGTTGACAATGATTAATTCGATGTCGGGGTCTTGCACCACCTCTTCCAATGAATCATAGGAATGAGTTCCTGGATAGGCTTTTTGGATGTTTTTTAGAGTCCGTTCATAGGAGCCTACGAGTTCAAATCCGGGATGTATTTCGAGGAATGGCGCGTGAAAAATGCGGCCCGACATCCCATAAGATAATAATGCGCTTTGAATTGCTTTCATGAAGTAAAAATAGGAAATTTAGTGCTTTGTTACATAAACCTATTCACATGAAAAAAATACTCGTTTTTGCTTTGCTAAGTTTAGGCGCCTATGCTCAGCAACCCTTAGTTTCTCATATTTATACCGCTGATCCATCTGCGCATCTTTTTCAAGGGAAAATCTACATTTATCCTTCACATGATATCGATGCGGGTGTCAAAGAAGATGATTTGGGAAGTCATTTTGCGATGAATGATTACCACGTTTTATCCCAAACTAATCCCGCAGGTCCCGTGACGGATCATGGTGTTGCGTTGAAATTAGCCGATGTCCCTTGGGCGGGTAAAATGCTTTGGGCACCGGATGCCGCGGAAGCAAATGGGCAATACTATCTGTATTTTCCTGCCAAAGACAAAGAAGGCGTTTTTCGTATCGGCGTAGCAAGTTCTACTAAACCTGAGGGACCTTTCAAAGCGGAACCTAATTACATGCCAGGAACGTATAGCATTGACCCATGTGTCTTCAAGGATTCGGATGGTTCACATTATTTATATTTTGGTGGAATTTGGGGTGGCCAATTGCAACGTTGGAAAATGGGGCATTATATGGCGAATGATGATAGCCAACCAGCTGGTTCGCAACCAGCTTTGATGGCAAAAGTTGCTCGTTTGGACAAGAACATGAAGGTATTGGCTGAAAAGCCGCGCGATGTGCAAATCCTGGATGCTACTGGAAAAATCTTGTTGTCATCCGATCATGATCGTCGGTTTTTTGAAGCGGCCTTTGTTCATCAATATCAAGGCAAATATTATTTCAGCTATTCGACGGGGGATACCCACAACATTGCTTATGCGACTGGATCAAGTCCTTATGGACCTTTTACTTATCAAGGCGTCATCTTGAACCCAGTAAAAGGTTGGACAAATCATCATTCCATAATTGAACAAAATGGTAAATGGTATTTATATTTCCATGATGTGCAATTGTCGGGCAAAACACATTTACGTAACATTAAAGTGACGGAATTAAAATATCGTCCGGATGGATCTATCGAAACGATTACGGCATATTAATTAATTCCTTATATTTAGGTCTATGAATCGAATAGACCTTCCTTGGATCAATCAAATCAAACATAACAGACAGCCCGATGGACATAAAAAATCCTTCGGGCATGTACTGATTATTGCGGGTAGTCCGGGAAAAGTAGGAGCTGCTCTTTTGTGTGCACGCGCCGCCTTACATGCTGGTTGTGGCATGGTAACAGCGATGATTCCCGAAGAAGGGGTCGGACCTCTATTAGCCCATAGCCCTGAAATCATGTACCGCACAGAGTCGGATTTATCTACGATTAATCTGGAACCCTACGATGCCATAGCCTTTGGGCCAGGTCTGGGATTTTCGATACAGGTTCGTCGGAATTTAGAATTTTTATTGCAAAACTATGCGGGTCCCATTGTTTTCGATGCAGATGCTTTGACTTTGTTAGGTTCTTATGAATCCTTAATTTCCCAGGTTAAGCCGCATCATATTTTAACCCCACATCCGGGAGAATTTGCTCGCTTGGGAAGTTTGGACTTTGATGCTAAACACCGCGAAAAGCAAGCAATTGACTTTGTTTCAGCCTATTCATGCCAATTGTTGTTGAAAGGCGCTCCCAGTATTATCGTGACTTCAACGGGAGAATTGTTTACGAACACAACGGGAAATGATGGGATGGCAACAGCTGGTTCAGGTGATGTGTTGACAGGTATCATTGCCGCCTTGTGCGCGCAAGAATATGCTCCAGAAGTTGCAGTTCGTTTAGGCGCATATATTCATGGTTTATCGGGCGATTTGGCGATACAAAAAAAGTCGAAGGCGTCTTTAGTGGCCTCCGACTTAATTAATCATTTGAGTGAAATTAGGTTGTTAGATTAAGATTGCTTTCGCATATTCCACACATTTCTTTACCTCCGCCACCGCATCAGACCCCGTAGGAATGTCGTATTCCAATTCGATGGTTGCCGGGAATTTATATTTATTTTTCTTCATCGCGGTTAAAAGTTCTTTCAAAGGTGTTTCTCCCGTTCCCCAAACCAAATTCTTTGCCCCGTTCTCTTTTGATGTACGATCTTTGATGTGCATAGACGTGATGCGGTCTTTTTTCGCCTCGATGAAAGCCAATAATGTAGCTGCTGTATGCGGTGCTCCTACGGCAATGTAGTGACCAGCATCTAAGTTGATTGAGTTGTAGGGGGATTGAGCTAGGGCCTCATCGTAAACGGTATCTTTGACTTGTGTATGTGTATGGTATCCGAAGTAAATGCCATGTTTTTGACCAAGATCTCCCAAACGTTGGGTTTGTTTCGGGTCTGTTGGTAATTCAACAGTCACGGATTTGGCACCAAGTATTTTTGCGGTCTTCAGGGCATATTCTACCTCTCCGTCCGAATTGTTTGGACTAAAAGCATTGGGTTTGTAAGCATACACGCTGATGCCTGCCTGGTCTAATTTAGTTCTTACTTCCTTGAATTTATCCATGGAAACACTTTCTCGCCAAGTTTTCACATCTTCTTGGTATTTCTTCATTGCCGCACGTTGCTCATCGGTAAATGTTGGACGCGGCTGGCCTGGAACCCAACGTATTTGTACGGGATTTACTGGTTTGCCTGCGTATTCTTCCACAGCATCACCCATAAGTTCTGTCGCGGAGATACCACATTTCGTAAGGTAATTGATGATGTCATCGATTGATCCTGGCATGCTTCGGAATGAATACGTGATGCAACCGATTTGCACGCCACCAAACTTAGAGTCTGGTTTAGCCGAAGCAAATCCAAATACAGCAGGTTTGGCAAATAAAAGGCCTAAAGAGGCGAGGGATCCGGTGGCTAAAAACTGCCGACGAGATTGATTGTAATTCTTTTTCATAGGTGTAAAGGTTTATAAACTCAAGTATAGGAATCCTTTTTGATAAATGTATCCTTTGGCAGGAATTTTGCGACGAAAGACTTATTTTCTTTGGCAAAGCTTTCAGGATTGCCAAAGTTTGAGATGCGAAGCATCGATTCCCTAGGCTAAAGCCTAGGGTTAATAACCTCAGACTAAAGTCTGAGGAGTCGATGCGAGGTATCGCGTCTCTACAAATTTTTTAGCGTCTAAAGTCTAATGTCTAATGTCCAGCGTCTAATCGCTTTATAGCGATTGTTGTATTAGGCTCAAACGAATTCACGACTTCGAGCACATCCGGTTTCCAAGTAAATGTCCAGTGATGTGGGCTTTCAAAATAACGCAACGTGATTTCGATCGAGTGGTCTTCTAATATCCGATAACTGCCTGCATAATCAAACGGTGCTTTTTTGGCTAAATCCACACGGGCAGCACGGAGCATGTAAGGCCCCACTAGATTCGATTTACCGGTTCCCCAGGTTCTAAAGCCTAATTTGAATGCGTGTTGCGTTGAATCTTTCGTTGTGATGAGTAAAGTTGCCGCATCACCTGTAGTTTGGATCTGCATGCGCGTGAAATCAAATTGATTTTTTTCCAAGGCAATGGATTTGCTGAGCGTTTGATTGGCAATTGATGAAATAGGCGCTTCGATGTTTCTCGAGGCATTAAATTGTTTTAAAGCCGCCAAGGCTTTCGGATTTGGCGCTAAGGCTTTAGCCTGAAATGCAGGTAATAAATTTTGCCAAACTTGATTTAAGTCATCCGGCAAATCCTGTGATTCTGACGTGATGATGAGAACGGCATCTTGTTCGGGCATCATTAAAATATATTGACCAAAGGCTCCATCTCCACGAAATGAATGATGCCGGCTCCGCCAAAATTGATACCCGTACCCTTGAATCCAATCCGCATATTGTCCTGTGGCACGTTTTTCTGCTGTCGCATCAGGTTCTTGGTCGATGTGTTTACTCGTTGCTTCCTCTACCCATGCAGCTGGAAGAATTTGTTTGCCTTCAAATTTTCCTTTGTTGAGGTACAGTAAACCTAATTTCGCCATGTCTTCCGTTTTGACGCGAATGCCCCATCCGCCTACGTTGATTCCTTTTTGGTCTGATTCCCAATCGATACCCGTTATGTGAAGTGGATCTAACAAACGCGGTTTCAAATAGGAAAGAGTTGTCTCGCCAGTCACCTTTTGAATAATGGCAGAAAGCATGTAGGTCGCAAGGGTATTGTAAAGGAATTTCGTGCCAGGTTTGGCAACAATCGGGTGATTTAAAAATCCACGAATCCAATCGGGTTGCATGACAATGACGCTTCGTAATGGTTCTTTTTCGTGACCCACCGACATAGTCAATAGGTCTTGCACGCGCAAATCTTGCATAAAGGGTTTATCCTTCAAGTCGGCATATTCAGGAAAGAAGGAAATGACTTTGTCCTGAACGCTCAGTTTTTTTTCTGCAACCGCAAAACCGATAGCTGTGGAAGTCCAACTCTTGGAGACGCTGTACATGGAATGTACTTTGTCTGCCGCATAGGGTTTCCACCAAGCTTCGGAAACAACTTTCCCGTGCCGAATGAGCATGTAAGAATGTAATTCGTGGCGTTTAGGATCGATTTTCTCGATGTACTGTTGGATTGCTGTTGAGGAAATTCCTTCTGCTTCTGGGGTACTTCGCGGTAGCGATTGCGTAAAGGCTGGCATGGCCAATAAGCTGATTAGGCTTATTAGGATTAGTTTTTTCATGGTTAATCGGTTTAAAGCAGGTTAAATGTATGAAAAATGCGGTAAATTGTTGGCTGTTTAATTTAGCCATGTCGAAAGAAATCGTTGCGCGTGTAAGTCATTTGTCGGCCGCATATGGGGCCTTTGAGGTTTTGTCAGATATCTCTTTTGAAATTGCTTCAGATGAATGTTTGGCGATTGTGGGTCCTATGGGATCTGGAAAAACGACTTTAGCTAAAGCCCTATCAGGACGTTTGTTTCGCAAAGGAGATGTTTGGTTTCAGGGGTCTCTTATTTTGTTTGTGGAACAGCAACATCATTTCAAGAATCGAAGTAATATCTCCGAGTTTTATATACAGCAGCGATTTAATTCATCTGATTCAGAAGATTCTTATACTGTACGTGAAGAATTGGCAGGCTTGGAAGTGGGTGAATGGGTATCTGTTTTTGGTATAGAATCTTTATTGGATAAACCTTTGTTGCAATTATCGAATGGTGAAAATAAGCGATTGCAGATTGTGAAGGCTTTGGGACAGCAACCGGATTGGTTATTGTTGGATAATCCCTACCTGGGATTAGATGTTCAGGGTCGTGCGATATTATCGGAAGGCTTAACGCACTTGAAGGCCAAAGGCGTTCGTTTTATTTTGTTTTTATCGGGTGGGGATGTACCTGAGTTTGTGTCGAAGGTATATCGTTTGTCGGGTCAATATCCCATAAACCCCATGCTGAAGCATGGGGCTATAAAATATACGGATAACCGCATGCTTCAAGATGGGGATGTAGGAGATTCCCCGATTGTTTCTTTACAGAACGTCACCATTCGTTATGGATCTAAAACAATTTTGAATCAATTTTCGTGGACGATAAATCGAGGCGAGCGATGGGTATTGAAAGGCCCTAATGGAGCAGGTAAATCAACTTTATTGAGTTTAATTACGGCAGATAATCCACAGTCGTATTCGCAGGATATCCGTTTATTTGGTCGGCAAAGAGGAAGCGGAGAGAGTATTTGGGATATCAAACGGAATATTGGTTATGTGAGTCCGGAAATGCATTTGTATTTCAAGGAAACGGGAACGTGTTTCGCGGTGGTCGCGTCTGGATTATTTGATTTATTAGGTGTGACGCGAAAGGTGAATGCGGCGCAATCGGAACAAGTTATGCGAACGTTAAGTTTGTTTGGTCTGGAATATTTGCGAGATAGGAGTTTTCATACACTTTCAACGGGTGAGCAAAAGATGATTTTGATTGTTAGGGCTTTTGTGAAGAACCCGCCGCTATTGATTTTAGATGAACCCTGTCAGGGTTTGGATCAGGCGCAGGTTAATTTGTTGAAAAGTGTAATTAATGGGCTTGCATCTAGCTCCGATATGACCTTGATTTTCGTGTCGCACTATGCGGAGGATGTGCCTAATTGCGTTGATAAGGAGATCAGTTTGTAGAGACGCGATACTTCGCGTCTATTCCTCAGGTTAAAACCTGGGGTTATCATTATTTTGTAGCCCCAGACTTTAGTCTGGGGTTCTGTAGAGACGAGTGGCATCGTGTCTATTCCCGAGGTAAAACCTGGGGTTATCATTATTTTGTAGCCCCAGACTTTAGTTTGGGGTTCTGTAGAGACGGGATTCTTCGCGTCTAGTCCTCAGGTTAAAACCTGGGGTTAAAAAATATATCCCCAGACTTCAGTCTGGGGTTTAGAGGCGTGTTTTATATAAACGGCTGACTAATCGAGGGGCTCGGTTGGCTAAACCATTTCGGACCCGTAGAGGTCATGTATACACAATCCTCTAATCGAACGCCAAATTCTCCAGGAATGGCGATGGTGGGTTCGATGCTGAAACACATGCCTACCTGCAGGGGTAATTTATTGCCTTTAACCATATTTCCCCATTCGTGGCCATCCATCCCGATGCCGTGTCCGGTTCGGTGGGGAAGACCTGGTAAATTGTATGCTGGGCCAAAGCCTGCTTTAACTAATACATTTCTTGCTGCGAAATCGACATTTTCACAAGGTGCTCCTAAAACCGCAGCCTCGAATCCTGCTTGTTGGGCTCTTTTCTCCAAATTCCAAATATCGATTTGTTTCTGTGAAGGTTCTCCAAAAATTACGGTTCGAGTGATGTCAGATTCGTACCCATCGACTTGGCAGCCGCAGTCCAGCATGACCACATCGCCTTTCTGAAGGATTTGCTTACGTGAACTTCCATGTGGGAATGAGGTAGCTACTCCAAACGTAACCGACGCAAAACCATGTTGGCCCCCTAATTCTGTATGTTTTTGCGCAATTTTTTGACTGATTTGACGCGGGTTACAACCTTCTGTTAAGGCAGCAATGCCGGCTTGGATGGCGACCGTTGTAATGTCATTCGCCTTTTGCATTAAGGCAATTTCTGCAGGTGATTTGATGAGTCGGCAAGTCACCGATACCGGATCGCCGCTGACCAATTGAAATTGTTTGCCAGCCTTTTGGAGTCCGTTCGAGATAAAGAAGCGTGTTTGTTCTTCGATGCCTATTTGGCCCGATTGAAATCCAAAATCCTGAATCGTTTTAATGCAGAGATTGAAAGGGTTTTCGTCTTCGTGCCAAGTGCGGATCTGCTTGCCCACCTTGATTAATTCCATTAAGCGGTCTTCCTCGAAATAGGGGCAGATGTAGGTTATTTCTCCTTTGGCGGGAATAACGACTAACATCGATCGTTCACTTGGATACCAGGATAGCCCAGTGAAATATTGCATGGAAGTCCCAGCATCCAGAATCAAAGCGACCATATTGTTTTTTTGAAGCAGCTCTTGTGCTTTACTAATGCGTTGTAAGCGTTCCTCTAGGCTTATTGGTGAAGCAACTACTGGAGCTTTCGTATATAGGCTTGCGTTGCTCATGAGCGCTGAGATGCCGATGGAGCTTTTGATGAAGTCGCGACGTTGAATCATAGGATAGGTGTTTGAGGCAATTTACAGAATATTTGCCGACTAGGAAAATGGAAATGGCATTTATGTTTTTGAGTTTGGAATGTCAAAAAATAATACATTATTGATTTGTTTTTTGTCAATCAGGATAATATGATTTTGCTTTAAAATTCGTTTATTTAAGGGTGTTTGGGTGCATTTTGTGTCAAAATTTTGTCAATTTGTGTCTGAAATTTTACGCGCTTGGATTTAGTATCACTGACAAAAATGACTAAATTAAACTGCTCAATTAAAAATCTCTGTCTCCTTGAATAAGCCAAAGAAATCCCCTGTAAAAGAATTGAAATCCAAAGTCATTAAAAGTTCTTCCACGCAAGAGCGTGTCATGAACTTATTGTTGTATTTATTGGAGGCAGAAAAACCAGTCCCCATGCGAAAATTGGAAGCACTTTATGGTGGGGGTGAGGATTCCGGTGAAGATAAGCGTCGTACGATATTTCGTCATTTGGATATCTTGGCAGGATATGGTTTAGAGATTATCCGCGGTGACAAATATGGCATCAAAAAGAAGTCTGAATATTCGCGCACGGAGTTTAATTTGCATGAAAGTCAGGCATTGTATTTTGCGGCACAGGAGTCAATTACTGATGTAGAGATGCGGCGATCCATTCAGCAGAAATTATTGCAAATTTTTCATTCGAATAAGAAGCGTCAAAATTTATTGTCGAAGCGTACGATTGATTTGGTGGAATTTTGTGACAAGCAGATTAATCAGAGCAAGCGGAAGTATCAAATGCGTTTATTGAACTATTCGAGTGCGAATCAGGGGACGAAACGGGATCGACTGGTCGTTCCTGTAAGTTTTAGTCTCGAAAATTTAGAAATTTATGCCATTGATTTGGAAGACTTAGATCAAGTAACCCGTCCCAAAGTTTTCAAATTAGACCGCTGTGAAGGCATTACGAAATTAAAGGATTTGGCACCTAAAGAATTGCAAATTCATTCGCATAAATTGACGCGTGACCCCTTTGGCTATTTGATATATGATGATGCTTTATTGCATGTGGAGGCCTATTTTAATTTAAAGGCCATGACCATTTTCCTGTTGCATTTCCCTTATTTGACCGACCAATTTCAATATTTGGATACGGAGGTCGATAAACCTTTCTTATTGACTTTGGACATCGTCCGTGTGGAACCCGTCATCGGAGTGTTTAGTGTCTTATTGAATCACATTCGATTTGAGAATTCAGCTGCATTTTTATCAGCCTGGAAAGCGTTTCATGAGGCGAATGTGGAGGAGGGTTTAGTTAGGTTGTTTGCGCAATAGGTCATGCAATTTAAGTCCAGAGTAAGGTCATTTGCTTGTTAACTTTTGGCAAAGCCTTCCTGATTTGTTAATTTTATTGCTTAGTTCTAGATATTGCATGTTAAACAAAATTTTGGTTGTAGGAGCTGGGTTTAGCGGTGCTGTTATTGCACGTATGCTGGGTGAGCAAGGGTATCTTGTCGATGTGATTGACAAAAGAAATCATATCGCAGGGAATGCATTCGATTATCTCAATGCGCACAATATTTTGGTACATCAATATGGTCCCCATTTATTTCATACGAACAACCGTAGTGTTTTCGAATTTCTGAGTAGATTCACGGAGTGGGTCGATTATCAGCATCGGGTCAAGGCTATTTTGGAAGATGGGAGCTTGGTGACTTTGCCTGTGAATTTGGAGACCAAAGATCGCGTTGGGGAGGATAAGGTTATTGATACATTTATTCGTCCCTATTCAGAGAAAATGTGGGGCTTGAAATTGGAAGAAATCAGTCCAGATATCATCAATCGGGTGCCTATTCGCAACGATTTGAATGAATTGTATTTTCCCAACGATGAGTTTCAAGCGATGCCTAAAGCGGGTTATACCGCTTTATTCGAGAAAATGTTACAGCATCCTTCTATTCAGGTGAAATTAGGAACGCATTTTCAAAGGGAAATGGAAGCCGATTATGCGCATGTTTTTAATTCCATGCCCATCGATGAATATTATGATTATTGCCTAGGACCGCTTCCATACCGTTCCTTGAAATTCAACCATGTGGACCTTCCCATACCACGCATTTTTCCGGTATGTCAGGTGAATTTTACAAATGATGGCCCCTACACGCGCGTAGTCGAGTGGAAAAATATCCCCAATTCGCCACAAAATCCACAGTACACAAGTCTGACTTATGAGGAACCATGTTCTTATACCGAAAATAATAACGAACGCTTTTACCCCGTAAAAGACGCTAGTGGAAAGAACCGTGAACTTTATTTGGCATACAAGGCCATGGAAAATCCAAAGACGACGTTTATTGGCCGACTAGGGCAATATGTCTATTTGGATATGCACCAAGTGGTCAGCAGTTCGATGGCGATTGCCGAAAAATTTCTAAAAGAAAATCCTTTATAAATGCAAAATTCAAAACAAGTTGACGTAGGCATTATGATTTATGGCAAACCCTACCAAACAGCGGTTTCCCTGCATACGCTTTACAAATATTCGAAACAGCATATCAATAAAATCTATGTTACCTTTGAAAAGGTGCAGCCTTTTGGGTTTGATATGGATGAACTAAAAGGGCTATTGGAAGGCCTTCCCGTGGTATATAATGTTTCTGAGCGTTTTTTTGGCTTTCAGAATTTAAGTTCAAAATCCCTGAAGCAAAAGTTGAAGTTTTTGATTCCTTCCTACCGGAAGTCTGTGCGCTATCAATATGCTTGGGAAGAGGCCAAAATGCCTTATTTGTTCTTGATGCACAATGATATGCTTTTTACAGGTGATTTGATTGGGAAGTATTTGGATGTTATTGGCAATGATATTGCCGCAGGCTCTATCGGGCAATGTTGGAATTGTCCAGCGTTCAATAAGGGTTGTGTAGACCAACAGTATTTTGATTACCGACCAAGTAGCCAGGAGTTGATGGATTTATACAAAGATTGGCCGCATGATCGCGCAAGTTCCATGGGCTTATTAGGGGAGGGGCAAGTGAGTTGGCCGCTACCCGAATGTCGCCTCAATGAATTTGTTGCCTTGTTTAATATTCCTGCTGCAAGAAAGTTGGTCTTCCCGCGCGGCAAGGCTCGTTTATTTGGGTTAAAGAATTCGATTGACTTTGGTATTCCCTGGTTTCAGGATATTTCGCACATGGGTATTAAGTTGCGCCATACCTCGTATGATACGCATGCAGAGCACGGCTGGTGCAGTAATCATGCGGGAGGGACACAATCCTTGACCAATGAAAGTTTATACGTTCGTGAGGAAGAAATTGCTAAAACGTATTTCGAGGAAAATTGTAAATAAGTTAATTGAAAGAGGAAGGCCGGTCAATAGGAATCTGTTGGCCGGTTTTTTTATGTTCATCATCGAGCAACAAAAAAGCCCGACATTTCTGTCGAGCTTATCAGAGCCTCCTGTCGGGATCGAACCAACGACCTACTGATTACAAATCAGTTGCTCTACCAGCTGAGCTAAGGAGGCGCATTTCGGTTTACAAAAGTA
>JACCDW011357150.1_pt1 | contig 34838 bp, 73 predicted proteins | sample 7449781 | NCBI WGS metagenome assembly JACCDW01 (sample SAMN15323449, study PRJNA562643) | freshwater metagenome | isolation source: river surface water | place: USA:Blue River Watershed | collected 2017-08-18
ATGGTTTAAACTTTCTCATAATTGTGTCGCGATCCATTGTTGTATCAGGACGCTGTTTCAATTGGCTGCGCTTTTCTCGTTTGTCAGAAACTGCGGTGGTATTTTTACCAACATAGAACTTTTGTAGTTTTCCAATCTTACCTTTTAGAAAATCTAAAATGTTGCCACCACGGTCGCTTCTAAATGTATCAACGTCTGTGCCAGTACTTGCTATGGCTGTGTAAGATCCTCTAGAAGATTGTATTGCTCCAACACCTGTGGATCCAACAATAATAACCCATGTACCGCGCCAGTTATCTTTTATCTCACTCCACGAAATCTTTGACACCGGAGCATAATCAGTATCATGTGATAGACCCATTTTTGTGTGCAGGGTTCTAACCACTTGTGCGCCGCCTGGCTTACCAGTGATTAGATTCATAGTGGTACTAGCTTCTGTTAAAGATTCACATAACTGAGCAAAAGTTTTACAAGTTTCGAGTTTCATAATAATTAATTGCACCAAGATTGTTTTGCTTCACCATAGTACTCGCGAGCATATCCGTTTTGAATTAACATAGTACGCAAGCTCTGTCCATTTAGAATAATGTCGCCGAGAACTCTACCACCAAATTTGTCCCAGTCGTAGAGAACAACCTGACGCTGTGTTGATTGCTTAACGGCAGCTTTAGTGAATTCTGATGCTGCAAGCCCTCGTTGGTTTTCTGCTTCGCATTTAGCTCTAAATCCTTTTTCTGGCGTATCGACTCCGAAGATTCTAACTGCAAGTTGTGGTTTAAGGGGAGCCGGAAGAAACGGGGCTGCAATTACAACTGTATCCCCGTCACTCACCTTTAAAATTTGTGCGTCGTACATAACGCCTTTAGGTTGCTTTCCTTGCGCTAACGCAAGCATAGGAACAGCAAGTAATAATAGTAGTAGTTTTTTCATAGTCTAGTATTTATCTATATTGCTTTTTCTAAGTATTCTGCCTTGGACCATCCTATCAAATAAGCTGCCTTCCAGTGGTTTTGTTCAAAACCTTGTAGGCCTTCCCAAGCGTGGCGATTTTCCCAAATTCGTTTAGCAGCATCTTGCCAGTCTGTATGACGCACTAAAAAGTCAAATTGTATCAGTCTGTTTGAAAATATATCGTAATGATAGCTATCGTATTCTATATGTATAACTTCGTAAACTGTTCTGTCTTCTGCAATAGCGTCTAAAGCAAAATCAAATCCCCATTTGCTTTTAGTTTTTAACAACAAATTTGCATAAGGATTTCGTGAGACAAACTTCTTAATTTGTGTTTCTGCATCTTTTGAATAGCTACAACGTTGTAGAACCATGCTGTGGTCTAATAATAATCCTAGGTCGTTACGTTCTAATTCAAACCAAGGTTCTTGCCAACAGCAATGGTTTAGTATAGGATAGTTTATAGGATATCCCATTGCACGATAAAATTTTTGCTCTGCAACATTTAATTCAAAACCGTCTTTATCGTAATAATTAAAATCTTCGGGTTTTAAATCTTCTGCTGTCTTTGAACAAATGCTGTGCGATGTGATGTTAAAATCATGTCGCTTAAACATTTTAATTGTAACCTAATTCAACCTGTATTTCATCACAGTCTTTGCAATTGCATTCGTTACAGTCACATTCCTCGTCCATACAACTGTGTCCACAATGTGCAGGATGTTTGCAATATTTGCAGATTGTTTTATTTTGTTCGGTCTTTGTCATCTATCGCTCCTCCGGTGATCCAACTGGTGCACGATCTTGTGCCTGCACACTTGAAATGATGAAAGTTACAGTATCCTAAATCTGCTTTGTGTATTGATGCCATACCATCTACAGATTTATCATCGCCCTTAATGCCATCCTCGATACACCTCCACATCTTGTCTGAAACATCAAATGCAGCACAATTGCCGCACTTCATTGTCTTGGCTGTTTTTTCTGCAATGCCCCAACGTTTGGCAGCATCCTTCCAATATGACTCTGGCTCGTCTGGATTGGCAGGACCGTAGTGATATTCGTCTATGGCCTTCTGACGATTCTTTAGATTGACATCTATGTCATGTGTAGCAATAGGACAACCTTTGTTGGCTGCTTCTATTATGTTGATATATTTTCTATACATAATTTTATCTCTGTTCGGTCCAGTATAGTGTACCAATGATGTTTTTGTTAGCGTTAGAAGTTGCTACTGAGATTAGCAATACATCGGAAGTGGCACCTAAGTTAGTACGCCCAAGTTGAAAGGCAATTCCATCAAGTTTAAATGGTGATCCGCCATAGGGCAAAATGCCTCTGTATAAAACTTCTCCTCCGGTATAAGATGTAGCGGTAACATTAACCTGCACAACACTACTGGCTCTTTCGTGATCAGCCCATGAACCATTTAAAGTTTCAGGGTTTAAAATCAAACGAAACGCCGCGGTTGTATTATCTGTTGCTTGTGCTTGTAATTGATCTAAAATTGCTACAGCGTGTTTAGCCGCATCTTTTAATCGAATAGCTATAAATGGCACAAATGTATTAGCTTGGTTACCAGTGTTGATACCTGCAAGTGGCACGTTCTGCACCATCGGTTGTCCCAGTTGAGTGCTATTACCTTCTAAACCAAAACTTGTTGATGCTTGTATAATAGTTGATCCTACATTGGATGATACATTAGTTAATTCTAAACGTATAGGGTTAAACGGTGTAGACATATAAACATCACTAAGAATGTTTGCGTGTTGAAATTGATGTATAGGATACTTTATGCCACCCATTACCCAACTAAATTTTACAATGCCAGCACCGTACCATTCGTATTCGATGACTAGCAATTGTATAGTTCCAGGTACTCCAACGATACCACTGGGTCCTGTTCCATCCATGACGTCAATATTCCAGTTTGATCGAGCTATTTTTGTATCGATAGGAGTTCCAGTAACATTACTACGCACTACACAGTAGTATTCTCCGTCTTCGTTACGCTCAAAGAACACACCGTTCTTTTCATCAAACACTCCGTATCGTGTACGAATGCCAAGTACTGCTGGGAAAGCCCAAGCAGCTGACCATTCTACTGGGCGACCTGGAATATAATTCATCACTTGTCGTGTTTGGCGGATTGCTTGTGATCCATGAGTAGATGATACACTAACCATGATAGAGTTTTGGTACTGATCCCACACTGAGGTAGCACCGTTAGTTAATTGTTCATCCCATAGGTCTGGTGCTTTACCAAACTGAAATGTACTAAAGAATGTAGTTGTAAATGTGCTAACTCTTAATCTGTTCTTGCTTGTCTGGGCAGCATCTTGTCTTGGATTACTTACTCGTATAACCGGTTGACCATACGGATCGTAATCCATAGCACGATGGAGTTCATTTAGATTAGGATCGCTGGGATGTGTGTAGTTTGTAGTATCCCATGGTTGTTCGGTGGGATTTAATCTTGTGCCTTTAAATGCCATATTATATCTTTATTCCAATAAAGATGTGACTCTTTCTGTCTGCGGTCCAAGTATTACTGTTAGTCAATCCGTAAGCTGTATTGATGGTTGCACGAACTGCGGCATCTAATGCACTAGCATCGTAAACAACTAAGACCACAATGTTACCTGATGCTACAGCGTTCAACGCTGCGTCTAATGTTGCTAAATTAGCAGGGTTAATATAGGTGTCGTATTGGGTAGGTCCTGTGACAACATTACCGTAGCTGTCTAAAACAACCATGTTGTGTCCTCGCCCGTTTGGCAGTGGACTATCTCCGCGGAGTAGCACTTCAACATCATTTACTACCACTCTAGCAGGTTGGAATCCTACTACATCGTATGTTGATGAATAAGCATAAATCTTATTACCGCTTACATATTGTGTAGTTGAAATGGCGCTAGTTGTTCCAAATGCTTCGTAGAATGTAAAGTCTGCTGTAGTTGTAATCCAAGGGCGACCTTCTTGTAATCCGCCTGTGTTAGGATTGTCTATAATATCGTTATCATTATACTGTGTCGGCAATTCTGAAATGTCATAAGTTGCTCTAGCATTACTGTCTGCTGCTCGATCGATAGCTGCTAAATCTAACTTAGCCTTTTGTCTAAGTTCTTTGGTAGCTAAAGTCGAAATACCGTTTAGTGCCATTACTTTGCTCCGTAGACTTTACCTGGATATAGGCTTGGATGTTCGCCTTTAATGTCTGCAGGATCTTTAGTCCCCTGCCAGCTGTCTGCGCCCGCCAAATCAGTTACTGCGTCAACATCCATATATTGTTCGTTGGGTTCTGTTGAATATTGTTTGTCTGTTGTAAGCCCGGCAATCTGTTGAAAGCGTTTAATATCAGAATCGGAGTAACCCATATCTTCTACAGGTTGTTCTGGTTTCTCTTGAGGTTCTGCTTGATCTAGAATATCAAGGACTTGTCGGATGATTTCTGCTACTCTCATTATAGTCCGCCTAGTTGACGAATTCTTTCTAGTTCGTCAACCTGTTCTGTTGGCTGTTCTGTTGATGGTTCACCTTGTTGTTTCATAAAACCAACTAGTTCATCATAACTGCTCATATCAATTGGGCCTTCTTTGCTTAATTCGATAACTCTTTGTGCAAGATCATGAATATCTGCATCGCCTTTAATTTCCTCACGACTTAGTTCTAAAAGTCTAATAAAGAGAGGAACGTCCATTTGTACAATATCTGCCATTTTAAAATCTCCGATCAAATATTTATCGTTAAATACGGTATGATCGATAAAACTCCTTTCCAACAAACAATAAAAACACTTAAAGATTCGGGAAAATATCGCATTTTTAATGATATTTTACGTGAAGCGGGCAAGTTCCCTACCGCTGTATGGTACGGCCCTTATAATATTAAAAACATCGTAAACTGGTGTTCAAACGACTACTTAGGTATGGGCCAGCACAAAGTAGTGTTAGATGCTATGCACACAGCTTTAGACATGACTGGGGCTGGTTCAGGCGGCACTCGTAACATTAGCGGTACTACACACTATCACGTAGCATTAGAGCACGAGCTTGCAACACTACATAAGAAAGAACGTGCTTTACTGTTTACTTCGGCTTATGTTGCTAACGAGTGGACATTTATTGCACTTAAAAAGATTATTCCGGATCTAGTATTTGTTAGCGATAGTAAGAATCATAATTCAATGATCGTCGGAATGAAGCACTCTGGTGCTGACAAATATGTGTTTGAGCATAACAACATGGAACAACTCGAACAAACGCTGAGAAGCGTCAAAGGCACTCCTTGCATAGCATTTGAGAGTGTGTATTCAATGGACGGAGATGTTAGTAAGATCAAAGAGATCTGTGATCTAGCTGACAAATATAATGCAATCACTTACATTGACGAAGTACATGCGGTAGGGCTATACGGTGAGCACGGTGCTGGCAAGTTAGAAGAACTAGGCCTACAGCATCGAGTTGACATAGTTAACGGAACGCTTGGTAAGGCGTATGGTGTCCAAGGTGGATACATTGCTGCCGATGCAGATGTAATCGATGCTATTCGTAGTGTTGCTGCTGGCTTTATCTTTACAACGTCAATGAGTCCTGTAACCTGTGCGGGCGCACTCGCTGCTGTTAAGTATCTCAAAGATCACAACGAACTGCGCGAGCAACATCAAGAACGTGCTCGTAAGTTAAAGCATAGATTGAAAAAAGCAGGATTGCCTGTAATGGACAGCACAACTCATATTGTGCCAGTTATGGTTGGTGATGCCAAACGTGCTAAAGCAATGAGTGATCAACTATTAAACGACTACAACATTTACGCTCAAGCAATTAACTATCCAACCGTGCCGGTAGGAACAGAGCGTCTCCGCTTTGCTCCTACTCCATTGCACGATGATGGAATGATTGAAGATTTAATTACTGCGCTGGCTGCTGTTTTTGCGAATCACCCGGCGCAAGCCTAAAACGATCTTCAACAAAGTCAGCTGTACCTGCTTCAAAGATAATGCTGTTTGCAACCAATGCTTCCACTTGATGTGGACCAAGTGGGCCAAATGTTACTGTTTGGCCTTCTTCTAGAACAGCTTCCTTAACTTCTCCGCTAGCTACATCGATAAAAGTAATCTTAAACTTGCCTGCATTGATGAACCAAGTTTTAGATTTTTCTTTGTGAAACACCATTGAAGTCTTTGCACCAACACGATCAAATACTAATAACTTTCCACAGTATTTGTCGTTGTTGGCCCAAACTATTTCAAATCCCCAACCTTTGTCTACTTTACCTAATTGTTGTAAGTTCATGGACGTTTCTCAATAATTTTATCAGCAAGCCCCCATTCGACTGCTTCGGCTGCTGAAAGGAATGTGTCAAACTTCATTGTTTCAAACATTTGATCATAATCCTTGCCTGCGGTATTGTGCTTAACGTACAGCTCAGTTAGACGCTGATTGATACGTTTGCTTTCTTCTAAGTGACGACGACTGTCTTCAAACTCTAGTTCTTGTACGTGTACGCTACCGCTAGTGCCACGTGTGCCCGAGCTAACACGATGGATCATGGTGCGGCTTTCAGGTAATACAAAACGCTTGCCCGGAGCACCTGCCATAGCAAGGAAACTGCCCATCGAACATGCTTGACCCATAACGTATGTAGCAACATCGGGTTTGATAAACTGCATTGTATCGTAAATGCTTAATCCTGCTGTTACAGCGCCACCTGGGCTATTAATAAACAAGCTGATGTCTTTGTCAGGATTTTCGCTTTCTAAGAATAGTAACTGTGCTACAATTAGATTGGCCATGTGATCTTCTACAGGACCGTTGAGCATGATAATACGCTCTTTAAGCAGTCGACTATAAATGTCGTAGGCACGTTCGCCTTTGCTAGTTGATTCAATTACTACTGGTACAAGTGCCATTGTTGTTTCCTTGTTGTTGAAAAACTTAATTATACGAGTATCATTGCTGTCTGTCAAGAGATTTACATTTTACACCATGCCACCTACTATAATTCATTTGAGACATTTCTTTTCCACAATGTTCACATTTAACTTTTATTTTTGGAATACCTTTTTGCCAATCGGACATCTTTGATTTAGTCTCAGAAGTGTGTTTATAATTCCACGTTTTTCCAATTCTTGCAGCTGACATTTTTCTTTTTGTTTCTTCTGTTTTTGGTTTTCGCAATTTTTCCTTATGAGACTCGGACATAGGACCTAACGTTCTGCCTTTTAATTTTTTGCTTCTTGCTAAGTTTGATTCGTTGCTTTGCGTTAAGTTTGATTTGATATATTCATACATTCTTGAATTTACTTTGACCCGCGAATCCTGATATCTATTTTTACGAATAGCCATTCCCCAGGCAGCATTAATCATTCTTCTTTTTGAATCGCCAGTAGTCATTTTTATTAATAACATATGACAAACAAAATGTTCTTTAGCTGTTAGTTTTACTAAATTTGTTAAGTCATTAGAGCCGCCTAATGACTTGGGAACGACATGGTGAGTTTCTACATAGGCATCACTTTGGTTGACACGCTCTCTGGCTTTTGTTATAATAGAATTGTACCAATTGGTATATTTGTTCGGTAAATACATCCTAAATCCCCTTAAACATATTTAGTGAAATTATGTCAGCAACACTACTATTAAATGCAGATATGCAACCTGTTAGCATCCTTCCTTTGTCAGTCGTTGATTGGCAGGAAGCCATTCGCTATATGGTTTTGGATAAAGCAACAGTATTAGAATGGCACGACGACTGGATCGTTCGTTCGGCACATTGGGAAACTCGTGTGCCTGCTGTATTAATGCTCAAGGACTACCAAAAACCAAAACATTACATGCGTATGAGTAAGCGCAATATATTCTTGCGTGATGAATACGTATGTCAATATTGCGGCACAGAGGTTACTGAACATACTGCTACACTCGATCACGTACATCCTGTAAGTAAGGGCGGCAAGACAACTTGGGAAAACAGTACCACAGCATGTAAGCCTTGCAATTATCGCAAAGCAAACCATGTAGGTAAGTTCAAACCAAAACATACACCATACAAGCCACACTTTTGGGATCTAGTGGAAAAGCGTAAACGCAAGGGTTTCCACATGGAACACCCAAGTTGGGTAACTTATCTAGCCTAATTGGTTAAATTCATTATTGCATTTAAAACTGTTCACCTTTAATATATAGACTGTGCAGCGAAATAGAAGTAGCATTGCACAAAAAGTCACAAAAAGGTGGACAGTTTTATGAATTACAAAGCAGGTCTGATCTCTCGCCAAGTCCAGAGAGATCCTAAGAAAGATATCAAGGACTTTTTATCAAAGTATCAAACTAAGTTCGAAATGGAAGCAGACGCAATGGATCTGCGCACCATGGCTGAAAATTATCCGCATGGTATTATTCCATTAGAAGATATTCATCAAGGCCTAATGGCAATCTTGGGTCCAAATTATGATCCAGCCTTGTATGCTTTTTACGATCCAACAAGTAAAGAAAGCTTCAGTCCAAAATTTGGTTATGTTGGGTGGAATCAACTTTATTTGTATTCAATCTTTCAACGAGATGTTGCAGCCAATCACGTTGCCAAACTAAAGAAAGACTGGGATCATTCTGCAATTTTAGTTCCATGTGCTATTAAGTTTACTTGGGACGGAAAAGAATATTACTGTGTGTGGGACGGTCACCACACACTACAAACAGCACGTATTATGAACTACACACAGTTCCCTGTTTGGTACATTGACATTGACGAAGTAGCAGAAGATGTTATTACTTCAGCGGGATTTGCAAACGACGAAGAAGGACGAATTCAATACGGTTGCTGGTTAGCTGGTCGCAACATGATTCGTATCAATGCAACTAACAAACGTTTCCTAGCACATTATGACAAATACATGATCTTGCTAGAAACCAAAGATGCCAAGACCGTAGCAATGGATAATATTATTAAGTCTACTGGTTGCATTGTTAAACGCAGCGCCAAGGTTCCGGGTTCGTGGACACAAATTAACTCAGGCGAAGAGTGTTATGATTTGCTACAGGCAAATGGTATGCCAAGCAAAGGAATGTTTTGGAGACACGCCCTAGAGTTTCATCGCACAGTATGGCCAATGGCTCCATTAGAGTTGGAAGTGTTCCGTCCTATGAGTTATTTGTATCAAGCATTTAACATTGAAGGATACGCAATCGATCAAGAGTTTGATAAGGAAATGGAAATTATCCTAGCAGGAGATCCTAATGATCCTAGCAAACCCGGCTTGTATGGTGATCCCGAAAGTGTACAAAAGAAAATTAAAGAGTCTTATGAACACGCAATTGCTAACAATCTAGGACGCGGACAATTACTTAAATCAAATAAAGAGATTGTCATGGATGGATTAATTAATCTGTACAATCAGCATTGTGGTAGATTGATTATGCCTCCTGCAAGATACGTTTGGAAGGTGTAATTATGTCCAAGTGGCTTTATGCATTCAAATGCCCGTTCGGGTCAGGTGATGTTAAAATTGGCATTACTGGGAATCCTAAAAGTCGCTTGGGCACATATCAATGTGCCTATAGCGCAAAGAAACATCGTGCATGTTTTGACATGGTGTGGGAAGGACCCGACGAACAAATCGAACGACTTGAAAAGGCTTTAAAGAATACCTACAACTGGAATATCGAAAGCGATAAGTTAGGCGAATCCGAATGGGTGACAGAGGTCGGATTTGATGCTATAATAGAGGAAGTTGATAAGACCATCCGAGGGTGGAGATTTAAAATAACTCGTTTACCTGTAGAATTTCCTATCACACAAGACGAGTGTGCTTGGGATGGAATAGGTAAAGAACATTGGAGAATATGAAATGACTATTGATATTACAAAGTTAAACACAGTTATGATCGACTGCTCGCAGATGTTTAATGCGCACGAAATCAAAGGAATGATGAAAAGACTTAGCATCACTGACTATTGCTACGCATTTACATACAAAGGAACAGTAATGAAGTTTGGTCAGAGCTGTGACAACGATTGGCAAAAAGGCAGCTATGGCGAAAGAATTTATCGTCAAGCACATCACATTCCAGGATGGCCTACTATTGCTAGTCCAGGTTCGGCTGGCGGCGACATGAGAAGTGTAGCGGCCAAATTTCCAGGAATTAAAAAAAACGAAGTTTGTATTAAAGTTTGGGACATGACCGGTTATCCATTTTCGGTAGCGCACGATCATCGTCATGAATTGACTGTTTTGGAAAATCAATTAATCCAACAGCACATTCAACAATTCGGATATCAGCCAGTCGGAAATATCCGTGATGAAAGCAAAATTATGAAAAAAACTCGCGTAACAGATCAAATGTTTGATAGTTTATTTGATGTAGTTGACACTACTACGATTTGATTGTATACTAGTATCATTATTAAACTTTAGGATTACCCATGCGCACACAACCCGAAATTATCATTGAACGTCTTGAAGCAGACAATAGTCGTCTTGCTAAAGAGGCTATTCTTGCGGACGCAATGAACGAAGGACTCACAGAGTTCTTCGAAGGTGTGCGCATGGCCCTAGATAAACTTTATACCTTTGGTGTAAAACAAGTGCCTGTAAAGGAGCCTGTAGGTGGACAAGGACTTAGCTGGGATAACTTCAAACAATTGGCAGAAAGCCTTTACCGTCGTGAGCTTACTGGTCATGCTGCTCGTGATGCTATCGCATTGGCCATGGACGTGGCTACAGATTTGCAGTGGAATAACTTTTATCGCCGCATCCTTATTAAAGATTTACGATGTGGTGTCTCAGAGAAAACTGTTAATTCTGTCGCTAAAAAGCAGAAACGACCCGACTTTGCTGTTCCGGTATTTGAATGTCAACTCAGCCACGATGCAGCCAACCACGAAGCCAAAGTAACAGGCAAGAAGATTGTAGAACGCAAACTTGACGGTGTGCGTTGTCTTACTGTTGTTGACTTTGAAAACAAGACTGTTACGCAATACACACGCAACGGCAAGGTGCTTGAGAACTTTAAACACATTACCGATTACCTTAGCAACTACATTGAAGAGTTTGGTCGTAGCTATGTACTCGATGGTGAGATTATGAGCAATAGCTTCCAAGACCTTATGAAACAGGTACATCGCAAGGACAATGTAGAAGCCAGCGATGCTGTGCTTAACTTGTTTGACATTGTGCCGCTTGTAGAATTTAAGCAAGGCAAGAGCACTATGGGACAAAAGCGCCGTAGCGCATTTCTTAAGAACTTTGAAAACATCTTTAACGATTCGGGCTTTATTACTATTGTTCCGCAAAAAGAATTTGACCTTGATGTGTTCACCGACGAGATCGAATTTAAAGATTACATGAAAGAAATGGTAGACGCTGGTTACGAAGGCATTATGATTAAAGATCCAGATGCCAAGTATGAATGCAAGCGTACCACAGGTTGGCTTAAGATGAAGCCGTTTATTGAAGTGTCCTTAACAGTAACAGCAGTTGAAGAAGGCACTGGTCGTAATCAAGGGCGCCTTGGTGCTCTAGTATGTGAGGGTGTAGATGACGGCAAACGAATCGTTGTTAATGTTGGCTCTGGCCTTAGTGACGAACAGCGTATGGATTTTTGGTCTGCTTATCAGGAAGATTCGAAATCAGTGGTGGGCCAAGTGGTCGAAGTCCGGGCGGATGCAGCGACTCGGAGCCAAGACAGCGAGGATGTTTGGTCGTTACGGTTTCCACGCTTCCTCCGATTCCGCGGCTTTGCAACGGGTGAAAAAATCTAAGATGCAAAAGTCCGCAATTAAAGATCTTATCTACGGTGGTGTTGAGGAAATTCTCAACAACAAGGCTTACTACTATCATAGTAGTATGGGGGCAGAGTACAGCCATTTTACTGACGAAGGTAAGATAGCTATTGCTGAGTTTATAGATCTAATGGCGTTTAAGATTCGTGAAGCTAATGAAGCAGACTTAAACGAACGTGCTAAAAAACAAACCATTGCGGCATTGAAAGGTTGACCTTTAAGTTACTTGATCGTATAATACACTCATCAAAACTACTTAGGAGCGAGCAATGGCTCAAATCATTGCATGGAAGAGTAACGACGGCAAGCTCTTTGAGGACAAGGCCAAGTACCAAAAGCACTTGCGCAAACTCGCTACACATCGTCGTGCTCAACGTAAACTACAAATTGTAGAATCAGAAGCAGATGCTGCCTGGGCTGAACTCTACGAGCGTGAGCAAAGCCTTGAACAGTGGGCACAGATGGTTATCGACAACCAACATTTGTTCTGGGCCGAAGCTGCTAAGGGTAACTCGTACGATTGGGATCAAGTTGGTAAACTAAAAAACAAGAACTGTGTTATGCCAGCGCCAAGATTGCTTGAGTTTACTGAATTTAACCTACACTGGAGTGACTGTGTTAGTAACACTCATAGTTGCCCTCACAATGGCGTAACTAACTGGGGGCAGCATCGTCCAGAAAATGCACACTTGCCCAAAGGGTATCCTGGTTGGACTGGTAACATTCAGTGGATGTGCGAATGGCCGTTAGAGTTTAAAGGATTCTACCTTGGCAGTGACTTATTTTCTTGTGGCACTTTTAACTCTGGTCGCCAACGTGCTTATACAGGCACCGGCGGGTGGCGCGGCGACGGCTACAAAGAAAAGTACGGATGTGAAACACAGTCTAGCGGCTACGACCTTAAGTTGTTTGCTGCTGACTGGCCTGGGCTTGCTCGCTACTACGAAAAGCAACGACTAATTAAAATACTGTCAAGTCAGGAGCCAGTCTATGATTATTGATATATCCGTGTACGCTACGATTGTATTCATAATGAAGACTCTTTCTTGGATTACCCTTAGCGTTCTGCTTTGGTTCTTTATGTATTTCCACGATGATGTGTATCAGTTCCAACATACACCAATTAAGAACACAATCCTTGGCCTGTTGATCCTTGTGTTGTTTCTATTAATCTACGGTATTGTTGAGATTAACTGGCTACCTTAGTTGACAAATTAACTGTTTGGTCGTATAATATAGTCATTGTTAGTAATTAGGAGCAACAAATGGCTTTTTGGAATCGAAAAGATAAAGATCAAGACCTTTCCCCTGAACCAGTAGAAACGGAAGAAGACATGCCAGCAGCACCTGTGTACAAAGCGCCTTTAAAGATGCCCGATGTTTCAAAAAAGCGTGAATTTATTGTAGGACACAATTTTGATCGCAAGACTGGTGTTATCAACGGTTTTTTTGTAACTGATTGTTTTGACGATGCAGAACTACAAGAAGGCCTGCGTCCTGAGATTGCTCGTTTTCCTGTAACACAGCTCTACGATGCACACGAACAAAAACAACGTGCAGACAAATATGCTGAATACATGAATCGTATCAATGAAGCAAAGCAAAAAGCATACGAACAAACTTTGTTAATCGACGTACTAAAGGATAATGTATGAGCGACACAGTTCTTTGCAAAGATTGCAAACACAGTTTTCGTATTTGGTATGATATTATTTTTGGTGGCAGTAAGCGATACACTATGCGCTGCCGTAAAGCATACAAACAATCGGAAGAAGAAATTGATCTTGTTGTTGGCCCCAAGATTAAAAAAGAACATTACGAAACTTGTGGCACAGCTCGAATCTTTAAAGATATGTGTGGGCCTGAGGGTAAGAATTGGCAACCAAAAGATCCAAAGAAAATGTTCTTTTACATGAAACGAGTAACAAGTGAATAATCGTTACTTTTTGGCTTTTTGGTGCAGGGATGGATTTGAAGTAATAGAAGACATTACCGCATGTCAGAACTGGGAACATAAACAGTTGATTGATGCGCTGTCTGACAAGAAGATTGAACCCAATCCGATGAGTCAAATGATCACTTATGCAACCTTACGTGGACGCTTGAATAGTCAACGGCAATACGAACTGTATGCTTTTATGACTGACGGAGACATTGACAAAGAAGATTTGGTTAAATGGGCTGACAAGGATTCACAATCTTTGGTTGACTGGATCCGAGTCAATGGTGTTAAACTATACAGCGATTATTATAGAAAGCATAAGGATAGGATTGTATAATGTACAAACTATTATTTGACGGCTTAGTGTTTCCGTTCGCTACACTAGACGAAGCACTGACTGCTAGCAAACATATAATTGTTGAATGGACGATCCTTGATCCGCAAGGTGAAGTTGCATTTGACTGGACTGATAGGGTAGGACCATGAATAAAGAAAAAGAACTATTGTTTAGTGTAACTGCTAAAGACTGCGAGTGGTCATATACCAAGGGCACAGGTGCAGGTGGACAAAAGCGTAACAAGACCAGCTCTGCTGTGCATTGTCATCATCGACCTAGTGGTGCTCGCGGATACAGTGAAGCAAGCCGTAGCCAGCACGATAACAAGCGTGATGCATTTGTTAAAATGGCTAATACCGTTGAGTTCCGTCGATGGAATCAACTCGAAGCTATGAAGAAGATGGGTCAGCTTGAAGAACTTGAACGCAAGCTAGAAGAAGACATGAAGCCATGGAATCTAAAGTATGAGACCAAGGTAGATGGGGTTTGGGTAGAAACTTCTCCCGAAGCAATGACTAAAGATGAGTGATAAAGAACTATATCAACCAACAGTTCGGGGTCAGGCCAGCATCTGTCACTTTGATCTGTCCTTTAAGTTCTTAACTCGCGAACAATGTCAAAACTTTATTAACCTTTACCTAGATGAATTTGAATATGCAGACAACATACGTTATCAAATGATTATAGGTGATAGCTTAACTAAAAACGAGCACTGGGTTTACGTTGAAGACGGCTCATGGGCCAGCAACTTAAAACGCATTGCAGAACTATTAATTGAATGTGACTACGAACAGGAAAAATACGATGAGTGATATTAACAACGACGATTACCAATATAACAACGAAGAAGAAGCCGAGATGGCTCAGCTTCACAGTATTCATATTCATATGAACGCTATTGCTAAAGTTCGTGAAGCATTAGCAAAACAAGGTGAAAAGGAAAGCGCAGAGTTTTGTGAAGAATGCGGCGATGAAATTCCTGAAGAACGCCGCAAGGCTATTCCGGGTGTGCAACTTTGTGTATTCTGTAAGGAACGCAGCGAAAGAATCGTGTAATGCGCATTCATTGTTATGAAAAGTTTGGGATAGATCATTATGTAACCTCATACATGGTTGCATTTACATTTACTAACCCAAACCAAGACATTGAAATAGCCGCATGGTGTCGTGATACTTTTGGACCAAGTGGTGGAGAGTTTGGCTACACTCCGCAGCCAGGTTATAGATGGCGCAATGGTATTCCTTACGGTGAAGTAGATTTTGCCAACGAAGAAGATCGAATAATTTTTATACTGAAATGGTCATGAGATTTATAGCGGAATTAGACAAGTCTAAGCCAACATGGTTTGTTGCTGGCAACTTCTCATACACTACTCAACCCGAGCTGTTCAATTGGTTAGACAATACGCGAGGGCAAGGGTATTCTGTTGGGTATTCTGATAAAAACTACGGAATAGTTGGTATACATTTCTATAACGAACGAGATGCTATTCTTTTTACCTTGAGGTGGGCATAATGGGTGCAGTATTTCGTTATCTGGGAACTGAGCGTGGGATTGTGTTTATTGAGGATCTCGATAACGGCATGAGCGTGACTAACGATGCTGAGAATGTTTGGCGGCGGGTGTATGACGAGAAATGGGCAAAGACTGTTATGCGGTTAGTCTACAAGGATACACAAGGCGAGTGGTGGGAAATGATTCCAACACATCTCCAGCTCGACTCTGGAAATTGGAAAATAGAGTTTAAACGCTGGCACGGGCACGTTTGGGACGCATTGAAAGGGAATGTATGACTGATAAACAATCAATTTGGTTTAACGCTGTGCTGTGCATAATAGTTGTCTTTGTTGCTATAGGTCTTAGCACTTATTATACCATTAAAGGTAACGAATGTTTGGTAAAAGCCGTAAAGGTCGCTGTAGAATATCGAGTACCTGTTGAAAGAACTTTGGAGTTATGCCGATGACCTGGGAAGAAGCAGAAGCTCGCCAATGGTTGGAACAACAGTTTTGGGCAGAATTCCAATCAAGTCAGATGAAATTTTGTTGGCTACCAAAAAGAAACTTCGAGACTGGACGCTGGATGTGGATGTGTAAGGCCGTAGAAGCACTTAGCGGACACACCGTTGACGTTGGCGGTAGTGAATACGAGTTTAAAACAACTCGTTGGTACAGACCAAAAGACTTTACTACACTAGCCCTAAGAAAACTATAATGCGACTCATACGACAAATCATTCGTGGAGCCGGATACTTAGAAGGTTACGGACATCACCCTGGCAACAGTATGCTTATCATTATGATAATGGCTTGTGGTGCTGCTGGAATCAAAGGTGGTTTCGCTGGCTTTCTTGGGGGAGTGTTGCTCGGGGCGGTGTTTATATTGCCACTTTGGATAATTGGCTGTGTTAGTCGGGCAAACGACTGCGATAGATCACAGGCAAGATTGTTAAAACAAATCAAAGATAGTTGACACGCTAACAGTTTGACGTTATAATACAGGCATATTAACAGACACAGAAAGGCTCATCGTGAGCGAACGCAAACTAATTGAAGTCGCTAAAAAGCGAGTTCCGATGAAAAAGATTTTCCACAACAAGGAAATTCGCGACGGCATGGCTGAACTAGAAAAGTTCCGTCAGCAATTCAACGAACAAGAATTCTTCTATGGTGCTAAGGTTTACCTAGAAGTAGGCAACTACGGCGAAACAACTGCTGTTGTTAAACGCCTTGAAACAGACAAAGAATATAACGCTCGCCTAGATGAAGAGCGCAAGAAGGCTGAAGAGAAATTAGCTCGTGCAGAAGCTCGTCGTGTTCGTGAAGAACATAAACGCAAAAAAGCAGAAGAAGCAGAAGCTCGCCGCATTGAAGAACAGCGACTGAAAGAAGTTGAATACGTTAAGACTATGGCTCGTAAACTCGGCATCACTGCCAAAGAACTTGGAGTAGAATAGTGAACGAACGAATTAAAGAACTGGCTGTGCAGGCAGGAGCACAAGGCAGGACACACCCTTCCCCATTTACGGGGACTATAGACTTGGAAAAGTTCGCCGAGTTGATTGTTCGGGAATGTGTAGACATTGTAGCTAAACGCAAGGACCGAGCTATCGACGATGGTTGGAATGTCGATGAAGCCATGAGCATAGCCGAGTTTGATTTGAAAGAACATTTCGGAGTTGAATGATGAACACAGAACTGATATGCAACATTGTTAGTAAGACAGATAAAAACTTTGAATTAGCATTAGTTCCTGCAGAAACTTTGAAGAAGTTTGTAGAAGAGATTGTTCGAGAAGGCATGGCTGTTGCGGACAAGACACAATTAGTCAATCGTCAATTAGCAGTATCTGTTGCTCTTAAAGAGCATTTTGGAGTCAAATGATGGCACGTATTGAAAAGCCCGTTGGATTTAAAGTTGTTATTATTGAAAGCGAACGAGGTTGGGGACAAAAGGTCGAAGACATCATCTACTTCGACAACGAACCCGAAGCTCGCGAATTTGTTACGAACTACAACAAGGATTTGCCACCCGGTCCTGCACCTGATTGGTATATGATGGCACAGTATGAAGGCATGGTGAGATAATGAACGAACAACTAAAAGAGTTGTATTACAAAGCGCACGACACCAGCGATGTTGAAGGGTCGTTTCCGCAATACTTTAGCGCAACAAAGTTTGCAGAACTTATTGTTCGCAAGTGCGCCGATATCTGTCACGAACGCAAACTTACACCTAGTACATTTACAGGTGAAGAATTGCTCGAATATTTTGACATAAAGGAAAAATGATGGATCGTGAACTGATCGACAAAGTTGATAAGTTTCGTTTAATAGCTAGCCTTAAGGATTGTTTTATTGATCCCGATGAAGGCAACTACGAATTCTTCGATCATTTAGAAACTATTGAGCACCTTGACCAGCAGCGTAAAAATCCTGAAGATGGTAATTGGGCTATGGCTTTTAAGGCATTTGAGCAAGGCATTACTGCTGATATGATAAACGATTACCTTGAACATATGCAGAATGTCAAATATGAACAACAAGTTGCTGAGAGAAAAGAACGTGAAGCAAATCTTGTCGAGTTAAATCTGCTTACAGAAAAGTATAAGTTTGAGAAGATTACTGATGCAAAACAGTATCCTAATCACTATCACTTTAAGTTTAACAAGGGCCTAGGCAAAAACGCTGTTGAAATAAAATGCCGTATGTTTGCACCACGCTGGGGTGAGTTTAGATTGTGGTATTCTTGGAAGGATCCTGTGACTAAAAAGCTGCAACGGCATTGTCTTAATCTCAATAGGTATAACTTTAGAAAGTGTGACTGGATGCCCGAATGGTGGAACACGGGTTTGCGTACTTCGGATCGTGAAGTAACCTTGGCTTTTGCTTGGCATATGATCAAGGGATCTACAGGTTCATTTCCTGCAAATATGCCACGTCCAGCAAAGGTTGACAAGACTCCTAAAGTCGCAGTATAATAGCTGCACTTTATAACACACGGAGCGGCAAATGAACGAACGAATTTGGAAACTTGCTGAACAGGCTTGGGAAACTATCGATGTTTCTGCGAAGTTAGGAATACCTGGAAAAGAACGGGTTTTTAACAAAGAAAAGTTTGCTGAGTTGATTGTTAAGGAATGTGCAGAAGTAGCTGCTGATCATGATGCATTAGACATTTATGAAGAAATTCGAGAACACTTCGGAGTTAAAGAATGAGCTTCTTTGAATTTGCAATGCTATTCATACTAGGAGGCAGCTTTATGTTTCTAGTATTAGTCTATCCACTGTTGCGTTTGCTAGATCGGATTTGAATAATGGTTACATTACCTGTAGACTTTGTAGCAACTAAGTATCCTGGTTACTTTTGGAATGTAGTGGAAAAGAAGCTATACTCTATCAAAGTAACAGGCGAACTAAAGGCTATGACGTTTCAAAAAGGTGGTAACTTTGGTTGGATCAAAGTTCCTCCAGGCTATAAAATCAGTGTGAAAGGCCAACGCCGCATGTACACAATGGATTACCTTAATAAGCTAACCGCAACTAAAGACATTCAAGAGATTGGAATTACGCAATGAACAACGAAGATCAAGTGGACGAACTCAACGAAGTTGTGTTTGATGGCATTCGTTTCCTCGAAAGCCTAACACGCTACTACGGTGCTGAAAAGGGTATGGAGGTTTGGAACAAGATGGGAGAAGCCCTAGGCGACGAGATCAAGGGCAAAGTGTTCTTTTCAATGCTTACTGGTGAAAACTCTAGTCGTATACGTATTCAGCAAGGTACTTGTACTGAACCTGTAGCAGCAATCAAAGCAATACGTTCAGCTACGAACTACGGGCTTAAAGACGCCAAAGATGCTTGGGACCTAAGTGGTGTAAAGCCTGTTACTCTAGAGATTGCTGATCGATACGAACGAGGCCACGCAATCAAAGAACTGCGCCGCTTGGGCATGATGGTAAGCTAATGAGCATAGAATACGAATTCATTGGTTGGTGCCGAGAGGGTACCCATGACAAAGTTTGGGGTGTTATCAAGCTGCGAGAGGGCGATCAGGGTCACTGGGGTGCTCACGACTTTCTTACGTTTTGGGGGCGTCGTGGCCGCAAGCTACAGACCAAAGTATCAGAAGATGATCAGTGGCACATTGAGAATCTAATTGAAGCTAAAAAGATCAAAGGCTATCAAGAAATTGAATCCGACAAGCTCAACGAAGTATACCCCGAGTTTGAACAAGATTTAGAAAAGACTGCATTTTGGTCTATGTTTAAGGTTTAATATGTCTAAAGAACTACCCGAACATCGCGATCAACTAGGCCGTGTACTAGCCCTAGGTGACTGTGTGGCCTACCCTCAGAGCAATAGTCTAGTCATAGGTGTAGTGCGTAAGATTAACCCTAAGATGATTGGGGTGCGTAAAGTGGGCAAGCATGGGTGGGGGTCTGAAAAGAACAAGTACCCTGTAGACTGTGTTAAGCTAGACGGCCCCGAAGTTACTATGTTTATTATTAAACACGCTGGCGATACTAATTAAAGCCAACTGTCTACGGCTTGGTGGCTGCTCTCTGTAGTAGCGTTAGCCCATAGGTCATCTACAGGCTGTTCAAATAGCCACTCAGGCCCAGGGTTCTGGGCTACTAGCCAAGCATGTTCACGACGCCAAGGACCACGCCCTGTAAGCTCACATTCTAGTTGGGCTGGGGCCCACGAACAGTAGCCGTGTACTATGCGGAAATGTTGGGGGTAGTCTCCATCGCTTAGATGCATGAACATCGACAGGTTTGACGTCATCGACCAATCGCGGTTTATTTCAACTGTAACATCGGGTATAGACCATTCGCTAGAGTGTAGCATCCAAACGGTGTTTCTGCCTACTGGGCCACCCCAGTATATAGGAAAGTTAAGCTCTACTTCTAGATTTAGATCTACGTCTTGGATTAGATCTTGTAGGGTGTATTCAGTGGGTTGGTTAACACATAGAGCAAAGCTACCCCCAGTATGGCTGTGGGTTAACATCAATACGGTATTACGGAATCGGCTATCTGGTAGCCCTGGGGGTGCAATTAATAAGTCAGTGGGCTTTGGGTATGTCATGACCAATCAGGTAATGGACCCCCGTACTTCTTACCCTTGATACGCTTACCTCTAACCTTAACGCGATCAGACCCTACCTTGTGACTCTTACCACCATCGCGAGCACGATAGCCCTGGCTCTTGCATGATGCCAATTGGCTAGCACCTAGAGCTGAGTCAGGTTTACCCGATGTGCATAGCGCACGACTAGCAGGCTCTTCACTTACGGGCTCGTCGCTAACGCCATACATAATTTCGTCGTTTAAAGGAAAGTCTAGTTCCATGAAACGTTCAGGCAATTGGTTAGTATCGATGATATAATCTAGCTCATCTTCTGTAGGATGCTCTTTCATCAAGACCTTAGCGGCTTCATCGTGACCCTTGGCATTAGACCAAATGTCTACGTTATAGTGCTCTTTGTACAGAGCAGCCACAGCGTCCATGACCTTGTGATAGTCGCAGGTAAAAATGTTTTCGTTGATAATGTCGCGAATTTTCATAGTAATATATTTATTATCTTAACTGGGCTAGAGCCCAAATAGCCGTGAGCAGGATAGTACGTGCTTCTAGTTCGTTAGCAGCTACCTGTGTTTCTTCTAAGCGGCTCAAGTCTAGCATCAGCTCTTGATACTCCGAATCTGTGATCTCACCCGCTTGATGTTGTTCTGTGATCTGTACTGCAAAAGCTGCACGTTCTGCTACTGGTCCTTGACCCTGCGCCAATTGATATAGATGCCCTAACATTTAGAATCTCCCTAAGACCGCCGCAGCAGCAGTTTGTGCTTGCGATCGTAATATGCGCTGTTTAATTTCACAATAGCCCTTAGAGGCCTGTGCCTCTGTGTAACGACGGTGCATGTCCTCTACAGTTTCGCGTATGGGATGTACAACAGCTATAACGTCAGCCTGTCGAGCTCCTTTGCTTTCCGAGTACAGTTCAAACCATAGTAGTTGATCACGTAATTGACTGACCTGCAGAGCTATTAAAGGACTTGAACAGTCCATACGCTCAATAACGAACCGAGCATCAATAATACGGCTACTTTGATTATCATCCCAAAAGCTGGGAACAATAGTGCCAACACTAGAACAGCCAGTAATAACTAAAGCAGATAATATAGTAAGTATGCGCATTGTGTATTTAATCAAGCTAGGGTAATTGACTAGCCGCGAAGCGGATCGCGGTTCAGCGTAGATTTATAAACACCGCAGCTAGAACCAAGCCCAGCATAATGCCAAACAGTAACCAACAGACTCGCACACACATCCAACGATACTGTCGCTTGACACGAACTACCAAGGGCGTCAGCATAACAGCCAGTACTAGAGTAAACACAATGCCGCCCGCAGTTAATTCACGTAAAGAGTCTAAAAGTATAAGATTCACGTACTATATATAATCACGTGCAGGTACACGCTGTAAATCCGGAAAGGTTAAATTAAGCACAATTTCCCACTCAGGACTTATCCAAAAGTCTATGTAATCAGGAAACACAGCTACATAACCCCCGTGTCGTTGTACCAAAGCCCACACCAACTCCTCGTCATAACTAGCACGATAGTTTAATCTATAACAGCGTAAGTTACCGACCATTGGGGGCTTGCGTAAAGTCAAAGGTACCATAAGCATATTTAACTCTTGTATAAGTAAAAGATCATGATGAAAACTGTATATTACCTAGTACACAGAGATTCAAAAGAACGTGTAAAATACTACACAACCCTAGGTGGAGCTCGTATAGCTCAAAGACTACGCAATAGTCATTTAGGTTTTGATGAGCGTATAAGTCGTACAAGCACACATGACAACTGGGAAGTAGAGCTGTGCTTAGATAAGAATAATATAGTACAAGAAGCCACTTACTGTATAGTCGAAGATGTAATAGAACAAGAAGACTTTACAGTATATACAAACTAAACAAACAACACATATGAACTTAGAACAACGCATACTTGCAGTGATCATAAGCTGGATACTAGTTATAGTATGGTATCTAGTGTATACGTACTAGTATAAGCATACAGTATAAAGAATAACTTTTACTGGATAAAATCTACGTGTAGATTTTACTGAGCTCAAACCCTTATACAGTAAGAGGTCTGAGAGTAGTTTGAGTATAAGCACGACACAAAACCCAAATTGTATAGTGGCCCCGCTGCGCATGATAGTGCGTAGTGTATATAAGTGTGATTTACTGTATATACGTATATGCGCTAGAGTGGATTTATGGTGGGGGTTGTGTGAAATTGGATGCCTTTTTGATTGATTATTGAGGGAATTGTGTGAAATTGTGTGAACCATTTTAGCATAGCCTCTCATACCACCGTTCTTGATCTTTTTCGCACTATAGATTTCACTGTATCGCCATGTTCGTTTGACTCGTTTGATCTAATTATTCGAGTCATTTTCTCACAGTTCTCACGGTTCTCCCACCTTTTCCTATGGTGAATTCACTCAGGGACCAGCGTGAAGACTACAGCGACCTAGCCGATAGTGGCCCCGCTGCGCAAGACGTGCGACTACACTATATACTATATGATTCTCTTATACAGTATATACACTATGATCACTATAGCTATACTTGCTATATGTGTATACGTATATGTGACTAGTCATACTTGGGAACAGCGTTACTACTCTAAAATCATTAGTCTATGTACTATACTAGTATATACTGCACTAGTGCTATAGGCCCCGCTGCTTGGGATTGTGTATATACATGTGTGTATTATGTATATGCGTGCGATCAAATCATTTAGGGGAGAATCACTTGACGACTGTGGTTCTAGATCATATACTAAGTACTGTTGCTGTTACGTATATACATATGTACTAGCAGCGAGGTCGAATCGTTCTTTATTACTGTTAATGCGGCTGTGGTGAAATTGGTAGACACAAGAGACTTAAAATCTCTCGCTGAACAGCATGCCGGTTCGATTCCGGCCAGCCGCACCATTTTCGCTAGTGTATATGTATGTTCTTTGAAATTGATAAGTCGGGGATATGTATACACTAGCACCTTATTCTGCCCGTAGTTCAGCTGGATAGAACAACAGCCTTCTAAGCTGTGGGTCGGGAGTTCGAGTCTCTCCGGGCAGGCCAAGTTAACGTTGCTGCTGTAGTGTGATACATATTCTTTGTATACAGCAGTAACGATCGGGCCTTTAGCTCAGCTGGTCAGAGCAGCGGACTCATAATCCGTTGGTCCAGGGTTCAAGTCCCTGAGGGCCCACCAACAAATGTGCAGCAGCATATGCAGCACATGTAGAGAAACCCTATATCCAACTAAGGTATAGGGTTTTTTTACGGATTCGGTTTACATAACGTTAACAAGGTCGTAAATGCGAACTGTTCGCGACTGTCGCGACACCGCGAGCAGGACACGGTGGCCCTCGACGTCCATCCCGAGTTAGTTTAGCTCTTCGAATCTATGCTAGTATAGTAGTTTCGATCGTCCAAAATGTCAACCAAAATATTAATCCAATTTGCCTTGACAGGGCCTGCTGCTGCATGTATACTTAGTGCATCGTTAATAACTTAGGAGCGAACGATGCGTGACTATACTGAAATTGCTGTTATTGAGCGTAACGGTTTTGATATCATTGTAGATCGTACTTGGGAAGACATTAACCCACGTGATCACTTTGAAGAATGCGATGTAGAAGAGATCTGCCGTAAGATCGACAACGGCACCTACGATTGGTTCATGCTGCGTGTACGTGTACTGCTTGATGGTCACGAGTTTGCTGCTGAGTACTTGGGCGGCTGCTTGTACGAAGATCCCAAAGAAGTACTAGTAGACGGTGTCGCAGACGATTTGATTTGGAATGCAATGCGTGAAGCTGCGCAAGAGATTGCTCGTTTGCGTGAAAAGCTAATGGCAATCGATCTTGACGAAATGGTTGCTTAGTAGTATAGTAGCTGCACTTTAAACACTTTGGAGCGAACAAAATGAAAGCAATTGCAACTCTACACACAGACGGTTCGGGCTGCTGGTCCAGCGAAGCTCGTGCTGTTGAAGTAACTGATATCCAAATCGGATACATGAGCCGAGAGCAGGACTTTGGCGAGATGCGTGTATACTTCAACACAGACACGTGGAATCCTGATGATCACGGGCTGATTTACACAGACGATCTGTTTGAAAAGCAACTGCGCAATCTGCTTGTAGAACATGCAGGCTGGACTCCCAAGGAAGCTGCTGCTGTTATGTACTCTGAACAAGGCATGCAGGGCGATGACTACGTGAGCCTGGATATGATCAAAGAGGCTTGTGATGCTTGGCGCCGTACTCATCCAGCTGAGTTTATGTGGTATCTGCTGCATCAATCTTAACCAACTGGAGTAAATGAAATGACTATTGCTAAGACAAAAGCGGCTTTCCTGAACGCGGTCCGTGACAATGTTAAGGCTAAGGCTGCAAAGAAAGGTATCCGTCTAAGCAAAGAAGCACTGGACTATATTGTTCTGCAACAAGCCTCAGACGCAATGCAAGGCGACAACCAAAAGGTCTTAAACGAACGTTTGAAAGAACTGTTAGATATGTGTTGACCTTTTGGACAACTGATAGTATTATATACACACTTAAACACAAAGGAGCGCAAAATGGCAACACGTAGCACAATTGCAATGGAACAGCCCGATGGTCGCGTAATGCAGATCTACTGCCACTGGGATGGTTACTTGGACAACAACGGTCGTATCCTGCAAGAGCACTATCAAGACAACGCTAAGGTTCTAGCACTGATGATGCTGGGTTCTATCTCATCGCTGCGTGAGGAAATCGGTCAAGCGCACGACTTTGACGCACGTTACGCAGAGTCTGATCCTAAAGCTAAGTGGACAGTCGCTTACGGTCGTGATCGCGGCGAAGATGACACTGAGGCACAGGTGTTCGCGGACTTTGCGGACTACAAGAAGAATCACCAGTACGAAGAATACGAATACATTTACCGCACCGACGGCAAGTGGTATGTATCTGAATACTCACGTGCATATCGTCCACTAGAAGCTGCGCTGCTGGAAACTGTAGACGACTAAAAGGGGTTGACAAATTGGGCAAGTGAGTGCATAATGTATTCACTTGCTAAACAACTTTGAAGGAGCGAAAAATGGGTTTAGATATGTACTTGACGGGCAAACGCTACATGAGCAAAGTCTTCAATGAAGCCGATGGCCCGAAGATGGATGCGATTAAAGAGCTGTTCCCGGAACTGGCAAATATGAGCGGCCGTTTTGGTGATACTAGCCCTGTTAAAGAAGTTCGCATTGAAGCGGGCTACTGGCGCAAAGCTAATGCCGTTCATCAATGGTTTGTGCAGCACGTACAAGGTGGCGAGGACGAATGTCGCCCGCACTATGTAAGCCGCGAGCAACTGCAAGAGCTTAAAGCGCAATGTGAGAAGGTACTAGCGTTCCGTCATCTTGCTGTTGAATGTATGCCTACACAAGGCGGCTTCTTTTTTGGCAGCACAGAGTATGATGACTACTACTTTAATGATCTAGAGGATACTATTAAGATCATTGATCGCTGCTTAGAGCTGCCCAATGATTGGGATTTTGAGTACTGTTCAAGCTGGTAATATTGGTTGACACAACAGGCACACGGTGTTAAACTGTGTGCTTGTTAATTAATTAGGAGCGAGATTATGCCAGCAATTGTAGAGATTCGCGAAGGTACGTACAAGATTCGTGGGCAAGATGTGTCCATGGCCGGGTACCGTTTCGAACTAGTAGATCGTTATAAAGAGGGCGCACAGGGCGGTTATGTAACTGTGCTAGGCAATACTGCGCAACCTCCTAACGCAGGTATTCCGGATCGTCAGATTCGTATACGTTGCAACGGTACAGACAGCTACGTGGTTATCGCTGGTGAGATCTCGGCACAACCCGTGGGTGATAAGAGCTTGGAACAGATCAAAGTAGACGATGCCGCTGTAGCGCACGAAACCGACGATGAGATCATCGAACGCTTGCGTGGTCGCTTTGAGATTCTCAAGAGCATGACACATGCTGTTAAGGCAGGTACTGTTCGCGCAATGATTGTAACTGGCCCTCCGGGCGTAGGCAAATCGTTTGGCGTGGAAGAAGTACTAAGCAAAGAAGATCTGTTTACTACGCTAGGCAACAAGAAGCCTAAGTATGAGATCGTCAAGGGCGCAATGTCAGCCGTGGGCTTGTACAGCAAGCTCTATCAATACAGCGAGAAAGGCAATGTTGTTGTGTTTGACGACTGCGACTCTGTGCTGTTAGATGATCTCTCGCTGAACATTCTCAAAGCGGCACTTGACTCTAGCAAGAAGCGTACTATCTCGTGGAACACGGATTCACGCTTGCTACGTCAAGAAGGCATTCCCGATCGCTTTGAGTTTAAAGCAGGCGCAATCTTCATCACTAATATTAAGTTCGAGAACGTTCGTTCTAAGAAACTGCAGGATCACTTGGCAGCACTTGAATCACGTTGCCACTATATCGATCTGCAGATGGATACTGATCGCGAGAAGGTCCTGCGCATCAAGCAGATCACTCAAGATGGTATGCTCGATGCCTACGACTTCGAACATAACGAGAAAGACGAAATTCTTGAGTTCGTGGAAACGAACAAGAATAAAATGCGTGAGCTGAGCTTACGTACTGTGCTCAAGGTAGCTGACTTGCGCAAATCCATGCCCGACAACTGGAAAGACGTCGCGGCTGTAACTGTAATGAAACGAGGTTAATATGTTTGAGAAACTAGTTGGCGGCATCTTCCTGCTTGTGATTGTGTTCTTACTAATCGCAATTGGGCCACTTCTAATCATTTGGTCTTGGAACGAGCTGTTTGGCGCACTACATGCAATCCCTTACACACTTTCTACCTGGGTGGCCACGCTGCTGTTGGTCGGGGCCCTGCGCACTAGCGTAAAGGTAAAGAAAGACTAAATTGGTAAAATTGGGGGTTGACTACATGTTGACCCTCAACTATACTAGTAACTGAGCTGAAGAAATTGTAATCAGCCTTAACTTAAACTTTTAAAAGGAAACACAGACATGAAGCTTTTTAGTAAAGATACAAAGACATTCAAGGTATTCAACGCATTGTACAACGGCGCAAAGCTAACTCAAGCACAAGCCGAGAAGCAGTTCGGTGTTAAGAACCTTTCTGCAGAAGCAACACGTATTCGTCAGCATGGTTATGCTGTTTATGCCAATCAGCGCAAGGCTGCAAATGGCGTAGTGGTTACTGAGTATGAACTCGGTAAGCCTTCACGTGAGATCGTTGCACTTGGTTACAAGGCCAAGGCAATGGGTATGAAGGTATAAAGGTCGCTCCTCAAAATCCAATCCGATTCGCTCCCGGGGCGGGTTTTGGAAAAGGTGTCTAGGTGGCACCTTTTCTTTTATCTAAAATATCTAAAAATAATGGTTGACGAGTTGGGTCTTTGATCATATTATTATGATACTGAAGCAGTAAATTATTTTTTTAACTCTCTTAAACGAGGTCTTAGTATGGCAAAAGCACAAGATATTTCCGTCCGTCAAGTTGGTCCTAAGTCGGCCAAAAAGGCGATCCGTAAATCAATTTCAGTCCGTCGTCCGGTATTCCTGTGGGGTCCTCCGGGCATTGGCAAATCAGATATCGTCAAGCAAATTGGCGATGACCTAGGCCGCGAAGTCATTGACGTTCGCTTGGCACTTTGGGAACCTACCGATATCAAAGGTATTCCTTACTACAACGCAGACTTGGGCAAGATGACTTGGGCACCTCCAGCAGAACTGCCTGTTGATCCTGAATCAACTGCGATCATCTTCCTTGATGAGCTTAACTCCGCTCCCCCAGCTGTGCAAGCGGCAGCATACCAGCTGATCCTGAACCGTCGTGTTGGCACATATGAACTGCCTAAGGGCGTTGACGTAGTGGCAGCAGGTAACCGTGAAGGCGACCGTGGCGTGACTTATCGTATGCCAGCACCGTTGGCAAACCGTTTTGTTCACTTGGAAGCCAAGGTAGACTTTGACGACTGGCAAGACTGGGCAACGCTGAACAAGATCCACCCTGAGGTTGTTGGTTATGTTGGCTTTGCTAAACAAGACCTGTATGACTTCGATCCTAAGTCGCCAAGCAAGTCGTTCGCAACTCCTCGTTCATGGTCGTTCGTATCAGACCTGCTCAAGGACGACGATGTAGACAACGAAACTCTGCAGAACTTGATCGCAGGCGCAATTGGTGATGGTCTCGGCAACAAGTTCATGGCACACCGCAAGATTGCTGGCAAGCTGCCTAAGGCAGAAGACATTCTTGATGGCAAGGTTAAAGACCTGCAAATCAAAGAGGTCTCGGCAATGTATTCGTTGACTGTGTCGCTGTGCTATGAGCTGAAAGATCGCGCAGACAAGAAGGTCAAGGACTGGGACGGTATGGCGGACTATTTCTTCCGCTACATGATGGACAACTTCCCAACTGAACTGGTTGTGATGGGCGCCAAGACAGCACTTACCAACTACGACTTGCCGCTGGATGCAACTAAAATGAAGTCGTTTGATGAGTTCCACAAACGCTTCGGCAAGTATGTCCTTTCAGCAATGGAGAACTAAGACCTCGTCCATTGCGGGGGTGGGTAGGCAACTACTCACCCTTTTTTCTTTTTGGTTGACAGTATAGGCGATTGAGCATATAATACTAATACTGAAACTTAGGAGCAACTAATGTCTGACAAAGCACTTATCGAAAAACTTACAACTGCTCGAGTAGGGCTGTTGTTGAAAGCACCCTTCTTCGGCAATATGGCAACTCGTATGCAGTTGATCGAAGCAGACGAATGGTGCCCGACTGCGGCAACTAACGGTCGCAACTTCTACTACAACACAGACTTCATCAAGAAACTCTCTGTTAAGAAACTCGAGTTTCTGTTTGCACATGAGATCCTTCACTGCGTGTTTGATCACTTTGGTCGTTTGGGATCGCGTAATCCTAAACTAGCAAACATCGCGCAGGACTATGCTGTGAATCAAATCCTTGTAGACGAGCGTATCGGTGAGAAAATCACCGAAGTGAATATCTGCTACGACAGCAAATATCGCGGCATGGCCTGGGAAGAGATTTACGATATTCTCTACGATCAAGCAGAAAAGATTCCGATGGAACAACTGCTAAAGATGCTGGGCGAACAACTAGACGAGCACATCAAAGAAGGCGATGAAGGTTCGGGCGGTGGCAACGGCGACGAAGAAAGCGAAGGCGGCGGCAAAGGTCGTCCTGGCATGACCAAGGAAGAAGCACAAGCTATCAAGGACGAGATCAAGAACGCAATGATCCAAGCGGCAGCGGCAGCAGGTGCAGGCAAGACTCCCGCAGGCATTATGCGTATGATCAAGAACTTGACTGAGCCTAAGATGGACTGGCGTCAGCTGGTGCAACAAGAGATCCAAAGCATTGTTCGCAACGACTATTCGTTCAGCCGTCCTAATCGTAAGGCATGGCACTCGGGCGCGATTCTCCCGGGCATGAAAGAAGCAACTACCATCGATGTCGCGATTGCTATCGATATGTCGGGTTCGATTGGTATGGACGATGCTGGCACATTCCTTTCTGAGATCCACGGCATCATGGATCAATACGAGGACTTCAACATCAACCTGTGGTGCTTTGATACTGACATTTACAATCATCAAGCTATCACGCACGACAACTCCGAAGACCTGATCAGCTACGAACCTCAAGGCGGTGGTGGCACAGACTTCGAAGTGAACTTTACCTTTATGGAAGAGAACGACATTCGTCCTAAGAAGTTCATTATGTTTACTGATGGTTATCCTTGCGGTTCGTGGGGTCCTGAAGATTACTGCGATACGATCTTCATTGTCAAGGGCAATACAAGCGCAGAAGCACCATTTGGTCAAACTGTAATTTACGAAAAGGAAACTGCTTAAGAAGATGAATTTCCGGTGCCTGTAAAGCTAAATAACAGGTACCGGAGATTATCATGATAACTTGCTTAAGATGTAAAGAAACAAAGGACGAATCCGAATTCCAAAGAGAGAAATCTCGAAAGAGCGGATATCGAGGAAAATGCAAAGCGTGTGAACAAGAAACAAGAAAGGTTCCTTCGACTGCTTACGATACACCACAGAAGGCATGGCGTAGGCACATTAAGGCACGTTTCGGAATTACTGAAGATGTTTATAACGAACTATACGAAAAACAAAATGGTCGATGTGCTATATGTGGCACTGATCAGCCGAGTTCAAAGCACGGCGTCTTCAGTATAGATCATTGTCATACAACTGGAAAGATCAGAGGATTACTATGTCAGCATTGCAACAAGGGTATAGGACAGTTCAAGGACAACATCGAATCCTTGTTAGCGGCTGTGGCTTATTTACAACAGAAAGCTTAGACCCCGCTGCTTACGTGTGCGTGTGTTGACAAATTGGTAGATTGGTTATACAATACTAATACTGAAACAACAAATTGAAGGAGCGATAAGATGGAATATGTTTACTTGGTATTAGCGTTCATTGCAGGTGCAGTGGTAATGGACTTTATGTGGGCATGGCGCTTAGGTATGCCGCAACAAATGTTGGCACGCCGTATGCGTAAGAATGTTGTTAATGACTTGTATGAAACGGAGGCACAATAATGAAAGGCTATATTATTGCATTCGTCCTAGGCATGGTTGTAGCGACTGTGGGCGTGGGTGGCATCATGAAGATGGTCGACAATGGTGTACAAACTGTTCAACAATACTCTAAGGAGGCAGCTAAATGAGCTACTACGGCATGGTCACTGAAGATCCCGACTACGACGATGACGGTGTCTTGATCGATGAAGATTTCGACATCGAAGAACTCGAAGACCCCTCAGACTTTATCACAGCACTAGAGATCTACAACCCCAACAACACTATCAATTCTTAAGGAACTATCATGATTCTAGATCACGCACTTCGTCCTGTTGAGCTGTTTGACCCTTCGAACAAGGTGCATCGCCAACACTACGCAAATTTCCTTCTTACTGGCACTTGGGGCAAATGTCCCATCCGCTTTGCAGCAGAAGGTGATTCCGCAAACAATAACCTAGCCTATGCCATGCAGCGTATGTTGGTCGACTATTATATGGAGAAAGAGTTCCATGGTCAACCGCAGGACATAACACGCAAACGTGGTTGACACGCAGGCATTTTGGTTGTATAGTTGTTCGTAAGCAGTAACGCGGAGAGGGCCAGCGAGAGAGCCCTCGCTAAATTCAACAGCAATAGGAGCGAACTATGGCATACATGAATCAAGAGCGCAAAGCAGCACTGGCGCCACAAATCAAAGCAATCTGCAAGAAGCACGGCATCAAGGCCACACTTGCTGTTCACAATTACTCAACACTGGTTCTAAACATCAAGTCAGGCAAGATTGACTTTGGTGGCAAGCGTGAACAAGTTAATCCTTACTGGTATAAAGATCACTACGCTGATCAGCCAGCAGCACTCGCATTCCTGTCCGAGGTGATTCCCGCAATGAATGTAGGCAATCACGATCGCAGCGATATACAGACAGACTACTTTGATGTGGGTTGGTATATTGATGTAAACATCGGCAACTGGAACAAGCCCTACGAACTAACTGAATGAAGAAGTATTTGATAAGCCGGCGCTCGATCGTCGATGAAACATTCGAGGTCGAGGCCGAGGATGCGGGTGAACTGACAAAGAAGATTCAGGACGGTGAGATCGGGCTGCCAGTGATGACTGAGTGGATTGACTGGAAGGATGAAGAGTTTGAAGTCGTGCATGAAGAAGAGATGGATCCGTTGTATGTGATGGTCAAACAATACGACGAACAAATTGGTTGACATTTTGGACAGTTGGTGCTATTATAAACACACTAACACACAGGAGCAAACAAAATGATTGATCCGCAAACACTTGCAACGCTGACTAACTTTAGCACATTAGGCCTTGTTGCTGCACTTGCTAATAGCGGCTATGAAAATGCTAAATTTGAAACTGCAAAGTTCTTGGGCATTGGACGTACTGGCAACTTTGTGTATGAAGTGACTTACAAGTGCGAGCACATGGACAAGACGGACGTTGGGCACGTTTATTTGAGCTATGACCACGAGCTGAATTCTGTTAGCGCAGACTATTGACATTTTGGACGAACGGTAGTATTATTAACACACTTAAACAAAGGAGCGAACAACATGGCACGTTTTAACACAGACACAATGGAAGCACTGATGCAGCCCGTAATGGACTATGCAAAAGAGCTTAACAACGCAGACCGCATTCGTTTGGCATCACAGTTGCTGGGTTATGTCAACGCTGCACAGCAATACGCAGACATTGACGCAGACGCAATGTGGCATGCCAAGGAAGAGACCAACCTGTTTAACCACGTGGAAGCAGACGATCCAATGGACCCAGGCTACCACTTGCACAATATGCTGGACAACATGGCAGACGAGTTTGAGACACTTGCAGACATTGTAGCAGAGTGCGACACAGAAGCAGCATAACAAATTGGTTGACAGTTTGGGTAAACGAGTTTAATATGTAGTTACTGCATAGGGCAGTGACACTAAAGGAGCTACAAATGCAAAACAAACAAATTAACACACAAGAAGTTAAGATGGGTCGCAAGTGGGCAGCACACTTGGATGCAAAGCGTAAAAGCGCAGAAGCACAAACAGGTTACAGCAAAACGCAACAAAAAGAAGCTGCAACTGTTTTTGAAGCTGTGCGTGTAAGCTACATACGTTCTAAAGTGTATCTTAACTTCCGTGATAAGTTTTACGCTGTTAAAGTGCAACGCCCTAGCAAAGCAGATCAGCTAACAAAAGATGTTGCTAAAGTTGAGAAGCTACTTGAGGATGTGGGTGCAACTAAAGTAGTAAGCGCACAAGGCATTATCTATCGCATTAACAAGCGTTAAATTGGTTGACAGTTTGGCTAGTGTGTGTTATTATATACACACTAGCTAAACAACTTAAGGGGCGTAAATGAACATCAAGAACATCGAGCAGTATGTGGCAAACAAGAACAAATGGCGTGCAGTCTTTGGTGATCCTGAACTAACGCTGTTGGGCACAAATGATCGTAAGATTATTGCACAACTCATAGAAGGCGATCTGAGCCCCGAGAACTTAACCTGCGATGGCGAAGCAGACCCGCAATGGGTTCGTCAGCAACACGCATTCCTCATCCGCTGTGCAGAAGAACTTGTAAGCATTGATCCATCTGTCCGCATTTACGAACTATCCTAAGGAGACCGCTATGCCAAATTGGTGCAACAACAACTTGACGCTCAAGCACGAAGATCCTGCTATGATCAAACGAGCACACGATGCGATCGAGCGTGGCGAACTCCTGCAAGAGTTTATTCCTAGACCACAAGAGCTCAAGGATACAATCAGCGGTGGTTATGGTGATCCTAAGAAACAGGCCGAGCTTGAAGAAAAAACTAAACGAAATGTTGAGAAGTATGGTTACGGCAACTGGTATGACTTTTGCGTAGGCGAGTGGGGCACTAAATGGGACATCGGTGAGCAGGGTTGTTCTGATATTCACCCCGACGGCCTAATAATGAATGCACACTTTGACTCTGCTTGGTCACCACCCGTCGATGCTTACTACAAGTTAGAAGAACTGGGTTTCGAAGTAGACGCAATGTTCTATGAGCCTGGCATGTCATTTGCTGGCACATTTGCTCAGGGCTGTTGCGATGATATCTCCCTGGAAGGTATGACTGCAGACGATATCGAGCAGAACTATCCGGACCTTGATCAAGCATTTGGTATCTCTGAATCTATTCGTGAATGGGAAGAAGAGAACGAAGAAGAGGAAGAAGAACTAACGGAATGGATTAAAGAGGGCATTGAAGCCAAGAAGGAAGGGGCGTAATGGCCGAGCGTAAGTTCTATTATCAATTCGAAGTCATCTGTGCTGGCAACGGCACAGCTGATGAACCGCGAGTCGAGCAAATGATCGATCTCGCAATGCAGGATCTAGTGTACGATGATGAATTCATTGCTGCGCTTGATGAGAGCCAAAGCGTCACAATTCGCGTGTCTAAATTGGGCAAATGATTGGTTGACAAATTGGTATGTTGAACGTAGTATAGTAGCATAAGGAATGGTCCTTATTTTAACACACACAGAAGGAGAAGTACAATGGCAACTGATAAGAAATTTACCGTAGCAGGTGTATCAACGCTCAATGGCAAGACTAAAATTCGTTGGGCCAATGATGTTATGCGTATCAAGATCCTCGCAAAGAACGGGCACA
>JACCDW010373024.1_pt1 | contig 34822 bp, 33 predicted proteins | sample 7449781 | NCBI WGS metagenome assembly JACCDW01 (sample SAMN15323449, study PRJNA562643) | freshwater metagenome | isolation source: river surface water | place: USA:Blue River Watershed | collected 2017-08-18
AAATCTTTTCGTGTAACCTCATTTGCCAATCCTTCTTCGATTGTTCTGTAAATATAACCATTAGTATCGGTTACACCCAAGGCTTTGGCTACTTCTCCAAATCCCTTTTCAACTAAAAACTCCATGGTAGCATTAGCAGCTTTTGGGGCAAGATAACGAGCATTCATTTTCGATTTAAATAGAATAGCGTAATAATCTTTCACCTCAATTTGTTCAACAAAGTTTTGAACAAGTTTACTTAAAATTGTGCCTTCTCCTATACCCAAATATTCCATTAGATAAGCTGTGACCTTACCCTTTAGAACGTCGGTAAAGGCATCAAAACCTTTATTAAAAAGGTCACCTAAAAAATCAAAAGAGAAAAACGAATCGTTAGCTTCTTCGATTTTTTGGGAGGTAAACTGGTCAAAATTTTGGACTTTATGGATAATCATTGAGTAGACTTTTTTCTATATATCTACTTTCCTTTTTGAAATCATTGGTTAGATTCGGGATCTAAAAAAAGGTCTACCGCTTGCTGACGGTATTTTAATTTGTTTTCTTTGATTTTGGGGTTCTTCAATGCTTCCTTCGGTCTATCTACAATTTCTTCAGGCAGTAAGGGACCAAAGGTGTCTTTTAGAATTTTTTTATCGGTTCTCCATTCTCTAGGAAGATGAAGAGCAAATCGTACTAAATCCAAATTGAGGAAAGGATTTCTAAGTTCTAAGGTGTGTGCCATAGAAAGCTTATCTAGTCTAGGTAAATGATAAAATCTCAACTCATCGAAAACATCCGAAAATTGAGAATCATATTCATGAATTCTAGAGTAACCTCCAAAAAGCTCATCAGCTCCATCTCCACTCAAAACAATTCTAGATTCACCATATTTTTTAACAGATTCAAAAAGAAAATATTGGGGAACTACAGATCCTAAATCAATAGGACTTTCGTTCCAATCCTGATAGATTTTTTTGACTTGCAATTCATCCATCTTGTAATCTAGAAAATTAACTGTCTTCCGATGGAATCTGGATAAAATGTTGACATATTCAGATTCTCCATTTTCAATAGAAAACCATTTTACCTCTGGTGCAAGCTGATATAAAATTCCTGCAATAATCGAAGAATCCAAACCCCCTGATACCAAAAGAGAAATAGGATAATTTTTAGAAATTAGTCTGTTTTGAACAGATTCAAAAAGTTTTGCCCACAACCACTCCATGTGAGCTTCATAGTTCCCAGTTGATAAATTTTCAATTGGAAATTTGAAACCTTGATAATAATTAGCAAAAGTTGTTTTAAAACTTGGAGAATCTAGATTGTAATGGTAGATTGTGTTTGGTAAAATTCTTTTCACATCTGAATATGGAGTGGAATCGTTGGTCACATAACCAAATTTTCTGACGGTAGAAACAAAATGTGAATCCTGAGGGCTAAACCAATGTTTAACCGCTTTTATCTCAGAAGCTAGTTCCCCGTCTTCATTAATATAAAGACATTTTTTTCCCAAGGGGTCCGTGAAACAGATAACATCTTTATTTTTAGCATCATAGATAGCTAAAGCCCAAAAACCATCCCAGGTTTGAATTCTGGGAATAAACATAGAACAAAACATTTGAAAAGACCCACCTTTCCAAGGAGCAAAAGTTTGACACAGATACTCAATATCAGAACCAAAAGTGGTTGTATCATAATTGAAAATTTCACCATTATACAAAAGGAAAATTCCGGGTGAAATTTCAATAGGTTGCTTCCATCCGTCACCTTCTTGTGTTTGGATAGGCAGTCTTACGTGAGAAAGAAAAACGCCTTCTCTTTCTATGAAGTTTGATTCTATTCCCCTATGGGAGATAGAATTTAACCGTTCAGATTCTCCGTCGATGTTGATAAAAATCCCACACATGTTAAATTAAATTGATTAAATTTTCAGAAGATTTGTTTGTAAAGTCATTCTGTATTTTTACAACTTTCAGTTCCGGATAAATTATTTGAGAAGTATAAATTAAATTATGCAAGGTTTCTTTTTCTATTGTTGAATTTTCTCTGAAATCCCAAAAATCTTTATTCCTATCCCCAGAAGATGGATTTGTTCCTTCTATCAAAACAATTTTCAAATTACACAACAAACCTCTATCTTTCAAAATGTTTAGTTGTTGTAAAGCTGTTTGTTTAGTGATTCTTTCACTAATGATTCCCCACGTTAAAACTGTTAAGAATCCTCGGTCTAAAATCAAATTAGGTAAAAATCCATCCCTATTTAGCTGTAATAGCATAGCTTCTTTACCTAAAGCAAAATAATGGATTATAGGATCTTGATCTGGAACTGATAAATTGGAAAACCAGCCTACAAAATCAAACTTGAAAATTCCAGTTCCGGTCTGTTGTGCATAGGAATTGGCCAAAAAAGTTTTACCAGAATTTCGGGCACCCTCGAAAATTGTGATCATCAAATTTGGTTTGAAGTAAAAAAGAAAGTTATCTTATACATTTTGTTGTATGTGAATAATCTGCATAAGTTCCTTTTTGGTATAACCCAATTCTTTCCAAATTTTTTTGTATTTTCTGTTACCTTTTAGAAAATTTGCTTTTTCAATTTCTCCATTCACTTGACTAAATTTCACATATTCTTCTGGGTGATGGGCTCTGAATTTTGCTAATGCCCGATTAATTTTAAGAGAAAGAGGTTTATCTCTTAAATTATAACCTTGTTCTAAAGCTGGATTTATGATTTGTTTGTTAATTTCAGATTTAGTAAATTTGGGATCGATTGGATTTATGGTTTGTTTATTCTGACATGAAAAAAGCAGAATTGTACACCAAAACAAAATTAATTTGTACATGGACATTTGATTTAATCCACAAATTTAAGAAAAAAATAACATTCTACAACAGTCAATCTAAATTAACAACAAAAACATTTTTCGAATCGAAAGTCTTGATGTCTTCCTTTGTTTTGTAGTTAATTCTGTCTGCATGTCTCTGGATTAAAGGCTCCAGTACAGATGAAGCTCTTTCTAAATTTTCTTTGAAAATTCTTTTGGAATTACCTTCGTAGCCTTTGTTCAAAATTTCCACCCCCTCTTTATTTAGAGATGGAATTAAAGCCTTAGGATCATTTTCAACCACCTTATTTTCCATGATTCTGTTAAGAACACCTTCCTTCAAAACTTTATCTTTCAGAATGGAAAGAGAAGGATCCCATTTTTTCTTTTCTGAATTCCACGCCAAAGTGGAACCACACAGAAAAACACAAACTGCTAACATCAGAAAATCATAAAAATCTAAGTCCGGTTCTTCGTCGTCAATTTGTGCAGCTCTCGATGCGGCAGCTACAATTTTTTGCAGAGCTTCAGTTGTTAAATAACCCTGTTTAAAATATTCATAGGTTTCCGCATCAGGGGAAGATTTTCCACCCTTCAACGCATCTTTAATATCATCATAAAAGCTAGCACAAGAGTTAAAAGATTCAGCTAATTTGGGATTAACTCCGGATGAGTTTTTGGGATTGGAATAAAAGTTTAAAATTTCAGTAATTACTTTTTCTCTTTGGTCATCTTGAATTCCACCAAACTTAGAGAAATATCCAGTATACCACCTGGCAAAAGAATCTCTGTCTTGCGGGGTTTCGCCCCCCGAAAATTCTTTCCACTTGAACCAATTGTAAGGTTTTTTGTAATTTCCGGCCAATCTTTTGGTTGAGTAGAGAGCTCCAGTTTTTTCGTCAGAATCCTGCATCCAAAAAAAGGCTGGTTTGTCCGATTCCTGTGAATTTTCTTCTAAAGTTTTCAACCAGGCCTCGACAAATTCGGTTGGATAAGAACTTTTTAATGTTCCATCTTCTTTTAAGAAATCCTCCTCCTCCGCATTTCTATTGTAGCCTTTTCTTAAATTTTTAGCCAAATTTTTGGCCAATTTAGAATCAACAGTGGTCTTTTCTTCCTTTTCTGCTCTTGTCCCAGAATCTGGCATTTTGGCTAATTCTGCCGCATTTTTTTCAATCTCTCTTTCCAAATCATCGTCATCGATAAAAATAGCCTCAAACATTTTTGAAAATTGGTCTATTCCAACAACTTCCGATTCAGACATAGCATATGTTTTTTTCAAAACATCTAAAGCCTTAGTCAATGCTTTTTTGTTTTCAGTTGAAATTTGTTCCATTTTTAAAAATGAATCGAACAAAGGCTTGTCTAATTCTCCATTGGCGTTTTTGTTACCCAGCAGAGATTGAATAGATTTGATGGCGGCTGAGGTTGCAGGTCCATATTTACCGTCTGCCCCACCATGTTTTTGTAAAAAGGTTTTGAAGGGAGGGAAAGCTGTCATCAAAGATTTTTGAACTGTGGCTATGATACCAGACTTCTTAAATTTCAAATCTGTATCCTTCGCTCCTATCTTAATCGGGAAAACCTTTTGAATTACCTTTTGTTCCATCTCGTCCATCTCCTCCCTCAAAGTTTTATCAATTAGCAATTCTTGAACATTTGCTTTAGCTATCATATCTAAAGCGGTGGTAATAATCTCAGTCACATCAGAATACTTGGTTATAAGCTCATCATCTTCGATGATTTTTTTCATACTCATCTCCGCAGCTTTAATCTTATAGTTGTAATATTCTTCAGATAAAGAGTCCGCCTGTTTTTCCAACTCCCCTAAGGTTTTTCTGTCTCTTTCTCCGGTTAAATCTTTAGAATTTTCAATCGCTTCTAGTTTTTGTTCTAAAGCTGTGAAAAGTCTTTGCCAATCTCTACCATAACCATTTTTGGCATCTTTACCTTTAGAATCGGAAATTAAATTTACCAGTTTCTTTCTTAGTTTTTCGATTCTACCTTTAAATCCAATGGATAAAGATTCGTTGATATTGCCAAGATCAGAACCTAAACTCAAATTTTCGTTGGTAGATTGTTTTTTTGAGTAATTGACAGCAATAGAATCCAAAGATGAAATCAATTTATTGGCCGAAATTTTGAAGGTATTGATGATTCCATCTTCCAACTTGGAATCCACCTCAACAAGTCTTTTAAGTGCATCCCCCAAAGAATTTAAGGCGTTAACATACATGTTCTTAACTTTGGAGAATCGGGAATCCCCTAGTTCTGCTTCACCAGCATAATCTTTAAATTTTGCCACCAAACTTTTGACAGTTTTAGCAGAGGCAACGTCCAACAACATAGCTCTTAAAACATCAGGATTACGGTTATCATGAGAAGCCAGATCAAAAACAATTTTCTTGAAAGTATCAAGACTAATTTCGGTGGCCCTCTTAAGGAGATTGTCCACTGAAGCGTTTTCATTCAAATTCATAAAATTTGTGATGATAGCTTTAGCAGCTGGATTGTATGTGAAATAATTATGCATTTCTAGTATATGTTTGTTTTATCCCCAGATTTTTCTTTTGCTTCCATCGCCGTAGCCAGTTTGTTGAGCATGGCAGGTAAAGCAGCGTATAAAGTTGCCTGTTTTTTTAAACTGGCAGATTTTTGTGCTATTGCTGTTTGGTTTTTTTCATTTTGGATCTCATCTCGAATTGCTTGTAATTGGTCATTGACCGCTTTTTTTGCGCTAACCAAATCGGAATTTACATCCTCGTTGAGTTGAAAATCGTTTAAATTCAAAAGGATTTTAGTCATATCTTCTTGCTAACGTTATTTTCGTTCTAAGATCTCCTATTTTGTTAGTGTGGTAATTTCTAAGATCCCTGATTTCTTTTTTCATTTGGGCTTCACTCATGCCTTTTCTTTTAGCTTCATCCTCGAATTTTTCCAAATCTAAATCTCTGAGTGCACACATCTCATTTTTAATCCTAGTTAATTCCCGAATCAAATCCTTTGCGTCTTCTTTACTTAATTCCTCTGCATATTTTTCAAATTCAGACCCAGAGTAGGACATGATTTTATTTAGATAATCCTTAGATAATTTTGACGGTCCGTAATATTTTGGAGACTTTTTGGTAGTAGAGGATGAAACAAGAGGAGATGAAGCCAACTTCATGTCACCATACTTCTTTCTGAAATCTTCATCTTTTTGTTTTGCAATTAAAGCTGCCTGTTTATATTTATCATACAATTCTTCACCCAAATCAGGATTTGTGAGTTTCTTAGCAACATCATATAATCTCTCGGCAATTTCTTTTTCAGCCTCAGTTTTTTTCAAATTCCAATAGGACACCAATTTGGAATCTTTATCGACAATTTTTTTCACCTTTTCTTCTAGCTCCATCACAGAAGAGTTCTTTTTACTGAGCATAGAATTAAGAAGTCTTTCATTTCTTTCAATCATTCTATCCAATTTTCTGGATTCGGCTGGGTCGTTAGATATCTGGGCTTTTTGAACCTCTAAAGAATCAATTTCTGTGACAACTTTATCCCATTCTTTGATGTAATCTTCTTCAATCTGCACAATATCTTCCAAATAAGAATCTATCTTGGACAGGGATCCTCCGAAAAAAGAACCAAACCAATTCAAAATATCTTTCATTGATTTAGCCTCATTCAGAGAATTGTAATGGTCCCACTGTTTAAAATTATAAAGCATCGCTTGGATTATTTTAAGGGGTTGGAGCACTGCTCAACTTATTCAGCATTTCCTGAGCTTCTTTTTTAGCTTGTTCAAGAGCATCTTTCAAATTTTGTATTTCCCCAGCTTCTGCTGAAATCTTTTTAGCCTGTTCATATTCAAATTCCGCCAATTCAATCTCCAATTCAGCCATTTTTGCTTTCATGACTTCCTTCAAGCGAGGAGATTTGGCTCCTTCTCTCCTCAGTAAATCTTTGGCCTTTTCTAAAGCTACGATTTTGGATTTAACCATGGCTTTGTATTCTTTCTCTTTGGCTTCTTTTTCTTCACGGATAGATTCAACTGCTTCCGTATTAATCGGGGTTCTATTTCTGATTTCTCGAAGTTTCAACTCTATAGATTTCAAAGTTTTTTTATGTTCGTATTTTGCCTTCAACAAGTTCTTTTCATACTCTAACATATTATCAATGATTGAATTGATTGTTTTTGTTTTCGAAAATGGCATGAGGCTATCGATTGCATTTGCCAAAGAATCCATAAATCCTTCTTGAAGATGTGGATTGTCCGATTTTGATTTGAAATGAGAATCAACGAAATGATTGAAATCTTTTACTTTCGACATGATCTGAGGTGTATTTTTATCTATATATCTTTTCTATTCCAACAAAAAACCCCAGGTCGAAACCCGGGGTTTTTGGTGTTAGCTGGTTAAAATTAAACCAGACCGCCAGCAGGCAAGTTAACCTGGAAGCAGAGATACATGGTTTCGGGGTGGAAACCAGCCTCTACAAGAGCGTAACGAGACTTAACTGCGATTTTAGGAGACATTGTACCTTCAGAGATTGTCTGAATGGATTCTGCCATCATGTAAGGCATGAATTTGAGACCTGGCTCATCATCACCACCTTTTCTTCCAACGAGGATTCTGGTGTCGTTGTACTTCATGTTTTGGTCCACATACACTGTCATACCGGCCAAAGAACCAACTGGGTACAAAGTACCGTTGTTCTGAGTCAAGGTATTAGTGAAAGGAGCAAAGGTAAATTGGCTGATGTCCTGCATTGCCGAAGCCAAGTTTGCGTTGGTGACAATGAAGTTAGCAGGACCTCTTCTACCTCTGTTGGCTACTACGTTAGCGGCTGCCAGGATGCGAGAGAAAAGTCTTCTTTGCAAAGTTGACAAGTTCTCATAAGTTCCAGAAGCAGGACCTGCAGTACCATCCATGCTCAGCGGGGCGTCTGTTTTTCCAACAAAAGAAGGAATGGTATAAGAACCAGCGGTTCCACCGATCACCAGATTCAAATTCAAATTTTGACCTTCTACTGTGTTGAAGTCATAACAGTTAGACCAGCCTAAGGCAAAAGCTCTGGCTAGAATGTGCTTGTTGATAGCCTGAGAAACCTCATTGACCAGTGCGTTCTCAATCATCGAAATGACATCGATACCGAACTGCTTATTGAGGTCTTGAATTTGCTCCGTGGTGACGGAAGCAGCTACTTGGAAAGTGTCGGCTTCTACAAACTTTGTGAAAGTCGAAAGACCCATCATTTCGTAGTAGTTTTCTTCACCTACGCTTCTAAGCATTGGGTTGTACGTCTTGGTACCATCAACGAAAGGCCCCTGCCAGTTTTGGTTGTCGTAGAAACCAGCTCCAGAGAAACCTTGAATGTGATCTTCAAGTGCCTTAACCAGAGAAGCAGTTTGATTCGTAGTACCTGCCTGTGTACCGTTGATTGAAGTACCGATCTTTGTAACTCCTCCATTGATAACAGATGCAACTGACTCCCCTTCCGTCATAGCCGTAATTTTGAAGATCGGAAACCCATCGATTCTGGACAAACCAACAAACTGAGTGGTGATATATTCAGCTGCTGAAGTAGCATTGGTAATGTAATAATTTGTACCTACTACAAAAGAACCAGGATAACCCGCTGAATATCCAGAACTACCGTCTGTTAATTGAAATTGCAACTTAATCATCGTAGGAGCTGCGGCCAAGGCATCGGCTGCAGTAGTACCTACAGATTGTGGGCTGAGCTTACCGCCAGCATACACATAATCCAGATAGGATAGAACACCAGAAGGGCCAGACATTGGAATAACTGGAACGATATCGAAACCTACGGTTTTTGCAGCTACCTGAATAGCCAAAGGCAAAAGAGAAGGGAACTTATCGCCAGATCCTTGCCAAGATTGGCTGTAGAATCCTTGGTTCGGGCTTAGACCGCCTGGTGTATTTAAGGCAGCTCCTGGGAATGTAGGAGGAGTCACGGCTCCCATACCGTTGACGACGTTCAAAGACTGGTATGCACCAGCAGACTCGTTGAGGGAGTGATAGTGGCAGTATTTAGACAACCACGCTTTTTTGGATGGATCGGTGATACCGGCTTTCTGCTCGATGATAGGCGACCAGGTATCGAAGATCTCAGCTTCATTAATTAGTTTCATTTTTTTAGAATTTTTTTTGGTTTTTTTTAGAATTTACCTTCTAGCGACTTAGCCACCCAACTTAGGTAATCGTTGTTGTAAGGAGTTGGGGTCTGAGTGTTAGAGGCCTCGGAGAAATTTTCATTCTCTTGCAATTTTTGCAAAGCCAAAGGCTTAGGTCCAAACTGACGAGTTGACCAGAAATTTCTAATCTGATAAGGGGTGTTGAGATTCCGAAGAGCAGCCTGGGCAATAATAGATTGCTTGTGTCCTTCACTCAACGACTCCCAAATCGGAACGTAATCCGTGGGCATCTCATCGATGAACTTGTGGCCAGTTGTAAATTTGGCTTCGTTGTTCTCGTTGAGAACTCGATCTGCTTTTTGTGTGTCAGCAGTCTGCTGCCATCTGCTTGCAGCCTGTCTTTGGTTTGTTTCGGTCTTTTGGGTTTGGACCGACTCAATTAGGAAATCAATTTGTCTGCCGAGATTGGTGTAATCCCCGGCAAAGCCAGACTCCGCTAATTCAGTTCTTGAGGCGACTTCTGCCTGTCTCCGTGCGTTGTTTTGAACGACAGGTTGATAACCAACGCTTTCTGACAGAGACTCGGTATAAGAAATCGTGCCATTTAATTTTTCGGCGATGTACTCGGAATAGGAGATGGTTCTATTCACATTTTCCGCCAGATATTCTGAATAAGAAATTCCTTGTTCCAATTTTTCACCCAGGTATTCAGAGTAAGCAATCCCCTTATCAAGATTTTCACCCAGATACTCAGAGTAGGCTATGCCTTTGTCCAAATTCTCGGCCAGATATTCGGCATAGGAAATGTTTTTGTCCAACTTCTCTGCCAAATACTCAGAATAAGAAATATTTCTGTCCACATTTTCGGCCAGGTATTCTGAATATGAAATTGTATGATCCACATTTTCAGCGAGGTATTCTGCATATTGAATGCTGTCATCTAATTTCTCGGCGAGATATTTAGAGTAGTTAATTCCTTTGTCGACATTTTCTGCCACGTACTCTGAATAGAGAATTGACTTATCTACGTTCTCGGCCAGATACTTAGAGTAAGAAATGTTCTTGTCCAAATTTTCGGCTAGATATTTGCTGTAAGTGATGGAATTGTCCAAATTCTCGGCTACATATTCACCATACTTAATGGAATTTTCCAAATTCTCGGCCAAATACTCACAATACTTTTCAAGGCGATTTACTCTCTCTTCGAGTTGCTGTGTGTATTCATCCGAGCTTTCTACCAAATTCTGGGCAGACTTAGCTTCCCGAATTTGAGACTCGAGCTCATCCATTTTTTTCTTTAAGAAAATGGAATAATTGTTGAGTTCTTCACTCGTTACATATTCTTTTCTGGACTCCATGATGTCAATTTTATTTTTTTCTGTTTTGAATATTTTTTTGAATTCTTCATTATCATCGACCTTATATATCATTACTCCCGAATCATTTTTGATTCCTAAGGACTCATTTAAACATTTTAAATCGTGAACGACAGAATTTTTGTGTCTATCTGAAAATTCAGAGAATGAAAAACCTGCACTTTCGTACACTCTTTCTAGCTGTGCATCCTGAAATCCAGGATCAGCTACCAAATCATAAGTGAAGATTTTTTTGATTTGAACTTTTTTGTCTGGACCCACATTACCAGCGGCACGAGAAGAAATAGAAAGAGGTATTCCAGCATCAACCAATTTTTTGGCAATTTGACCAGCTGGGGTATCAAGCAATTTGACCTTGATCTTCAATACCCGACCACTCTTGTCGTACTGTAAATCTTCTATAATGTGAGAAATGTTTTTCAGAGAAACATCGAATTTTTCAGGGTGGTCCAGCTCTCCAACCAACCTTTTCTGTTTGATTTTCTCGTTCAGATAATCTAGATGTGGCAGGTACTCGCTTTCCTCATAGATCCTGTTATTGTTATTTTCTTTGCCAAACTGTGCTGCTATACCCTTCAGAGTGTAGCCATCCGAGGTTTTAGAAGCCTCTACGTGATGACCTTGCTTCTCCAAAATAAACACCAAGTTCTCGTTCATAAATGGTAGATCTTCCATCTTGATCCTTTTTTTTATCCTTTATATATCTAAATGACTTTACAAAATTTTAATCTTTCAAAAACTTCTAAATTATTTGTATGAAATTCTATCTTTAATATCTTCTGCGAATTTAACAGCCGCTTCGAAACCGGCCTGTCCTTTTCGAATTCTTCTAATTCTATCCCCGGTAATTCCAGCTTCTTTGTTTCTTAAAATTACTTTGGTGGGTTTTTTGTCTCTATCATAAACCAAAGTTACTTTGGTCACGGTTTTCCAATTTTCTATACCTAATTCTTTTCTTTGTTCTGGTGTCAAAAATTCTTCTGCAACATTTACGTCCTCTCCTGCATCTCCATCTGGATCGTCCTTAATAACAAGTCTTCTTTTTCTATCTACAATTTGTACATCGTCGGGGGAAGCTTTGATTTTATCCTTAGACCCTTTTTCTGGACCTGGTGTGAGAGGAGCAATTTCATCTTCTTCCTCTTTTTCCGACCCGGAATCATCTTTTTTTGGAGCCTCATAAGTAGCCAATCCATACCGGGGATTATAAACAGGATCATCCGTTGTTACTTCGACCACGATAGGATCTCCGGGAGAGGCATCAAAACTTTCTTCTGCCACTACAAAATAAGCAATTTCTGGGGCTTGCTGTTTGATGTTTGGATCAACAAACTCAATCGTAGATATGCGATAAATGGGGGTAGAAAATCTAGAATAGGGAGAATTTTCTTCTCTTTGAATTATCTGTTCTTTGTTGGTCTGGATTTTTTCAGAGCTTTCAAAATCTTCAACCCATTCTCTTTCTTCTGAATTCTCTCCTTCTGACTTTTTAGAATCTTTTTTATTTTCATCTTCTTTTTTCCTACCAAATGGATTTAGGATGGGATTATCTTCTTCTGATTCTTCTGCTTCTAAAATCATTTTAAAATCGGCAAAAGAAACTAATTTTAAATTTTCGTTTAGAATTTGTTTTTGTGGGTAAGCAAAATTTTCTTTAACCTCTTGTTGATTTTCTCCCGCTAACGAAACTAATATTTTATCTACGCCTGCGTTTTTCAAATCTTCTTGCCCCATCAATTTTCCAGCCACATTTAATTTATTTCCATCCTCATTTTGAAAATTGAATTCATAGGAATCTGGAGCCTCTTCTGGCACAAAGTACATTTCATCCGGTGCTTCTGCATAAGCTTTTTCCATTTGGTCCCAACCACAGTATCCATAAAAAGAAGTTGCTACCATGTGTTCTTCCATAGATTGTAATGCAATTGTCTCGAATTCTAGATCATCATTATCTAACAATCCGTGTCCAAACTTGTCATTGGCATTAAAAACTAAAAGAACAAGTTCATTTCCAGTGACCAATTTTTTTAATTCCTTAGAATGGACATCAATTAGCAAGAAATAAGAGAGCCCATCTATTTGAGCTACTTTCATTAAATCCATTGTGGTTCTAGTATCAGTAGCAAAAACGTAACTAGCCCAGCCTCCCCCGGCATCATTGGTCCAACAAATGGTGATTGGTTTTCCAGTTTGGATTTTACCAGGTTCAAACGTTTTCGAGGCGAAATCGTCTACCTCACCATATCTTGGGGCTTGATTTTTTGAAAACCAGTTGTAGATTTGTTGACCGGCTTGTATAACACCTAAAGCAAGAGCTAGTTTAGATCCTATTGAAGATACAGTCTTGCCTAAAAATTTTCCTCCTGCTTTAGTAGCTCCTTTGGCTGCAACTTTGCCCGATAATTTTTGTTTAGCTTTTTGGACAGCAGTTTTTCCAACTATCCCTCCTAATTTTCTGATCTTGCCTGCTTTTTTCACATAAGGAATTCCATCTTTAACAAATACACCATTAGGGAGTTGAACTGTTTTACCTTTCAAAGAAGATCCCCCGCTAAAAAAGCTTTTGAGAGTTTCCCATCTACCTTTACCTGCAACAGCTTGGATTGTATTTTTTCCCTTGAAAATACCCTTGGCTGCTTTTCTTAAAAGCAAAGCTGAAGCTATTCCACCAGCTACTTTTGCAGCTACTAGAATTCCCCCTAAACCAAGAGCAGCAGTGAAAGCTTGTGAAACAAATTCGGAGACTGACGAAAGGTAGGATTGTGCATCCCCCTTCAATTCCTTTTCCAAGGGAATAGAATAATCAACTTCAGCCACGATTAAATTTGGGGTGTCTTTAATTTTCTTAAATCTGAGAGCTTGTCTGCCTTCAGAAACTATGTTTCCTGCTTCATCAAAAGGATCTATCACAACAGCGTATTGTTCACCTTCTTTCAAACCATCGAGTTCTAAAGTGGTTTTAAGTTCTCCAGATTTTTCCAAAGCCTCGATTGCATACATGAAACGGATTGCTCGTTTGTCTGGATCACCTGATTTTTCTTCGGCTTCATATACTTTCATAAAACGGTCAAACCCAGAAAGATGACCAGAACTTGTAAGGGAATTAACTTCAAATTCAAAAAATTGTCGATAAAAATCATCTGCCTGCTCGATATTCTCCAACAAGTTTTTTCCCAATTCAAAATAAGATTCTGCTTCTGCAGTCCAACTTCTGGGATTTTTTTTCAACCATTCTTGCCATTTATCAGTATAAGACCACCACTGAAAATCATTCAAATCTGTAGGTGTTCCTTCGATATTTGTGGGCAAATTGATTAAAGGAAAAACGGATCCTGATTTATCCGAATCTTGACTAGCAGTGAATGTTGAATTTTTTTTAAAAAGTAAAATCATAGAAGTGTAATTATTTGGGCTTGTGTTCTAAAATTTTAACCAGCCTTTGTATGTATCCTCCTTCGAGGAGCTTACGATAGGCAGATTGCTCCGCCAGCGATTTAGTTTTGGAAGTGTAAGCTTTTTTTCTTAATTTACCAAGATTAGATTGGATTTTTTTGATGATCTGCTTTTGGACCTTGGCATCTGCAAACTCAGATTTTTGGGTTCTTTCCAATTTTTCCAGGAGATAACAAACACTCATAGCCTTTTTTTCATCTACCCCAAAATTTTCTTTTTCTTCCAGATTGGGTGGCTTTATCCATTTGTTTTGTTTTAAAGAATAAATACCAGACTTGACCCTAGATTCCCCAACACCTATGACTTCTAGCTCGGCCTCGTGGCCCCGCAGGGTAACTTCTGGTTTAGATTGCCACAAAAAAGCTTGATGATTAATTTTTTCTGCTACTAAAGCCTTTTTTTCTTTTTGTGAATCTAAATCGAAAACAATCTCAACCTCCAACGGAGAATCCTCGTTGTAATGTGGACCACACATTGGGCCAACCAAACGAATGTCTGAAATTGTACAACGGTCTCCGATGGATTCTTCAAGATCACCAATAAAAGACTCCGATATCTTGATTAATTTTTTTCTAACGATGGGATCTAGATCCCATTTAGTCTTTCCTGTCGGATGTTTATATTTATCCCAAAATTTTTGACACAAATCAGAACTTAAAGTAGAATGACTTGAATCATTCTCCCCAAGAAATTCATCAAAATTAAAAACAGGAAATCCCAAAATTCGGTCATTTATTTGGACTATATATCCAAATAAATTTCCGAAGGGTATTACAATTTACTTGCGGTAAGTAAAACTTGAATTACAGTTTCGACGTCCTTTTCACAATAGACCTTGATTCTTTCAAAGTCTTTTTCTACCCAGAACGTGGAATGAACCTGAGATCCGTCTATATCTTCTTTGGGAGATTCTACCCCCATTGAACAAGAAAGTAAATCTAAACTTAAATATTTTTGCTGACTCCAGCTGCCAAAAGCAAAAATCTCAGAGGTGTCCAAAAACGGAATTTCCCATGGTTTTTTATCCCAGACTTTTAAATTGCCAGGAAGTTCAATTCCATTGTAAATCATTCTTTTGCCCACACACGGAACATCAAAACCTTTAATGTTGTGACCAGCAAGTTTCATGCCTTTGGTCATCGAATTGGAAAGAACTTTTTTAGCCTTAGTCAAAATATCAATCTCATCTTCTCCATAGAAAGAAATGAATCTTGTGGTTTCATCTTCGTTGATGGTACCAAAAGAAATACACACAATCCTGGAATATTCTGGTTCTAGTCCCGCTTTTTGAAGGTAAATTTCATCGCTAGTAGAGTTTTGAAATTCTGGATAGGATCTGTAATATTTTACCCTTCTTTCCCAGAGTTTAGCTAATCTAGGATTTTCTTCTCGGAGACACCCCAAGTCTGGACACCAACCAGCAGTTTCAACATCGAAGAAAAGACAATTTTTGAGGATTGGAAGTGAGATCATAGTTATTTTTTTGTATTCCATTTGGGATCAAACCAAAAGGTTCTACCGTTTTTATCTGTTATTTTAGACATCAGAGGATTGCCGTAGCACAACATAAATTCATCCCAATTGGTAGGAATTTTGCCATCCGGATTTTTCCAATCTTTAATTCTACCCCCACCTAGAGTGTAGGCTATGGTAGGTAAATCCCGACACAAATCAAAAATAATTGGGTGTTGTGTGATGTAATCTTTAGCGGGCAAAAAGGGATCACAGTCAACCCGATATAGAATTTCGGCTCTCAGATAATTACCAATTCCGTTGAAGAATTTTTGGTTCATTAAAACTTCATGAATAGGTTTCTGGAATGCTTTTGATTTCAAATTTGATAAAACATGGATTTTGAATTCTTCGAAATCGAGAGTTGGATCTGGACCCCTGTCAGGGTTCCAAGATCCAAAAGCCCATCTGCCGAATCTCCTAACATCCACAAAACACAATTGACCCGAATTTGAAATAAATTTTAAGTGGGTGTGTTTAGGAGACCAATCAGAATCAGACCAGACAAAACGACCGGACATACCTAAGGTCACCATAAGAGATAAGCTAGTTTCAGAATTGTGTTTGGTGATTCTAAAAAAATTTGGTGCTTGGTCCAAAGAAATTTTCATTTCTTTGCCTCTGGCTGTGGCATCAATAATAAAAGGGTGTGGAATCTCAAATCCCTTTCCTTTGTGTTCTGGATTTTTCCAAACCCCGTGAAAAATTTTACCCCGTGAAATTTTTTGAACATACTCCGCGGTTAATCTGACTTCTGCTAATTCTGGCATGGGGTAAAAATAAACAAATTAATTGAATAAAAATCTTAAATTTTCGGAATTATTAAAGGAATCAAAGACTTATGTTCGGACAAATATTGGATGCAAGTTTTATAGGAATCTGGAGATTCAACGACAACGTCCACATCCAAACCAAAAGTTGGAATACGGTGGGATAACCTTACAGAGGAATTTGGAGAGATTGAAATTCCTTTGTCATCTAAAATAGAACTTTCTCCGTGAAAATAAATTGGCTTATGGGGAGATTCCCAAGTAGAGCAACTTAAAAATAAAGACTCTCTAAAATTTAGACCCCCAGAATTAAATTGATGGGGTAGGGATCTAAAACAAATTGGAATTTTAACAGGATAAAAAACTCCAGCTAATAAATCAGTTACAGAAAAAAGAGAGGGCTTATCATCATTTGTGACGGCCAGCATTTTTCTGATAGCCAGCGGAAATTTTTGTATTTCTTCACAAAATCTCTGGGCAGTTTCTTTTCTATTACCATAAGCACTTCCTACTCTGAGCAGCACACAGGGTTCAGAAATGCCCAATCCTTCTATCAAAGAAGCAAGTTTTCCTATCATCACATGAGTTTGTTCGACAGAATCTGGCAACTTTGAACCTAGAAAAAAGTGTTGAGATAGAAAAAATAAAATCCTGTGGGAATGAACCCTTAAATTTTGACTTAAATTATCTAGAAGGTTTAAATCTGAATGACCTTCTTCCAAATTGGAAAAATCTGGCAAATTGTAATCCGCTTCGGTTAATTGAAAACAAGTGACATCTATCCCGTTTTTGACGTGTCTGTCGATTGTATCCGACACAAATTGTAAAAATTGTCTGGGTGAAACTTCATCTTTCCTTGTGAACTTGAAATTTCCAACAATAGAACCTAATTTGTGAGGGGTTTTGCTTAAAATCATCTTGTGCTGTACACAGAAGAATTGTAAAAGTTTCTCAACTTCCTACCGCTTCGATCCCCAAACCAGGATTTGTATAAACTGTTTTAGAGTTATAGGCATCACCGGGCATATCGTTAAATTTATATTGAGATACAACCTGACGATGTCCTTTATCCCCCATGTCCACAAATTCTACCGTGTCTGGCTTTAGTTCCAAAACTTTTTGGTCCTTCTTACCTTTGGTGTGGATCTGAACAAAAAAACGATATGATTTGTGATCTGGGGCCAGAATATTTTTAACGACCATGCCGGCCACCTTCTTATCACCATTAATGGGTACTCCTACGACAATATCTCCCACCTGAAATTTTGAGCCTGGGATGTTTCTAGGAACTCTAGGATCCGGCCCTACAGAAACGGACAAATCTTTATAGGGCTTATATTGAACCTTGAAAATGCCGTTTGCCCCACCATACCCATAGGTATCACCAAAAACCCCGGTGTCAAAAAATTCGTTGATGGTAAGAATGTGTTTCAAAGAAAACTGTTTTTTCTATGTATCTAAATTTCTTCAGATTTGTGCGACATCTTCAGGATGTCTTGAATTTTTTGGGCCATTTCATAATTTTCCTCGGCCAAAGCATTTTCCAACATGGATTTTAAAGTGTCAAGATCTGAAACACCGGATGGGGTAACACCAGTATCCATAGAAATACAAATTCTTTGTGGAGCATAAATTACCTCTAACTTGGTGTTCGGTAATTCAACTTCGAATTCAATTTCTTCGTCCTCTTGACTTAGTGTTTCAATGATGGTGTCTTGGTTCCATTCTTGGTTGTACCAAGACACGATCCAGTTCCCATAGGTGAAACTTTGATAGTCGTTTTCGACCACATATTTAAGAATGGTTTTGAGTTCATGTTTAAGATCTTTGACTCCTAAATTTTGGTCGTAATTTTTCCTTTTCAAACCAGGAATAACTTCGCTGCCTTGACCTATTCCATGTTTGAATGCTTTATGGATCATCAAAATAGAATCCCAATCCAAGTTTTGAACCAGCTTATCAACAATTTTTTGAATTCCTTTCTCCATGGCAACGTGGTTATTTTTCTTCTTATATATCGGATTTTATATTTTCTGTCCCCAATTGTTGGGACAGTGATTTGAGCCAATCATGATATTGTTCGGGAAAGAATTGTTTCATTTCCCACAGTTCCCTTTTGCTAATTTGGTACCTGGTCCTAATAAAATCCTCTACCACTTCGAAGTTTTTAATTTTCTGGGTAGATTTACTGCCTTCTTTTTTCGAAGTGGATGTGAATATCCACCCCGGAGCTTTGTTGAATTTAGAAGATAAAGCAGATCTCCACCAGTTCACCACTAAATCAGAAACAACTTTAGTATGATTGAATTCATGGGCTTGAAGAGGAAATTGGATTGACATAATCCTATTAACCATAAAAAAATTTCGGGTCTTATCTGCTTTACCTACAGAATTCCAGGTTTTTTCTGGCCCGAAGATGGACTTAACGACATCAAAGAGTTCCATGCTTAATCGGGAAATGGATTGTACATTTTAGGAATGGAGGTAACTGTAACCCACTCAGTGCCTTCTAGAATTTTGATTCGGTCTAAGGTGACTGGTCTTCTATCTAAATTCATACCCCTTTTAATTTCAGCCAGCACATTCGCGATCACCCACTCTGGCATGACGACTTTATCTAACCACATGAGCTGATAATTCCTTTTCAGATTTCTGGATGCTTTCTCTCTGTTTTCTTTGGAGTCTAAATCTTTCATCAGTCTTAGGATATAACCCCCAGCCCAATCCAAAAATTCCACATCTTCCAGCAATTCCTGAAAAGAAATTTGTGCCCACTTCGATTGATGAAGAGATTCCACAAGCTGTTCTGCCTTCTTTGGAGTCATTCTAGAGATTTTACCTGGAGTTGCTTCAAAGTTCCAAACTCCAGGAACGGCATCACCATCGTCACCAATTAACATTTTAACAAAAACAAAATCCCGAGGAGTAATTGGATTTAAAAGAAGTTTCTCAATCCACTTTTTCATTTTTGTTTTATCTGGTTGTGCTGATTCTGACATTTCAAAAATGGAAACCGGAGGCTGGTGGTCCAACCAATTTTCTTTCCATTTTTCCGGGCAGGAAACAACGTTGTTTTTTGAATTGTTGCTCCAAACTAAAGTCCAATTGTCGCCTTTCCAGCGGGCAAGTTGATGTAAATCCTTGTCTCCAGAGATAATAATACAATCTTGACCTTTGGTAGTGAAATAGTCTGCCCAAAAATACAATAAATCGTCACCCTCCGCACCATCAGCCCGAGAGTAAATAAATCCCATTTTTTCCAGTTGTTTGCCAAAAGCATCCAGAAGGTTAAAAAAGATAGACCAATCTACTGTCTCATCCTTGACTCTATTGGACTTGTAACCTCCGCCCTCGATTTCAATGTCTTTTCTCCAACTTCTAGAATCTGCCGTAAAAACCAATCTTCCTCCAGCGGGAAGTTCTCTCAAAGCTGCACAAAGGTCTGTTGCAACTTTTCGAATAAACATGGCCTGTTCATTCTTGGTTTTCAAAACCTCTGCTGGATCTTTGGCACCATAACCACCAAAAATACCAAAAGTTTTATGGAGCAAATAATTGCCGTCAATTAAAATATTAATCATGTTGATAATAACTTAAGTCAAACCAAATTTCTGAGCCTACTTGGAAATTAGAATCACATATTTTGAAATCGAAATTCGAAAAATTTGCAAAATCTTCTTCGTCAGTTTTTAATCTTCTTTCCACACTGTCTACATCTTTTCTGGCAGAGAGTCTGGATTTTCTGACTTTTTGGTCTATGTCTAGAAATAGAACGAAAGATCCTTCTCTGTCCTCTGGTTTAAGATTATAAATACCGGAGGGGGTCAGAATCATTAAATTGCTCGAATTGAATTCCGGAATGGAAGTCCCATAAATCCAGCCAGCAAAAAGATTGACCTCGTAAAATTCTTTTCTTTCCAACATACCTTTCAGAATTTCAAAATCTTTTAGGTTTTCCACAAAAAAGTAATCTTTGCCTTGCTCTTCGTTTGATCGACGGGGACGGGTTGTGTGAGAAACACAATATTTAAAACCCCTTTGTTCCAATATTTGACGGAGATAATCCTTTCCTGATCCCCCCTTTCCACACAAAATTAATCTTTTAATTTTTTTTGTGAAAAACAAACTAGAGGCGTACGCAGTCTCAAAGCTGGGGTCTTCCGGAAATAAATTCGGATTGTAAGTGATTTTACCCTCTGTATTGAATTCATTCATCTCCATCATCTTTTCTGTGACTTAAACCCTGTTCTAGTTGGGAGAAAATATATTCTGCTCTTTCTAAATCAAATGGAGCCCAAGCCCACTTGCCAAAATCTTCATTACCAGGAAATATTTCTCTTTCTCCCAGTTGAACTCCGAACACCTCTTTTGGTGGATCGATCTTTCTTTTAAATACCTCCCAGGCAATAACCTTTTGAGCGTCCAAACAAAACTGTTCATACATCATGGCTTTTTCTCCCCTTTTTACAAGCCGGTAGATAAAGGTATTTCTTTTAATTTCATCAGGAAGTAATTCTATCATGCTTGAATTTGTTTTTGAATTTTATACACCAAGGCCAAAAGTGAAACTATTGGGTCAATAACCAACATTCTTTGGGCCTGGTGTTCGGCGACCATCACAATCACCGATGGAATAATTCGACTTAAGTCAGGACGATTGTGTTGGATCCACCCCACAAATTCATTGCCTAAGGCCAACATAACGCTGTCTACTTTACCGGAATACTGAGACACCACAAATTGATAATTTTCAATTGGATTTTTTCCCTCACAAATCAAACGGTAAAGCTCTTCGTGGGAATAAGAAGAATCTTTTACTTTTTTGGCGTCAATTCTCTTTAAACCCTCGATGGACCAGGCTTGAATCTTATTTAAGGAGGACCTTAAATCTGGAAAAAAATCCCTTTCGAAAACATCCAAAGCCTCTTCATCGATATAGATAGAAAGCTTGTTCAAAATCAAGGTAATTCTTTTTCTCCATTCCTCTTTTAAACCCTGTTCCTCTTCGGAATTGACCGGATCAAAATTTATAACCTCGAATCTGGACTGAATTGCTTCGGGTACTTTGGCTATCCAATTACAGGTGGCTACAAATCTGGCATTCTTAGCAAACTTTTCTATTGTGCCTCTTAAAGCTTTGTAAAATTGATCCGAGGCACCATCAAACTCATCTAAAATAACAACTTTCAAGGCAGATTTACCATCCATAATACTTAAGGTGGAACAAAAATCATTAATTTTTGTTCGGATGACATCCACCGAGCTCTCATCGGACACATTAATGAAGAGGTGTGGGGAATTTGCTGCTAAGATTTTGGCTAAAGTGGTTTTACCACATCCGGGAGATCCTGCCAGCAAAACATTCTGTGCCAAAGGTTTCCCGTCGAATAAATTACGGATTCGGTCCGGTAAAATCATGTGTTTTAATTCCCGGGGCCTGAGCTTTTCAGTCAGTAGTTGATTGACCATGGTTCTTCTTTTGAATTTTATGAAAATTCAACTAAAGGTTTCCCCTTACTTGAAAAAAGAAGTCATGTCATCAGCTTGGTTTTTGTCGGTTCTTATCTCGATAAATCGAGGTAAAAAAAGACTGCGGTTGCCAAATTTATCGGTGATGGGCTCGTTGAACTGAACTGCTGCTACTTTACCAATCCATTGGTCTGGATTTGTACTTAGTGTTTTTAAATCAAGATCGGTGAAGCCTGAACCAATTTTGACCTCTAGAGTTCTAGAGGCATCTGTACAGATAAACCCTCCGATAAAACCTTCTCTTTTGCCTTCTCCTGGGTACCAGCCAGTTATTTCCAAATCACAGTCTTGAATTTGTTTTAATTTTACCCAGCTCTTACTGCGCTTACACTCATAGACGTGATCCCCTGGCTTGAGAATAACACCTTCTCCTCCCATAGAAACAATCAAACCGTAGATAGACTGAGTTTCTTCAAAGGTATCAACGACCCACTGTCTGGCCAATTTTACAGGTCCAGTGGGTGATAAAAAAGAACTTAGAAATTCTAGTTCTTGTCTTCTTTTGGTGAAAGGTGTGGTCCCTTTGCCTGACTTTAAAACTTCCGATTTTTCAAGATCAAAAACATTGAAAATAAATTCTTTATCAATATTATCAGGAGCAGTTCCTTTCAGAATCTGGGTTACCTTTCCAGAGACTGATTTTCTGTTCAGGTCTGTGAGCTCACCATCAAAGAAAACCTCAGAAATTATATTGGCTCCATGTAGAATCTTAATTAACTCAGCTTCTATGTGAGAAAGTTTTGATTTATCCAGTTCGTTGAAAGCACGGGTGTAAAATTGGAAACCAGATTCTCTGTTGCCCACCGCAATAACACGCACTCCGTCATACTTTTCCTCGCAATAAATCTTGCTCCATCCCGACACCTCTTTTTGATCGTCAGAAGCTAACATTAAAGAAGGATCTGGAATTAATTCACTGCCAACTGCTTTGTTAATCAGCTTGGCCCCAATTCCTATATTCATTCTTTTGGTCAGAATTTTCATTAGAATATCCCTTAAAACAAGGTCTGTATTAGGATCTTCGTCCAGTTGGGTGTTAATCAAAATATTTGCTCTCTGTCTCAAGGAGTCATTGGCGGCAGGAGCTTTTTTAAGATCCTCTATCAGATCTTTGAAAACCGTAAATCCTGGAAAAGAAACAGGGGAAATTAAACCCCGATTTTTTTCGATTTCTAGCTTGTGTAATTTGGTGGTGACGAAAGGATTAAAACAAACGTCTAAGATATACAGCATCTCTTCTGAAAGAGATTCCGAAATCAACCTTTGTTTTTCTTTCTGGGAGCCATTACCAGTGAGAAGCTCCACCTGTGCAAGTACTTTTAGTTCGTTTTTCATGATGTAAATATAGAACTAAAATTCGAATTAAAAAAATAAAATTCAGATTATTTCGAAATTTTTTTCAGGATAATTAAAATAATTCAACGGGGTCAACTGGCACCGCCCCCAAGTGTCTACAAACTAGAGATCCAGCCAAATTTGCTGTCTCCGCAATTTGGACAAGTTCCAACTCAGAAATAGGCTTTCTTTGTCCAGCAAAAATCCCCAAAGCAAATACTGCACTAACGGTGTCACCAGCACCAGACACGTCAGAAACATCCACTTTAATGCCAGGTACATGATGCCAGAAGTCTTTTTTAACCACCAAAATTCCACGTTCAGACAAGGTGATGAGAAAACATTCATAATCAAAATCACCCAATGCTTTTTGAGCATAATCTACGATTTGAGGGATTTCCAACTCTTCTTCTATTTTCAAATTTAGCATGGACTTGAACTCATTCAAATTTGGTTTGATAAAAGAAACCCCTTGGTATCTAGAAAGTTCAGGTTCTTTGGGATCTACTAAAATTTGTCGATTGTGTTTTTGTGAAATTTGAATTAGAAGCTCCAGTAAATCTTTAGTGAGCAAACCTTTACCATAATCTTGAAAAATAACCCCGTCATGGTTTAGAATTTCATTTTCGAAAATTTGGGAAACTCTAAGGCTCAATTCAAGAGATAGCCCGTGTGTTTTCTCGTGATCGATTCTTACAATTTGGTGTTTGTTCCCCAGCACCCTTGTTTTTTTTGTGGTGGGTCTGTCCTCATCTTCTATGAAAATAGGATTTATATTTTGTTCAAAACACTTTTGGAATAGAATATCCCTTTCTAGATCACAGCCAGTTAAAGATATCAGAGTACACTTGGCTCCAAAGACTGTAATATTTTGGGCCACGTTAGCAGCTCCACCTAGAAAAAATTCTTCCCCGCTCTTTAACACAACAGGAACAGGAACTTCCGGTGATATTCTGTGTACCTTTCCGTACACATAGTGATCTAAAATAGAATCTCCAACTACTAGAATTTTTTTGGTAGAAAATAAATTTTCAAATTCCATCTATTTTAATTTAAAGAGTGAATTCAGGTGTTCCTCCTTCTGATCCTCCCGGCTCTTTTTTCTCCTTATCTTTTTCTGCTCTTTTCTTTTCTTCCTCTTTGTATTTTTCATTGGCCCTATATTCATCCATACTCAAACCTAGCCATCTTTTAATCAACCATTCTTTATCGAAATAGGAGATTTCTTCCTCTCCTATCTTTTGTTTCATGTCACCTAAAGCTGTGATGAAAGCAGTCCTTTTGGTGTAATTGGACAACATGATAAGCTGTTCAAAGACATTTTCCTTCACGAAATTTAGCCCCAAATTGACTTTGAAAGATCTATCTTCAGATAAAGCTGGAAAATCTAAACAGGTTTGAATGTACAGAGGTTTAACCAAAAGCTCTTGAAAGACTGATCTTAGGCGGGTTACAAATTTTTCATATCTAATTTCATCTCTCTCCAGCTGATCGATAGAAATTTGATAGGTAGCTGGTCCACTGCGGAAAGCAAACCTAGCATAGGGGATCTTCGAATCTAATTTCAATTTATTGTAAAAATACACAACATTTTCCATCACATTGAAATCAGGACCATTGGGATTTAATGTGTTAATGTCTGGGCTTTCCCCGTCTTTTTCTGGGAATAAATAATTTTTATAAAATTGAACCTTAGGTGCTCCGTTCACTGTTAATTCACCCGAAGTATCGTTGATTTGAATTTCCTCCTTGTACTGAGACATAAGTTGACCCAAGGTTTGCATAGCTTTCTGTGCGGATTGGGTTCCGACTGGGATGACAAACTTCAAGCGATAGGATGCATTCATGACATTCCAAATTACTCTGGTGTTTTCCATCACCCTTAGGATATTATAAGACCTAATAAGTCTTTCTGTATAACTTACCCTAGAAACAGAGTTACCTTTAGCATAAGAGAGATAAATGACTTGTTCAGCTTTTAGTTTACGGGTCATCCTGGGATCTCCTGGATACTGAATCCAAATTTGTTGAAATTCCCCATTGGGTTGTTGTTCGGTGGCTGGTTGCAAAGATGTAGCATCTAATTCTTTAAATCCAACAATTTTCTTACCATCCGTAGAATAAACAATTTCAAAAGCTAAAAAACCATCTACTAAAAATTGACGAAAATACTGCCAAGCCAAAGTGCTTTGTTGAAAACCAAAAAGCATATACAGGGTTCTAAAATTCTCCTCTACTTTGGTTCGAACTTCTGGTTTCAAATCTATGTTTAATAGAGAAGGATAGCCGAAGAAATTTTTGTCATCGTAATTAATTGCATCGTCAGACAAGGTGTCTAGAATGAAATCAATTTCGCCATTTAAAGCAAATTTTCTGAGAAATTCTCTTTTGCCCAAATAATCTTTATCGAAATATGCAATATATTTTCTTACCCTAGTATCTTGATAACCTAAAGTCCAAAAGAAAGCATCATTCTCGGTAAATCCAGTTCCTTGATTATTGAAGAATGTAGACTCGGTGGCTCCTATAGCCTGAGAATTACGGATTACCATATCCTCATATTGCATCCCAAATCTCCCTATTCTAGACAAATTTCGGTACAAGTTGCCTAAAAAAGAACGCTGTTGACTGCTATCATCATTAAAGCCTGCCATAATTATTCCGGTGTTTCTGTTTCAGGGGGTGTACCACCAGGCTTAGGACCCGCTGGAGGTGTAGGAGGGGATCCGCCAGGGGCTGCTCCAGCTTCTTCTCCACCCTCTTCTCCTGGTTCAGATTTCTTTTTCTTTTTTTCTGTTTTTTCCTTTGCCTCTTCGTTAGAACGAATATCGTCTTCCGTCATACCAAGAAAATTTTCAATCAAATAACCCAAAGAAAAGAAAGGTTGTCCCTCCCCGTCTACCAACTGGTACATAGCATCAATCGACTCTTTTCTTTTGTTCATAGTTTCTATCTCTTGATTTACCCTAAAGGGATTATCAGAAATAAAGGTAAGACCCAATTGACTTCTAAACATATAATCTTTCTCCAGCTGGGGAAAGTCTCTACACAATTGAATCCACAAAGGTTTGATAAGAATATCCTGGAAAATAGACCTTAGCCTCATAATAAACTTGGCAAACCTAATTTCTTCTTTATCCAGACCCTCGGCAGAGTTAGCATATTTACCAATGGATCCTCCATCTGGACCTTGAAATCTAGAGAAAGGAATTTTTGATTCCTGCACAAGTTTATCAAAAAAATAAGCCAAAGGAGCTGGGTCATTTAAATTTGGACCAGCGGTGTTTAAAGGTTCAATGTTCGGTGTTCCCAATGCACCCTTGGGCATCAGATAGTTTTTGTAAAACTGAATCTTAGGTTGACCATTTACTGAAAGTTCCCCGCTTTCATCATTGAACTGAATGTCTTCTTTGTAGATACTCATTAATTCACCTAAGGTTTGCATCGCCTTTTGTTGCGATCTGGACCCCACAGGAACTGTCATTTTGAGACGGAATGATGCATTCATCACTGACCAAATAACACGTGTATATTCAATGATCCTCAGAACGTTATAAGGACGGATCAATCTTTCGGTGTAACTAACCCTTGATACAGAATTGCCTTTGGCGTAAGAGAGGTAAATTATTTGAGAATCATAAAGCATTCTCCTTTTTCTTTCGTCTTTTGGGTACTGATACCAAACATTCAAAAAAGTACCATCCTTCTGTTTTTCTACGGATGGCATCAGAGTGGTGGCATCAAGTTCTTTGAAACCTATGATGTTTTTTCCCTTATCATCATAAATAATTTCAAAGGCAACGAATCCATCGACCAATAATTGTCTGAAATACTGCCAAGCAGAAATGTCATCGTTGAAGCCAAACATGTCATACAATTTCTTGTATGTGGAATCAATTTTATCTATGACCTCTTTCTTAATTCCTGTTATGTTTAAAAATGCCGGATAAGCAAAAAAATTGTAACCATCATAGGAAATAGATTCATCGCAAACAGTATCTAAAATGTATTCGATTTCGGGATTCAAAGAAAATTTTCTCAAATAATCTCTTTTTCCTGCATAATCTTTATCGAAATAGGAGATGTATTGTCTGGTTGTGGTATCCTGACGGCCTAAAGAAAAAAAGGTTGTTTCGTCTTCAATCGGACCTTTTTTTAGAAATTCCGCTTCTGTGGTGCCGATAGCTTGAGAATTTTTGACCACCATGTCTCCATATCTCAATCCGAAATTACTCAGATTTTTGACCGAATCCCTGATTCTTTGAAAAATAGGGTTGGTGTTTGGATTCTCGTTAAATCCTGCCATTGCTCAAGAAATTTGATTTTATAGACAAAATCAGATTTTTATTTTCGATTTATATTCTCTATATATCTGATTCAAGGAGAGACCCTCCAAAGAAGCTTCGTTGAAAAATGGAATTTTAACCCAGTCAGAATAATCAACAATTTTAATTTCTCTAAGATTTTCTTTTTTCAACCCAAAGATAGCAAATTCGTATCCTGTTCCTTTCAAAATTTTTTGTAGATTTTCCCCCTTTAAATTCAAAGGTATTTGTGAACTTTGCTTGTTCCGGATATTCTCCTCTATAATTTCAGAGTAAGTTGAGGTTATTTTTGTTAATATTTCAATTTTATTGTCAGGAGGTATAATAGTTAGGTCCATCACTTTACAAATTATCCCGGTTTGTGTTCTCTCTTCCGATAAAAACAAAAAACAAGGATATCTATTAACGAATGTATTTTTTTCATTCAAGTTAGATTTTGTAGTGTGTAAGGCAAAGTAAATTTTTCCGCTTTTAAAAGAGGAAAATTTTTCTAAAGATTCATCTGAATTTGGTCCGTATTTTTTTAAGAATTCTTCATTTACAGAAGAATTCAATTTGGAAAGAGAAGGAAATTCATTTCTCAACTTTTTAACTTGTTCTACAAAGTCTTTCATTTACTTTGAAACAAAAATTTCTCATCCACAACACCAAACTTCATACCTCTACTCTCTGCCCAATGTTTGGCAGCTTTAAATTTAGATTGATTTGTAATCCAAATTTGCATTTTATGATTGTATGATTTCAATTTTTCCTCTGTGTAAGTTCCTTCGTAGATTGGCTTCTGGTGTTGTTTTTGTGGTTTAACTTCTACCAACCAGTCTTGTTCTGTGCCGTTATCTTGCAGAACTCTTAGGTAAAAATCTACGTTATATTGGTGTTCTTTTTTATCTAATGGATTGTAATAAGGGATAGCTGTTGGCTCCGAGCTCCACTTGAGAATTTTTTCATTGTTATCACAATATTTACAAAAACGAAATTCCCAGCTAGATCTACAAATTATATTATGGATATCACCCACATATTTGTCTGGGTTAACTGGTACATACAAACCAGATTTGTAATTACCATTAGGCTTTATTTTCTTGATATCAGTCATCTAAATATTATAGGAATTGTCTTCTCCTGTAATATAAGAAAATGGAATAGTTTTTGGTGATTTGGGCGGATGAATTTTTTTCCATCCTTTGGCAAATCCATTTTTAGCTATCTGTGTATAGTAAGCAAACGGATTATTAGATTTGGCAGGGTCAAATCTGTTCCAATATTTACAAAGATCTTCCATCGCGAAAGCCATACAATCTGCTTTATCTTCTGGATCTTTGTAAGCCATTTTCTTGGAAATACCTGTTATCATTAAATTAAACATTTCTATAGTTTTTGGAGTCAAATGGCCATTTTCTTTGGACTCCAGAATGGCTTCCATTAGACTAGCATTTGTAACATAGACTTTAGACATTACTTGTTTAAAAATTGATAACTTAATATATTAGTTTTAACCTCGAGGTTAGTTTCACTTAAACCTTATTTTCCTCGGTGGTATCTCCGCTAAATTCTGAATTATTCACAGCCTCTTTTTTTCCAGTAGGAGCGAAACTCAAGCCTTTTTTGTAATCATTCACAAAAGGCTCGGGTTTTTTGTTTTGATCTGGACTCGAGGGTGCAAAAGACCAAACCCGGCTGAGTATTTTTTTTAGTTTTTTTTTGACTCCTCGCTTTCGTCAATGTTATAACCCATTTCTCGGTTTGACTTGTAACCCAACTTTCCGTCTGCTCCTTTAGAAGGCGCTACAGCAAAATTTGGATTTGTCTTATCTACCTGTGGACTGTGTGCTTTACCTTTAATAGTTCTGACTGCATATCCAGCATCTCCTTCAGATTTACCGGGAGCAACTGCCAAATTCTGGTTTGTTTTTTCCAAATCAGTTTGCTCATCTACATTGTAACCCATTTCATTATTAACCTTGTAATGAAGTTCTTTACCTTTATGACTGCCTGGAGCTGAAGCAAAATTTGGATCAGTCTTCATGACTTGTGGGTTTTTTGCCTTATATCTAATTCCTTTCACCTTGTAATCTGCATCTCCTTCTTCAGATCCGGGAGACTCAGCAAGTTTCATAAGTCTAACATCTGATTTGTTGAATTTGGTATCTTCCGACAAATTATAGCCAGCTCCTTTGGTTGCTTTGTACTTGGTGTGTTTTTCTTTACCTTCTGGAGCTTCTTCTAAATTTGCATCTTTCAAATTTTCATAATCCTTCTGTCCTGATTTATTGTTGTCTTTCCCACGAGGAGCAGTTTCGGTATTTTTCCTCATAGTATTACCTGGGGTCGCATCCTTTTTTTCTTTGGCTGATTTACCAGGTGCAGTAGCCAGTTGTTGAGAAGCTTCTTTTAGTTCCTCTTGAGTTTCGGCATCTGCTTGATTCTCGTCTCCCGCCATAGATAAAGCATCATCTAGGTTTACAATTTCGTCAATTTTGAAATCCCCAGTTTTGCCATTGTCCATAAGGACCGTGTAAGAGCCCGAAGTGCTATCAATGGAAATTATTTTACCGGTATTTCCAGATTCTATTACCTTGACATATTCACCAACATTGAATTTATCATCTTCAAACACTTCCTCGAAGGAAAGAGGTTGAGATTCAATCTTTTCCAATTCAGCATTTACTGCTGACCATTTTTTACGAAGAGACGAAAGTTCTTTCTCCAACAAATTTTGTGCTCTTTGAAGTTCTGATGAATTGGAAAATAGCGGGCTGAGACTCATTTGGGATTCAACTTTATTTAATTGCCCTTCCAAAACAGTGATATTTTCCATCAGCTTCTTTCTATCATTGAGCATAATGGACTTGATCCTAGATTCTCCTTCCAAAAATTCAGTAAGGCCCTCTGAAATATCATACTTCAAAAATTCTCTAACCATGTTTGTTGCCTGAGTTCCGTTGACTTCAAAGACAGAATTATCAGACATTGATTCGTTGATTCTATTTAAGAAGATTCTGTCCTGCCATTTAATCAAATTAACAGAAGCACCTTCATACACTTTGGACTCGATTCTTTTAGCAAAGTCTAGTTCTACGATGGACGAGAAGTTCTCGTACAAATTTAAAATGTCAAATATAACTTTGTTTTCATTTACTCCAGCAGAACCTGCAATTTCTACACCGATGGCTTTGGAAAGATTAATTTTGGAATTAAACCTCATGGGTTTACCATTACAAAGAATTGAAGTTTTTTCTGATTCTTCAATCAATGAAAATTTGTGTTTACCTACAAATACATTCAATCCATTTTCGTCTACCTTTACATATGGAGCATAGAAAGATTCCAAAACGGACAAGTAATTTTTAGGTAGAACAGCAACTTGGCCACGATTCAATCTTTTTAATCCTTGGTTCGAACCTTCGAATACATTCGATCCGATGGTAAAAATTGTTTTTCCACCTTCTACCAAGACCGGGGAATAAACCCTGCGAACTGAAGAATTTCCAGCGTGAATAGGAATATTCAATTTCGAAGAGTCTTTTTCCAAAAGAGAAAGATTGTTCAGTAAATTACGAACTATCGGATTAAACTGCCATCTGGAAATATCTTTAGACAATAGAGAGATAGATTTGTTTTCCGACACGAGCCATTTGTTTAAAGATTCAGTAACTGGAGAATAGAAATCAGAGCCAGCATTACTTGAAATGGCATAAAGAGCTTTCGAAACTTCTATTTCTGGTCTTAGATCTGTTAATTTTTCACTCAACGATTCGGTGATGTCTTGAATTCTTTCGTCCCAATCGAAGTTCTTCAAATCCTGTAAAAATCCTTCTGCTACCAAAAATTCTGGCATATTCTTGTTCTTCAACAGATGAAAGTATTTTTCACAAATAATTTTGATAGAAGGATGTTCAAAAATCCCAGAATTCCTAATCGTGTTAATGCTTTCAAAAACACCCAAGTTGTTTACTTCTTCGGACTTCAAGAATGCTGCTGCTCCCTGGTCTTGTGAAGAAAGGTTTGACAAGCTTTCGTTCAAACTAGTGAAATCAAATTTTTGAGGTTGTGCTTTTTCTCCCTCAACATAACTTCCAGCATTTTTTGACAAGCCGTTACCAATTCCTCCCCAGGATTCCATTAATCTGCTGGCAGCGTTTTTGGAACGATTTAGTTCTTGCTCTCTCATTAGTTGGAAGGGGTCTTGAATATTTTCGTTCAAAGGTTCGAAATTTTGGATAGACTCCATAATCGAATCTGAATTGATGTTTGATTCCCCTCTTTCTATCTTTTGAATGTTGGATTCGCAAATAGCTTTCACTTCAGGAGAAGTTGTTGTATTTCTAAGAGTTTTTAGTTTATTGAGTAAATCCATTTTACTTTGAATTTTTTTTCTTCATATATATCATCCACATCTTTGATTTTCCGAATTTTTTTTATTTAGCAATCAAAACTTGTAACTTCACATCAAAATCTGAATGCGGGTTGGTGAAAGTTATGCCTCCTCCGGGGTAAACCAAATCATATTCGCTTAAATTCCAACCCGTAACATCAGCATCTGTTGAACCCAATGGGTTTCCACTTAGTACCATAAGTTCGCCTAAATTGTAGGTTTTACCTTGATATGTCCAATAAATATACTTTTGAATTTGTGGTGTTCCGTTGGTAGGTCTCGGTAATCCAGGAATGATAGGGGTTTGAGCAGAGAATAAAATGGGATTCTTTGGGGCAGGGTATTGAACCTTAACCGCTATCCATCTCACAAATCCTTCCGTTCCTATATCGGTTTGACTCAACAAAATAGATTTATTTCTTTTCAAGGTTATTTGAAGTCTAGAGTAACTTTCAACTCCAAAGGCTAAATTTTTAAAATTAAAAAAAGTTGTATAGTTGAAATCCTCCTCTAATACAAATTCATTTTTGAAAAAAACCCATCCGTTAGGCGGAACTGGCGGGCAAATTATAGGTCTAGTAGCCATCTTAACTTGCGGTTAGAACCGTTAATTTTACATTGTATTCTGTTGGGTTTGAAAAAATAAAACCCCCAGTCGCTGCACCAGTATACCCAATTTCAGAACTAACGTTATTGCTAGTTTGCCAGCCTTTCCAAATCTGCCCGTTTTTCACTTGCCCCGTTAACATCATGAAGTCGGCCATAATATAACGATTAGATCCACCATACTGCCAATAAAGCATTCTTTGGTCGGGGCCTGCGTCTGCATAAAATTGTGCTCTAGCGATAAATAAACCGATTTCGCCCAGAGTTGTATCAAAATCCCCCTGGTCCAGGTTCACAGAAGTATAAGGGGCAATCACAAAGGTTTGTTGTTGATAGCCAGAAAAATCCCTAATTGGATAAAAAAAATCAACAAGATCTAATTTTTGCTCGGTCACATCTTGCCAAGCAACATTCATAGAGGTATTGTAAAATCTAATATTATGAGGATCGTTGAAATTTGAAAAGGTAAGATTAACCCGTTCTAAACCCCCAGGATTTAAAGCAATTAAGGTGTACCTTGTATCAAAATTAGCTGAAGGTCCAGGATCTAATCCTATTTGAGAAGAACCCTCACCGAAATAAACACCTCCAGTGACAGCTGAAGAACTACCCCCATAAATATCAAGGTCTCCTCCCGTTATAGAATTGCTGTCATTAAGCATTTTATAAAAGCGTCGGATCTACCTGAGGTGAAGGTCGATCGCTTATTTTTGTTCGGTTAGCATTTACGTTTTCAATTTCAGAATTTCCAATATTTTCCTCAGGTTCTCTTTGATCAATGCCATTTTCGTTTTCTAGGATTGGGGGTTCAGATTTTTCATCATTTTGTTCTGTATTAACAACTTCAAACACAGATATTTTTCTGTCAGGCCTTTCCAGTTCTAAATTATCAATGTCTCTAACTAATATTCCACCCCCGTCAATAATTATTTCTTCTTGGTTTTTATCAATAGACGAATCATTTACAGTTTCTGGGGTTTCATTTTCTAAATCGGGATTTCTTGTTTCTGCTTTAGTTATTTCTCCATCATCAGGTTTTATGTAGTCTACAAGAGATTTGATAAAACCAAGAGCAACCAAAGGTAAAATGGCACCAGAAATCAAACTTAGAACTCTTTTTTGGAAAATTATCTCTTCTTCGTCTAAACCAAAAAGTTGGCTCCAAGATTCAAAATTTTCTAAATTTATGAAAGCATAAAATGTATTTCCCATTCCTTGCATCGCAGTTAAAACAAAGAATAAAATCCAAACCAAGGTTTTATTCATTTTTTTTAGAACTAACAAGGATGCCAAAGATGCTGCAGCTCCGATCTCAAAAGAGATAGCCAAAAATATAGCGAGCCAATCTGGATTTGATAACTTAAAAAAATCTATAACGTGGATCGTAGAGATGATACTGACCACTAAATACAGTGACACGAAAGTAGAAATGATAAACCAGTGCAAATGCTTTTTCATTCCTTTTCTAATTTTTGAATTTCTTGGTCAATCGATGATTGTCTGGTTACATCTATCATCTTTCTGTCTGTGGATTGAATCATTCTTTTTTCGGTTTTTAATCCTTCTATAATAAGATCTTTTTTCGAAACGAGTGAATCCATTTTACCTGAAATTTTCAAATTTTCTTTTTTTATTCTCTCTAGATCTCGGCCCACGCCGCACTGCTTCAAAAAAAGCAGAAGAAAAAGAAACAGGAGAATTACTTCAAAGTTGTTTTTAATTTTTTGTAACATATGAATAACTTTAGTTTACTATATATCCTAAGTGGAAATCTATTCTTAACGACGCTCAATTAACAAGAGCTTTTATTTTTTCTACAATTTTAGAAGTAGAGTACCCCGAAGTTATTTGTATGGTTTCAACTCTGCCCCCATTTGATATCACAAAATCTGATCCGGAAATTTGAGATATCTGGTAATCATCTCCCTTTACTAAAACAGTTGGATTTGTACTACGGATTAAATTTTCTGGGTACTTTCATCAAAGAGTGTTATCAAATCAACAAATTCTAAAGAGGATAAGACTTCAGCTCTTGCTTTTTGGTCTTGAATTGGTCTAGATTCCCCTTTTATTTTTCGAATCGAATTGTCGGTATTTAAACCAATTACCAAAAATTCTCCTTTAAGAGAAGCTTCGTATAAATAATCTATGTGGCCTTTATGGATAATGTCAAAACATCCATTAGTGAAAACGAAATCTATCGATTTGTTATTCCACTCTTGACAAATAGAAATAAAGGTTTCGCGGGAAACAATCTTATCTCTAAAATTTTTTTTTGACTCTCATTTAGAAAAACGCCAAAAAATAAAATTCAGCAATTAGGAAAGTTCTAAACCTTGTTGGGCAGCGGCCAATTCCTTTTCTAAATCTCCAATTTTAGCTGCATCTTGCTTGGCTAATTCTAAAGCTAAACCAAACGGTTTCAAAATAGAAATGAATCTTTTTGCCTCCTTGAGACCCTTACCGGAAACTTTAGAAAGAAAATAGTGGCTAGCTTCCAAAGGTAGGGCTTGCATAAAGAGGGTATTCTGCTTGATACCATCTTTTTTGAGCATTTCGATAATACGGCAAATCTCAATGACTCCCAACGACTCT
>JACCDW011107639.1_pt1 | contig 34816 bp, 32 predicted proteins | sample 7449781 | NCBI WGS metagenome assembly JACCDW01 (sample SAMN15323449, study PRJNA562643) | freshwater metagenome | isolation source: river surface water | place: USA:Blue River Watershed | collected 2017-08-18
AATGTCAGTTGTAGTTGCAGCATCTGTGATTTCAGCAACGTCTGTCTCCGCAAGGCTGGTCATCATCATGCTGGCATCATCGCCAGTGACCATCTTTGCCGCCATTTCTACAGGCACCTCCTCTTCTACTGAGGCTTCGGGAGCAGCAACAGGATTCTGTGATGCAACAGCCAAAGTAACCTTTCGCTTGATGTCTTCGAGACGTCGCTCAATGTCGACCACCTCTTCAGGTGACGCCTGATTCTTCACACTGGTGAAAAGTTCAAACGCTGCAGTTGTATCAATCTCAACTCGCGCCATAAGCTTAGGGTACGACGGCGTAGTGGCTGCCTGGGAAGCAGTGGCTTCGCTTGTTTCTTCTGCCACTACTGAAGCCAGCACCGATCCTTCACGCGCCTCGGTTGAACCATCGAGCGCCATTCCTGCCTCTCCGTGCTTTTTAGCCATAGCTTTATCGAGCACTTCAGACTGCACACTGAGCGCAGTTGCGAACGCGATCTCAGCAATAGCCGCATCGTCTTTATCGGTAACACGCAGTGCTGCAATCTGAGCCTTGGCATTGTCTGAGTGCTCCTTCACGGCTGAAGCAACGACTGCTTCAAGCTCACCGGTCAAACGCCCTTCACTGGCAAGTAAGCGAGCCTCTGAGATACGTCGCTCAAGACGTTCAGTCTCCCATTCAATTTTTTCGTACGGGTTGAGTGTCAAACCACTACGCACTTCTTCATTAAAACGCACCTTCACTGGGTAGAGCACATCCCCAGGTGTGGTGTACTCAGCCATCACCGGAACAGCCACCATCATCATGAGTGAAAACGCAGTCGCAGCACCACGAACATAGAACCAATTAATCGGAATAGCAATAAACGGTTGTGAGGTTAGCGGTGAAGCTATAGCGGGCTTCTTCGCAACCGGTCGCATGCTCACTGGAAGCGGATGGTATTCCACATACGCAGTAAGACGCGCACGAAGATCATCCCGCTCACTAGACGTTAAGCGGATGCTCTCTGATTGTTTCTTAAGTTGTTCGCTAAAGCGTTTCATGGTTATGTTTGTTTTTTGATCCGGGCGGTTTCGATAGCTGCTTCTTTTCCTTCGATTGTTTGCCGTAAGAGTTTAAGTCCCCGATGGAGTCGTACCGATACAACGTTTTCCGACTCCTCAATTAGGTTGGCTATTTCTTTTGGCCCTAAGCCATCGACAAAGCGGAGCACCAGTACCTCACGGTACACATCAGGCAACCCCGCCAACACGGTGAAGGCTTGCTTGCCGTCAATGGTGGCGGCGAGCGACTCTACCGTGCTCTCAGAAAGCTCGGTGAATGCTCCTTCGTCTACTCCCTCCCCCTCCAAGATGGCGTCGAGTGATGATTCTTTGATCTTTCGGTATTCGTCAATAATTAAATTATTGAGCACTTTGTATAAAAATGGTCGAAAGTTCTCGATCTCGTACCCTTGGCGGATGTACGTCCACACCTTGGTAAAGGTATCGTGGACAATATCTACGGCGCGCTCTCGGTCACTTATGCGTAAAAACGCATGCCGAAAGAGGGCATCACCGTACTCATCGAAGGCTGTCAAAAAACGGGCTTCGTGGCTCTCAGTATTTGGCTGTGTCGTAGGTCGGTCTGCCATGTAAGAACCATTATACTTAAAGACGGACGAAAGAGCAGTTTCTTTCACGGGGGTAACTGCTTTACACCCTAAAAACACTGGTAATATGCTATTTGAGCGATTTACGAAATCGCTCAAAGTTGAAAAAGCGTAATTAGCTCAATTCTTTAATAAAACTGACCAATTCAGGGAAGTCTTCTTGCAAAAAATGCCCCCGGTCAGTAAATGTATGTAATTTAGCCTTTGGCCACGCTGCCTGAAAGGCCAGAACATGTTCATAGGGCACTACTGTGTCGTCAGTCGAATGGTACAGATGAATATTTGACACCTGACCAGAAACATTCGATAAATCGACATTATTAAACGAAAAGCTCGTCAACCCTGACACCCGACGACCCTCATATGAAGCAACTGCTGCAACTAAATGGAGTCCTGCAATAGTCCGCGGGGATTTATTTTCACACAAGAACTTCGCCAGGAAGATGCCCCCGAGTGAATGCCCAACTAAAATGACCCCGTCGTTACAGGCTTCTAGGTAGCGTAAAAACCAAATTTTCCAAATTTCATAGTCTGCATGATACTTATTAGGCATAATTGGCATTGCAACTTCAAATGCTTCACCTAGTAAATTGCGTAGATTTTGACTCCACTTCAGCTTTGGTTCAGTAAAAACGTCTCGTAATGGTGTTGTGCGTAGGGTTTGCAGGTATTCTTCATGAGAATCTGACGCATGCCCGCCGTGAATAAAAATAACCTGTTGTTTCATAAAGCCTTTGATTAGAGCCAATCATTACGACGGAACATATAAATAGCAAAGCCGACCAACGCCCCAATGAGCGCCACAATCATGAAAAGGGCGTACGGTGACTCTTGCATTGGGAGCGGCACATTCATACCAAAGAGCGAGGATACGACGTTTGGAATCGTTAAGAGAATCGTCACAATGGTGAGGGTTTTAATGGTCGTATTTAGGGTGCTCGTCATAATAGCTTCCGAAGCCGAGCGCACGTTTTGAATCGTCTTCAAGACCGATCGAGCTGAGTCAATGAGTTGTCCACTTCCAATCAACAAATCCTCCATGAGAGCCACGTCTTCAGCATACAGCTGAATGTAGTTCCCTTTCGTGACTTGGCTGAGCCACATATTGGTTGGCATCAATGCGGTAATCATGTTGTTAAGCGCGTGCTCGTGGTTCACCAGGCGCTGAATCTCTCGGGCACCGATCCGACGCAACTTGGTTCGATCCCGGTGTACCGCGCGACGAAGCATTACCAGCTCCGCTTCGTAGGACTTCATGATAGAACCGATTAACTGAATCAAAAGCTTGGTTTTTTGAGTCGTATTGCAGTTAATCTTACCACTAAAGAAGCCATCAAATTGCGGCACTTCTCGTGGCGCCACGGTGACCAACATTGTATCCCCCATAATAAATAGGATAGGCGCGGTATCACTATCTTCATCTTTTTCGTCGTACGGGTATCGGGTAAAGAAGTAGGTCGCACTCCCCGACTGTTCCATGCGAGGTACCTCAAAGAAATCTTGAGAGTCTTCGAGAATTGCTGCATCGAGGCCGTACGTATCTACCAATGTAGCCAATTCAGCCTTATTTGGCGCCACCACGTGCGTCCACGCCCCCACCCTTGGCTCAGCTAATTGCTTAAGTTCCGAGTCTTTGAGCGTTTTGAAGTAGTGGATGATCATAGTGTTATCATTGTAGCAGAGTTAGTTGAAATAATGCTCGCATTTTGTTGTATGTATGGTATGATGACGCGCGAAATGGTCAGCAGCAGAGCTAGTACCAGTTCAGTAGGAAGCAGGGAATGTAAGCAGAGCTTAATTAACCTTCGGGGAATGTAAGCAGAGCTTGCACCTCCTCTTCATTCAAAAGTGGACGGGTTGTATGCAAAGCATACCCCCTGTCTTCATTCGGTCATAGAGCAGCACAAGCTTCGCTTGTCGTAACAGATTGCGTGGCTCAAAATAAAAGTAAACTTTGATTTTGAGCCACGCAATCTGTTACTCATCGCTTCTCCACGACCCTCATTTCATCGGGGTGTAGCATAGTGGTAGTGTATCCGGTTTGGGACCGGATGGTCAGGGTTCGATTCCCTGCTCCCCGACAAATATAAAAAGCCGCCATTGGGCGGCTTTTTATATTTGTCGGGGAGAGCGAGCAAACTGCTTTGCTCGCGTCAAGGAATCGAAAGACGGAGTCTTGTCGCTTTGCGACAGATGAGTCGGGGTCGAGGATACTTAGTAAAATTTGAGCTTGCAAAAATTTTACTTAGTAATCCGTGACCGATTCCCCACCCCTCGCTCCATATGAAACTACTCAACCATCACATTCTCAATCAGTTTCACTGTCGCGTATGTTTCACGTGGTACAACTCTTACCGCTGCTACATCAATCTGGAAGTTCCCCGCGAAATGTTTCTCAGCTAACCAGGCTTGTACACCTTTACCTATCTGACGCAGCTTATAGCGGTGCACCTGATCTTCAGGCTTCCAGGTTCCATATGAAACAGCCCAATGCAGATCTGCTGTTGTTTCATATGAAACGGTTTTTACTTCCACAAAATGAACAACTTTATCTTTGTGGCAAATAATATCAATCTCGGCAAATGGTTTACGGAAGTTTTGCTCTATCAGCGTATAACCCTGACCTTCTAAGAACTTGAGCGCGATATCTTCGCCCAATCGGCCAATCTTAGTGTTTTGCTGTTTATTTTGGGCTTTTGCAGGTTTCATATGAAACAAGTACCACGTGAAACTATTTTTTGTCTTTTTAGAGAGTATGGCTCTATATTGTTAGCCATATTCTTTTCGACACTCTGTCCTTTATCCACCTATCCACTCGTTTATCCACAGTTATGCACATGAAGTGCGGATTACTCCGTTACACATGGAACAATTGCCACTCTAAACTTTAGATTTTGTACCAACAGTATATCGTAGGGTTCCATATGAAACACCCTAGTTAGGAACAGGTGATTGTACATATGCGTATTGGGAGTATGTTACGATTATAGGGTAGTTAATCTACATAATATTTTTCATATGAAAATCATTGATCAAATCAATAACAGCACTCTCATTACTGAGGACCGAGCTAAGTTGCTTTTACGAGTCACCGTCGGTGTACTCATCTTTCTTCATGGTTGGTATAAATTGATGAATCCTGAAGCAGTTGGATACATCGGTGGTATGTTTGCAGAAATCGGTTTACCAGCGTTTCTAGCATACCTAGTTTATGTTGGTGAAATAGTAGCCCCAATCATGCTCATTATTGGCTACCAGACAAGAATTGCAGCGTTGCTCGTTGCAATTACCATGGTGGTTGCCATTTTACTTGCACACGCAGCACAGATTTTCACCCTCGCCGAAATGGGTGGCGGATCTGCAATTGAGCTACAGCTCATGTACCTTGTTGGTGCACTCGCAATCTTTGGCCTCGGCGCTGGAAAGCACCGTTTGGTGAAGTAGGGAAGGGAAACAACTTGTTTCATATGAAACCACCCAGAAATGGGTGGTTTTGTGTTTTAGGGAGTTCCATATGAAACGGGTAATCGAAACCTGCGGTCACAAATTCGCTAACGCTTCAAAGATAGCAGGCAAGGTCTTTCAATTACCCCACAACAAGCTCGGAGCTTGTTGTAATCGACCTCACGAATCACTTAGTATATTTGTTCGCTTCGCTCCAAATCTACTAAGTGTTCGCGAGCCCGGCTCGCTTGCCTCCGGCATCGCTGCGCCTGTTTCGATTACCCCGAAAGGTGCGCAGGCACCTTTCTCCTGGCCGCACACATACAAAAAAGCACCCCAGAGGGTGCTTTTTTGTATGTGTGCGGCCAGGGGTAATCGAAACCCCGACTAATCCTTGGCAAGGACTCATTATACCACTTAACCATGGCCGCAAATATGCTGTTTTCAAAACTCTTTCATTGCCAGTTCAATCCAACGATTGAGCTTGTGCTTTAAAACAGTGCTGCCGATTATAGTATTACCGACGCCAAATTGCAACGTCTCTTTTGAACTTTTACCAGGAATGACCTGCGTTTTATAGAACTGAGCTACCGAAATGCCGGTCTTCTTACTCCAATGCTTCATTGACCGTACTTCATCGTGGGTAGGGTAGAGGGTGAGCCAAAACTTAATCGTTGTTTTATCAACCCCTAAAAAGGCCACCACGAAGCGAATGAACACAAGGTGAAGTGATGCTCTACTCGTACTCAAGCGCAGCTGTACGGGGCTTTTTAGGTCACCAAGCGCGATATAGAGCATGAGTCCAGCCATGAAGTGGGGATCTTTCTTGTAGTGGGCGTATTCGGTCTCGGCAGAGCGTACCGCTTCGCTGTAGCGATTCTTTCGCTCCGCAGCACGGGCTTTGTTTAGTAGTGATAGGCGCTTGGTGTTCTCGCGCGATGCACGTGCGGCATTATCCTTCGCGACCACCTTCGAGAATTTCTTTTTGCTACACCAATTGCTCACCGTCGCCTTAGAAACGCCGCAAATCTTGGCAATTTCAACGTAGGTAAAGCCACGTTCCCTGAAAGCGAGTGCCTGCTTATATATTTCCTCATTTCGTACCATACAGTGTGTATATTATATATGGTGATGATGGTTCAGGATGGGGGATATAAACAGGCCCCACATCAAATGACGTAGGGCCGTGAACGATTATCTATTTTTTATTTTGGCGGGCACTGATGGCCTGCTTCGTGCGCTTATCTGGGCGACCAACATGCCAGTTCCCGCAGAATTTGCATTTGTAGCTTCGGTATTGGGGACCAAGTCGTCTGAGGTGCTGTACTGCGGCCGTTTGGTCGGCATGTTTTACCTTTGATTCACACGATCGATACCGTAGCCTTCTTTTGCTAGCCATGGAAACGTCCTTTCACCAGAGTATCTGATCGATAAGGTACCAGAGGGTATTTTTACGTCAATATAGTTCGAAGGAGACTGTCCTGTTGGTGCACCCACCATGAATTCGACATATCAGGCAACGGCTTCGAGTCCTGACGAACAGTCCCCCGGGACTCGGTCACCAGTTTCTAACGTTATTCGTCGCAAGCTCCTTATAACGTAAGTACTGTCGACCCCGCCTCGCCGGCCCAGAGGGTCCCCGGCTCCGTCTTTCGAGTCATGACGAACATACGTATGTGGTCACGAATCACTAAGTATATTTGTTCGCTCCGCTCCAAATCTACTAAGTGTTCTCGACCCCGCCTCGCGCCACCAGGATCTCGACCCTTACAGGGTCAGTACCCCAATTGGCTAGATTGATTCGCTTCGCTTTCAATCTAGCTCAATCGGGCTTCGAGTCCTGACGCAAAGCCTCCCAGGCTTTGCTGTGGGTGCACATACGAAAAAGCGGCCCAGAGGCCGCTTTTTCGTATGTGCACCCACCAGGACTCGAACCTAGAACGACTGATCCGAAGTCAGTTATGATATCCATTTCACTATGGGTGCAGTGATGCTGCTTTTGGCAACAGGCCATACTATACGACTCTTAGCGAGAAAAGGCAACGTGTTTCTGCTACAATCTAAGGAACATGATTGTCCGTAGTGATATTCCTACAGAAGTACTGCTCGTGACCGACACGCTCGAAAAGGCTGGTTTTGAGGCGTATTTAGTTGGCGGGTGTGTACGTGACCTGGTCATTGGCAAGACCCCGAAAGACTGGGATGTGACTACCAATGCCATTCCAGACCAAATTGAAGCACTCTTTCCAGAAACGTTCTGTAATAATGACTTTGGCACGGTTGGTGTAAAGAACGAAACAACCGAAGATCCCCGGCTCAAGGTAGTTGAGGTAACACCCTACCGCCAGGAAGGAACGTATAGTGACGCACGCCGGCCTGACAGTGTAGCGTTTGGCGTATCGCTTGAGGAAGACTTGAAGCGTCGCGATTTCACCATTAACGCCATTGCCTGGCGACCACATGGTGAGCAATTGGTTGATTTATTTGACGGGGCAGGGGATATCAAGAAGAAACGGCTCAAAACGGTTGGAAACGCTGATGAACGTTTTGCTGAGGATGCGCTTCGAATGATGCGGGCAGTACGTCTCGCAGCTGAACTTAATTTTGCTATTGAAGCTGACACAATGGCTTCAATTATTAAGAATAGCCAGCTTTTAGAGCGTATTTCGATTGAACGTATCTCCGAGGAGTTCTACAAAATCATGATGAGCGCGACGCCAATGCAGGGGATTGTCTACCTTGAGCGGTTGGGAATGTTGCCATACGTGATACCAGAACTCCTCGATGCGATTGGGTGTGAACAAGGTGGCATCCACGCCTTTGATGTTTACGAACACATTTTGCGTACGCTCCAAGCAGCTGCTGACAAAGGCTACGGAGCCGAAATGCGCTACGCTGCCCTCCTCCATGACATAGGGAAACCACCGACTCGCCGAAGTGGGGCTAAAAATAAAGAGTATTCGTTCTACGGACACGAAGTCGTGGGGGCTAAAATGACTGCCAAGATCCTCCGCCACCTTAAAATGCCTCGTGACTTCTCAGATACAGTCATTAACCTCGTCCGCTGGCACATGTTCTTTGCTGACCCTGATCTCATCACCCTGTCAGCCGTCCGTCGCACAATTACACGTATCGGTGAGGAGAACATTGAAAACCTCCTTAATCTCCGCGTCTGTGATCGGATTGGCACCGGTCGCCCAACCGAGCAACCATTCCGCTTCCGCAAGTACAAGGCCATGGTAGACGAAGCGTTACGTGATCCTATTTCGGTAAAGCTACTCAAGATTGATGGGGGAAAGATAATGGATATAACAGGTGAAAAGCCAGGTAGAAAGCTGGGGTACGTACTCCATGCACTACTGGAAGAAGTACTCGAGGAGCCGACAAAGAATACGGAAGCCTACCTGACCGCACGCACCCTCGAACTTATGGCACTCTCGGATACCGCCCTTGAAGCCCTCGGCACCGCCGGAAAAGAAGCCCAAGCCAAGGAAGAAGCCTCTGCTATTAAGGAAATCCACCGATCACATAAGGTCGGGTAGCCGTTACGGCCAAGTTAGGCAGCGCTGCGTAAACGACGCGAGACAAAAGCTCCATGAGAGTGATAGCAGCCCTATCTAGAGCCGTTTCAAGAATAATTTGTCCGTCTTTATGGTCGATTTTGGCACATAAAAGTGGGACAAAATATCAGGCTCAAAGGCAGAAAATGCAAAAAGGACGCAAAACTCTAGGTTTTGCGTCCTTTTTTGGGGATAAGTGAAATGATAGCTATTAGCTGCTTGTTATTAGTCACGAAAACATTATTGCCTCAAGATTGAGTGCATCACGAAGAAAAGAGAGGAAATTTCCGAGATTAGTTCTGGATGAAGAACGAAAGAAACGGGTGCATATTTTACGAGCGGTATATAGACATACCGTGAGGAAAATATGCGCCCGTTTCTTGAAGTTATTCGCCAGAAATGACTCGGAAATAGAAAAAGACCTGAGGGTGATGATAGCTAATGAAACTTAGCTGCCATCATCCTCAGGTCTTTGTGTTTCGAGCCGTTATTTTTACGAGACTTAGTCTCAGGTGGTTGTCCAAGATGGACTTCCTATTGATGGGCTCTTTTGTGTGCTTCTATTTTTTCATCTGGTTTTTTGAATCAGATTTGTTCTTTGGTTTGTTCTACTTCTGTGTAAGCTTCGTACATTAGTTTTTTGCATGTACTTTGTTTGTTATGAGCTGCGTGCGAGGATTGTAGCTTGCGCTGTTCTCCTCGCTTCAGCTCAAGACAAACGCTTACTGTAGGGTGGGATGTTATGAACTTTAGAGAGTTGGAGGTATTGAACTCTGTTTGCTATGTGGAATGTACTCTTTACGGGATGCTCGGTAGTGTCTTTTACAAGTCGCTACTTTTTGTTGCATCTGCGCGCCCTCTCTGGGCCTGCGTATATACTATGTCCTAGAGCAATGTGTGTAAAGGACAAGTGGTGTGTATAACTGTGGAGAAGTGTCCTTGTGTGTCTTTTATAAGAGACACACGATTTTGGAAATGTCTTTTAATGGCTCAACTGCACCGTGGTTTTCAGCTCGCGTGCAGAGTGTTTGACAAAATTGAAAAACGTGTGCTTTTGATGCACACGTTTTTCAAGGTATTCATTTGTGCGTTCTAGTCAGCGCATGGACGCTCGGGCACTCTGCACTTAGGTGAGTGTGAGATCGACTGAAACAGGACAGTGATCACTCCCCATGACATCGGGGTGGACCTTCGCGTTCTTCAAAAGTGAGCGGATGTTTTCACTAATCATGATGTAGTCGATACGCCACCCGACGTTGCGCTCGCGTGCACCACCGAAGTGACTCCACCAGGTGTAGAGCTCCGGGGTAGTTGGCTGCAGTACGCGAAGGGTGTCGAGGAAGCCGGCCTCGAGCATAGCAGCAAACCCGTTCCGCTCCTCAGTGGTGAACCCTTTCTTCCCCTCATTCTCTCGAGGACGAGCTAAGTCAATCGGCTGGTGCGCCACGTTAAAGTCGCCACAGAAAACAACCGGTTTATCCTCAGCGAGACGCTTCATGAAGTCGAGGTAGGCCGGATCCCAGTGTAGGCGCATCGTTATTCGTGACAAATCGTCCTTGGCGTTTGGCGTGTAGACGGTAGAAAGGTAGAATTCCTCAAATTCGAGCGTTAGAACACGACCTTCTTTCATGGTGTCCCCGTAGACGTCGTTGAGTTCATACGAAGCTGCGATATCCTCTGGAATCCCAAAAATGGCTTCAATTGGCGGTATTTTGGTGAAAATGGCAGTTCCAGAATACCCCTTCTTCTCGGCCGAAAACCAGTACTGGTCGTACCCCGGGTACAATCGCGCAAATTCTTCGACGACCTGGTCCTCCTGCGCTTTGGTTTCTTGAAAACAAACCACATCAGGTTGGTGAAACGCTAAAAACTGTTGCAATAAGCCTTTTTTCTCTACCGCCCGAATACCATTAACATTCCATGAATAGATTTTCATAAAAGGCAGTATACCACCTGCTATACTGAACCTACATGGCTACTAAAAAAACGTTGACGCTCAACTACTTTATTAAAAACCTCGGTATTATCGTCGGTATTGTGCTTGTCTGGCGCGGTATTTGGTACGTTCTCGACGCAATCGACCTTATTTTCTTTGGCGGCAAGCATATCTACACCGCCATCGGTGGTATTATCGCCGGCTTCCTCATTCTCTACATCCCCGACAAGGACCTCAAAGAAATAGAGAAACTATAGGAAGCATACAGCTGAGCCAGATTGCAAAATTGCTTTCCGTGTGGCACTATCCTGGCCGACCGTTCACCAGAAGGAACCTATACCATGAGCGACCCGATAATTGCTGGCTACCTAGAGTGGCGCGACGCCCAAATTGCCACCAGGGCACCCGGGATTCCGTTTGACTTTTGTGGCGCTAACTATGTGGTCGAATTCACCCACGATGGAAGGCGCATCTTAGTTGGCCCCGCCCCAAAAGGGTACCAAACCACTGCGTAATCGGACGCATAACCGCCATCTCTTAAAAAGAGCTGGCGGTTTTTTGACGCCAACCAAAATAAACCATATAGTAGCCGCAGATGCAGCCCGGAAGGAGATTAGGCAATGAAAGAACACCCCCCGACAACCCCAACTGCTTGCAACGCTGAATGCGCTTCCTGTGGAGCAGGGCTCCTCGTACGGAATGACGGACGGTACCCGGCGACTCGTGTCCCCGGCAATCCAACACGACTCGTGTTCTGCACCAATGAGTGTAAAGTGGCCTGGCACAATAATCACTGTCGATACTGCGGAGCAACACCGCGCACCACCATCCTCACAGTTATCGTGAATACCGACCAGTACTGTTCGGCGGAACATTATCGCCTCATGGACCAGCCATCATTTCGATTGGTGCCCTAGCTACCCGTCCCGCCATTACCAAAGCACCCCGCCTGTGGGTGCTTTTTTATTACAAATTTTGACAACCGTCTAAAATGCGCTACGGTATACCTATGACTTCTCGTCACACAGCCATGAGCCTCGTGCTCGTCGTACTTCCTAACCGAACTATTCGGGAGTCTTAGTGTGTGAACGAAAAGATGCATGACACGAAAGCGGGCTCCCTACGGGGAGCCCGCTTTCATTTGTTCTTCAAAGTAAGAAAGGGAACTACCATGCTCGACAGAGCACTACCTACTCCCGCGATGCGCTTCTTGACCGTTCGAGAAGGTTGGTTTCTCGGCTATCCGGTGATTGGTGAAGCGCCTATGCAACTGATACAGGCGCGACCGCCGAGTGCGTACTCCCGGTGGGAATTTATTACGCGGGACAGTCTGACGGCTGATGAGTGGCACCGGTTGGCAACGGCCAACTACTGCCACTGGTACCTACTCGCCGGTGGTCACACGAAGGACACCAGCCTGCAGACGGAATGGATGCTGCTCTATGGGAAACCATGCGCTGCAGCGCACAGTACCTTGCGGCACGTTAAACCAATAACAGAAGTTGCGGGCAGTGGCATTGGTGTGTAAGCGACAGTGGTACTAAAAAAGCGCACAATGAGTGCGCTTTTAATCAATCTTCGAAATGGCCACCGGGCCTGGTCTGCACCGTATTGGCAAACGGTGCCAAAACCCGGTCTCGCTGTGGGTGGCGACACCCAACAGCAACATCACGCGTTACATTCGCCGCGGGAAACATCCCTAATAGGCGCGGTGTTTCTTCTTGGGCGTTGTTATTATTATCTTCAAGCGGCATGGTCATCCCCCTGTATTGCCTGTACTTGTACTACGGTCTTCCAACCGAAGCTGGTGTAGTCCGAATCTTTGGTGCTGATCCGGAGTAAACGTACCTAACGATACCCTTGACCGAATCACCACCACTCTAATGAGCCCGTAACGGACTCTCTACTTTTGCACTATCAGACCCGCTATGTTGCCACACCCAGACGGGCGGAGCACCACCTCCACCGCAGACACGGTGGGTATAATCTGCATATACATAGATATATAGCCAATCAGTATTCCTGTCAAAGCAAAAGACCACAGATAGGTGGATAATCAATTACGGCACGAGCCAGCACACCGGTGTACAACTGCCACCAACAGACCCCGGATGCTTTACAATAGAGACAGATAGTACACTTCCTGCAGTATTTATTTTTATAGTTTTACATTGCATATGGATAACGAACAATCTAATCAAGGAACACCAGCACCAGCTGCTCCAGTGGCAGCAGCCCCAGCACCAGCCGAAGCTAAACCAGCCGCCGAGGGAGTTGATAACGATCTCTTAATGGGTATTTTGTGCTACCTAGGTCCACTCGTCTTAATTCCATTTTTGACCGCAAAAGAGAACCCGTTTGTTAAGTTTCACATGAAGCAAGGTATTGTACTCGTTGGAATTTGGTTCATTACCTATATCGTGCAAGAGACCGTACTGCCATGGCGCTACTGGGAGATTGTAGGCTTCATCAATCTTGGTATTGCTATCCTTTCAATTATTGGCATCGTCTTCGTCGTACAGAAAAAGCAGATGGCCATTCCAATCATTGGAAACTTAGCTGAGAATATCAAGATTTAGAAAGAGCGCACAACACGCAGCTGATGACAAAGGGCGGCCGGTGGCCGCCCTTTGTCATTTCATAGGAGCGACTACACGTAGGTATATTGACTTTACATATAAATATGGTAGGGTTCGCCCATATGAAATCAATCCTCGCGACTTTCAGTGCCGTATTTTTACTACTAGCGAACGGAGCAGACGCAGCTATTCCCGCGGTATACACCAACGACAATATCTGGACGAGCGAACATGACCGTCCGGTACAGGTCACCCGTGACACCGTTGGCAACTTCAGTGGGACAACTGCAACCGGTAAGGTGTTCTACCAGACCAATATTGAAAACAGTCTCGCGATTCGCCTCCAGCGCTTTGCCATTGATGAAGCCTTCTTCTACGTGTCTGACAAAGGCATCATTATTGCTCCCAATGATACCGTTGCACTTTCTATCTACCTCACCCGTCTCGGGTAGGGAACGGTTGCGCAACTTCAGAAACGAGCTGCCTCTGGCCGCTCGTTTTTTGGTATGTAGGCAAGTGACTTCTAGAGGCGTACAATGAGAGAGATATGAAATACATTTTCTTTGGTCTGGTTCTTATATTGCTACTCGGCGGTGGGTACTATTTTGTCAGCAACACTAATAAAAGTGCGTACACTGCCGAAGAGGCCACTACACCGATTGCTGCACCAACACCACCAGTCAGCGAGACTGCCACAACGAGCGAAACGGTGACCGCGCGACCGCCTCGAGAAACGATTGGCACTTCGGCTGACGGCAACGATATCGTTGCGTACCACTTTGGTGAAGGTGACACGGAACTCCTCTTCATCGGCGGCATTCACGGTGGATATTCCGTTAACACGAGCCTACTGGCCTTTACCCTCATTGACCACCTCGAAGCAAATCCTGACCTCATTCCAGACAATGTGACCGTGACGGTAATTCCCGTACTCAATCCCGACGGACTCAAGCGCGTGACGGGTAGCACCGATCGCTTTGACATTGATGATGTCAAAGCGGATACCGCCACCAAGATTGCTGGTCGCTTCAACGGCAACGAGGTAGACCTCAATCGGAACTTTGATTGTGAATGGAAGCAGGAAGGAACCTGGCAAAGCCGTACGGTGAGTGGGGGAGATGCAGCATTTTCAGAACCTGAGGCAGCTGCAATTAAAAAGTATGTTGCGGAGTTTAGACCGGCTGCTGCCGTGGTGTGGTACAGTGCCGCTGGCGGCGTCTATGCTTCAAGCTGTACCGATAGTGTCACTGACGACACGCGCATACTCATGAATACCTACGCTGCAGCTGCCGACTACGAAGCTGACGATAGCTTTGATTTCTATGCCATTACTGGTGATATGGTGAACTGGCTAGCCAAAGAAAATATCCCCGCCATCAGCGTACTCCTCACTGATCACACGAACGTTGAGTGGAATAAAAATCGTGCCGGCATTGAAGCGGTACTCAGTAACTTTGCTGAATAATGTTGCAATCACGAACGCATCTACTGATCAGTGGTCTACTCATCAGTATCGGTATTGGGGCACTGCTTTTCGTCACGCTATTTCGGAGTACCCCAAGTGACGCACCACTCGCACCAACCGCACCTGAAGCAACAAGTAGCGCCCCCGCTCTTCAACCCTACCAGCGGTACGAAGTCATCGGCACCTCCGTAGAAGGACGAGCACTTGAATCATACTCATTTGGTAGCGGCGACACACGCCTTCTCTTCGTCGGCGGCATGCATGGCGGGTACGAATGGAACACTGTCCTCTTGGCCTATGCAGCAATCGATTACTTAGCAGAAAATCCTGAACTCCTTCCTCCGTCAGTCACGGTGACGATTATTCCCAATCTCAACCCCGATGGCACAGCTCTCGTTACCGGTATGAATGGTCGTTTTACGGAAGCAGATATAGACCCTACTACAGCAACTGAACCTGGCCGCTTTAATGCCCGCAGTGTCGACCTCAATCGCAACTTTGCCTGTCGGTGGCAACCAGAAAGTACGTGGCGCGGGGAAGCGGTAAGCGCTGGAACAGCCCCGTTCTCAGAACCAGAAGCTGCTACCCTTCGTACTGTGGTCAGTAGTACCAATCCGACGGCTGTTGTCTTTTGGCATAGCCAAGGCAACGCAGTCTATGGCGCCGAGTGTGGGGGAGGGATTAGTAGTGGCACGACCGCACTCCTTACAACCTATGCAACTGCAGCCGGCTACCAGGCCATTCCACTCTTTGATGCCTATCCGATTACCGGTGACGCTGAGGGCTGGCTCGCTACCCTTGGTATCCCCGCCATCACCGTTGAACTCTCGACGCATACAGCACTCGATTGGGAAAAGAATCTAGCAGGACTGATGGCAGTTATCACCGCCTACAGCAGCGGAAAAAACTAGTGCTCACAGCAAAAAAGCCCGGCGCATATGCGCCGGGCTTTTTTGTACCTACTAGTGCTGTTCGGGGACAAAGGTCAATGCCTTGCCACGTTCATTGGCACGGCCAGTTCGACCGATGCGGTGCACGTAATCTTCAAAGGTATTAGGGAGATCGTAGTTGATTACATGTGACACGTTATCAACGTGGATACCACGGGCTGCGACGTCGGTTGCGACGAGCACACGTACCTGTCCGCTCTTGAAGCGAGCAAGGGCACGCTGGCGTTGGCCGTGTGACTTATTGCCGTGGATTGATTCAGACGGAATACCGTCGCGCGACAATTCGAGCGCAAGCTTTTCAACACTGTGCTTCATTGAACCGAAGATAATAACGCGCTTAAACGATTCATCTCCCAAGAGTTCTTTGAGTGTGTCGTACTTGTGATGCCCAGCATAGCGCACCACGTCCTGGATAATACTGTTGGTTACATCCTTCTTCTTTACAGAAACAGTAACCGGGTCGTTAAGGAATTCACTCGTAAGTCCTTCAACTGCTTTGTTCATTGTCGCTGAGAAAAAGAGTGTCTCTCGGTCGGTTGGGGTATTTTCGAGAATCTTGCGCATGTCGTGGATGAATCCCATGTCGAGCATACGGTCAGCCTCATCGAGGACAACGGTGGTAACGCGTGCGATATCGAGCACACCGCGGTCAATGAGGTCCATGATGCGCCCTGGTGTACCAATCACAAAGTGATTCTTTTTCTTGAGGCCACGAATCTGGGGAACAATTGAGGTTCCTCCCACACAGGTGGTGAAGTACAACTTAAACTCAGGGGTGAGCTTACGCAATTCTTGCTCAATCTGGAGCGCCAACTCACGAGTCGGGGTCAAGATGAGTGTCATGCGACGATACTCTTCAAGTGTCTTGTGGATGAGCGGTACGAGGAAGGCGGCTGTCTTTCCCGTCCCTGTTTGCGCTAGGCCAATCACGTCTCGTCCTTCAAGGATGAGAGGGATAGTCTGGTCCTGAATCGGTGACGGGGTATCAATACCCATTGCAGAGATAGTCTTCGTCAAACGAGGGTTGAGTCCGAAACTCCCGAAGGTGTGCTTTGGCACATACTCTTCAACTACAGTATCAACCGGGTTGGTGTTAATAAACTGTGAAGGGTCAAATGTCGGCATCACGCGACCACGACGGCCACCTGACGCTGGACGGTGCGAGAATGAGCGGCCAGCACTACTACCGCCATGAGGGCGACGGGCGCCGCCACTACGATGAGCACTACTACCACCAGCATGGCTGCGGGGACGAGCACTACCTTCCGAACGTGAAAAGCTCGGGCGACCACCACGACGGGGTCGTTCTGTTGATTGATTCATATATACGTATTAATGAAGCGAAACGCGCTTCCGTGTGTGCAGGAATGTAATACCAAACAAAACTGTATAGAAGCCATCAAGTATGGCCGTCACATTCATCAAGAGTAGGCCAAAAGGGGCCTAGTGCATAGTTTTGAACGAGGGAAGGGTACTTCACTCACTTAAAACTATGCTCGATGATCTTCGTCTGCAGCTTTCAAAACCCTACACGAGTTCCAAGAGCTGCTACTATAATCGCACAAAATTAAACTCCTGTCAATTAGCAATTTATAGCAACCACTATTGTGTATTTTCCTGGATATGGTTTAATGCAATGGCAAAGCAGTTCTCCTCTTGAAGACATTTTGTCCAAAGCAGAAGGAATCAGGCGAAGAAAGTTTTGTTGCATTAATTAAGTAGTATACATACACAATCCTATGACAGGAAAAATTGCTCGCGTAACCGATCGTGGTTTCGGATTTATTACTCCAGAAGGCGGAAACAAGGACGTTTTCTTCCACGCTCAGTCACTCGTTGACACACGTTTCGATGATCTCCGTGAAGGCGACACTGTAACGTTTGAAATCGAAGAAGGTCCTAAGGGTCCTGCTGCGGTAAACGTACAGAAGGCGTAACTAAACGCGCATTCATAAAAAGGGCGACCCTCGGGTCGCCCTTTTTATATACCCACGATACATACACATACTGCCTGCAAACGCAGCGCCGTCAATATCGCTCCGTCAGCGTCCGCTTGCTATACTTACAAAGGACTGAGAGGGAGAAACGACATGGACACTGAACCAAACACACTGACAAAGCTGGGATCGTACGCTTTATTCATGGCCTGCAACGAAATTGGCCAGAAGTACGGCAAAGCAGTCAGTGCCTTCCACCGTGCGCTGTATCGCATCGTCGATGCTGAGGCGAAGGCGGCGGGCGTTACTACCGCTGGTGAACGTATTGTTTTTGATACCGGGATGAAAGCAGATGTGCGAGGATTCTTTGCCGAGCACAAACTGGACTGGGGTGACTACGTCGCCCGCGTACACGCCGTATACCAGACCGGCACCTGTGAAGAAGTTCAGCAAGATTTCAAACTGGAGTAACCCGTGACCTACTCAATGAGTAGGTCATTTTATATATCTCTACGGCCAGGCTTTCGTCGCTTGCGTGGAACCGACTCTGGTCTCACGGGCGTCGTCATGGCTACTGTACTCGCTTCGTGCTCGTGCCCAAGGCGTTCCTGAACCACCGAGACAGGCTCTCCAGAGCGATGCAGCTCCGTAGCGACGTACTGTCGAATCGACTTCGGTGTTATGGATATGGTAACTCCAGCAGTGACACATCGCTGCCTCAGCAGGCGCTGTACCGCCCGCGGTGACAAGCGCAGCGTTTTAGCGTTATGCGCATTTTTACCAAATTGCACAAAAAGCGCCGTGTCAGAATCATGACGCGCGCGAAGATACGCTTTTATAATATCTACAACTGGTGCTGTGAGCGGGAGTACACGGGCTCTACCGCGCGGGCCCGTAACCACGCAGCATGATTTCTTGAAGCTAACATCATCAAGCGAGAGGGCACACAGTTCACTCACACGCATACCAGTAGCAAGGAGCAGTTCAATGACTGCACGATCACGGAGTGCAATCGGTGTCGTAGCCTTCGCCATTGTTTTTCGAAAGCGCGCTATTTCTTTTGCAGCGACGATGGGAACGGGTGCGGTAGTCTGGTTAATTAACTGGATTCCTCGCGGCTCAACTACGGTACCACCCTGGAGTTTTAGATACTTAAGAAATGAGCGGAGTGCTATCAAGTAGTAGTCCTGTGACTTTGCACTCAGGGGCTGCGTTGCGAGGTGTGCTTTAAATGCGCTAAGGGTTGTCTGTGTAATCTTGTGTGCATCATCCGTGTTCGCGAATCGCAAAAAAGCCTCTACGTATCGGTGGTAGTTTTCAATAGTTTTGGGACTCCGCCCAAGATCTTTTTTTAGGTACACGAGAAATTGCTGCTTGTGCTGTGCCAGCTTCATACCTAAAAGTATAGCAAGCAGGACAGACGCTTTGACAAATACGGGGCATATGGCAGAGCTTGCTATTTCCCTAAAATATGCTATAGTGGTAAGGACCTTCGCAGGTTACGTTGCGTGTCAGTTGTGGATCGCCCCAGGTACCATCTGTGTACCACTTAGAGCGGCGAGTATCTATCTACGGCTGTCATGATTTTAAATTACTGCACACTATGTTAACAAAACGACAGAAAGACAATGCGCTTAAGGGCACTCAGCGTCACGAAGGTGACACTGGCTCACCAGAAGCACAGGCATCACTTTTGACCCGCCAAATCGAGGAGCTCGCAAAGCACTTGAAGAAGCACAAGAAAGATTTCCATTCACGACGTGGTCTCCTCCAGATGGTGGCAGACCGTCGCAAGCACCTCAAGTACCTCGAGCGCAAGAATCCAACTGCGCACCAGGCACTCCTTGAAAAGCTTGGTCTCAAGAAGTAATAGAAACATTGTGTGGCCGGCCCCTCTAGAGGGGCCGGCCACCTTTGGTATTATGTCGGCTACCTAGTGTGCTATACTCACCCGCGGACGTTCATTACTCGCCGTAATCATTTTCATACATATATATGTCAGTTATTCGACATCCAAACCAACGCGTAGCAGTTTTCATCGATACACAGAACCTCTACCACAGTGCAAAGAATCTCTATAAAGCGAAAGTTAACTTTGCCAATGTGGTGAAAGCAGCAGTTGGCAATCGCCAGCTTATTCGCGCCATCTCGTACGTGGTTAACACTGAGAGTGGGGAGGAGCAGCCCTTCTTTGAAGCCCTTGAAAAAAGTGGTATCGAAGTAAAAACCAAAGACCTCCAGATTTTCTTTGGCGGCGCCAAGAAAGCCGATTGGGACGTTGGTATGGCAGTAGACGCCATCAAGCACTCCGAGAAAGTTGATGCGATTATTTTAGCTACCGGTGACGGTGACTTTGTACCGCTCGTGGAGTACGTCAAAAACCAGGGCTGCCAAGTAGAAGGTATCTCATTTGGTCGCTCATCATCATCACGCTTTCGTGAAGTTCTCGATGACTTCATCGACCTCGATGAAGATCCAAGCCACTACCTCTTGGGCTACCGCGCAACGCGCAAGCCTGCCGGAGGCCGCAAAGGTAACGGCAACCTCAAAGCCCACATCAAGAAAGTAGTCGGTACCGATACCGATGATTTAGCATAAAGCACTAACACGCCACACGTACAAGAAATCAAAATACGTTCACTATCATATATGATAGTGAACGTATTATAGTTTTATAGTGAAGTGGTGTACGAAATGTAACATAGGCTTTTTCTTGCAATGCATAATGATTGGTGTAGGATTGCACCAGAGTTTAAAAAAGAGGGGTGAGAGACTGTGAAAAAATATGATGGGATTGACCCAATGCAAGTGGAGCTGCTTCTCTTGGAACGCATCGCAATAGCGCTTGAGAAAATCGCTGGTCGGACGAAACGGAAAAGCATTGGGGCCGTGTTTGGCAGCATCGTTGATCATGCTCACAAGCACCTTGCAGCGGGCAGTCAAAACCCGGATGAGTATTCTTTTGTGCTCCTTAACGCACTTATGGAAGTGTATCCCACCGCCCGTTACCCGGCAGATATCACTCGTTTCGTGACGCCGGAAGTTATGGAAAGTATGGCAATCACAGTCTTCGAAGACGACCCGACGAATGCCGTAGTGAATCACCAATATCAAGCAGCTGCTCAGAACATAGTCCTGTGTCTGCAGGACGCTGGCTTCTGGGAAGACTGAGTGACGTGCCCAACCTTCTCGGTTGGGTTTTTTCTTTTTTACAAATCTGCTCACCTTGCGTACACTTATGTGCATTACTCAAAGAAGGGAGCCTTTCAGGTAGGCAGGTTTTGAACCGTTGTTCAAATCTGAAACCTGAAAAGCTCAACGTAAGAAAACAATGTATGAAACAACAAACCTTTGAAACACAGATTGGGGGTAAAACGTTATCGGCCACCTTCACCGATTTAGCTGAGCAAGCGAATGGCTCCGTCCTTATGCGACTTGGTGAGACCGCACTCCTCATCACTGCCGTCATGAGTGACAAGCAAACCAGCATGCCGTACTTTCCCCTCTCAGTTGAGTTTGAAGAAAAGTTTTATGCTGCCGGTGCCATCCTCGGTAATCAATTCCAGCGGCGTGAAGGGCGACCCAGTGAAGACGCCATTCTTTCAGCACGTATTATCGACCGCAGCATCCGTCCACTCTTTGATCAGCGTATGCGCTACGAGATTCAGGTCATCGCAACCGTACTCGCCATGGGTGAGGATGACCCCGATGTGCTCGGCGTTATTGGTGCGAGCTTAGCACTTGCGGTATCCGATATTCCGTGGAATGGTCCGCTGTCTGCGGTTCGTATCGCAAAGCGAAAAAGTTCGGGTGAACTCGTAATTAATCCTACCTATCACGAGCGTGACGGTGGCGCGCTAGCGTATGAAGTACTCGCGTGCGGCAAGGACGCCACTATCAACATGATTGAAACAGCTGCCTTTGAAGTGGGGGAAGGCGACATTATCAGCGCACTAGAAAAAGCAGTCGCTGTGCATACTGAGCTGGCCGCGTGGCAGCACACGGTAGTGAGCGCTGTCGGAAAAGCAAAGCGGGTGTTTGAAGCCGCACCTATCCCTGAAGCAGTAACACAGCTTTTCGCCGATGAGTTTAGGACCACACTCTACACCGCACTCTTTTCGGGGCGAGCGGGGAAGTCACACCTTCACGAAGTTAAAGATGACTTTATTGCTCGCGGGAGCGAAACGATTGAAAACTTCGACACGAAGCAAGCAGAGGGGTACTTTGAAACTATGCTCGATGAACTTCTCCATGAGGGCGTCCTCAAGGACGGCAAGCGTGCTGACGGTCGAGGGATGGATGAGGTGCGAAGCCTCTTCGCGCAAGCAGGTGGCGTGTCACCAGTGCTGCACGGCTCGGGTATTTTCTATCGTGGTGGTACCCACATCTTTAGCGCCCTTACTCTCGGCGGACCAGGAGCAGCGCAAACAATCGATACCATTGAAGAGCGTGACGGCAAGAAGTCATTCATGCACCACTACAACTTCCCGCCGTTTTCTGTTGGCGAAGCCGGCCGGGTTGGTGGCTTCAATCGACGCATGATTGGGCACGGGGCACTTGCCGAGAAAGCGCTCATCCCGGTCATCCCTGCGCAGAAAGATTTTCCGTACACCATTCGTCTTGTCTCGGAGACACTCGCTTCCAATGGCTCAAGCTCAATGGGTTCCGTGTGCGGTTCAACACTTGCACTCATGGATGGTGGCGTACCAATTACGCGACCGGTAGCGGGTATCGCCTCAGGTGTCATGATGGGTGGGGGGACCCATGCCGTCTTAACCGATATTCAAGGACCAGAGGATGAGCACGGTGACATGGACTTCAAAGTAGCCGGGACCCGTGAGGGCGTCACCGCGATTCAGATGGACGTCAAAGTTGACGGCGTGCCAATCACCATTCTCGCTGAAGCCTTAGAAAAAGCGAAGCAAGCGCGCTTCACCATTCTCGATGTGATTGAGGCAGAGATAGCTGCACCACGACCAAGTATTTCTCCACGAGCCCCGGAGATTGTTTCACTCATGATTAACCCAGATCAAATTGGTCTCGTTATCGGTGGCGGTGGCAAGACTATCAATGCAATTAAAGATGAAACGGGTGTAGAAGAAATCTCTATTGAAGACGATGGCAGCGTGTACATCACGGGCCGAAACGGAACCGCCCAAGCTGCTAAGCGACGCATTGAGAACCTCACTAAGGTGTACGCACTGGGTGAGCGTGTCACGGTGACTGTTACCAAAATTGCTGACTTCGGCGCGTTTGCAAAGTTACCGAATGGCAGTGAAGGCTTAATTCACGTTTCTGAACTGGTGGCGTTTCGCGTTGAAAAGGTAGGAGACATTCTCACTGTTGGCGAAACTATCGAAACAGTAGTCGTCAAAATTGAGAACGGAAAAATTGGCCTCTCCCTCAAGCAAGCGGATCCCGACTTTGCTGCGCGTAAAGGACTTACGCCGCGCACTACCTAACTAACCCCAAGAAGACAATGAAGCCGAACATCACACCACTGACGTTCGGCTTTTTTGTATACAACGCTCGTTCGCAACAACCGCAAAGCATGCGATACTAATGCGTAATGGCAGACGGAGGTCAGCGTTCAATTGCAAAAGTTCGTACATTTAACGGCGATGTTTCGCGTGCCCGGAGCACGGGGAGCACAACTGCCTCGACACCAACCGTACCGCCCCACTCACCCGCTTCCACTGTCACCCCACCAGCAACACCAGTGCCACCTCCGCCACATGGTGCGAGGGAACTCCCTGTCCCGCAACCTCGATACGCTGAAGTAGTGCCACCGACACCACCACAAAACACTGCTGCACCTACACCCCTTGGTGCGAAACCAGTACTCGTCGATGCAGCAGCCATCTCAAATGCCCTGAGTGATTTCAAAGACGCGCCAGCGAGTACCCTCGCAGCAAAAAACTTTGACGCAATTGATGATGCACTGACAAATGAAGGGACTATCGTTAGCGACAAACGACGGAAACGTTTTAGGCTACTTCCAGCTATCGGTACGGCGGTGACTGACTGGGCAAGTGACACCAAAGCAAACCTCACCAAAAAAGAAGTAGGTGCCACGGTAACTTCCGCAGAGTCACGTATTGACACATTGCGGGCAGCGGCAGCATCGAGTCACCAGGTGCCTCAGGACGACCACAGTACTGTGGTCAAGCGGCTCACCGAAGTGCCACGCACACCAGTATCAACGACCGCCAACATTAAGGCTCCGTCAACGGTCGCCGCACCGACATGGAAGCATGTGGCAGACAACGAAGTGGCTGCACCAGAACCAGTGGCACCAGAGCCAGTTCGACGCACGCAGATTCCTGTTACCAGCCTAGCTCAAGAACCAACACTACCTACCACACCACCCCCGACACCACCACCAGTACCATCGCCATCGCCAGTTGTACCAGTGGCACCGGCACCGATAGCTCCACCAGTACCAGCCACCCCTGTGCGGCGATTGGTACCTCCGGAGCTCCAGTATCAAACACCACCGCCACCACCGGTAGCACCAGAGTTATACAAAGTGCCACAGCCAACTGTAGTGTTTGCTACACCTGCCAGTACAGTGACCGGGCCATCACGTCGCACAGTGACCATCATGTTTACCCTCGTTGTGCTTGGTGCCAGTCTCCTTGGGGTTGGCGCCACCACCCTGTGGTACATCGGTACCAACGCGCCTGTCGAGAAACCTTCTGTTACCACTGTACCAACCCTTATCTCGACCGACATCCAAGTACCAATTCCAATCGCTCCTGACCGGGCCACAACCCTTACCGCCTTACTCGATGCGACAGCGAACACGGTAGACACCCAGCAGCTGTACCTCACCACAGTTGATGAAAGTGCCACGGTACGACCAGCAGAAGCATCAGAAATCTTTACCGCCCTCGCCTTGCGTGTACCAGGGAATTTCAGTCGGAGTGTTCGCGTTGTTAGCTTCGGTAGTTACGCTGGTACCCACCCATTCATTGTTATGCGAAGCACCGACTTCAGTACTGCCTTCGCTGGCATGCTCGCATGGGAAACCACCATGAGCGCTGACCTCGTACCGCTCTTTGGCACAGCCGTGAATGAATCATTTGATGAAACTGCTCGAACCGCAACGCAAGTACGAACTGCATTTTTCCGTGACACCATCATGGCCAATGTCAGTACCCGCGTCCTCGTTGATGCGAGCAACACCGAACGCATCGTGTACGGTTTTGTAAAACCAAATCTCATTCTCATCGCTCCAAACGAAGCCACCTTTACTGCTATTGCACCGCAACTCATCGAAGTACCGTAGCCACACCGTAGTGGTATACTGGGGACATTATGGAAACCAGTTTATACAAGGCTGCACTGACAGCTGAAGCCGAAGAATTACAAAAGCAGCTCGCCTCACTCGGTGCGCTCGACCACAACGTTGCAGGTGACTGGGTGAGTACCCCAGGTGAACCCGCGACAGCTATCGCTGACGAAAGCTTACTCGCTGACAGAGTAGAAGAAGCATTGACGCGTGACGGGGAACTCGCCCAACTTGAGAGTCGCTACAGCAGTGTCATGCGCGCACTCGAAAAAATTACCAACGACACCTTTGGCACTTGCGAACTTTGTGGAGCAGCCATCGAAACAGACCGCCTCGGTGTTAACGCGGCAGCACGCACCTGCAAAGCACACCTCAATGATGAAGTTGATTTAAGTATCTAGCATGAGCGTTGCCACCACCCACACCGCACAGGGCATGATCACCGGTGGAGTACCGGTAACGATTGAAGCAGACCTCATTCGAGGTCTGCATTCGTTTTCAATTGTTGGACTACCTGGTAAAGCTGTTGAAGAAGCCAAAGATCGGGTGAGTGCAGCTATAAAAAATAGCGGCTTCACCTCACCGAAAAGCTTAAACCAAAAAATCACCATCTCACTTGCACCAGCGGACGTAAAAAAAGAGGGGCCCCTCTTTGATCTCCCCATTGCCCTCGCGTACCTTGCCGCCGCCAAAGCAATTACCCTCGACCACACAAAACGAATGTACCTCGGTGAGCTCTCCCTCAATGGCACCCTGCGTCCCGTCCGCGGCGTACTACGTGCAGTACAGATTGCAAAGGAGCACGGCTTCAGCGAAATTATCGTACCGAACGAAAACGTCCGTGAAGCAGCGCTCGTCGATGGTATTCGTATTTTGGGAGCAGCCACACTCAAGGAAGTCATTGCGCACATCGGTCACACACCTGCGGCACCTTCACCGCTCGTGGCAGCACCCGTCACGCCAATGGCCTCAGCGTGGATTGATAGTGTCGTACGCTTAGAGGACATTAAGGGTCAGAGCCAAGCCAAGCGCGGTCTCGTCATTGCTGCAGCTGGTCGGCACAACATCATCATGGCTGGACCACCAGGTACCGGGAAGACCATGCTCGCTCGTGCCTTCCAGGGCATCTTGCCACCACTCTCTCGTGATGAAGCTCTGGAGGTTACCGCTATTCATTCACTTGCCGGTGAGTTTGATGGCACCGTTTCAGCGCAACCGCCATTTCGCTCGCCACACCACACCGCCTCGCATACAGCACTGGTCGGTGGTGGTACCAACCCAAAACCAGGTGAGGTAACCCTGGCACACCGCGGCGTTCTCTTTGTGGACGAATTTCCTGAGTTTGATCGTCGGTCAATTGACGCCTTGCGTCAGCCACTTGAAGATCGCGTTGTTTCCATTTCTCGCATCCAGGGGACTGCACTGTTTCCTGCCGACTTCATTCTTGTGGCAGCCATGAATCCGTACCGTGGTACAGAGGATGGCTCCACCGATTACGCAGCCGCCATGATGGAAACCTACAAAGGAAAAATCTCTGGGCCAATTCTCGACCGCATCGACCTTTGGCTTCCAGTGCCGCACGTCGATTACGAGACCCTCACGAGTGCCCCAAGCGAAACGGGCGAGACCGAGCGTGCGAGGGAGCAGGTAGCGAAGGCGCGTAAGCGCATGCTCGCGCGCCTTGCAGGCCGCGGTGTACGTACCAACGCCGAGATGTCAGCCCGTGATATTGAAGCCACCATCACACTCACCGACGAGGTTAAAGATGTACTCCGGCTCTCGAGCGCAAAGCTCAACCTCTCACCGCGCAGCTTTCACCGCGTCATTAAAGTGGCCATGACCATTGCCGATCTGGATGAAGTCGATACTATTGAAACTAAGCACGTCCTCGAGGCATTGCAGTACCGCGTACAGGTGTAGTAGCGCAAAGATAGAGCCCCATGAACACAACTCTTACGCAAGATCCACTGCTCCAAATCCTCAACCGACACAGTAGTAGTACTTCAGAGCGAGACCGGCCGACGAGAGACGTCGTTAGGCTTTTGCTGCCATGAATCGCCGTATGCGCTATCGGTAACGCAGAACCCCGCTCACTACTGAGCGGGGTTTATTACATGTGCGACATCTTACCGACTCTTCCCGTCGTAGTCATGCACCGCTACACCTTCACGTGAAAAATCTTCAAGCGTATTGGTATTAAGGGCGAGGGTTTCTCCACCATCTTCACCGATAGCTGAACCAAAGCACTGCACGCCACACACCTTACAGAAGGTATGTGCGATATGCTTGGTGTTAAAGCGATATTCAGTCAAACTATCCTCACCGGCGGTTAAGGTAAACTGCGTCTTGGGTAAAAAGGTAAGGAGCATTCCTTTACGAGCACAGTACGAACAGTTACACCGTATTGCGCTCGTTATGTCTGCAGCAACCTCAAACTGTACCGCGCCACAGTGGCAGCTTCCATGATATGTTTTCATGCTTCTAGTATAGCGAAGTACGGTTCAACAAAAAAGCAGCGGTACAATAGATACGTATGAATCCTTTTTAATTTGAGATGCAGTACGAGGCGCGAAGTAAAAAACCCGCGAGCCCTACGTAGTAGGGTGAGCGGGTTTTTTGCGCACGGAACAAAGTAATGCGCTTAAATTAAAAAGGATTACTGCCGCCGCGTACTTCGAAGTGTAGGTGCGTCCCTGTCGACTTACCGGTGTTACCCATACCACCAATCGTTTGTCCTTGTGCGACGTATTCTCCAGGAGCAATCGACACTGAACTCAAGTGTGCGTAGAGCGTCTGCACGCCATTACCGTGGCGGATTACTACGTAGTTACCATAGCCACCATTCCAGCCTGACCCCTTCGCTACAATAACTTCACCAGCGGCAGCGGCACGGATCGTTGAGCCCGAGCCTCCTGCCAGGTCAACCGCGTTATAGCCATGCAGGCCTTGTGAGCGGAGTGCACCCGGTGCTGGGTGCGAGAGCCATGAGCCACCGCTTTGTGCACCAGTTGACTTGGTTGGTGCGGCAGCACTCACAGTTTTGGCAGCTGGTGCATGGAGGTCACCTCCAGGAATCATAATTTCGTCACCAATTGCCAGCGCCTGATCAGCCGTCATGTTGTTATACTCCAAAACCTCTGCTTCATCCGCGTCGTACTTTTTTAAAATCGAACTCAACGTCTCTCCCTTCCGGACCGTATGCTGCACACCAGCAATCGGGAGGATAACCAACGTATCTCCTGGCTGAATATCAGACGCTCGGGCAATGTCGTTTGCCCACAAGATGGTGTTCGTGGTTACACCGTACATATCGGCAATCTGCGATAGCGCATCACCTTCACGGACAACATACACGCTGATTTCACCGCTCTTATTTGGTGAAGCAGCAATTTCTTCAGCCCCTACGGGGCCTGTAGCCAACAGTGCGCCATTGGCAACGGTTATATCGCCACCGCCAATTGAGAGGGGATCGGGATTGACCCGAGCGCTGAGGAGCGGCGTAAAACGAGCCGAATGATCAATATCGACGTACGCCACAGTACTGGAAGCAGTCACATCTTCAGCAAAAAGGGCTGCGAGTGCGCTAAAGACGCCTGCATTGACTGAAACGGGGATAAGCATAATCAGCAATAGCGGAATAAATTCAGCTACAATGATTGACGTCCGGCGAACCGAAACGGGTGTTACTACACGTTTATATGTTGGCTGAGTTGCACGGAATCCGTGCAATGTATCTGAGGGCTCAGCGTCTGTTGGGTTTCGTTGAATAGGTTAAAGGTTATGGACTCGCCGCCTGTTTGCTTCCGCTACGGTAGTTGCTTTCCGAAACAAAAGAGCGTCACTAGGACCCTCTTTCAAGATCACCTCGAGCACGCTGCTCGGGCATGTCCACCATGATACCAGCGTGACTAGTGGGGTCAATTGACGTAGTACCCGTTTTCACTGTCTCATAAAAGTGGCTGTAAGGAGGCTTAATAAAGCCATATTACAGCATTGACATTACATATAATCTGTATCATGGATTATAGCGACCTGTGGAGTCGGGTTCCGTGCCTCCGTGCTATAGTAATCGACACTATGATACCGGATTCCCACCTAGGAGGGCTGAACGAGCCCCAAAAAGCCGCCGTTACCCACCTCGAAGGACCCCTAATGGTGCTCGCTGGGGCCGGATCTGGCAAAACCCGCGTGATTACACACCGGATTGTGCACCTAATCTTAAATGGCGTTGCTCCCCACAATATCCTCGCGGTTACCTTTACCAATAAAGCTGCTAGTGAAATGCGCGAACGCGTACAGAAACTGATTGCGGAATACGCCGGCACAAGACCATCTCAGTACGACGGATTGCCAACCGTTACCACCTTTCACGCACTTGGGGTACGACTCCTGCGTGAATACCACCACGTCCTTGGCCTCAAGCGACACTTCACCATATATGACCGAAGCGATAGTAATCGTGCCGTGAAGCAAGCACTCGAACGTGGCGGCTACTCGCCAAAGCAATTTGAACCGCGCAAAATTCTCAGCATGATTTCACGTGCCAAAGGAGACGCTATCTCACGCACTGATTACCTCGCTGAAGCCTCTTCCTATACTGAAAAGGTGTGTGCCGAAATATGGGAACACTACGATAGTATCTTGCGCCAGGAAGAAGCGCTCGACTTTGATGACCTCCTCGCAAAGACGCTTGTCATGCTCGAGACGTACCCCCACGTGCGCGAAGAGCTCCAGAACCGGTATCGCTACATTCACGTCGATGAGTACCAAGACACTAACCGCGTGCAATTTCGGATGGCTGAACTACTCTCGGGAACAGCACACAATATTTGCGTCGTAGGTGACGTCGACCAAAATATTTACTCATGGCGGGGTGCTGACATCAGTAACGTACTCCAGTTTGAAAAGCATTTTCCTGGTGCACGCACAGTGTTCTTAGAAGAAAATTACCGCTCAACTGGAACGATTATTGCCGCCTCAAACGCCGTGATTGCCAAGAACAAGCAGCGCATCCCAAAGACCGTTTTCACCAGTAACCAAGAAGGCGAAAAGCTCACACTCTATGCCGCCCACACGGGGTACGACGAGGCGGAGTACATTGCCCTCAAGGCTAAAACGCTCATTGCTGAAGGAGCTGCACCCTCTGACGTAGCTGTTCTCTACCGCACCAACTTCCAATCTCGAGCGCTTGAAGAGGCATTCCTGAATTTTGAAATTCCGTACCAGCTCTTGGGTACAAAGTTCTTCGAACGTAAAGAAGTGAAAGATGTGCTCTCGTACCTGCGCTTAGCGCTCAATCCCGCGAGTACCGCAGACCTTGCACGCGTCATTAATGAACCAGCGCGCGGTATCGGCAAAGTAACACTCCTTAAGCTCATCGAAGGGAAGCGAGATAGTCTCACCGGGGCCACGTTAGAAAAAGTCGTACGCTTTGAGCAAATTATGTCTGACATTCGCGACACCGTCCGAACGGAAAATATTGCCACCACGATTACGTTCATCATCAAGCGCACCGGTATTGAAACTGAACTTAAAAAGCAGGGGACTGAAGAAGACCTCGCTCGCCTTGAAAACCTGCAAGAATTAGTATCACTCGCCACGCGCTACGGCGAGCTTGACCCTGAAGAAGGTGCATCTGCCCTCATCGAGAACGCAGCCCTGCAGAGTGATCAAGACGAACTGCAGAGTGCTGAACAACGTGACGCGGTTCGACTCATGACTGTCCATGCTGCCAAAGGCCTCGAGTTTCCGTACGTCTTTATCGCTGGTCTCGAGGAAGGATTGTTTCCACACGAACGCCTCGACGACTCAGGTATCGACCACGAAGAAGAGCGCCGCCTCTTCTACGTTGCACTTACCCGAGCCGAGAAAAAAGTGTTCCTCACCTACGCCCACATGCGCACCATCTTCGGCCAGCAGCGGGTCAATATCCCGTCATCGTTCCTCAATGACATCGATACCGAACACATAGAACTAGGCGGGCATCAACGGGGAAGTAGTAACTCCGGCTACGAAACAACTATTTTCCTTGATTAAACGTAAACCCAGCTCTCGACAGAGCTGGGTTTTTGCTTGCCAGGCGAGGCTCGCTCTCGTATGCTTCACTACACGTATGAATGAATACACTAAACTCCCTGCAAAAAAGTCACTCGGGCAGCACTTTCTCACCTCTCCTGTGGTTCCAAGCTGGATGTGCGACGCAGCAAACCTTCACGTAGGGGATATTGTGCTTGAAATAGGGCCAGGAACCGGGGTTTTAACCCGAGAAATCATTAACCGCGGCGCCACGGTAGTAGCCCTCGAGGCAGATACGCGGGCTATAGACATCCTCAACGACTCATTCGCTGCCGAAATAATGGCTAAAAAGCTGATTATTATTCATAGTGATGTCCGCACCCTTGATATTTCCACAATTCCACTCCTTCACGATCATGCCTTTAAAGTGGTTGCCAATATCCCATACTACCTTTCTGGACTTTTATTTCGCACCTTTCTCGAGGGCCACATTCAGCCCAGTACCCTGGTCTACCTCGTTCAAAAAGAAGTGGCTAAGCGAGCCACTTCAAGCCTCGAGCGTGGCGAGAAAGAATCACTCCTCTCACTATCAGTCAAAGCCTACGGTACCCCAAAATACATAAAAACCGTTTCGCGGGGCCATTTTACCCCGCCGCCAAAGGTCGATTCAGGCGTGATTGCCATTACCAACATCTCCCGCAGCTCGTTTGAGACACTCAGAGAAGGTTTCTTTTTTGAGGTACTGCACCTTGGCTTTGGTCAGAAACGTAAACAGCTGCTGGGCAATCTAGCGCAATCATTTGACCGAGCCACCCTTGAGGCCATTTTTAAGACCGAGAATCTACCACTCGATGTTCGAGCAGAAGATATGAGCATTGAACGCTGGCTCAAACTTGCATCACTCCTGCAAACGCAGTTTTCCTAAACAGGTTATACAACGGGAATACCCAACTTACCCACAATGCTATACACAGGTAGGGCAGAAGTATCCGAATGGGCCACCCCATCGTTGCTATACTTTATATACATATATATATGTATATTTCTAGTTCCCAAAAAAGAATCATCGGTGCTATTTTGTTGGGTACGACCATTATTTCGACGGCACTCATCATCAAAGGTGAACCAGAAACACTCGCTGAGGTAACGGTTGTAAACGGTGAAGCAATTGTTGTTACTGCGGCACCCGATCGTAACCCTATTCCCATTGCTGATAGTAACGGTGACGGCGTACCCGACTGGCAAGAAGCCCTTCAGGTTACCGACGCCCTCGAGATACGCGACACAACCACTACCTTTATTCCCCCAGAAACCCTCACTGATCAGTTTGCACTTGAATTTTTTGAGCAAATGGTCCGAAACCAAAACTACGGTGAATTCGGTAAATCACCGGAAGAATTAGTTGCCACGTTCAGCACGTCACTGGCAAACGAAGCGGTTGACGAGGTGATTGGCCTCGATCGTATTGTTACGAGCGGAGATAACAGCCCGGAAGCCCTCGCTGCCTACGGCGAAGCGGTAGCCCGCGTTATCTTGGCTCACGATGACCCAAGCAACGAAAACGAAGCCGTAATCCTCGAGCGTGCACTGCGCGACAACAACCCCGATGAGCTCGCTAAGCTCGATGGAAAAATCGCTGTGTACAGCAGCCTACTTAAAGAAACCTTAGTTATTCCAGCACCCAACTCAGTGAGTCGCGAGCACCTTATTTTGGTGAACGCCTACCAAGCTATTTTGACCGATCTCTACGCAATGCGAGACGCTTTTGCAGACCCTATGCTGGCGCTTCTGCGCATGAAGCGCTACCAAGAAGACGCCACCACACTAGCTACTGCCATCACCGCAATCGCAACAAAGCTCGTAGCCGGGGGAGCCACGTGGCCACCAAGCTCACCAGTGTTTCAAATTATCAGTATTAGTGAATAACGTTTTACCATGTCGCTCTTTTCACCCATCACAAAATCACTCCGTCGCACAGTCATTGCGAGTGTTATCTGCGCAACACTTATCGTTCCGTATATCCCAAGTAACGTCCCAACGGCAGCTGCTGGTGGCGGGGCAGGCGCAGTAACGGTAGTGGGTGGCAATGGTACTATCCAAGAAACGATCAGTGCTGGAGCCAACACACTTACAGCCGGCCTCCAGAACGCCTTTTTCATCAAGGAATTTACACTCGACGGCATCGCGCACGGCTTGGCGAAGCTTATTTTGAAGAGTATGACCCAGAGTATCCTCAACTGGATTAACTCAGGCTTCCAGGGTAGCCCGGCGTTCATTACCGACCTCAAGCAGTACATGCAAGACCGTATCGACCAGGTGGTAGGGGATTTTATCTACAACGACCCGGCCCTTAACTTCCTCTGTAGCCCATTCCAGCTCGACGTGAAGATTGCGCTTGCCACCTCGTACCAAGAAAGTACGCGTGACGGCCTTGGCAGTAAAGCGCAGTGTACGCTAAGCCAAGTAACCGACAACGTTGAAGGCTTCCTTAACGGCTCCTTCAATGAAGGCGGATGGGAAAGTTGGTTTGAACTCACGCAAAACCCAACGAATACACCGACCGGTGCCTACCTCGCAGCCGAAACAGAAATGTACGCCCGCATCGTCGACGAACAGGGCCGCACCCTTAAAGAACTCGACTGGGGCGACGGGTTCCTTTCATTCAAGGTCTGTGGCGATACGCAAAATCAAAGCAACTGTAACATCACCACTCCTGGCCGCGTCATCGCTGACCAAATCAACAAATCACTCGGTGCTGGCCAAGACGCACTCATTACCGCAGACGAAATTAACGAAATTATTAGTGCCCTCTTTGCGCAGTTAGCGAAACAGGCTCTGACAGGAATCGGCGGACTGCTTGGCCTTAGTTCTCCAGGCGGATTCAGTGATCCGACCGGCACGACCACTCGCTCATACCTAGATGCACTCGGTCAAGAACGTGAGGGAGCCGGCGTCGCCAATCCATTTACGCGAGCCCTTGAAAATGAAGCGGAAAATAACCGCCTCCAGCGCTTAGGGGTGTCGCAAATCAACACAGCTGAAGAGCGCCTCGACGCAGCGATTGCCGCCCACGGAAGCTGTATCACTACCGAGCTACCAGACGAAATGATTCAAGCTAGAGACACCGCCCTGATCCGAATTGCTCGAAATACAACGAGTATTGCCGAAATAACAACCAACAGCGCCACCTTCATTAACCCAGCAACGAGCGCTGAACGACAACTGGAACTCGCTCAGGACCTACTCCGCAAGCAGCAAGACGGGACGTACACAAGCCTCACCGAGAACACAACCCTTAAGGTCAGTATTGAGATTGAATTGGCCAATGCCGTCACCGCATTCAACCGCACCCTTACCACCAATATCAACCGCTGTGATAACGATAACTAAGTAATCCTTTTAAAACACTGCAACCGCACTCGGTTGCAGTGTTTTTTAGTACCTCATGGTGAAAGTGGGGGAAACCGTCACACGTAGCTATGCGTAACAGGGTACAATAGAAGGTGATATGAGGTTTTCTGTGCCCCAGCTATCGCACACCTTTTTGCGTTTGGTGCTTTTTGTGGTGCTTGCCACGACACTTCTTACGCCACTAGCTGCGGTATTTGCACAGGGTGGTGGCGCTGATTCTGGTCAGGCAGGCAATCCTGTTGTGAACTGGGATTCAAACGATCCACTTGATCCAAATTCATGGATTAATAACCCACCAGGCGGCGGCATTGGTGGCTATGTAACGACCAATCCCGACGGTTCAGTTACCGTTACAAACCCAACTACCGGCCAAACTGAAACGACTCCACCAAATCCAGCTGGAATTAGTGGGGAACAAATTAACGCAGCAATTGCAGCTGGCAATGCTGTTCAGCTTGAAGAAAGTCACGGACTCCTCGTTACAATTGGCGGTTGGGTAGCTGGGCTTGGTGGTAACACCTTTGAGCTCTCCTTCACCAACTTTGCCCTTAAGATGGGGTGCTACTTCGTCGC